>Ga0209278_1000077_pt1 | contig 160660 bp, 140 predicted proteins | sample JI81BgreenDNA_FD_187504 | JGI IMG/M metagenome (GOLD analysis project Ga0209278, IMG submission 187504) | Wastewater effluent complex algal communities from Wisconsin, to seasonally profile nutrient transformation and Carbon sequestration -... | ecosystem: Engineered > WWTP > Effluent > Algae... | reverse complement strand
TCGTCGACGCGCAGCTCGCGCACGGTCTGGGTGCGCGAGGCGCCGCTCTCGAGCACCGTCTTCTGGATGCGGCTGAAGTCGATGGCCTTCAGGTCGAGCTTGCGCACCTGGCGGTCCCACATCGAGTGGAAATAGAACACGCGGTTGCGCAGGTCGGCCGCGGTGGTGATCTGCGTGGCGCTCACGATGTCCTCGGCGCGCTGCTCGGGCGCGCCCGTGCTGCCGACGGTGAGGTTGAAGCTGTCGAGGATGCGGAAGGCCTCGAACACGGCCTCCGGGCCGTCCTTCAACGGGCGCGATGAGGCGGTCAGGGCGACGGCACGGACGAAGCGCGCGGGCGGCGTGAAGTCGCCGGGCAAGCCGCGCAACCCGGTGCCCGCGCCGAGCGGCGAGAAGGTGCGGCCGTCGATCGTGATCGGTTTCTCCGCGGCGGGCGACAGGCCGATGTGGTTGCGCAGGTTCGTCAGGTGCCAGTCGTAGGTGGGCGAATTGGTCACCACGCCGAGCAGGGCGTCGTGCACCTTCACCTCACCGCCCTCGATGATCTCGATGATGATCGCCGCGCCGCTGGCATCGGCCACCTTCCAGTGGAAGGGCAGCGGGGCGCCGCCGAAGCGCGGGTCTTCGACATTGACCACGGTGACGTCGTGCAGGTGCTCGCGCACTTCGGCCACTGTCGAGAACGACGAGAGCATCCACTGCATGTAGTCGCCGACGCTCAGTGACTGGCTGCGACGCGCGGGCTCGAAGGGCGCGAAGCGGGCGAAATCCGGGAAGTAGTACATGCCCACGTAGAGCCCGGCTTCGTTGAGGCCATCGGGGCCATAGGGTTCGCCGTAGGCCATCAGCGAGACAAAGCCGTGCCGGCCCGTCCAGGCGTGGCCGTTCTCGCCTTCCGGGGTGCGCCCGGCGAAGCGGTGGCCTCGCGGGAACAGCACGAGGTGGTCGTGGCTGGCGTCGCTCAAGGCCCACTCCACCGTGCGCGCCGTGACGACGCTGCCGTCGCTGGCGGTGAGCGAGATGCCGGTGCAGGCGAGGGCCACGGTGGACAGCGCCGAAGCGGCGACGAGGCAGGCGGCGGCGAGAGCGCGGCGGGCGAGGCGGGGCATGGGTGAGCCGTTCGGGTCGGGGCGAGAGGGGTGTGGCGGAGTATCGCAGGCGTCGAAGGGGGGTACGAGGGCCGCGCGCTGGCGATACCATGCCCGCCTCGACTCCCTGCTGGAACCGATCCGATGAGTGACGCCGCGCCCACCCTCCCCAAGGCCAAGAAATCCGTCGCCCTGTCCGGCACCGCTGCCGGCAACACCGCCCTGTGCACCGTCGGCCGCAGCGGCAACGACCTGCATTACCGCGGCTACGACATCAAGGACCTGGCCGACCACGCCAGCTTCGAGGAAGTGGCCCACCTGCTGGTGCACGGCGTGCTGCCCACGGCCAGCCAGTTGAAGGCCTACAGGGCCAAGCTGAAGCGCCTGCGCGGCCTGCCGGCGATCGTGGCCGAGGCGCTGGAACTGGTGCCCGCCGCCGCCCACCCGATGGACGTGCTGCGTACCGGCTGCTCGGTGATGGGCACGGTGCTGCCGGAGCGCGAAGGCCATCCGGAAAACGAGGCCCGCGACATCGCCGACCGCCTGATCGCCAGCTTCGGCTCGATGCTGCTGTACTGGTGGCACTTCACCCGCAATGGCGACCGCATCCAGACCCAGACCGACGATGACTCGGTGGCGGGGCACTTCCTGCACCTGCTGCACGGCGAGCCGCCCAGCGCGCTGCACGCCCGCTCGCTGGACCGCTCGCTGGTGCTGTATGCCGAACACGAGTTCAACGCCAGCACCTTCACCGCGCGCGTGATCGCCGGCACGGGGTCCGACCTCTTCTCCTGCATCACCGGCGCCATCGGCGCCCTGCGCGGCCCGAAGCACGGTGGTGCGAACGAAGTGGCGATGGACATCATCGCCCGCTACGACAGCGCCGATGCCGCCGAGGCGGACATCCGAGCCCGCGTCGAGCGCAAGGAGATCGTCATCGGCTTCGGCCACCCGGTGTACACCATCGGCGACCCGCGCAACCCGATCATCAAGGGCATCTCGCGCGAGCTCTGCAAGGAGGGCGGCAACCAGGTCCTGTTCGACGTCAGTGAGCGCATCGAGACGCTGATGTGGGACTTGAAGAAGATGTTCCCGAACCTCGATTGGTACAGCGCCTCGGCGTACCACATGATGGGCATCCCGACGGCGATGTTCACCCCGCTGTTCGTCATCGCCCGCACCACGGGCTGGAGCGCGCACGTGATCGAGCAGCGCCAGGACGGCAAGATCATCCGTCCGAGCGCGAACTACACGGGGCCGGAAGACCGCGCCTACGTGCCGATCGAGAAGCGCTGAGCAAGCGCCCCTTCCGCCGGCCCCATGCCGGCGGGTAGGGTTGACTCATGTACCCGCACTGGGACGCCAACCTGATGATCGTCGCGGTGACGGTGTTGACCGTCGCCCTCGCGACCCTCGTGCATTACGAGGGCCTCGTTCTGATGTCGCGTTGGCTCTACCAGCGCAAGCAGGGCGAGCGTCGCCGCAAGGTGCTCTACGGCATCTTCGGCGTGCTCGCCTTGCATGTCATCGAGATCTGGATCTTCGGCACCAGCACCTGGCTGCTGCTGATGTACCCGAACACGGGGACGATCGCCGGCGCCCATCCGCCGCACCTGTTCGACGCGATCTACCTCTCGGCGGTCAGCTTCACCACCGTGGGCTTCGGCGACGTCACGCCCGTCGGCCCCATCCGGTTCAAGGTTGGCACCACGGCCCTGACGGGCTTCGTGCTGATCGCCTGGTCGGCGTCCTTCACCTACCTCGAGATGGAACGCTTCTGGCGGCGCTGAGCAGGTCGCCCGGGACCGCCCGGAGTCCTCAGCGCGATCCGCCGGCCGTTTCCGCGTCGGTGCCAGGCTCCTCACGGGCGCGCAGGCGATTGACGCGGAAGAAGGTGTGGTCGTCGATGGTGGCCACTTGCGGGTAGCTCGCCCAACTCGGGTTGGCGATCCGCATCGCGGCGAAGTGGCTGGCGCCCGGCACGACCTCACGGCGCTCGGCGTGCGGGCGATTCCATTCCTTCTGGGCGGCGAAGGCGACGGCGACGGCCTCTTCCCAGGCCTCGACGTTGTTGAGCCGTGTGCGCGGAGGAACCAGGGTCGGGGCGAACTGCTTGGGCGCCTTCACGACCGCGCAGACGTCGTCACCCCACAGGCCGGAGTCCCGGCGGCGCAGCGCGACCTCGGCGACGGCACGCTGGCCCAGTTCGGACTGGTCGCGGGCTTCGAGGTAGACCGTGGTGGCGAGGCAGAGCGGTTCGGCCTGGGCCGGGGGCAGCAGCGTCGACAACCACATCAGAAACGAGAGTTCCATGGCTTTCCTTGCTCCGTTGCGTCCGTGGCGTCCCGTGCGGTGTGCGGCGCGGGCGGAGCCAGTGACTTGGCGTAATGGGGATGAACGGGTCCAGGAGTTCTGTGCTGACCCGCCTTCCCGGTCCGCTGAAGCGGTGGGAAGCCCCCGAAGCGCCATGAGCCCGGGAGTCACGAGAACGCCGTACTGGCCAAGGGGCGGTCGGGCGAACGGGGCGAACCGTAGCCCGGTCTTTCAAAACCCGGGCTGAATGCCAATTTCATAAGTTTTTGAATTTCCTCGGGCTTTTGCTCTAGCCCGAGGCGGACGCGCCTGTTTCCCGACGCTTACAGCGCTGCAGCGGCCCGCGTTCCCTGGGCGATCGCACGCTTGGCATCGAGCTCGGCGGCCACGTCCGCTCCGCCGATCAGCTGCACCGGCACATGGGCGGCCTGCAGGGGTTCCAGAAGCTCGCGCAGCGGTTCTTGGCCGGCGCAGACCACGACGTGGTCGACCGGCAGCAGGGTGTCCTTGCCTTCGATCCGCACGTGGAAGCCGGCATCGTCCACTTTGACGTACTCGACGTCGCCGTGCGCCTTCACGCCCTTCATCTTCAGGGCGGCGCGGTGGATCCAGCCCGTCGTCTTGCCCAGGCGGGCGCCGGGACGGCCTTTGGAGCGCTGCAGCAGCCAGACCTCGCGGGCCGCCGGCTCGGGATGCGGCTTGGCCAACCCGCCGGGGCCGTCGAAGTTGCTGGCGACGCCCCATTCGGCCATCCAGGCCTTGGGGTCGAGGCTCGGCGAGACCCCGCGATGCACGAGGAACTCGCCGACGTCGAAGCCGATGCCGCCGGCGCCGACGATGGCCGCCTTGGCGCCGACCTGCACCTTGCCGGTCAGGACATCGATGTAGCTGACGACCTTGGGATGCTCATGGCCGTCGAAGCTGGCCTTGCGCGGGCGGATACCCGTGGCCAGCAGAACGGTGTCGAACCCCTTGAGGTCATCCGCCGCCACCCGGGTGTTCAGGCGCACGTCGACACCGTGCTTCTTGAGCAGGGTGCCGAAGTAGCGCAGGGTTTCGTGGAACTCCTCCTTGCCCGGAATCGTCTTGGCGAGGTTGAACTGGCCACCGATCTCCGGCGCGGCGTCGAACAGGGTGACGGCGTGGCCGCGCTCGGCGGCCGTCGTCGCCGCCGCCAGGCCGGCCGGACCGGCACCGACGACCGCCACCTTCTTCTTCTGCGCGGTGGGCTTGATGACCAGTTCGGTCTCGGCGCAGGCCCGCGGGTTCACGAGGCAACTGGCCTTCTTGTTCTCGAACACGTGGTCGAGGCAGGCCTGGTTGCAGGCGATGCAGGTGTTGATCTCGTCCACCCGGCCCGCCTTGGCCTTCGCGACCCAGGCCGGGTCGGCGAGCAGCGGACGGGCCATCGAGACCAGATCCACGTCGCCCGACGCGAGGATGCGCTCGGCCACGTCCGGCATGTTGATGCGGTTGGTCGCGACCAGCGGCAGTTTGACGTGCGGCCGCAACTTGGCGGTCACGCCGGCGAAGGCCCCGCGCGGCACCGAGGTGGCGATCGTGGGCACCCGGGCCTCGTGCCAGCCGATTCCGGTGTTGATGATCGTGGCGCCTGCGGCTTCGATGGCCTTGGCCTGCATCACGATCTCGTCCCAGGCCGCGCCGCCGTCGACGAGTTCGAGCATCGACAGGCGGTAGATCAGGATGAAATCGGGGCCGACGGCCTCGCGAATCCGGCGGACGATCTCCACCGCGAAGCGCATGCGCTTTTCCGGCGTGCCGCCCCATGCGTCGGTGCGCTGGTTGGTGCGCGCCGACAGGAACTGGTTGATCAGGTAGCCCTCGGAGCCCATCACTTCGACGCCGTCGTAGCCGGCATCGCGGGCGAGCTTCGCGGCGCGTACGAAGGCCTTGATCTGGCGCTCGACACCCCAGCCGGTGAGGGCGCGCGGCTTGAACGGATTGATCGGGGCCTGGATGGCCGAGGCCGACACCGACAGCGGGTGGTAGGCGTAGCGGCCGGCGTGGAGGATCTGCATGCAGATCTTGCCGCCTTCCGCGTGCACGGCCTTCGTCACGATCCGGTGCTTGTGCGTCTCCCAGGGCCAACTGAGCTTGCCCGAGAAGGGCTTGAGCCAACCGACGAGGTTCGGGGCGATCCCGCCCGTGACCATCAGCCCCACGCCGCCACGCGCGCGTTCGGCGAAGTAGGCGGCGAGCTTGGGGAAGTCGCGCGAGCGATCCTCGAGACCGGTGTGCATCGAGCCCATCAGCACGCGATTCGGAAGCGCGCAGAAGCCGAGGTCGAGCGGTTTGAACAGATGCGGAAAGGCGGCGGCCGTCATATCAATACGGTGGCGTAGGGTGGGGCGAGCATGCCCGGGCGTCGAAGTCTGCACAAGGCGCTACCAGAATGCGCCAAGGACACTGAGGGGCGTGGGATGCGAGCGCCAAACGATCCCCGCGCTTGACCGGGAGTGAAGACCGGCCCAACGTCCAAAGCTGCGTGACTTGTCACGACTTAGCACGGTGTTAACATCGGTCACGCAAGGCACCCCCTGGTTGGGGACGGCCTGCAGGGCAGTCCCTTCCCCTTTATTGGAGTCGAACATGAAGAAGAATCTGCTGTGTCTGGCCGTGCTGGCCGCCTCCTTCGCCAACGTGGCCGTGGCCGAGGATTTCGATGACCGCTGGTACCTGACCGGCACTGCCGGCCTGAACATCCAGGACGACGATCGCCAGACGGACTTTGCTCCGGAACTCGGCCTCGGCTTCGGTCGCTTCTTCTCGCCGGAGTGGTCGCTCGACGTGGGCGTCTACTCGGCCAACGCGAACTTCAGCGACGCGCAGAGCCTGAACTTCAGCCAGTACGGCGCCGCTATCGATCTCCGTCGCCACTTCCCGACCTCGGGCCGCAACTGGTGGCCGTACCTGAAGGGCGGCGTCGGCGTGATGCGTTCGGCCGAAGAGTTCGATGCCTTCCCGAGCCCGAACTCGCCGGGTGAGCGCACCGACAACAACCTGACCGCCGACATCGGCGCCGGCCTGCAGACCTCGTTCGAGAACGTCAGCATGCGCCTCGAGACCGGCCTGCGCTGGTCGCTGGACGACCAGAGCCGCGTGGCCCCGACCCGCGACCTGTTCACGGATGCCTACGTCAAGGCGAGCGTGGTCGTGCCGCTGGGCCCGAAGTCGGCTCCGGCCGTGGCCCCGGCCCCGGCGCCGGCTCCCGCTCCGGTCGCCAGCTGCGAAACGCAGGACGATGACGGCGACGGCATCAACAATTGCGTCGACAAGTGCCCGGGTTCGCAGGCCGGTCAGGCCATCGGTCCGGACGGCTGCGCCGTGCCGCTCACGATCGACCTGAAGGGCGTGAACTTCGACTTCGACCAGGCCACCCTGCGCCCGGACGCGGTGACGATCCTCAACGAGGCCATCGACATCCTGAAGAAGTACCCGCAGCTCAAGGTTGAAGTCGCTGGCCACACCGACGCCGTCGGTACCGATGCCTACAACCAGGGCCTGTCCGAGCGCCGCGCCAAGACGGTGTTCGACTTCCTGACCAGCAACGGCATCGACGCTGCCCGTCTGAACGGCCCGACCGGCTACGGCGAGTCGCGCCCGATCGACAGCAACGACACCGATGCGGGTCGCGCGAAGAACCGCCGCACCGAGCTGAACGTCCAGAACTAAGGCGTTCGCCAGCAAGAGAGGAAAGCCCGGCGTTCGCCGGGCTTTTCTTTTTCGGGCCCCGCCGCGAAAGGCTCCGGCTTGCCGCACCGTGTCACGCTGCGTAAGCTCCCGCCAACGTTCAGTTGTACGGAGTTGCCGCCATGGCGCGTCGCCACGTTTTTTCTCTCGCCCTGTCGGTCCTTGCCGCTTCGACGGCCCAAAGCGCGCCGGCGCTTGAATTGTCCGGTGGCCCCTTGGCGTCGCCGACGCAGTCGCCCGTTTCGGTCCAAGCCTTCCTGCAGCGCATCCGCCAGCCGGTGGCTGCGGCGCCCGCAGCGTCGGCGCCGGGCGGCTACGTGCCGCGCACGGCCCATGACAACTCGCCGTACCGCTTCGACATGACGCAGAACGGTCGCCGCATGACCGCGGAAGAATTCGATGCGTGGATGAAGGCCCGCGGCATCCGCGTGGCCACCGGCAAGCCGGCTGGCAGCCAGCCCGCTGCGGCCGCCCCGGCGGCATCGACCGCCCAGGCTTGCCAGCCGACCGCGACGACCTCTTGCTGAGGAATCAGCGCTTCACGAAGCGGTAGTGGGCGACGCCCCACTCCGAGCCGCCGGCGTAGCCGAACAGCTCCGCGCAGGCCATCCAGAACATCCGCCAGCGCTGCGCCCACACCGCGGCGTTCTTCGCGCCGTAGGCTTCCGCCAGCACGCGATGCACTTCCTCGGCGTGGCGGTCTTGGTTCTCGAGCCAGTGGTTCGCGGTCTTCTCGTAGTGGATGCCCGAGAGCACCCAGCGCTGTTCGATGCGCAACGCGTTCTGGAAGTGAAGCAGCGTATCGGCGCTCGGCATCAGGCCGCCGGTGAAGAAATAGCGCCCCATCCAGTTGTCCGAGCCTTCGGTCTCGAACGGGTACATCAGGCTGCGATGGCAGAAGATGTGCACGAACAGCTTGCCGCCCGGCTTCAGCCAGCGCGCCACGTTGCCGAGCAGCGTGTCGTAGTTGCGCATGTGCTCGAACATCTCGATCGACACGCAGCGGTCGAAGGTCTCCGGGCTGAGGTCGAGCCGGTTCACGTCGGTGGTGATGATCTCGACGTTCGCCAAGCCGCGCACGGCGGCCTGGGCGAGGATGTGCTCGCGCTGCGTGCGTGAGTTCGAGACCCCGGTGATGCGCGAGTTGGGGAAGCGTTCCGCCATCCACAGCGTGAGCGAGCCCCAGCCGCAGCCGAGTTCGAGGATGCGCATGCCGTCCTTCAGCTCGGCGCGCTCGCCGTAAAGCGCGAGCATCTTCTCCTCGGCCTCGTCGAGCGTCTCGTTGCCGTCGGGGTAGTAGCAGCTCGAGTACTTCAGGCGCTTGCCGAGGCTGAGCTCGAAGAAACGCGTGGGGACCTCGTAGTGCTGCTCGTTGGCGGCCGCGGTCTCGATGGCGATCGGGCTGGAGCGCAGCTCGGAAAGCAGGGTGCGAAAACGCGCGTCGGCGCGGTCGAGGTCGGCGTCATGCTCGTCGCGGAGGCGCTGCTGGCAGAGCTTGCGGATGCCGTAGCGGGTCAGGAAGTCGGGCACGAGGCCGCGTTCGCACAGATCGATCAGCGCCATGGGTACTCAGTTCGAAGAGGGATCGGACGCCTTGGGCGGCCACGGGAAGAATGCACTGACTTCACGCTGGTAGCGACGGTAGGCGTCGCCACGGCTGCGCAGGGCCTGCGCCTCCGTCCAGGGAATGCCGCTGACTCGCCACAGGAAGGCGAACATCACCACCGGGCCCACCAGGCTCCACCAGAAATACGGGCCGCACCAGGCGAGCAGCACATAGGCGAACCAGTGCACCCACTCGAAGAAGTAGTTCGGGTGGCGCGACCAGGCCCAGAGGCCCACGCGGCAGAGCTTGCCCTTGTTGGCCGGGTCGCTGCGGAAGGCGTCGAGCTGGCGGTCGGCAAGGGTTTCACCGCCGATGGCGACGATCCAAACCACCACGGCGAGCAGCATGATCGGGTCGATGCCGTCGGCGTCTCCCGAGGCGGCGGCGGTGAAGGGGATCGCGAACAGCGCGACGATGAGCGCCTGCACTTGGAAGAACGCGAACCAGCGCAGCGGGGAATCGCCGATGGCGGCGCGCATGGCCTGGTAGCGGCCGTCCTCCGGCTCGCGCAGCACGCGATGCATCAGGTGCAGGCAGAGGCGCGAGCCCCAGACGCCGCCGAAGACGGCCACGAGGCCGCGCGGCATCTCATCGCCCTCGCCGGCGAGGCCGGCGAACATCGCCGCCAACGCCATCAGGCCGGCCCAAGCCACGTCGACCCAGCCGGCGTTGCGCACGCGCATCGAGAAGGCCCAGACGGCCGCCATCCCCACCGCGGCGCCGATCCAGGTCAGCAGGATGATGGTCCAGAAACTCACGCCGCCGCGCCCTCGCGCGCCGCGGCGGCCGGGGCCGTGCGATGCAGGGCGTAGAGAGCCGGCATCGCCACGCCCCAGACCACGGCCAGCGCGGCCAGGGCGATCGGCAAGCCCAGGCCGAAGTCGACGGCGTCGAAGCCGCGTGCCGCGCCCCAGTAGGCGAGCGGGCCGCCGATCGCGCCGAACGTCGCGGCGACAGCCCGGCGATCGCGGAGGAAGGCCATGGAGTGGTTCAGTGTGAGCGCGAATCCGGCCCACATGGCGAGGATCCACACCGGCGCGGCAAAGGTCCACGGCCACGGGCTGGCGAAGGCCAGAACGCCGGTGGCGGCCAGCAGCGAATCGGCGACGAGCCCCATGGCGAGGGCGATGCCGAGCATGCGCAGGTCGCCTCGGCGGTCGGGCGTCCAGGCGAAATGCACCGCGGCATAGATCACCACGGCCAGCGGACCGGCCCAAGGCAGGCCATTCGCGGCACCGATCACGCTGGCGAACCAGACGGCTTGGAAGCCGAGCACGTTCGCGACGAGGAACGCTTTGGGCATCACACGGACTCGAGCGCGGGCATCCACGGGTCGCGGCGGTTCATCGGCCGCGCGAACAGCAGTTGCGAGACGCCGATGGAGCGCTCGAGGAAACCGCCTTCGCAATACGCGAGGTAGAACTCCCACATGCGGATGAAGCGTTCGTCGTAGCCCAGCCCGCGCACCTCGGCGAGGCGGGCCATGAAGCGCTCGCGCCAGTGGCGCAGCGTCAAGGCGTAGCTCGGGCCGAAGTCCTCCTGCGAGACGAGCCGGAGGTCGGTGCTGCGGCCCATCGCACCGGTGATGGCGCTGATCGACGGGATGAAGCTGCCCGGGAAGATGTGGCGCTTGATGAAATCGACCGAATTCAGGGCCTGCTCGTAGCGGTGGTCTTCGATGGTGATGGCCTGGACCATCGCGAGGCCGTCCGGCTTCAGCAGCGAGGCGCACTTGGCGAGGTAGGTATCGAGGTACTGGTGGCCGATCGCTTCGATCATCTCGATCGACACCAGCTTGTCGTAAGTGCCGGTGAGGTCGCGGTAGTCCTCGAGCAGCAGGGTCACACGGTCGGAGAGCCCGGCGCGGGCCACGCGCTCGGTGGCCAGCGCGTGTTGTTCCTTCGAGATCGTCGTCGTGGTGACGCGGCAGCCGAAGTGCTTCGCGGCGTGCAGGGCCATGCCGCCCCAGCCGGTGCCGATCTCGACGAGGTGGTCCGACGGCTTCAGGTCGAGTTTGCGGCCGATGCGCTGGAGCTTGCGGAAGGAGGCGGCTTCGAGCGACTCGCCGGGCGTGGCGAAGATCGCCGAGGAGTACATCAGGTCGTCCGACAGGAAGAGCCGGAACAGGTCGTTGCCGAGGTCGTAGTGGGCGGCGATGTTCTTGCGCGAGCCGGCGCGGGTGTTGCGGCGGAACGCGTGCACGGCCTTCAGCAACCAGCCCGAGAGGCGGGCCATGCCCCCCTCCATCGCATCGAGCAGGTCGCGGTTGAGCACCAGCAGGCGGACGAGGTCGACCAGCTCGTCGCAACTCCATTGCCCGTCCATGTACGCCTCGGCCGCGCCGACCGAGCCGCCGGTGGCCATGCGGACGTAGGTCTCGAGGTCGTGCACCCTCAGGCGGGCGATGGGCGCACCGGCGGCGGGTTCGGCGTCACCGAGGCGGACTTCGCCGAGGGCGTCGCTGATGATCAAGGCGCCATGGCGCAGGCCGGCGAGCCGCTCCAACAGTCGCGTGCGCAGCCAGCGCTCGTAGCTGCCGTGAGCGGCGGTTTCGTCGGGCAGGGCGTCGGCAGGCAGGCTCACAGGCGGGCGTCCGGATTGGGGTGGGGGTGGAAGGGCACGCGCTTGAGGCTGAGCTTCAAGGCCTGCCAATAGATGGCCGCGGCCACCTTCACAGTGATGAATGGATACGCGGCGAGGCATGAAGCCAGCGTGTTGCCCCGCAGCGGACGGCGTTCGAGGGTGAGGGTGGCGTCGAACTCGCGCGATTCGCCGGCGCTGACGTCCATGTGGATGTGGAGGTCGTCGCCCGGGGGCGTGAAAACCCAGTGGTAGCGGCGATCCATGGGCAGGAAGGGCGAGACGTGAAAGGCCTTTTCGAAGCCGAAGTGCAGCGCGCGGCCCTTGCGCTCGGCCGTCTCGACGGGCAGCAGGTAGGCGTGGCGCTCGCCCCAGGGGGTGTTGGTGATCTCCGCGAGGATCCAGTCGAGGGTTTCGCCGTCCTCCCGGTAGCCGTAGTAGAAGCTGACCGGGTTCTGCACGTAGCCGAAGTAGCGCAGGTGGGTGAGCAGTCGGATCGGGCCGGGGGCGGGACGGCCGAGCTCGGTCTCCACGCGCTGGCGCACGGCCACGTCGAGGGGGAGGGCCGCGTCGCCGAAGTAGTCGCTGCGGCGGAACTCGGCGAGGTTGCGGCGGTTCACCGACCAGAACCAGCGGCGGTCGAACACGCCGTCCAGTTCGGCGAGGTCGAGATAGGACTGGAAGATCCGGTAGCGGAAGTGGTTCTCGGCCACCGCGAAGCGGCGGTGCTGGACGCGGCCGACGTAGAGGGCGCTCCGCAGGGCGGGGCCTGCGGGCGCCATTCGTTCGTCGCCGTCCGCGCTCACCAGCGCACCCCAAGGCCGGCCGCGGCCTCGACGCCGGCGCGCATGCCGTCCTCGTGGAAGCCGAAGCCCCAGTAGGCCCCGGCGAACCAGGTGCGCCGACGGCCATTGAGCTCGCCGCGGCGTTCCTGCGAGGCCACGCTGGCGTGGGTGTAGACCGGGTGGTGGTAGGTCATCGTGGCGATGACCTTGGCCGGGTCGATGGCGGCCGTGCGGTTCAGGGTGACCACGAAGGGCTCGGGCGAGTCGAGGCCCTGCAGCAGGTTCATGCAGTAGCTCACCGAGCACTCGGCCTTCGGGTCGGCCGGCACGAAGGCGTTCCATGCCGCCCAGGCCTTGCGGCGGGTGGGCAGGATGCGGCGGTCGGTGTGCAGCACCACCTCGTTGCGCTGGTAGGGCATGGCGCCCAGCACCTCGCGCTCGAGCGCGTCGGCATCGGCGAGCAACGCCAAGGCCTGGTCGCTGTGGGTGGCCACCACGATCGCGTCGAAGCGGTCCTCGCCGGCGACGTGCTTGACCGTCACGCCGGCCTCGTCGCGGCTGATGCGCTGCACAGGGCAGGCGAGGCGCACGTCCACGGTCCAGCGCGCCTTCAGCGCGTCGATATAGCTCGACGAGCCTCCGGTCACCACGCGCCACTGCGGTCGGCCTTCCACCTGCAGCATGCGGTGGTGGTCCATGAAGCGCACGAGGTACTTGGCCGGGAAGTCGAGGATCGTCGCCGAGGGCGAGGACCATAGCGCCGAGGCCATGGGGATCAGGTGGGCATCGCGGAACAGGGTGGAATAGCGGTTCTGCTCGAGGTAGTCGCCCAACGACGGTCCCGGGCCGGCATCGCGAAGCAGCGCGCCGGCCTCGCGGTAGAAGCGCAGGATCTCGCGCACCATCCGGATGAAGGACGGCGAGAGCAGGTTGCGGCGCTGGCAGAACAGGGCGTCGAGGTTGGTGGCGTTGTACTCGAGGCCGGTGGCCTCGACCTGCGCGCCAAAGCTCATCGTCGTGTCTTCCGACGCCACGCCGAGCTCGTCGAACATCCGCGTCAGCAGCGGGTAGTTGTGCGTGTTGTGGACGATGAAGCCGGTGTCGACGCGATAGCGCTTCCCGGCCTGCTCGACGTCATGCGTGTGCGTGTGGCCGCCGAGCCGCGCTTCGGCCTCGAACAGGACGACCTCGTGTTCGCGGGAGAGCAACCAGGCGGAGGACAGGCCGGCGATGCCGCTGCCGACGACCGCGACCCTCACGCCGCCTCCGCGGTCGGTTTGCGGAAGGCGTCCGGCACCGGTTTCAGGTCCCAAACGAGGCGCAGCAGGCTCATCGCCTTCAGCGTGTAGTAGGTCACGTCGTACTCCCACCAGCGGAAGCCCTGCCGTGCGGAGCCCGGATAGTGATGATGGTTGTTGTGCCAGCCTTCGCCGAAGGTGAGCAGGGCGAGGAACCAGTTGTTGCGCGAGTCATCGCGGGTGGCGAAGCGCCGGCGGCCGAAGCGGTGGGCGAAGGAGTTGATCGTCACGGTGACGTGGAACAGCACCACGGTCGAGACGAAGAAGCCCCAGATCAGCAGCTGCGGGCCATTGGTTTCCAGCGCAGGCGCGGCCGTCTCCAGCCAGCCGCCGAGCAGGAACAGGCCCACGGCGAGCAGCACGGGCACGAGGATGTCGAAACGATCGAGCAGGCGCAGTTCCGGGAATTTCGCGAGGTCCTTCACGGCGTCGAGATCAGTGCGGAAGGCCCCGCGGGTCAGGAACCAGCCCATGTGGCTGTACCAGAAGCCCTTGTGCTTGGGCGAATGCGGGTCGTGCTCGGTGTCGCTGGCGCGGTGGTGCTGGCGATGGTGCGCGGCCCACCACAGCGGGCCGCGCTGCACGCTGCTGGCGCCCACGACGCCGAACAGGAACTGCACCGGACGCGAGGTGCGGAAGGCCTTGTGCGAGAAGTAGCGGTGGTAGAAGCCGGTGATCGCGAACATGCGCAGCGCGTAGAGCGCCACGGCGACGCCCACGGCAAAGGGGCTCACGCCGACCCAGATCACGCCCAGGCAGGCCACATGCAAGCCAATGAAGGGCAGCACGCGCAGCCAGTCGATCCGCGACGCTTCGGCGGCGTCGACCGGGTCGGAAGCCGCGGTGTCGAACCAGCGGAGGACGGCCGTCAGTGAGCGGCGCCACAAGGGGGCGGGCGTGGGGGAATCAGGCATGGGCGCGACTCTAGGGCGTCGTACAGTGAGAAGGCGGTGAATCAGGGCGAGCGCTGCTCACGCCGGCTCGACCACGACCTCGGCGCGGATGGAGCTGCCGATGAAGCAGTTGGCATGCGCGCGCTCGTGCAGCTTCGTGAGCTCTTCGGCGGTGGGCTGTTTTCCGCCCGAGAACACCGCCCTGGGCCGCAGCGTGATGCGGGTGATCGCCATCTTGCCTTCGGCGTTCTTGTCCAACAGGCCCGACGCCGCGTCCTCGTAATGGTCGACCACGTAACCGCGCTTCGCGCAGACCGCGAGGAAGGTCAGCATGTGGCAGGACGACAGCGATCCCACCAGCAGGGTTTCGGGATTCAAGGCGTCGGGGTTCCCGACGAAGCCCGGGGCCGAGGAGGCCAGCGTCTTCTGCCCGTTCTCGAAGGTGAGCTCATGGTCACGGGAGTATGTCTCGTAGGTGAAATCGCGCTCCCGGCGCGACCAGCGGAGCGCAGCGGTGTGTTCGGACATGGGGACCCTCCCGGGAACAAGACGCCCAAGGCTACACTCGCGCGGTCCTGCATGGCGTCATGGCCCCCCGTTCCCCTCACCCAAGGAAGTCCCGATGACGAAAGCGTTCGGCTGGATCGGCAACATCGGGGCGCTGTTGATGGCCCTCGGTTTTTTTTCCGCGTTGCTCAACCTCGTGGGCCTCGAGTTCAAGGCGCTGGCCTGGTTCGATGGCGCCCTCGGCGAGGGCGTCGTCCCGCGCCTCGTCATGGCGGGCATCGGCCTCACGCTCTTTATCGTCGGCATGAAGTTCGGGCCGAAGGACGAGGATGACGCGGAAGCCCCCGCCGCCGACTCGAACTGATCGGCGCGCCCGGGTATCGACTGGGCCATCGCCCAGCGGGCCACGCCACGGCGTGGCCCGCGTCATTTCCAAGGCCGGCCTCGCCTCGAGGACGCAGGCGGCGGCGTGGGTCCGCGAGGGGCGGGTCAGCGTCGGCGGGTACGTCGTGCGGGATCCCGAGCATCCGGTGCGTGCCGGCGTGGACGAAGTCTGCGTGGATGGTCGCCCGCTGGGTTCCGAGGGCCGGGTGTATCTCGCCTTGAACAAGCCGCGGGGCCTCGTGACCACGGCCCGCGACGAGAAAGGCCGCGACACCGTCTACCGCTGTTTCGACGGCGCCGGCTTGCCCTGGGTCGCGCCGGTCGGCCGGCTCGACCAGGCCAGCGAGGGACTGCTGCTGTTCACCAACGACCCGGCATGGGCGGCGCGCATCACTGATCCGGCCACCGGTCCCGAGAAGACCTATCGCGTGCAGGTCGAAGGCGTGCCCGGCGCAGACGCACTGGCGGCGATGGTCGACGGCCTCGAGGAAGGCGGTGAGCGCCTGTCGGCGAAGTCGGTCGCGTTGATGAGGAGCGGCGGGAAGACCGCGTGGTTGGAGGTCGTGCTCGACGAAGGGAAGAACCGGCAGATCCGTCGTTTGGCGAAGGCGGCGGGCTTCCCGGTGCTGCGCCTCGTGCGGGTCGCCATCGGCACGTTGGCCCTCGGCGACCTGCCGAAGGGCGCTTGGCGCTTGCTGAGCGGCGACGAAGTGGCCGCGCTGGGCGGCTGAGACCGCGCAAGCCCCTCAACGGGTCCCTGGGGACGACGGCGGCCGCCAGCGCGCAAGTCGCTTGGCGAGCAGGGCCGCCACGACCTCGGAAGCCCGCGCATCCTGCGGCCCTTTCGCATCCGGGCCTTTGCCCTTGTCCTGGTTGCAGCGCCGGCAGGCGACCGCGAGGTTGCGCGCGTCGTCGCGGTCCTCGCCGACCTGCGCCGTGAGGCGGGCGGCCGCGCGCAGGCCGAACCAGGCCTGCGGCACCACGTGCTCCAGCGAGCTTCCGCCCAAGGCCTCGCCATCGGCCGCCACCTGCAACCGCGTGCGGCAGTGCAGGCAGCGTGTCGTCCAAACGCCATCCGGTCCCTGCGTGGCCTCGGCGTCGGTGGCGACGGCCAGGCGGAACAGGGCCTTCAGCTTGGCGCGCATCCTTCAGGAGTCCGCGCCCTGCGCCCGGATCAGGCCTTGATGACGCCGAGCTCGCGGCCGACCTTGGCGAAGGCGGCGATCGCGCGGTCGAGGTGCTCGCGGGTGTGCGCGGCGCTCATCTGCGTGCGGATGCGGGCCTGGCCCTTCGGCACCACGGGGAAAAAGAACCCGATGGCGTAGATGCCCTCTTCGAGCAGACGTGCGGCGAACTTCTGCGCCAGCGGCGCGTCGTAGAGCATCACCGGGCAGATCGGGTGCACGCCCGGCTTGATGTCGAAGCCGAGCTGGGCCATCTCCGCGCGGAAGTAGGCGGTGTTGGCCGCGAGTCGCTCGCGCAGCTCGCCGGCCTTGGCCAGCAGGTCGAAGGCGGTGATGCCGGCCGCCACGACATGCGGCGGCAGCGAATTGCTGAACAGGTAGGGGCGCGAACGCTGGCGCAGCAGTTCAATCACGTCCCGGCGGCCGGTCGTGAAGCCGCCCAGCGCGCCGCCCATGGCCTTGCCCAGCGTGCCGGTGAAGATGTCGATCTTGTCCATCACGCCCTTGACCTCGGCGCTGCCACGGCCGGTTGCGCCGAGGAAGCCGGTGGCGTGGCACTCATCGATGTGGACCATCGCGCCGTACTTCGACGCCAGTGCGGTGATCTCGTCGAGGGGCGCGATGAAGCCGTCCATCGAGAACACCCCGTCGGTGGTGATCAGGATGTCGCGCACGCCGTCGGCGCGGGCCTGCAGCAGCTGCTTCTCGAGGTCGGCCATGTCGCAGTTCGCGTAGCGGTAGCGCTTGGCCTTGCACAGGCGCACGCCGTCGATGATCGAAGCGTGGTTCAGGCTGTCCGAGATGATGGCGTCCTGCTCGCCCAGCAGGGGCTCGAACAGGCCGCCGTTGGCGTCGAAGCAGGCGGCATAGAGGATGGTGTCCTCGGTGCCGAAGAAGTCCGCGATGGTCTTCTCGAGCTGCTTGTGCAGGTCCTGGGTGCCACAGATGAAGCGCACCGAGGCCATCCCGAAGCCGTGGGTGTCGAGGGCGGCCTTCGCCGAGGCGATGACGTCGGGGTGGTCGGCCAGGCCCAGGTAGTTGTTGGCGCAGAAGTTCAGCACCGTGCGCCCGTCCTCGAGCGCGATCTCGGCCGACTGCGGGCTGGTGATCACCCGCTCCGCCTTGAAGAGGCCGGCGGCGCGGATCTCGGCCAACTCGGCGGCGTAGCGGGCGAGGGCGGGCGTGACGGGGGCGTTGGAGGCCATGGCGATCGGGGCTTGCGGGGCGGGGGCGGCATTATGGACCGGGGCCGGCATGTCTTCCGTTGTCCCCCGGTGCTTGACACAATTCACACTTGTAAAACATGTTGCGGAACCGGACCTCCCGATCCGGCCACCCAGGGGACCATGTCGCGCACTCTGCAAATCGGACTCGTCGAAGACGATCCCACCCAGGCCAAGATCATCGCCACGATGATCGAGAACTCGGGCATGGATTGCCTTCACTACGGTACCGAGCTCGATTTCCGCCGCCGCATGGGCCCGGAATCGATCGATCTGCTGCTGCTCGACTGGAACCTGCCCGGGGTCTCGGGTCTCGACTTGCTGCGCGAACTCCGGCAGACGAATGCCACGCTGCCGGTGATCTTCCTGACCGGCAACGACCAGGAATCCGACATCGTCACCGGCCTGCAGGCCGGCGCCGACGACTACATCGTGAAGCCGGCGCGCGCCGCCGAGCTGGTGGCGCGGATCAAGTCGGCCATGCGCCGCGCCGCGCCGCTGAGCAACGCCAACATCATCGAGGACGTGGAGCCCTTCGGCTTCGACCTCGATCGTCGCCGCCTCACCCTGCATGGCGAACAGATCGAGCTCACCGACCGCGAGTTCGACCTGCTGGTGTTCCTGTTCCAGCGCCGCGGCAAGGTGGTCTCGCGCGAAACGCTGCTGTCGCAGGTCTGGCGCGTCGGACCGAACGTGGCCACGCGCAGCATCGACACCTACGTGAGCCGCCTGCGCAAGCGCCTTGGCCTGCAGGGCGACAGCGAATGGCGCCTCGAGGGCATCTACCAGCACGGCTACCGGCTGGTGCGCAGCAGCAACGACGATCCGGCCGAGGAGGCCGAAGCGGACGTCGGCTGAGGGCGAGGCCGAGGTCGCCGCGCGATGCCGGGCGTTCGGCGTCGCCAGCGTTGCTCAGAATCCCGCCTCGAATCCCGGTGCGCGCACGCTGAACTCGCGCGCAGGGCCGATCGACTGCTCCACCACGGCCCAGCCGTCCGCCAGCAGTGCGGCGCGCGCACGTGGGCTGGCCTCCCGCGAGAGCAGCAGGCGCTTGTCGGCGATCCGCGCAAGGGCCGGGTCGGCGAAGAACTCGGCGGTCTCGGGCGTCCACTGCAGCAGGTCGACCGGCAAGGCCAGCCACAGCCGCTCTTCGCCGTCGCGCAGGACGAGGGCCTCGCCGAAGATTTCGAATCGCGTCGGGAAGCGCGGCCGTGCCGCGACCAGCAGGTGCAATGCATCGACCACGAAACGCGCTTCGGCCTCGCGCTGCACGCTCGCGGCCAGACCAAGGAAGACTTCGCAACCGCCCTGCGGCGCCAGCTCCAGCAGGGCATCCACCGCCTGCGTCTGCAGCGTGGGGCTATAGCGCGAGTTGTCGAAGAACGCGTCCTGCACGTCGGCGCGGCAGGCGAGCGGCGCCAGGCGCGCCACGTTCCAGGCCTCCACTTCCTCAGGCGGTTTCTCCCAGACCATCCGGTGGATCCGACCGGCTTCACCGAGCACGGTGCCGGCGGCGCCCCCGACCTGCCCGAGGCCGAAGCCGACGCCCCGCCGGCCCACGAGGGCCGACCAGGCGAGGCGGTCCATTTCGGCACCCAGCCAGGGGTTGGTCGAGTACGGGTCGATGCCGAGTTCGCGCCCCAGCTCGCGTCGTGCCGCGTTGTAGCCCAGCCAGCGCTTGCCGAGCTTCATCGCGAAGCCCCCGCCTTTCTGCCACCAGGGCTCGGGCTCCGGCGGCAGCGGCTCGGCGTCGCGCGGGCGCAGGCTGGCGTCGAACAGGGCGTCATCGGAGACGGCCTCGACCGCGCGCTCTCCGAGATCAGAGGCCTGCCGGCCGTAGCGTGATGCCCGGCGTCCAAACACCCGCAGCATCCCGGCGGGAAGGCCGATCACGCTCTCCACCGGCCGCGTCACCACGCCGGCCAGGGTTTCGCCGGTCTGCCGGAGCGACGAAGCGGCGGCGCGACCCGCCGTGCCGGGCGCACCCTGCGCGCGCAGTTGGCGGACGACCTCCATCTCGACGGCGCGGATCTCCAGCAGATCGAGGCTCTCCACGCGGAGCTCCGCCGGCTCGATGTCCTCCCAACCCGGCCCGCGGGCCTGCAGCGTGAACTGCGCCATGCCGCCGACGATGGTGGCGCAGGGCGAGGCGCTGAAGTCCTCCGCGCCGAGCAGGGTGGGTGGAGCGAGGGCCGCGGCGGGGAGGGCGTCGGGACCGCAGTCCGGGGTCAGGGCGCGGGCATCGGCGTGGAGGAACAGGACGCCCGCCGCCAACCAGGCGCGGGGGTCACGGAGAAACGAGGGCATTCAGTCGAAGCGTTTTTCGAGGTAGTAGCGCGTGTAGCCGGGCGGATTGTCCGCCTGCTGGCCGAATGGCCGGTAACCGAGGCGCTCGTAGAAGCCCAGCGCCTGGAATTCGATGGTCTCGAGGTAGACGCCGAGCGCGCCGCGCTGCCGCGCCCACTGCTCGGCCTGCGCCAACAGCTGCATGCCGATGCCGGTGCGCCGGCGCTCTGGCGAGACAGCGAGCATGTCGACGTGCAGCCAGCCGAGGCCGTACTGGCCCGCCAGCCCGCCGACGAGCTCGTCGTCGGCATCCAGCGCGGTGACCACCATCGGCAGCCAGTCGGGCCGGCCGATGAATCGCGCGTTGTAGTCACGCAGCATCTCGCGGATGGCGAGGGCCTTCTCGCCGTCGAGATCGGGATCGACGGCGATGCGGACGCTGGAGGCGGAGCACATGGGCGTGGCCTCGATGGGCGGGGAAGAGGCGTGACTCAGTTCCAGCTGCAGACGACCTTGCCGCAGGTGCCGGCATCCATCAGGTCGAAGCCCTTCTGGAAATCGTTGATGTGGATCTGGTGGGTGAGCACCTTCTGCAACGGGAAGCCGGTGAGCACCATCTGCGTCATCTTGTACCAGGTCTCGTACATGCGGCGGCCGTAGATGCCCTGCACGGTGAGGCCCTTGAAGATGATCTTGTCCCAATCCACGCCGGTGCCTTTCGGGAGGATACCGAGCAGGGCGATCTTGCCGCCGTGGTACATGCAGTCGAGCATGTCGTTGAAGGCGCGCGGGTTGCCGCTCATCTCGAGGCCGACGTCGAAGCCCTCCATGTGGAGGTCCTTCATGACGTCCTTGAGGTTCTGGTTGGCGACATTCACCACGCGGGTGGCGCCCATGTCGGCGGCCAGCTTCAGGCGGTAGTCGTTGACGTCGGTGACCACGACGTTGCGGGCGCCGATGTGCTTGCAGATGCCGGCGGCGATGATGCCGATGGGGCCGGCGCCGGTGATCAGCACGTCCTCGCCGATGACGTCGAACTCCAGCGCGCAATGCGCGGCGTTGCCGTAGGGGTCGAAGAACGCGGCGAGTTCGGACGGGATCTGGTCCGGGATCGGCCACAGGTTGGCGGCCGGCATGGCGATGTATTCGGCGAAGGCGCCGGCGCGGTTCACGCCGATGCCGACCGTGTGCGGGCACAGGTGCTGCTTGCCCGCGCGGCAGTTGCGGCAGACGCCGCAGACGATGTGCCCTTCCGCCGAGACGCGGTCGCCGACCTTGTAGCCGGTGACGCCGGCGCCCAGCTCGACGATGCGGCCCACGAACTCGTGGCCGATGACGAGGCCCGGCGTGATGGTGCGCTGGCTCCACTCGTCCCACTTGTAGATGTGCAGGTCGGTGCCGCAGATGGCGGTCTTCTCGAGCTTGATCAGCACCTCGTTGGGGCCGACCTGCGGGACCGGCACCTCCTCCATCCAGATGCCTTTTTCGGCGTGGCGCTTGACCAGCGCCTTCATCATCATGCCCATCGTCACGCTCCCGGGGCCCTCGGCCCGAAGGGCGCCGATTATACCGGCGTGCTTCCGCCCTCGCGGTGGGCGCCCGGGGCCGCGGGGGCGATGCGTTGGCCGTCGGGCCAAGCGACCGACGGGCGATGGAACAGCCATCCTTGGACTTTGGCGAAGCCCTGCGCCTGGCAGAAGGCGAGTTGCTCGGGGGTTTCGACGCCCTCCGCCACCACCTCCAGGCCGAGCGAGCGGCCCAGAACGCCAATGGCCGCGGCGATGGCATTGCCAAAGCGGTCGCCGCTGCCGATGAAGCTGCGGTCGATCTTCAGGCGGTCGGCGCGCAGTTCGCGCAGGTGCGTCAGCGACGAATAACCGGTGCCGAGGTCGTCGAGGGCGATGCGCACGCCGAGGGCGCGCAGGGCATCGACGATGTCCCGCGCCCTGCCGAGGTCGTGCATCGCGGCCGATTCGGTGATCTCGAGTTCCAGCAGCGTCGGCGGAAGCCGGTGGCGGCGCAGTTGGGCCTCGACGGCGGCCGGGAGGCCGGAGTCGAGCACCGAGGCCGCGGACAGGTTCAGTGCCACGGGCACCTCCGGCAGGCCGGCTTCCTGGCGCTCGCGCAGGTGCCGGCAGACGCGGTCGAGCACCCAGCGGTCGATGTCACTCATCAGCCCCCCTCGTTCGGCGGCCGGGAGGAAGCGTCCGGGGGGCAGGATGCCCTGCACGGGGTGCTTCCATCGCAACAGGGCTTCCACGCCGTCGAGATGGCCGCTGGCGACGTCGAAGATGCCCTGGTACTCGAGGAAGAGCTGGTCTTCGCCGATGGCGCGGTAGAGCGCGCCGACGATCTCCACTTCATCGGCGTCCGAGCGCGCCTGCTCGGGCTCGAAGCGCAGCATGTGCATGCCGGCGGCCTCGGCCTTCTCCTGCGCGAGGCAGGCACAGGCCAGCAGGCTTTCGATGCTTTCCCGTTGCTGGCGGACGGCGTAGCCGAAGCTCACGCCGACCGGGTGGCCGAGGCCTTGGGCAACCGATTCCACCTCGCGCCGACGCGCCAGTACGTCCGCATCGGCCAGCGAGCCGTCGGCGGTGATCGCGATCGCGAGTCGATCGCTGTCGATCCGGCCGATCGCCAGGAAGTGGTAACTGCGTCCCGCCACCAGCGCCTCGCCCAGCCGCTGGAGCGCCAGGCGGGCCCATGCGGGCCCGAGCGTGCGCTCCAGCATCGAATAGCGCTGCAGCCGGACGGCCATCAGGGTGAGTGGTGCACCGGCGGCGGCGCCCTGCTCGATGCGGCGGAGGAAACCATGCCGGTTGGGAAGCCCGGTGTCCTCGTCGAAATGGGCCATGCGCTCGGCGGTTTGCGTCTTCGCTTCCGCCATGGCCTGCGTGCGCTCCTGCACCCAGACCAACATCGCGATGGCCAAGGCCATCACTCCGACCAGGCCGAAGAGCTGCAGCCACGCCGTGACGTCCGCCCCCCAGGCCTGCCAATCCGGCACGAGGGTGGTCACGGCGTTGATGCCACTGCTCGCGGCGAGGATCGACAGCGAGCCGATCACCAGCCCTTGGCCGAGGGTGCGGCCGCTTTCGGGGCGGTGGCGCACCATCATCCATGCCAGCACCGCGTAGGCGAGGGCGGTCAGCAGTGAGCGCACGCCCACGCGCAGCAGCGTGCGCAGCTCCGCGCCGCCGACGTCGAAGGCGCCCGGCCACGCGATCGCGACGCCGATGGCGAGAGCGCCGGCGATGCTCGCGCGCAGCGTGCCGGGCCGTAGCCCGTGCCGCAGCACCGTGAGGTACAGCGCGATGGCGAGGAAGGCGAGGTGGATGATGGCGGCGGACTGGGACGCCGCGCTGGCGAGGGTTCGGGTCAGAACCCACTGCGGTCCTTGCCCGGCCAGCCAGAACGCGAGCATCGACAAAGCGTGGAAAAGGCCTAGGGCCGCGAAGCTGGTGGCGAGGATGCGGCGCGACATGCGCAGGCGGTTGCCCCCCATCTGCACCGCCACGGCGGCCATCGCGAAAGCGATGAACGCCTGCGTGACGTTGAGGAAAACCAGGATCTGGCTGCTCTCCACGGCCCCCGCCTAGCGTTCGAAGCGGACGCCGACGACGAGCTGGTGCTCGCGCAGGAAACGATGGCCGAGCCGGTGGCGGGTCTCGACGAAAAACGTGCGCCCCTCAGGGCGGACCCAGGCGAGTCCCAGCGCAACGTCCAGCCATTGCCCGTCCGGCTCCTCGGTGGCGAATCGCACCGGCGTAAGGCTGGCGTCGTCGACGAAGCGGACGGCCAGGGTACGGGATGGATCATCGAGCTCTCGAAGAGCCGCGAGGCGAACGCTGGGCACCCATACGCCCGACGGCCGAGACACGGCCCCTGACACCATCGCGTCGAGTTGCATCCGCCGGGTGCGCCGCTCCCGGCCGGGCACCGCCAGCGCCCATCCGGCGCCGCCGGATTCCACGTAAGGCGCGATGCGCACGCGCGCGTCGTCGACGCCCAGTCCGGTGTCGACCGTCACCGCGCCGAAGTGATCGGTGCGGCGCACCGACAGCGCGGCCCCGCGTCGACGCGTTTCCGTCCGCGCGATGGCCAGGCTGTCGACGGATTCACCGCCCGGCAGCGCGTAGCGCACGCGGCGCTGGCTTTCGAGGTGGCCTTCGCTCCAGTCCGCTTGGGCTTCGAACCGCCAGTTCGCTGACGGCATCCAGGCGGCGACTAGAAGGGGACCATCCACCCGCGCATCGAGCCGCCCGTCGGACGCGGCGTAGTCGAGCGCTTCGTGGAAGGATTGCCAGCCGCCATCGAGGGTGAGGGTGGCCATGGGCTGCCAGCCCGCACCGAGGAGCAGGCCACGCCGGGCGGCCTCGAAACCCGCTTCGATGCGCCCGGAGCGGCGTTCGAGGTCCGTCCCCGCGGCACTGGCCCACAGGTTCCAGCGCGCGCTGCTCTCGGCCGGCGCCGGCGCGCTGGACACCGAACCGTCGCGCCGTGTTTCCGCGACCCGCGCGTGTCCGGGAAGCTCTTCCAATCGTTGGGCGACAGCGGCGATGGTGAAACCCCCCGTCCCCGCAAGGCCGAGCGCGGTGCAGCGCGCCGCGAGGTCGCGGACCGCGCCGGCGCAGATGGCCGGTAGTGCCGCGCCGACCGCGTCGCTGGGGCTGGGCGCCGATTGGCCGCGTGCCTGGGGCGCAAGGATCGACGCAACGAACAGGCTCGCGATCATCCGGGTGCCGCCGATTCCCATCGCCTTGCTCCTTTTCGTCCAGCGGACACAGTAGAGGCCTTGGTGCGGCGGCGGAAGTCGCCGACGACCATGCCGCGTGAATTCACACCCCCGACTTCCGGCAGGGGGGAGGGGGCGGGGCCGCGGCTAGACTCGAGCGGTTTCGTTCGCAATCAATCCGCTGCACCGCCATCGAACCGGGGAACCCCTCATGCGTCGACTTCCGCTTGCCGCCGCCGTCGCGGCCACGCTCATCGCTTCCGCCGCCACCGCCCGCGAGGGCATGTGGGTGCCGCAGCAGCTGCCGGAGATCGCCGGCCCGCTGAAGGACGCCGGGCTCGAACTCTCGCCGGAGCAGCTCGCCAACCTGACCGGCGACCCGATGGGCGCCGTGGTCGCGCTGGGCGGCTGCACCGCGAGCTTCGTCTCCCCGAACGGCCTCGTCGCCACCAACCACCACTGCGCCTACGGCGCCATCCAGCTGAACTCGACGCCCGAGAAGAACCTGATGGCCACGGGCTTCAACGCCGCGACGCCCGCCGACGAAGTCTCGGCCGGGCCGAATGCGCGCGTGTTCGTCATGGACCAGATCACCGACGTCACCAATGACATGCGCGCCGCGATGGCCGGTGCCGCCGATGGCCTCGCGCGCCAGAACGCGCTGGAGGCCAAGCAGAAGGCGCTGATCGCCGCCTGCGAGAGCGAGGCGGGTTACCGCTGCACGCTGTATTCGTTCTTCGGCGGCCAGACCTTCCGCCTGTTCCGCCAGATGGAGATCCGCGACGTGCGCCTGGCGTACGCGCCGCCGTCCTCGATCGGCAACTACGGCGGCGAGATCGACAACTGGATGTGGCCGCGCCACACCGGCGACTTCACCTTCTACCGTGCCTACGTGGGCCCGGACGGCAAGCCGGCCGCGTTCTCGAAGGACAACGTGCCCTACCGCCCGAAGCACTGGCTGAAGCTGGCCGACCAGCCGCTCGAGGCCGGTGATTTCGTGATGGTGGCCGGTTACCCGGGCCAGACGAACCGCTACGCGCTGTTCGACGAGTTCCAGAACGTCGCCGAGTGGCAGTACCCGGTGGTGGGCCAGCACCTGAAGAACGTCGTCGCCCTCGTCGAGGCCGCCGGCAAGGCCGACCAGGACGTGGAGGTGAAGTACGCCGCCACGATCCGCGGTTGGCAGAACGCGATGAAGAACTGGGACGGCCAGCTGGAAGGCTTCAAGCGCATCGACGCGCTGGCCACCAAGCAGGCCGAAGAGCAGGCCGTGCTCGACTGGCTGCGCGCCGGCGCCGCCGGGGCCGAAGGCCTCGATGCGAAGGCGGCGCTGGACGCCCATGCCGCGCTCGAAGCCCTCGCCGCCAAGGCCCGCGAGACCCGCGAGCGCGACCTCGTGCTCGGCCAGGTCGCCAACGCCGGCCTGCTCGGCAGCGTGCGCCAGCTCTATCGCCTCGCCGTCGAGAAGGCCAAGCCGGACCTCGAGCGCGCGCCGGGCTTCCAGCAGCGCGACCTGCCGGGCATCGAAGGTGGCCAGCGCCAGCTGGAGCGCCGCTACGCTCGCAGCATGGAGATGCAGCTGATGGCCTACTGGCTCGGCCACTACGCCAAGCTCCCGGCGGCGCAGCGCGTGCCGGCCATCGACGCCATCGTGGGCGACGGCAGCGAAGCCGCGATCAAGGCCGGCCTGGAGAAGCTCTACGCCGGCACCCAGCTCGAGGGCACCGACGCGCGCCTCGCGCTGCTGACGGCCGACAAGGCCACGCTCGACGCCAGCACCGACCCGATGGTGAAGCTGGCCGCGGCCCTGCATCCGACGATGCTCGCCATGGAGAACGAGGCGAAGTCGCGCGGCGGCGACAGCCTGCTGCATCGCCCCGCCTTCCTCGCCGCCGTGCAGGCCTACCGCAAGTCGAAGGGTGGCCATGTCTATCCGGACGCCAACCTCAGCCTGCGCATCACCTTCGGCAACGTGATGGGCTACACGCCGCGCGACGGCGTGGCCTACACGCCGTTCACCACGCTGGAAGGCCTGGCGGCCAAGGCGACCGGCACCGAGCCGTTCGACGCGCCGCAGGTCCAGCTCGACGCGATCCGCGAGCGCCGCCACGGCAACCGCGCCGACGCCGCGCTCGGCACCGTACCGGTCAACTTCCTGTCCGACCTCGACATCACCGGCGGCAACTCCGGTTCGCCGGTCATGGACGCGCGCGGCCGCCTCGTCGGCCTCGCCTTCGACGGCAACTGGGAGTCGGTGAGCTCGAACTGGGTGTTCGACCCGAAGATGACCCGCATGATCGCCGTCGACTCGCGCTACATGATGTGGACGATGGAGCACGCCTACCCGGCGCCGCAGTTCGTCAAGGAGCTCGAGGACGCCGCCAAGGCGCGCTGAGTCCAGGCGATCCATCCGGCGCCCCGCGGGGCGTCGGGTCGGAGCGACCGACGAGGGCGGCCGAACGGCCGCCTTCGTCGTTTCCGGCTACCCTCCGGGCATCGACAGGAGAATGGGCATGCGGGTGATCTTCCACGGGGCCGCGGGTGAAGTGACCGGCTCTTGCCACGAGGTCGAAGCGGCCGGCCATCGCCTGCTGCTGGATTGCGGGCTGATCCAGGGCAGCCGCGCCGACGAGGCGCGCAACCGCCAGGAGTTCGGCTTCGATCCCGAGGCCATCGATGCGGTGGTGCTGAGCCATGCGCACATCGACCACTGCGGCCGCCTGCCGCTGCTGGTGAAGCGCGGCTTCCGCGGGCCGATCTGGACCCAGCGCGCCACCGCCGATCTGCTGAAGGTGATGCTCGAAGATTCGGCGAAGCTCGCCTTGGCCGACGCCGAGCGCGCACGCCGCCGCCTGCACGAGGGCCGCGGCGGTCGCGACGACGAGGAGGAACTCGAGCCGCTGTACACCCTCGACGATGTCACCCGAACGCTCAAGCACCTGCGCGCGATCGACTACGACGCGCCGACCGCGCTGTTCCCCGGCCTCGAGCTCACGCTGCGCGATGCCGGCCACATCCTCGGCTCGGCCAGCGTCGAGCTGGTGGAGACCGCCGCGGATGGCACGCGCCGAACCCTTGTCTTCTCTGGCGACCTCGGGCCGAATGGCACGCCGATCCTGCGCGACGCCGCGCCGGTGCCGCACGCCGACCTGCTGCTGCTGGAGGCCACCTACGGCGGTCGCCTGCATCGCGAGCGCGCGGCCACCGTCACCGAGCTCGGCGAGATCTTCCACGAGGCCTGGCGGGACCGCGGGAACATCATCATCCCGGCCTTCGCCGTCGGCCGCACGCAGGAGCTGCTCTACGCCTTCGCCCAGCACTTCGACGACTGGGGCCTGGGCCGTTGGCAGGTCTTCCTCGACAGCCCGATGGCCACCAAGGTGCTGGCGGTCTACGAGCGCCACGCGGAGCTCTTCGACGAGGAAGCGGCGCGCGTCTTCGCGACGACGCCCCATCCGCTGCGGCTGAAGAACTTGCACCTGACCGACAGCACCGAGGACTCGATGGCCATCAATCGCATCGAGAGCGGCGCCATCATCATCGCCGGCTCGGGCATGGCCAACGGCGGCCGCGTGCGCCACCACCTGCGCCACCGCCTGCCGTTCGAGCGCAACCATGTGGTTTTCGTCGGTTACCAAGCCGCGGGAACGTTGGGCCGGCGGCTGGTGGACGGCGCCGCCTATGTGCGCGTGCTGGGCAGCGAGGTGCCCGTGCGGGCGAAGCGGCACACGGTGGGTGGGCTTTCGGCGCACGCCGACCAGGCCGGGCTGCTGGACTGGTATGGCCGCGTGGGCGGCCGCCCGGATACCGTGCTGGTGCACGGCGAGGACGATGCGCGCGAGGCCCTCGCGCGTGAGCTTCGCCGCCGCTTCAACGCCGATGTCGCATTGGCGCGGCCGGACATGGCCCGCACCGTGGGCCGCTGAGCCGCGTGCCTCAGGCGGCGTCGAGGGTGTCGGCGAGGTCCTTGAGGTAGATCGAGAGCACGAGGCGTTCGGTCTTCGGCAGGGCCCGGAAGCTCAGGCCGAGGCGCTCGCGGCTGGGGGCCTCCATGGCGCGGCGATGGCAGATCACCGCCTCGGTGGTGATCTGGGTCTTCTCGCCCTCGGCGTCGACGACGAAGCTGATGCGCAGCGCATCGCCGACGTCGCCCATCGGATGCAGGGTCTCCACCAGGGCGCCCGAGGCGCTGAGGTCGAGCACCGAGGCGGCCTGCGTTTCCCCTTTGCCGCTGGATGACCACAGCTGCGCAGGCAGGAGGGTGCGGACGCGCAGGGCCTGGCGCACGAGCCGGGCCTGCACGGCCTCTGGCCACGCGAGCAGGGCGTAGACGAAGGGAGCGTCGAAGGTGCCGACGGCCTGCGTCTCGAACTGGAAGTCGTATTGGCCGGTGAAGCCCTGCACGCCATAGCGCGCGCCGGTGGTGACCGGCGCCATCTTCTGCCCCGGCAGTGGCGCGAGCATCAGGCCCTTGCCCTCGATGGCGGCGCAGAACTGCCACTCCTGCGCGATGCCGGTATCGCCGATGCGCCAGGTCTGCAGCAGGGTCTTGGGACGCAGGCGCAGCTGTCGGAGCGGAATGGACGTCGTACTGGAGGCGTCGGCGGGCATCGGAAAGTCCTGTGCGGGGGGAGGGGCTCAGGCGGGGCCGAGGAAGCGCCACGCCATGGTTTCACCGGCGGCAAGCGGAACCACGGTCTTGCCGCCGTAGGGCAGGGCGGCGGGGATGACGTTGCTTTCCTTGCGCAGCAGGACGCGCGAGGCGTGCCGCGGCAAGTGGTAGAAGTCCGGACCGAAGTGACTGGCGAAGCCCTCGAGCTGGTCGAGCGCGCCGGCGGCTTCGAACGCGCTCGCGTAAAGCTCCATCGCGTGCAGGGCGGTGTAGCAGCCGGCGCAGCCACAGTCGGCTTCCTTGTCGCCCTTGGCATGCGGCGCGGAATCGGTGCCGAGGAAGAAGCGCCCGTTGCCCGACGTCGCGGCGGCGACCAGCGCTTGGCGATGCGTCTCGCGCTTCAGCACCGGCAGGCAGTAGTAGTGCGGGCGGATGCCGCCGGTGAAGATCGCGTTGCGGTTGTAAAGCAGGTGGTGCGCGGTGATCGTCGCGGCGATGTCGCCTTCCGAATCGCGCACGTAGTCCGCGGCGTCCTTGGTGGTGATGTGTTCGAACACCACGCGCAGGCCGGGGAAATCGCGGCGCAGCGGGATCAGCTTCTCGTCGATGAAGACCTTCTCGCGGTCGAACACGTCGATCTCGCGGTCGGTCACCTCGCCGTGGATGGCGAGCACCATGCCCACGTCCTGCATGGCTTCGAGCGCCCTGTAGGTGTGCTTGAGGTCGGTCACGCCGGAATCGGAATTAGTGGTGGCGCCGGCCGGGTACAGCTTCACCGCATGGACGAAACCGCTCCCCTTGGCTTCGCGGATGTCCGCGGCGGAGGTGTTGTCGGTGAGGTAGAGCGTCATCAGCGGTTCGAAATCCGAACCCGGCGGCCGCGCCGCGAGGATGCGCTCGCGGTACTCGGACGCCAGCGCGGTGGTGGTCACCGGCGGCTTCAGGTTCGGCATCACGATGGCGCGGCCGAACTGCGCCGCGGTGTGCGGCAGCACGGCCTTGAGTTGCTCGCCGTCGCGCAGGTGCAGATGCCAGTCGTCCGGGCGGTTGATCGTCAGCGTGGTGCCGTCGGGCACCGAGGCCGGCTGGGTGAAGTGGTGGGCGAGGGTCATGGTGGCGAGTCCGGGGCGCAAGGGGCCGAGACGACTAGTCTGCCATCGCCGTCAAGGGCGCCGGCTGCCAGCGCGCGGCCAGGCGCCGCGCCAGCACCGCGGCCCACGCCCCCTGCGTCGCGGCATTGGCGTGGTAGCCGTCGGGGGCAAACTCGTCGGGGCGCGGCACGTAGGTGGTGGGCTCATGCAGCACGTCCGGCCATCGCGCGGCCACGCGGGCGGCGATGGCGTCGAGGGTTTCGGCACGCAGCCCGGCCGCGAAGCGCAGGGGCTGGGGCAGCAGCGGGAAGTGCTGCATGCGCGGCAGGCCGCAAAGCAGCACGGTGGCGCGCGGCGCGCGCTGCCGCAGGCCCTCGACGAGGTCCGCCAGGCGCGATTCGAACGCGGCGCTGCGCGTGAGCCCGGACACATCGTTGACGCCCACCGAGACCAGCACGAGGTCCCACGGCCCGGCGGGTACTTCGGGCAGCAGCGTTTCGCCCAACTCGCGTGCACAGGCGCCGGTGCGGCCGAGTGCACGCCAGCGCACCTCGCGTTCGAACACGCGGGCCAGCTCGCGGCTGAAGTGGCCGGCGAGCGCCTGCTCGACACTGGGGCAGCCCACGCCGTCGATCACCGAATCGCCCATCGCCAGCAGATGCAGCGGCGGGCCATCGCCCACGCGGCCCTCGCGGGGTCCGGGGGCAGGCGCGAAGCGGGGCGCGGTGCGCTTCAGTCGCAGGCCTTGTGGCGCGGCAAGGGGCATCAATCCCCAGAACAGGGCGCGTTTCCAGAGCATGGCGAGTTGGGACGGGGGAAAGCGCGAGTATGGCCGGCGCGATGCCGGAGCGGTGCGCGGCATGACGCGGCAGTGACGACGCGGCCGCCACCATCGCGGTTCCGATCGCCTTGGAGCCGTCATGCGCCTCGCCCCCCTTGTCCTTGCCCTCAATCTCGCCATCGCCCTGCCGGTCGCCGCACAGGCGCCCGCCGCGCCGGCCACGGCCGCCGCACCGGTGGCGCAGGGCCCGTACGCACTGCCGCCGCTGCCCTATGCCGCGAACGCGCTGGAGCCGGCGATCGATGCCGAGACCATGACCATCCACCACCAGCGCCACCACGGCGCGCAGGTGAATGGCCTGAACCAGCTGGCCGCGACCGTGCCCGAGTTGAAGGAAGGCGCCATCGAGCCGCTGCTCGCGCGCGTCTCGACCCTGCCGCCCGGCGTGCGGAACAACCTCGGCGGCCACTACAACCACAGCCTGTTCTGGACGGTGATGGCGCCGGCCGGGCAGGGCGGTGCGCCTTCGGCCGAACTGGCGGCGGCGATCACCGCCGCGTTCGGTTCGATGGACGCGATGAAGCAGCAGTTCTCGCAGGCCGCGGCCACGCGCTTCGGCTCGGGCTGGGCGTGGCTGATCGTCAAGGCGGACGGCACGCTCGCCATCACCAGCACGCCGAACCAGGACAACCCGCTGATGGACGTGGCCGAGCTGCGCGGTACGCCGGTGCTCGGCCTCGACGTGTGGGAGCACGCCTACTACCTGAAGTACCGCAACGTCCGCGGCGACTACATCGCGGCTTGGTGGGACGTGGTGAACTGGAACGAAGTGAACCGGCGCTACGCGGCCGCGGGCCCTGCCTCGGCCCCCTGAGTCGCGATCGAAGCAGCGCTCAGCGCCAGAACGGGATGCGCCACGGGAGGTCGTCGTCGCCCGTGGCGTTGTCGTCGAGCCGACGCTCGGCTTCCGGCTGATCGATTTCCAGCAGGAAGGAGCCGGGGCGCAAGGCGCGCACGTCGATCATCACCTGGAAGCCTTGGCGGTCGTGGCGGGCATCCTCGCTCCACCACCACGGGGCATCGACCGGGCGTCCGTCCAGTCGGATGGCCTGCGTGGCGGCGACGCAATCCAGCACGGCACGGCTGGCGGCCGGATCCTCCCGCCAATCGCTGCTGCCTTTCGGCGTGCAGCGGGCCAGCACGGCGTCGTGCCATTCCGGCACATAGGGGACGTGGAGCTCGGCATATGGGCCGGTGATCACGTCGCTGGGCAGGTAGGGGGCGTTGTAGGCCTGCCCCGGACGGTGGCGATCCGCGTAGTGGGTGATGCGGAGCGTCTCCGCGCTGCCGGCGCGCAGTGAGGGGAAATCGCCGTCCAGCAGTTCGCCGATGCCCTGGTATTGCACGATGGGCGCCACCAGCGCCACCGAGACCACGGCCGAGACGATGAGTCCGATCGCGACTTGCGCGCGCCAGCCACGCTTCGCTCCGGCCACGCGGTACGTGGCCATGGTCGTGCCGAGATTGCCGTCCGCGGTGTAGCCGGCCCCCGCATAGAGGCGGATCAGGCGGGTGACCCAAGGCCGGGGGACGCGACCGTGCTTGCCGGCCTGGTTGTCCGCCAGCGTCGCGACCATCAGTGGGACGAGCCACAGCGCCATCAGTCCGAAGCACACCGCGGCCACGTGCTCGGGAATCCGCAGGGCCGCCGTGATCGCATAGGCGAGCACGAACAACCCGCCCACGGTGAGCGTCAGGGCCGCCATCATCTTGGCGATGCCAATGGCGGCACCGAAGACGAGCGTGGCCGCGTCGTCGAGCGCGGCGATCCGTTGCGGCAGCGCGTCCAAGGCTTCGCCCAGCAGGGCCCGCTGTGCCGGTCCGAGGTTCTCGTTGTGGCGCAGGCGCCCCTCCGGATCGACGGAGCGCAGGCCGACCATCGAGACCCACACCGCACGAAGGATCAGGTGGGCGAGGAAGCCCAAGGCGAGCCCGAGCATGCCGCCCTGCACGTACAGCCCCACGGGGCTGATCAGCCCCCTCAGGTCGGCGGGCAGCCGCTCGATCAGCCAGAACACCGCGACGTTCAGTTCGGCATAGGCCTGGAACAGCGCGAACACCGTTGCGCCGGAGAGCAGGATCTCCATTTCCCAGGTCGGCGTGGTGCGCTTGGGCAGCGTGTCGCCGGTGTCGTTGGCGGCGGGCGTGGGGGACTGGGTCATGGGGCGTCGGCGTCGGGGTCGAGGGAACGCTGCCATGCCGGGACGATCGGGGCAATCACGCCCACGTCGCGTTCAAGTCTCCGCAAGCCGTCGCGCGTCGCTTTCCGGCCACGGGTATTCCATGTGCGCCGCCGTGGCCCGTGCAAGTTCCGCCCCGAAATCGGCTTCGATGAGCTTCAGCGCGAGGTCGATGCCGGCGCTGATGCCGGCCGAGGTGGCGACGCGGCCGTCGATGACCCAATGCCGCTCGCGTTGGACCGCCACGCGCGGCCAGTCGCGAGCCATCCAGTCGAGGCTCTTCCAGTGCGTGGTGGCCTGCACGCCGTCGAGCTGGCCAGCCTCCGCCAGCAGCAGGCTGCCGGTACACACCGAGGTGAGGCGCCGCGGCATCGGCGCAGCATCGCGAAGCCAGGCGAGGAAGGCGGCGTCCTGCAGCAGCGGGCGCACGCCATACCCGCCCGGCACCACGAGGGTGTCGAGCGACGCGGGGTCGAGGTCGCCGATCGTGCAGTCCGGTTGCACCTTCAAGCCGCCCCGGCATTGCACGAGGCCGGGTTTCACCCCGGCCACGAGCACCTCGTACGGCGACGCGGAGTCGCGCCGCGTGGCTTCGTCGAGGCGCAGTGCCGAGAACACCTCGAAAGGCCCGGCGAAGTCGAGCACCTCGACTTCGTCGAACACCACGATGGCGACGCGGCGCCGGGCCACGTGGCTCAGCCCTTGCGCGCCGCGATGAAGCGGTCGAGCTTGGCTTCCAGCACCGACAGCGGCAGCGAACCGTCCTCCAGCACCTCGGCGTGGAAGGCCTTGATGTCGAAGCGGTCGCCCAGGGCCTCTTCGGCGCGGGCGCGCAGCTCGAGGATCTTCAGCTCGCCGATCTTGTAGGCCAGCGCCTGGCCCGGGATGGCGATGTAGCGCTCGGCTTCGGAGACGGCCTCGGTGTCGGTCGTCGCCGAGTTGGCCTTCATGTAGGCGATCACCTGCTCGCGCGTCCAACCCTTGCTGTGCAGGCCGGTGTCGACGACGAGGCGGATGGCGCGCCAGATCTCAGCCTGCAGGCGGCCGAAGTAGAGTTGCGGCGTGTCGTAGGCGCCGAGCTCCTTGCCCAGCGATTCGGCGTACAGGCCCCAGCCTTCGGCGAAGGCCGTCTCGCCGCCGAAGCGGCGGAACATCGGCAGGTCGGTGAGCTCCTGCTGCAGCGCGATCTGGAAGTGGTGTCCCGGCACGGCTTCATGCAGGTACAGCGCGTCGCGGTCCCAGTTCTTGCGGCTCGGCAGGTCGTGCGTGTTCACGTAGAACACGCCCGGGCGCGTGCCGTCCTGGCTCGGGCCCTGGTAGCTGCCGCCAGCCGCCGAGGCGGCGCGGAAGGCTTCCACGGGACGGATCTCGAAGCCGGCCTTCGGCACCAGCGAGAACATGTCCTTGGCACGCAGATCGATGCGCTCGCGCAGCGAGTTGTAGTCGGCGAGCAGCGCTTCCTCGGTCGGGTACTCGTACTCCTTCGCCGTCGTCATGTGCACGAAGAAGTCCTGCAGGCTGCCTTCGAAGCCCATCTGCTTCATCACCGCGTGCATCTCGCCCTGGATGCGCGCCACTTCGGCGAGGCCGATGTCGTGGATCTGCGCCGGCGTGAGGTCGGTCGTCGTCTGCACCTTGGCGAGGTAGGCGTACCACGCCTCGCCGTCCGGCAGCGCCGAGATGGCGACGGTGTCGCGGGTCTTCGGCAGGTATTCGTCGGCAACGAAGCGGCGCAGCTCGCGGTAGGCCGGCATCAGCTGTTCGGTGATCAGCGTGCGGTAGGCGGCCGTGAGGCGCTCCTTCTCCGCGGGGGGCATGTCGGCCGGCAGGTTGGCGATCGGCCGCCAGAACAGCGTGTCTTCCGGCTTGTCCTTGATCAGCGCGTCGAGTTGCGGGATCACCTTCTGCATCAACACGCGCGGCTGCACCACGCCGCTGGCCATGCCTTCGCGCATGTTGGCCTGCATGGTGGTGAACAGCACCGGCAGGCGCGAGGCGCGCTTGAGCCAGTTGTCGTAGTCCTGCACGGTCTTGAACGGCTGGGCGTTGGTGCCCGAACCGAGCTGGGCGAAGAGCGCGGCCACGTTGCGGAACTGGTCGAGCGGCTGCTGCCAGCCCGGGAAGCGTTCGCCCTCGATCTCGAGCTTCAGGTCGCGCAGCAGGATCTCGGCGCTCAGGCGGCGCTGCGGCGAGAGCGTGTCGAGGTCGAGCGCTTCCACTTTCGCCAACCACTCGCGATTGAAGGCCTGGCCTTGCGCCCGCGATTCGGCACTGAAGAGATCGGGCAGCTGGTCGTTGTAGCGGGTGTCGCCGACGAAGGTGGCGCGCAGCGGCGAGAGCTTCAGCGAGGCCTCCCAGTACTCGGCGAACAGTGCATCGGCGGCCGCATCGGCGGGCTGCATGGCTTCCGCAGCGCTGCCGGCTGGGATCGACGCCGTCGACTGCGCATGGGCGAGCGCAGGCAGGCCGACCGCGAGGCTGATCGCGAGGGCAAGGGAGAGCGGACGCAGGGGCATGGCGGGAAACTCCGGCAGGGGTCGACACGGACGGTCGGGGAACCCCGAGCTTCCGCCCGTGTGAAGGCGCCCGCATGGGCCTGAGGTCACGGTGCGGGCGGGGCGAGCGCACCCTCGAGCCGAAGCGCCCGCTCGAACCGCGCCCGGGCCGCGGCGTCCCACGGACCGGCGTGTTCGAAGCGCCAACGTGCGCGTTCGTCGCGCAACACCACGGCCGGCAGCGTCGCGCGCACGAGGTCGGCGGGGAGCACCGTGTCCACCGGCACTGCGAGGCGCGCGGCCCACGCCTCGCGCGCGGCGGTGTCCGCCACCGGCCCTGCGCCCTCTCGCGCGAGCAGGTGCACCACGCGCAGGCTGGTCGGCAGTGTGGGGCGCAGCGCCTGCCACTGCAGCACGCACGCCTCGCAGGAGGGCGCGCCATACAGCACGAGGAAGGGCTCGCCGCGCAACGGTGAGAAATCCGGCTCGCCGCGCAGGCCCGGCGGTTCGTCGCCGTGCACCCACCACGCCAAGGCCACGACCAGCGACACGCCGACGAAGAATCCAGCGTTCAGCGTGAGGGTCCGCTGCCGCGGCTTGGGGCGTTCGCCGATGCGCGAGGCCCGCATGGCTCAGCCCTGCGCGGCGGCCATCCGCAGCTGCTCGGCGCGCTCGCGGCCCAGCCAGGCGGTGAAGGCGCGGCGCGCGAGGTAGATCAGCGGGATCAGGGCGATCGCCGCCGCCATCTTGTAGCCGTAGTTCACCGTGCCCACCGCCAACCACAGCGAGGTCGGCCAGGCCTGCGGGCCGATCACGAAGGCGATGTAGAGCACGACGAAGCTGTCGATGAGCTGCGAGATCGCCGTCGAGCCGGTGGCGCGCAGCCACACCCAGCGCTCGCCGGTCATCCGGCGGATCCGCACGAAGACCGCGATGTCGATGAACTGGCCGATGAGGAAAGCCACGGTCGAGCCGAGGATCGACCACAGCCCTTGGCCGAAGATGGCCGCGAACGCCGCCTGCTGGTCGGGCACGCCGTTGGCCTGCGCGGCCCCCACCCACCAACCCGCGGGCACGAGGGCGATGGCGGCATAGGCGAACAGGAAGCCATAGACGATCAGGCCGACGGACAGGAGGCTGATGAAGCGCACGCCGCGCTGGCCGTAGAACTCGTTGACGAGGTCGGTCAGCACGAAGATCAGCGGCCACACCAGCACGCCCGCGGTGAACGAGAGCGAGCCGCTCTGGCCGAAAAGCGACCATTCGAACGGATCGAGCCCCAGGGTGTCCTCGAGCGCGAAGATCTTGATGCCGATGAAGTTCGCCAGCACCGCGTTCACCGCGAAGAACGCGGCGAGCACCAGGAAAAGCCGCGTCGCGCGGTCGCCGAGGAGGCTCACGGGCGCGGTGCCTCGAAGGGCATCTCGTCCGGTGCGACGGCGCCGCCGGAGATGATGAAGGCCATGGCCTCGTCGAAGGTCCACTGCGTCGGCGTGAGCCGGTCGACCGGGACGATCTCGAGGTAGCCCGAGGTCGGGTTCGGCGTGGTCGGCACGTAGACGGCGGCGAGCGCGCGGCCCGTGCCTTCCTCCCGCAGCGTGCGCGTCACGAAACCGACGACCTTCATGTCGCGATTCGGGAAGTCGATCAGCACCACGCGCTGGCCCCCGCCGCCGGGCGGGTGCTGCAGCAGGTCGAGCAGCTTGCGCGCGCTCGAATAGACCACGTTGACCAGCGGCACGCGGGCGATCAGGCCTTCGGTCCAGCGCAGCAGCGTCTGGCCGACCACGCGGCGGGTCAGGGCGCCGACGCCGATGATGATCAGCACGGTCCCCACCAGCGCGACCACCGGCAGTACCCAGGGGTGCGTGGCCCAACCGAACAGGTCCGGCTGCGCCGCGGCGAGGCTGTACAGGAGCGGCCCCACCCAGGGGCGGGACAGGTCGGACAGCAAGGCGAAGACAACGCTGACCACCAGCCACGCCAGCCACAGGGGCAGCAGCGTCAGCAGTCCGGTGAGGAACCAGGTGCGGAGATTGCGCATGCCGCCATCGTAGCGGGCTTAGCGTGGACGGCGGGGCGAAGCGTCCAGCAGCTCATCCAACGAGACCTCGCGGACGAGGCGGAAGCCGAGGTCGTCCTGACCGCGCTCGTCGCCGACCGCCTGCGTCGCGCCCGGACGGGCCTGCGCAGCACTGGTGCGCCAGCCGGCGCCGGCGGTTTGGCGCCCCCCGGCCAGCCATTCGCGAACGTTGCCGCCGATGTCGACCAGGCCCAGCGGGGTGGCCTTGCCCGTGCCCACCGGCACGGTGCCTTCGCGGCGGTCGCAGTCCAGACGGGTGCCGGCGCAGTCCCCGGCGGCTCCTTGGGCCAAGGGACCCCATTCGGCCGCCGTGGGCAGGCGGTAGCGCACGCCGTCGCGCTGCCCGCGCCACTGCGCGTAGGCCTCGGCATCGGCGGCAGTGACGCAGACCGCGGGATCGCGCGCGGTCTGCGCGAAGCCCGGGTCGCTCCAGGTGCGGCGCTCGAGGAAACCGCCGCGACAGCGCGAGACCGGGCGTCCGGTGGCCTGGACGAAGGCGAGGAAGTCGCCGCGCGTGACCTCGGTCTCCATGGCGGCCAGTCCCGGGCGCGACTCGCTGGGCGCGGTGATCAGGCGCATCGCCGGGCCGCCGCCCTCGAGGCGGGCGCCGGGCCGCGGCAGCAGGGCCACCCGGGCACGGCGGATGGCGTCGGCGAAGCGCGATTCGTCAAGGCCGTAGAGCGCGATCTCGTCGGTGGCACGCTTCAGCTCGCGCGCACTGCGGCGCGTGGCAGCGGCGGCGAGACGTTGCTCCACGGCGACGACACGCTCGTCCACCAGCGTCGTCCAGGCCTCGCTGCCTTCGAGCGACGCCTGCTCGACGTAGCGTTGCGCGCGCTGCCAAAGCGCGACGGCATTGGCGTTGTCGTCGGCATCGAGGGCCTTGTCGATCTGCGTGCCGAAGGCGGCGATCAAGGCGGCTTCCCAACGGGCGAGCGCGGGATCGCGCGGTGCCAGCGCGCGCGCCGCCAACAGGGATTCGATGGCGTTGTCGCCGGCGGGAGTGGAGAGGCGGAGGCGGCCGATCTGCCGTTGCGCTGCGGCTAGCTCGCGGGCCGCAGGCACGCGCGGGTCGTAGGGCAGCGCCTGCGAGACGAAGGCGGCCGCGACGGCCTTGGCGGGCGGGGGCACGTCCTCCAGCGCCGCGGCGGCCTCGGCCGGCGGGGCGGCCGAGGGGGGCGGGGCGCCGGGCTCCGTCGGCGCGGGCGCGGCCCCCGCCGCGATGGCCACCGAGCCGATGGGGTCGTCGACCACGGCCGGTGCGCGGCCATCGACGGTCAGGAAATCGGGAGCGGTCTCGCGCGAGGCCATCCACCAAGCGGCACCCGCGGTGATCGCCAGCGCGGCGGCACCGGCGCCGATCCAGCGGCCGATGGGCCGCGACGTGGCCGGGCTTTCGCCGGTGGTGCGGCCGGGGGCCACGGCCGGTTCAAGCGGAGCGTCGGCGCCCGCGGGGCCGAGCCGGTGCCGGCGCTCCAGTTCGTCGAGCGCACTGAGCATCTGCTCGGCGTTGCGGAAGCGCTGCTCCTTCGTCTTGGCCATCGCCAGCGAGATGAAGGGCTGCCAGTGCCGGCGGTTGCTCGGCAGCGGCGGGATGGGGTCGTGCGCGTGCATCACCGCCAGCGCCAGCGCGTCATTCGCCTGGAAGGGCAGGTGGCCGGTGACCATCTCGTAGGCCAGCACGCCCACGGCATAGAGGTCGGCGCGGCCATCGACGTTGTCGCCGCGGGCCTGCTCCGGGGCCATGTAGGCCGCGCTGCCGACGGCGAAGCCGACGTTGGTGATGCGCGTCGAGCTGCGGAACGGCAGGGCGATGCCGAAATCCGCCAGCACCGGGCGGTCGGCGTTGTCGAACAGCACGTTCTCGGCCTTGACGTCGCGATGGACGATGCCGCGCGTGTGCGCATACCCCAGCGCCGACAGCAGCGAGCGCAGCACGGCGATGATCCGGGGCTCGTCGTTGCGCAGGTCGCGCTGGCCGAGATGCCCCTTCGACAGGTAGGGCATCACGTAATACATCAGCCCCTGCGGCGAGCGCCCGACCTCGTAGATGCCAACGATGCAGGGGTGCTCGAGCTTGGCGATCGTCCGCGCTTCCTGTTCGAAGCGCTGCTTGCTGATCTCGTCGCGGAGGATCTCAGGCGCCGTGATCTTGATCGCGACCTGGCGGTCGAGCGATTCCTGCACCGCGAGGTAGACGAAGCTCATGCCGCCCTTGCCGATGCGCCGCATCACCCGGTAGCCGGGGATGTCCGGCATCACCGAGGTCAGCAGGGCCGACAACTCTTCCGGCGACATCTCCTCGTCGGGCGACGGCGTGAAGCGCAGGATGGCCATTCGGGGTCGGGCGGGGGGTCTGGGCGGCCAGCTTCGCGCGTCGTCCCGGGGCTGTCCAGCGGACAAACGGTGCCGATCGGCGTCGATCAGGGCCTTGGGTCGCTACCGCCTTGCGGCTTGTGATCCACGTCACGGTCCGTGGCAGCCTCGCGGCGTACCCGCGGCTTCAGGCGGACGTAGATCTGCTTGCGCACCCGCGCCACGACGTCCCCCCCGGCATCGACCACCGGGCAGTCCATCCAGCGCAGCACCTTGCCGCCGCCGGCGGCTTCGGCGCGGAGTTCATCGAGCACGGCGTCGCCGAGATCGAAGCGGCAGCGCACGGTGCCGCGGCCGGGCTTCACGAATTCGATCTCGCCGGCCTTGTCCCAGACCACGTAGTCGTCGCCCAGCGCGCGCAGGGTGAGGATCATCCAGAACGGATCGGTCATCGCGAACAGCGAGCCGCCGAAGTGGGTGCCGACGTAGTTGCGGTTCCAGCGCCGCATCCGCAGCTCGACCTCGGCGCTGCGCCAATCGGCGCCGAGGTGGGTGACGTGGATGCCGGACAGCAGGAACGGCGGCCAGAGGTTGAAGAAGTGACGGAGGAGGCGGGGCGACATGGCGGGCAGGCACCGGCAACGGACGCCGGATCATGCCATACGCCACCGTACGGCGGAACTCAGAACAGCACGGAGGCCATCTTCCGGCGATAGGCGCCGACCAGGTCCTCGTCGTCCACCACGCGGAAAGCGTCGATGAGGACCTTTTTCGGCAAGCCGTCCTCGAAGCCGCGATTCCGCTTCAGCATCTCGAGGAACTGAACGAGGCCGGCCTCCGAGTCGCCCTCCACGAGATGGCGCGCGCCCAGCAGATGGCGGGCGCGCAGGTCGTCGGGGTTCGCGGCAATCGCCTGTTCCAGTACCACGGCCGGCGGCGCGTCCTTCAACAGCGCGGCAAAGCCCAGCCGCGCACGCGCCTTTACGGACCGGTCGTCGGTGGCGAGGTTGGCGGGCAGGGCGTCGAGCAGACCCTCGGCTTCGCCGGCCGCGCCGACCTTCAGCAGGGCCAGCACGAGGTCGAGCTTCAGCGCGCCGTCGTCCGGGGCCTCGGCGACCGCGTGGCGCAGGCGGATGACCTCGGCCTCCGGATCGACTGGCGGCGCCTCGGCGGCCGGCTCGTCTGCCACCGGCTCGGCGGGCGTGATGCCGTGTTGGGCAAGGAACTGCTTGAGCTGCCCTTCCGGCAGCGCGCCGGGGAAGCCGTCGACGATCTGGCCGCCCTTGAGCAGCATTACCGTCGGCACCGAGCGGATCTGGAAGTAGCCGGCGAGCTGCTGCTCCTTGTCCACATCGACCTTCGCCAGCAGGAAGGCGCCGTGGTACTCGGCGGCCAGTTTCTCGAGGATGGGGCCGAGCGTCTTGCAGGGACCGCACCAGGTGGCCCAGAAGTCGACGAGGACCGGCACCTCCTTCGACTTCAGCAGCACCTCGGCTTCGAAGCGTTCGAGCGTGACGTCGAACACGTGCGGCGACGCGGCGTCGGTGGCAGGAGCGGAAGCGGGCGGGGTGCCGAAGGCGTCGAGGCGGATCATCGAAGTCTCACGAGTGGAAGGCGCAGGGCGCCGATGCCCCCACGGATGGGGGCGGGGGCATCGGCTTGCAAGGCGGTCAGTTGGCGAGCGGCTTCACGACCTGGCCGCCCTTCATGACGAAGTCGACCTCGCGGGTCACGCCGATATCGGCGATCGGGTTGCCGGGGACGGCCACGATGTCCGCATGGAACCCGGGCGCGATCTGCCCGAGGTCGGTCGCCCCCAGCACGGTCGCCGCGTTCACCGTGGCGGTCTGCAGGGCGACGTTGGCGGGCATGCCGCCCTCCACCATGAACTCGAACTCGCGGGCATTGTCGCCGTGTGGGCCCACGCCGGCGTCGGTGCCGAAGGCGATCGGCACGCCTGCCGCATAGGCGCGGCGGAAGGTGGCCATGATCTGCGTGCCGACGGCGCGCGCCTTCGGGCGGATGATCTCCGGGTAGTAGCCGTCGATCTCGGCCTTCTCGCCGACGAAGCGGCCGGCGGACAGCGTCGGCACCCACCACGTGCCCTTCTCCTTCATCAGGCGCATGGTGGCGTCGCTCATGAAGGTGCCGTGCTCGATGCTGGTGACGCCGCCCTCGATGGCGCGGCGCATGCCGACGTCGCCGTGGGCATGGGCGGCCACCGTGTAGCCGTAGTCCTTCGCCGTGTCGACGATGGCGCGGATCTCCTCCACGGTGAACTGCGGGGCATCGGCGCTGCGGGCGTAGCTCAGCACGCCGCCGGTGGCGGTGATCTTGATGGTGTCGCTGCCTTCCTTGTAGCGCTGGCGTACGGCCTGGCGCGCGGCGTCGACGCCGTTGATCACGCCTTCGGTCGGGCCGGGCGGACCCATCAGCGTGGACAGGGTGTTGTTCAGGCCGTTCGTCGGGTCGGCATGGCCGCCGGTGGTCGCGATCGACTTGCCCGCGGCATAGATGCGCGGGCCCGGAATGGTGCCGGCATTGATGGCATCGCGCAGGTGCGGAGCGATCGTGCCGCCGAGGTCGCGCACGGTGGTGAAACCAGCCTCTACGGTGCGGCGGGTGTACTGGGTGGCGCGCAGGGCGAAGTCGACATCGTCGAGGCGGAAACCCTCGGAGTAGCTCTGCGGGCTCGACTCCTGGCCGACGTGCACGTGCAGGTCGATCCATCCCGGCGAGCAGGTGTGGCCGGCGAGGTCGATGGTCGTCGCGCCCGGGACGTCCACCTTGCCAGGCTGCACCGCCGTGATGCGGCCGGAGTCCACGACGATGGTCTGGGCGCCGATCAGGCGGCCGGCCTTGGCGTCGAACACGTCGCCGCAGCGCAAAGCGGTGGGGGCGGTGGGGGCGGCGTGGGCGGGCAGGGCGAACAGGACGGCGATGGCCAGCAGGCCGGGGCGAAGCGACATCGGCACTCTCCTTGGTGGCCGGAATGGCGTTCGTCGCGGGCCCCGGCACAGCCCACGGCGCGACGCCCGACTCTACGGCCTGCGCAGCCGCTGCGGTACCCTTGGCGGCTTGCCGAATGCCGGGCGCTTGCCAGCCGACCGCCCCAACGAGACCCATGCACGCCGAATCCCACACCCCCGCCGACACCGCCGACACCGGCGGCTTCCAGCCCAAGGCCCTCGAGGCCGCCGCCCAGCAGTGCTGGGACCGCGCCAAGGCCTTCGAGGTCGTCGAAGACCCGTCCAAGCCCAAGTACTACGCGCTCTGCATGCTGCCGTACCCCTCGGGCGCGCTGCACATGGGCCATGTGCGCAACTACACCATCGGCGACGTGATCAGCCGCTTCAAGCGCATGCAGGGCTTCAACGTGCTGCAGCCGATGGGCTGGGACGCCTTCGGCCTGCCGGCCGAGAACGCCGCGATCAAGAACCACACCGCGCCGGCGAAGTGGACCTACGAGAACATCGGGAAGATGCGCAACCAGCTGAAGTCGCTGGGTTACGCCTACGACTGGTCGCGCGAGGTCACCACCTGCACGCCCGAGTACTACCGCTGGGAGCAGCAGTTCTTCACCCGCCTGTATGCGAAGGGCCTCGTCTACCGCAAGAACAGCGTGGTGAACTGGGACCCGGTGGACCAGACGGTGCTGGCCAACGAGCAGGTGGTCGACGGCCGCGGCTGGCGTTCCGGCGCGCTGGTGGAAAAGCGCGAGATCCCGCAGTGGTTCCTGAAGATCACCGATTACGCGCAGGAGCTGCTGGACGGGCTCGACCAGTTGCCGGGCTGGCCGGAATCGGTCAAGACCATGCAGCGCAACTGGATCGGCCGTTCCGAAGGCCTCGAGATCAGCTTCGCCGTTGAAGGCGAGCCCGAGCCGATGGTGGTCTTCACCACTCGCCCGGACACGCTGATGGGCGTCACCTACGTGGCCGTGGCGGCGGAGCATCCGCTGGCCGCCAAGGCCGCGGCGATGAATCCCGAGGTCGCGGCCTTCGTGGCCGGCTGCAAGCAGGGTGGCGTGTCCGAGGCCGAGCTGGAGACGCAGGAAAAGCGCGGCATCGCGACCGGCATGTTCGCCATCCATCCGATCAGCGGCGCCAAGGTGCCGGTGTGGATCGCCAACTTCGTGCTGATGGGCTACGGCACCGGTGCGGTGATGGCCGTGCCCGGCCACGACGAGCGCGATTTCGAATTCGCCACCAAGTACGGCCTGCCGATCACGCAGGTCATCGCGGTCGACGGCGAAAGCTACGACGCGACGCGCTGGCAGGACTGGTACGGCGACAAGACCGCGCCCTCCTTGCGCACGGTGAACTCCGGCGCGATGGACGGCTTGGGCTACAAGGCCGCCTTCGACAAGGCCGCCGAACTGCTGGGCGACAAGGCCACGCGCCGCGTGAACTACCGCCTGCGCGACTGGGGCGTGTCCCGCCAGCGCTACTGGGGCTGCCCGATCCCGATGCTGTACGACGCCGAGGGCAACGCCCATCCGGTGCCGGAAGAGCAGCTGCCGGTCGTGCTGCCGGAAGACGTGCGCTTCGAAGGCGTGGCCTCGCCGATCAAGTCGAACCCGGCGTGGCGCCAGTACACCGATGCGAGCGGCCAGCGCTTCGAGCGCGAGACCGACACCTTCGACACCTTCATGGAGTCGAGCTGGTACTACGCGCGCTACTGCTGCCCGGGCGCCACCGACATGCTGGACGATCGCGCCAAGTACTGGCTGCCGGTCGACCAGTACATCGGCGGCATCGAACACGCCGTGATGCACCTGATGTACTTCCGCTTCTTCCACAAGCTGCTGCGCGACGCCGGCTACGTGGACAGCGACGAGCCGGCCACCAACCTGCTCTGCCAGGGCATGGTGATCGCCGAGACCTTCTACCGCGACGAAGCGGACGGCTCGAAGACCTGGTTCAACCCGGCCGATGTCGAGGTCGAGCGCGACGAGCGCGGCCGCGTCGTGGCCGCCAAGCTTCGCGCCGACGGCCAGCCGGTGCACATCGGCGGCACCGAGAAGATGTCGAAGTCGAAGAACAACGGCGTCGACCCGCAGGTGATGGTCGACCGCTACGGCGCCGACACCGTGCGCCTGTTCTCGATGTTCGCCGCGCCCCCGGAGCAGTCGCTGGACTGGAACGAGTCGGGCGTCGAAGGCATGGCCCGTTTCCTGCGCCGCCTGTGGAACCAGGTGCAGAAGCACGTCGATGGCGGCAAGGCGCCGGCGCTGGATGCCGCGGCGCTGTCCCCGGCCGCCAAGGCGATCCGCCGCCAGTTGCACGAGACCATCCAGAAGGTCACCGACGACTACGCGCGCCGCTACAGCTTCAACACGGCCATCGCCGCGGTGATGGAGCTGCTGAACGCGCTGTCGAAGTTCGACGAGGCCGGCGACGCCGCCCGCGCGCTGCGGCAGGAAGCCTTCGAGGCCGTCGCCCTGCTGCTCAATCCGATCACGCCGCACACCAGCCACGCGCTGTGGCAGGCGCTCGGCCACCCGGAAACGGTGCTCGAGACCCTGCCATTCCCGGCCGTCGACCCGGCGGCGCTGGTGCGCGACTCGCTGACGCTGGCCGTGCAGGTCAACGGCAAGCTTCGCGGCACCATCGAGGTGCCGGCCGCCGCCGACAAGGCCGCCATCGAGGCGATGGCGCTGGCCGAGCCGAACGTGGTGAAGTTCATCGAAGGCCAGGCGGTGAAGAAGGTGATCATCGTCCCGGGCAAGATCGTCAACCTCGTCGTCGGATGACCCGCATGCGCGCTCGCTTCCTCGTTCCCGCCCTCGTCGCCGCCCTTGCGGTGGGGTGCGGCTTCGCCCCGCGCGGCGCGCTGACCGTGCCCGAGGGCTTCGGCGCCATCGCCGTGACCGCAGCCGACCCTTACAGCCCGCTGGCGGACGACTTGCGCCGCTCGCTGCAGCGGGCGGGCGCGAGCACGACGGAAGCGGCCGACGGTGCCGCCAAGCTGGCGATCACCGCCGAAGCCTGGGAAACCCGACCGATCTCGGTGGACGCCTTCGTGGCCGTGCGCGAAGTGGAGACGCGCTACCGCGTCACCTTCGACCTCGTCGATGCCGCGGGCGCCAAGCGCCTCGACCAGCAGACCGTCGAACTCACGCGCGATTACGTCTACGAGGCCGCCGAGGCCTTCGGTAACCCGGGCGAGCAGGAGATCATCCAGCAGGAGCTGCGCCGAGACATGCAGGCGGCGATCCTCCGCCGCGTCGACCTCGCCCTGCGCGCCGACTGATGGCGGAGCTCCGCCCCGACGCTTTCCTGAGGCGGGTGGCGGCCGATGCCTTGCCGCCGGTGATCCTGATCGCCGGGGACGAGCCGCTGGTGGTGCAGGAATGCGCCGACGCCGTACGCGAAAAGGCCAAGGCCGAGGGCTACGGCGAGCGCGAGGTGCTGGATGCCGAGGGCAACTTCGACTGGAACCGGCTCACGCAGGGCCTGGCCTCGCTGAGCCTGTTCGCCCAGCGTCGCCTGTTCGACCTTCGCCTGCCGAGCGGCAAGCCCGGCAAGGACGGCAGCGAGGCGATCCGCGAGTACTGCGCGAACCCGCCGCCCGACACGGTGCTGCTGATCACCGCGCAGGACTGGAGCCGGCAGCACGCGGGCAAGTGGAGCGAAGCGATCACCGCGACGGGCCACATGGTGCCGGTGTGGCCGCTGAAGGCGCACGAGTTGCCCGATTGGCTGGCCACCCGCCTGCGGCGCAAGGGCCTTTCCGCGACGCCCGAAGCGCTGGAGCGTTTGGTCGAGCGCGTCGAAGGCAACCTGCTGGCGGCCGCGCAGGAGATCGACAAGCTGGCGCTCCTGCTCGACCAGGGGGCTGGCCCGATCGACGTTGAAACCCTAGAGCGCCTCGTCGCCGAGGCTTCCCGCTACGACGTCTTCAAGCTGGTGGATGCGGCGCTGGCCGGTGAGGCCGCGCGCGTGCCGCGCATCCTCGCCGCGCTGCGCGGCGAGGGCGAGCAGGTGGCCGGCCTGCTGGGTTGGACGCTCGGCGAGATCACCAAGATCGCCGGCTTCGCCGCGGTGAAGGCCCGGGGTGGCAACGTCATGGCCGAGATGCGCGCGGCGAAGCTCTGGGAGTCGAAGATGGCGCAGTACAGCCGCGCGCTGGAGCGGCATCCGCCCTCGTCCTGGGAGCGGTTCGCGATCGCCGTCGGCGAGGTGGAGCGCATGGCCAAGGGGCGGGCCAGCGGCGATGCCTGGCGCGCGCTGGAGCGCCTTCTGCTGGCGGTCGCGCGGCCGCGCGCGGCGATGACGCTCCTGGCGAAGTGAGCGACCGGCACCGCGCCACATGACGCCCGCCACCGCCATGCCCTTGCACCTGCTCTACGGCGGCACCTTCGATCCGGTCCATCTCGGCCACCTGGCCGTCGCCCGCGCCGCGCTGGCCACCACCGGGGCGGCGCGCCTCGATTTCGTGCCGGCCGCCGATCCGCCGCATCGCGGTCCGCCAGGCGCCGCGTTCGCCGATCGCCTCGACCTGCTCCGCGTGGCCCTCGCCAGCGAACCGCCGCCGGCCGTGGGCACGTGGTCCGTGGACCCTCGCGAGGGCGCACGCCAAGGCCGCAGCTACACCGTCGACACCCTGCGTGAATGGCGCCGTGAGCACGGGGCGGCCGCGCCCTTGGGCTTCGTCCTCGGCGCCGACGCCTTCCTCGGCCTGACCGGTTGGCACGAGTGGCCGGCCCTGTTCGACCTGGCGCATCTGCTGGTGGCGCGGCGTCCCGGCAGCGCGCTCGCCGGTCTGCCCGAAGCCCTGCGCACGGCGCTCGAGGCCCGCTGGGCGACGGACCCGGCCGACTTCCATACCGCGGCCGCGGGGCGCATCGCGGTGCTCGACCTGCCCCTGCAGCCGGAGAGCGCCACGGCGGTCCGCGAGGCCGTCGCCGGGCGCCGGGCCCCCTTCGGCCTTCCCGGTGCGGTTGGGGCCCTGATCGCGGCCCGCGGCCTGTACCGCGATCCGGCGCCGGGTTGAGGCGCGGGGGCGGGGGTATACTCCGCGCCAGCCCACACAGGACCGCCCCGTTGTCGCATCCGCAGCACGTCATCAAGCCGCAGCCGCCGAACCCGCTTCCGGCGCCCGCCGACCTCCTGAAACTCGCCACCGCGGCACTCGAGGAGATCAAGGCCAAGGACCTCGTCGAGATCGACGTGCGCGGCAAGACCTCGGTCTGCGACTACATGCTCATCGCCTCGGGCACCTCCACCCGCCACGTCAAGTCGCTGGCCGACGAAGTGGTGAAGGCCTCGAAGCAGGCCGGCTACCAGCCGCTGGGTGTCGAGGGCGAGCGCGAGGCCGAGTGGGTGCTGGTCGACCTCGGCGACGTCGTGGTCCACGTGATGCTGCCGCGTGTGCGCGAGTTCTACGCGCTGGAGCGCCTGTGGACGGTCGGCGACCAGCCGCCGGAAGCCTGACCGCCTGAAAGCGAAGCTGATCGCCGTTGGTGAACGGCCGCCCGGCTGGGTGGCCGAGGGCTACGCCGATTACACCAAGCGGCTCTCGCGTGAACTGCCGCTGGAACTCGTCGAAGTGGCGCCCGGGATGCGTGGCAAAGGTCGTGATCCGGCGCGCGCGATGCAGGACGAAGGCGAGCGGGTGCTCGCCGCGCTGCCGAAGAACGCCTGGGTCGTCGCGCTGGATGGTCGCGGCAAGCCCTACACCTCGGAGCAACTCGCCGAACGTCTCGCCGCATGGCGCCAGCAGGGCCGCGACCTCGCGTTCCTCATTGGCGGCCCGGAAGGCCATGCGCCCGACGTCTGGGCGCGTGCCGACGAGCGTTGGGCCTTCGGACCGATGACCTTGCCGCACATGCTCGTGCGGCTGCTGGTGGCCGAGCAGCTCTACCGGGCCTGCTCGATCCTCGGCAACCACCCCTACCACCGCGCCTAGGCGGAACGTTCCTCGCGAGGCACTGGTGTCAGCCGGGGGCGCAGGTTCTGCCACTGCAGCCGCCCTTCGCCGATCAATTCGGCGATGCGCTTGCCCGGATGCCCGCCGAGCGCGGCATCGCCCATGTGCGGGCCCGCCGTCAGTCCGACCCAACGGTTCCTGCCGCTGGCCTTGGCCTGGTACAGCGCCGCATCGGCGAGCTCGAGCGCATGCGCCCAGTCGGATTGCGCGGTCGCGCCCAGCGGATGCCGCGTCCAGCCGACCGAGAAGGTGAGGGTCAGCGGGCGTTCGGTGCCAAGGTCGAAGTTCAAGCTGTGGCCGTCGTCGAGCAGGCGCGTCATCCGTGCCGCCACGGCCTCCTCGCGCAGGCCGCCGAACACGATGATGAATTCCTCGCCGCCCCACCGCGCCAGCAAGTCGCCTTCGCGCGTCGCCCGGCGGAGAAAGCCGGCGAAGTCGCGCAGCACGGTGTCGCCCGCGGCGTGTCCGTAATCGTCGTTGACGCGCTTGAAGTGGTCGATGTCGACCAGCGCCAGCACCAGCCCTTCCGGGTATCGCGCCAACATGGCTGGCATCTGCTGGAACACCGCGCGACGGTTCGGCAGGCCGGTGAGCGCGTCGGTCTGGCTCTCCACCGCCAGGACGGCATTGGCTTGCTCCAGACGCTCATTGGCCCGCTGCCATTGCGCGGTGCGTTCGTCCACCAGCGTCTGCAGGCGCGCCATGCGGGCCCGCTGCCGGCGCTGGCCCAGGACCACGCCCGACACGAGCAGCAGCAAGCCAGCCACCAAGGCGAGCACACGAAGTTCGGGGCGCTCCGTCCAGCGCGGTTCGACGCGGAGGTCCATGGGATTGCCGGCCTGCACGGCGTTCCCGAACTCGTCGCGTGCACGGACCCGGAAGCGGAAGTCGCCCGGCGGCAGGTTCGTGTAGAACGCGCTGCGCCGTTCGCCGGCGTCGACCCAGTCGCGGTCGTAGCCGTCCAGCCGGTAGTCGAAACGCATCGCGCGCGGGCTGCGGAAGTTGAGCGCGGTGAAGTCGAAGCGCAGGTCGCGCGATTCGCCCTCCAGCACCAGCGGGCCGGCATCGGCGGAATGCCGGCGGTCGGCGAGCACGGCCGCTTCCACGTGGACCAGCGGCACGGTGCCGCCGCTGCCGATCGCGTCGAGATCGACGCGCAGCACCCCGGAGATCGACGGCAACCAGAGCTGGTCGCCCACCAGCAGCGCGCGCGAGCGGGCGCCGCCGTTGCAGCAGCGGGCCCGTTGGCCGCTCTGGTTGCGTCCGGCCATCGACAGCACCCACGACGCGCCCACGTCCGCGCCGTGTGCGGCATCGGCATTGGTGGTCGCCGGGTCGGGCAGGCCGGAGAGCGGAATGCGGTACAGGCCCTCGATCGAGCTGACGTAGAGGTGCTCGTCGTGGAGCGTCAACGTCCACGCATTCATCGTCGGCAGGCCTTCGTCCAGCGTGATCGCCCGCTCGCCGGCGACCAGGGTCAGGCCGGAATCGAGCGTTCCCGCCACCAGCAGGCCACTAGGCAGCCGAAGCAGGGTGCTGACCAGCCGGCCGCGCAGGGTCCGCGCCCAGTCCGGAACGCTGACCTGGGCACCGTCGACGTAGCGCAGGCCGTCCTCGGTGCCGACCAGCGCGCGCTGGTCGTCGATCGGCAGCAGCGAGCGGATGCGCAGCGCCGAGCCCTCGAAGGCCCCTTCCCCGACCGGTCGCAGCCCCTCTTCCGGCGTGGAGCGGTAGAGGCCGTTCGCGGTCCCGACCCAGATGGCGCGCGAGGCGGGGGCGATCACGTTGATCTGGGTGCCCTCCAGCGCCTCGGCGCCGCGGGGGAGGCTCAGCGCCCCGTTGGAACGTTCCCGCAGCCCGCCCCGAGTGCCGATCCACAGGCGGTTGGCGTCAATGCGCGCGAGCTCATAGACGGACGCATGCGGCAGAGTGTTGCCGGTGACGAGCGTCTGCACTTGGCCGTCGCGCCAGTGCGACAGCCCGGAATTGGTGCCGATCAGCACGCCGCCAAGGCCGTCGTCTTCCAGCGACCAGACGAATGGATCGGCGAGATTGTCGGCATCGGTCAGGCGTGTCACCAGGCCGTCCCAGGCCCGGAACAGGCTTTCCGTTTGGCTGCCCAGCCACAGGTTGCCTTCGCGATCTTCGAAACAGGCGTTCACCCACGGATTGCGGACGAACTGCGAATCGCCGATCGCGTCGAGTTCGCCGTTCGAGCGCAACCGGTAGAGCCTCGGCGCGGTACTGATCCACAGACTACCGCCGCTGTCGCTGCAGAGCGTTTCGATCGGCTGGCGGGCCAGCTCCGGAACCGGGGCGAAGGGGGCGGGCGGGCGATCGCCGTCCTGCAGCCAGAGGCCGCGCGGCGTGGCGATCCACAGCCGGGCGCCGTCGGCGAGCAGGTGCGTGATGCGCAGGTCCTCGCCGCCGGGCAGGGGGATGCTGCGCGTCTGCTCGCCCTCCCGGCGCAGAAGCCGCCCCCGCGCACCGATCCACAGGACCGGGCCGTCCGACGCCAGCGCCCCGATGTCCATCCCTTCGAGGCCGGCGGGCACCAAGGCGTCGCCCTGCTGCTCATAGAGACCCCGTGCCGTGCCGAAGAGCATCCGCCCCACCGGCCATTCGGTGATGGCCTGCACGGCCACGCCGGTGCCGGCGGCGGCGATTCTCGTCACCCGGTCGCGGCGCAGCCGCAAGGCGCCCGTGCGATTGGCGAACCAGACGTCGCCATCGCGCGACCGGTAGCTCGATTCCGCCATCGACGTGTCGATGCCCCCGGTGCGCCGGCGGTCAAACGCTTCGAAGTGCACGCCATCGAAACGCGCGATGGCGGATTGCGTGCCGACCCAAAGGTAGCCATCGCCATCCTGCGCGACGCTCTGCACGGCCACCTGCGGCAGGCCGTCGGCCACGGTCCAGTTGTCGATGGCGAAGTCGCTGAAGCGCCGGTCTTCGCTCAAGGCCATTGCGACAGTCGCGAAGCACGACAGGACGATGCCGGCCCAAGGGGCGACGTGGTTGCGCCGGCGGTGGGGGGGCTGCCGTTCCATGGTGCAAGGCTAGCGTGCCTGCGGCCTGAACGGGCGGCTATGCTTGGGCCATGCTCTTTCTCGCGTCCCAATCCCCGCGCCGCCGGGCCCTGCTCGAGCAGCTCGGCCTCGCCCCCGGGCTTCTTGACGTCGACGTGCCGGAAGTCCGCCAGCCGGGCGAAGCCGCCGTGGACTACGTGAACCGTGTCGCCCGCGAAAAGGCCGGGGCCGGCCTGCTCGCCGTGGCCGCGGTCCCGGGGGCGTGGGTCCTGGCCGCCGACACGGAAGTCATCCTCGATGACGAGGTGTTCGGCAAGCCCGCGGATGCCGCGGACGCCGCCCGCATGCTGCGCCGTCTCTCCGGGCGCACCCATATGGTGGCCACCGTCGTCTGGCTGCTCCACGCCGGCGGCGAGGCCTCGGCAACGTCGCTGTCGGAAGTCACGTTCGCCGCGCTCGACGAGCCGGCCCTCGAGGCCTACCTCGCCGGCGGCGAATGGCAGGGCAAGGCCGGGGGCTACGCCATCCAGGGCCGCGCCGCCGCCTTCATCGCCCATCTTTCCGGCAGCTACAGCGGCGTGATGGGCCTGCCGCTGTTCGAGACCGCCGCGCTGTTGCGCAGGCACGGAGTGACGAATTGAGCGCCGAGATCCTGATCAACGTCACGCCGCGCGAGACGCGCGTGGCGCTCGCCGAGCAGGGGATGCTCCAGGAATTGCACATCGAGCGCAGCCTGCGCCGCGGCGTGGTGGGCAACCTCTACAAGGGCCGCGTGCAGCGGGTGATGCCGGGCATGCAAGCCGCGTTCGTCGAGCTTGGTCTCGAGCGCGCCGCGTTCCTGCACGCCTCCGACATCGTCCGCGTCCCGCAGGTGCAGCCCTCCGAAAGCGAGGAGCTGGGGCCGCCGGCGCCGCCGCCGTCGATCACCTCGCTGGTGCACGAGGGGCAGGAGATCGTCGTCCAGGTGGTGAAGGACCCGATCGGCAGCAAGGGCGCCCGACTCACCACCCAGGTCAGCATCCCGTCGCGCTACCTCGTGCTGCTGCCGTATTCGAAGGTGATCGGCGTCTCCGCGCGCATCGAGGACGACGTCGAGCGCGCCCGCCTCAAGAGCCTCGTGACGGAGCTGGCCGAAGGCAGCGGCATGGGCTTCATCGTCCGCACCAATGCCGAGGGGCTGGGCCGCGATGCGCTGGAGGCCGACGTGGCCTACCTGCGCCTCGCGTGGCAGCTGATCCGCGAGGCCAGCGCCAGCACGCCGGTGGGGGCACGCATCTACGAGGACCTGTCGCTCCCGATGCGCGCCCTGCGCGACATGATGAGCGCCCAGATCGACCGCGTGCTGGTCGATTCCCGCGAGACGCATGAACGGCTGCTGCGCTTCGCCGGCCAGTTCATGCCCGATTTGGCCGGGCGGATCGAGCATTACGCCGGCGAGAGGCCGCTGTTCGACCTGAACGGCGTCGAGGACGAGATCTCCCGCGCGCTGCAGAAGGAAGTGCCGCTGAAATCGGGCGGTTACCTCGTGGTCGACCAGACCGAGGCGATGACCACGGTGGACGTCAACACCGGGTCCTTCCTCGGCCAGCGCAACCTCGAGGAAACCGCCTTCCGCACCAACCTCGAAGCCGCGCAGGCGGTGGCGAGACAGCTCCGGCTGCGCAACCTCGGCGGGATCATCATCATCGACTTCATCGACATGCACGACGCCGACCATCGCCGCCAGGTGCTGCGTACGCTGGAGAAGGCGCTGGCGCGCGACCACGCGAAGACGACGGTCTACGACTTCTCGCCGCTCGGCCTCGTGGAGATGACGCGCAAGCGCACGACCGAGAGCCTCGAGCACCAGTTGTGCGAGCCCTGCGCCAACTGCAGTGGGCGCGGCATGCTGAAATCGCCGGAGACGCTGAGCTACGAGATCTTCCGCGAAGTCACCCGTGCAGTGCGCCAGTTCGAGGCCGAGCGCCTGCTGGTCATCGCCGCGCCGAACGTCGTCGCGCGCATCACCGACGAGGAGTCCGTCGCCGTCGCCGAGCTTGAGGAGTTCCTCGGCAAGACCATCCGCTTCCAGGCCGACGAGCAGTACGGCCAGGAGCAGTACGACGTGGTCCTGCTCTAGGCCATGGCCTCCGCTGCGCGCCGCTGGTGGCGTCGCTGCCGCCGCATCGGTGGCTATGGTGTGCTCGTGGCGCTGATCGTGGTGGCGCTGCTGGTGGCCGTCGCCAACCAGTTCCTGCCGGCGGTCGAGAAGCATCCGGAGGAGGTCGCGCGCTGGCTGTCGGAGCGCGTCGGTCAGCCGGTGCGCTTCAGTGGCATCGACGCCCGCTGGACGCGGCAGGGGCCGCGGTTCGCGCTCGATGGCCTGGTGGTGGGCGAGGGCGATCGCCAACTTGCCGTCGGCCGCGCCGACCTGCAGGTGTCCGTGTACTCCGGGCTGTTCCCCGGTATGCCGCTGACCGAACTCAGCGTCGACGGGCTGTCGCTGACGCTGCACCAGGACGGCGAAGGGCGCTGGCGCATGAGCGGCTTGCCGGAGCCGGCACGACCTGGCATCGATCCCTTCGACGTGTTGGCCGGCTTCGGCGAACTGCGCGTGCAGGACGCGAAGCTGCGCATCCTCGCGGAGCGCTGGGGCATCGACCACACCCTCCCACGCATCGACGGCCGGCTTCGCGTCAGCGATTCGCAGGTGCGAGGCGGCGTGCGCCTGTGGTCCGAGGATGGCCGCGCGCCGCTGGACGTCAGTGCCGACGTCGCCCGCGACGGCCGCCTCGGGCGTCTCTGGCTGGGCAGCGAGCAGGTCGATCTTCCCGCATGGGGCCCGCTGCTCGCGGCGCTGGGCGTGGAACCGCTGGCCGGCCGCGGTGAGCTCGGCGCCTGGGTGGACCTCGACGATCGCCGCATCGCCCGCGTGCAGGTGCGTGCCGCGCTGGAGGGCCTGAGCCTCCGCCGGGTCGGCACGGCCCTGCCGCCGGTGCGCTTCGAACGGGCCGGCTTCGATGCGCAGTGGCGCCTCGATCCGTCCGGATGGCAGGTGTCGGTACCAACGGGCACGTTCACCAATGGCGCCAGCGCGCAGCGCATCGATGGTTTCTGGATGGCCGGCGGCGACCGACTGGCGATCGAAGCGGAACGGATCGACATGGGCCCCCTCCTGGCCCTCGGCGCCCTCAGCAATCGCCTGCCGGAAGGGCTGGCGGCGTGGGTGGCGGAGGCTCGTCCCTCCGGCACCGTGCGCGGGCTCGAGGTGCCGATGGCCGCGCCCGGGGCACTGTCCGGGCGCGCGAACCTCGAAGGCGTCGGCTTCGCGCCGGTGGGGCGGCGGCCGGGCCTCCGTGACCTCGGGGGCGCGGTGAGCTTCGACACCCAGGGCGGCGTGCTGGCCTTGGCCGGCGGGCCGGTCGGCCTCGATTGGCCCGCGGAATTCGGCCCGGTGCTGCCGCTCGGCCTTGGCGGCGACCTGGCGTTCTGGCGCGACGGCGACGGCTGGTCCTTGGGCAGCGATGCGTTGGCCATCGAGGCGCCCGGCCTGAGCCTCCAGACCCGTTTCGCCCTCGGCTTCCAGGGCGACGGCACGCGGCCGACGCTGGATCTTGCCGCCGACCTCGATGACTTCGAGGTGGTCGATGCCAAGCGCTTCTGGCTGCAGACGACCATGAAGCCTCCCGTCCGCCAGTGGCTCGACGCGGCGCTCGTCGCCGGTCGGGCGCGTGGGGGGCGCGTGGCGCTCGGCGGCGATCTCGACTATTGGCCGTTCAGAGACGGCGGCGGCCACTTCGATGCGCGGGTGTCGCTCGAGGACGTCACGTTGAAATTCAACGCCGCATGGCCGGCCGCGACCGGCTTCCACGGCGAAGCGGTGTTCAACGGCCCCGGCATGGCGCTGACCGGCATGCGGGCCAACCTCCTCGACACCGTCGTGGGCGACGCCAGCGGCGCCATCGAGGATTTCAAGGCGCCTTGGCTCGATCTCGCGGTGCGCGGCGGCGGCGATGCCGGCGGCCTGCGTCGGCTGGTGATGCAGAGCCCGCTCTACGCACCGCAGCGCGCGAACATCGACGCACTGTCCATCAGCGGCCCGGCGGCGGTCGACCTGCGCCTGCGGCTGCCGCTGCGCAAGGACCTCGGCGAGCGCATGGTGGAAGGCACCCTCTCGCTCGACAACGCCAGCGTGGCCGACGCGCGCTGGAAGGTCGGCTTCGACGGACTGACGGGCGCCATTCCGTTCACCGACAAGGGCTTCCTCGTCGATGCCTTGCCCGTGCGCTATGGCGAAAGCGATGGGGCCCTCTCGCTGCGCGTGGGCGACACAGTGCGCGATGCCGCCCACGTCGCCGAACTGCAGCTCGACGCCGCCCTCGCGCCGGCGCAGTTGCTCGACCGCAGCCCCGAACTGGCGTGGCTGCAGCCCTGGCTGGACGGCAAGAGCCAGTGGGAAGTGCGCGTCGACATCCCGCGCGCTCGCGCCGAAGCGCCGCCACCGCCGGCGCGGCTGAGCCTGCACTCCGACCTGGTCGGCACGCGCCTCGGGCTGCCGGCGCCGCTGCGCAAGAGTGCGTCCACGCCCCTGCCGCTGCGGCTCGACCTGCCCCTGCCCACCAGCGCCGGTGCCCTTCAACTTCGCCTCGGGCGCTTGATGCAATTGCGCGGGCGCATGGCCGACGGCGAGCGCCCGTTCGCCGCCGTGGCCGAGTTCGGCAGCATCGGCGACCCATTGCCCATCCCCGACGCCGGCATCGCCGTGCGCGGCCAGATGCCCAGCCTCGACATCGGCGGTTGGGTCGCCGCCGCGTCCGGCGGCGGCACGGGACAGGGCGGCTTGCAATCCGTCGATGTGCAGGTCGGCGCGATCGACGTGCTCGACCGCAGCTTCGGCGAAGGCCGCGTGCGGCTTCGTCGCGAGGCCCAGGGCCTTTGGGTGGGCTTCGACGGCGCCGCCATCGCCGGTGAGATCCGCGTGCCGTCGGCCGAAGGCGCGGCGGTCGACGGCCGTTTCGCACGTCTCCACTGGCCGCCGATGGACACCAGGGCGATGACCGGAAGCCGTGGCGAGGCCGCGCCTGCCGTCGACCAGACGGACCCGTCCGGGTTGCCGCCCCTGCAGTTCCGCATCGAGGATTTCCGCCTGGGCGACGCGCAGCTCGGGCGTGCCGACCTGCAGACCTTCCCCACCCCGGAAGGCATGCACGTGGACCGCTTCAGCACGAAGTCCGCCGCCCTCTCGCTGATGGCCAGCGGCGACTGGACGCGCATCGGCGGCCAGACGCGATCGCGCTTCGCGCTCGACTTCGACGCCGAGAGCCTCGGCGGGATGCTCGACGCCTTGGGCTTCACCGGCATGGTCGAGGAGGGGCCGGTGAAGTCGCGGATGGTCGGCGACTGGCCGGGCTCGCCGGGCAGCTTCCGACTCGACCGCTTCGACGGCAGTTTGCGGGTCGACGTGGGCGCTGGCCGCCTGCTCGACGTCGAGCCCGGCACCGGCCGCTTCATCGGCCTCGTGTCCATCGCCGAGATCCCGCGCCGCCTGACCTTCGACTTCAGCGACTTCTTCTCGAAGGGCTTTGCGTTCAATGCCATGACCGGCGATTTCGAGTTCAAGGACGGCGATGCCCGCACCGCCAACCTGCGGATCGACGGCCCCGCGGCCGAAATCAACGTGACGGGCACGACCGCCCTGGCGGCACGGGAGTACGACCAGCGCGTCGAGGTCCTGCCCAAGGCCGGTGGCGTGTTGCCCGCCATCGGTGCCGTCACCGGTGGCCCGGCGGGGGCGGCGATCGGTGCCGTGGCGCAGGCGGTGTTGCAGGCGCCGCTGAAGCAGGCGACGCGCACCGTGTACAGCGTGCAGGGCTCCTGGGCCGAGCCCGACGTCGATGTCGTTGAACGCGGCCCGCGCCGCAGCCCCCCGAATCGCGATGCTCCCGAAGGAATCCCCGATGACGCCGCTTGATCTGGCCGAACGCACCCTGCTCACACCGACCGGCCTCGGCCTCGATGACGTCGATCGCGCCCTGGCCGAACTGCTGGGCCCGGGTGTGGACGATGGCGATCTGTACTTCCAGCACAGCCGACGCGAGAGCTGGACGGTGGAGGACGGCATCGTCAAGGACGGCGCCCACAGCATCGAGCAAGGCGTGGGCGTGCGCGCCATCAGCGGCGAGAAGACCGGCTTCGCCTACACCGACGAGATCGACCTGCCGGCACTGCTGGAGTCGGCGCGCGCCGCGCGTGCGATCAGCCGCGAGGGCTTGAAGACGCCGCGCGGCCAGCGAATCCATGTGGCCGGCCACGCGCTGTATCCGGCCATCGACCCGATCGACCGTTTCGCGCCCGAGGGCAAGCTTTCGAAGCTGCGCGAGATCGAGGCCTGGGTGCGCGCCGCCGACCCGCGCGTGGTGCAGGTCAGCGCTTCCTTGTCGGCCGCGGTGGACACGGTGCTCGTGGCCCGGGCCGACGGCACGCTGGCCGCCGACGTGCGCCCCTTGGTGCGCTTCAACGTGCAGGTCATCGTCGAGCAGGGCGGTCGCCGCGAATCCGGCTATGCCGGTGGCGGCGGACGCTTCGACTACGTCGAACTGTTCGCGAACGGCCGCGCCGAAGGGTTGGCGAAGGAGGCCCTTCGGCAGGCGCTGGTGAACCTCGATGCCGTTGATGCGCCGGCCGGCGCGATGCCGGTGGTGCTCGGCCCCGGCTGGCCCGGCGTGCTGCTGCACGAGGCCGTCGGCCACGGCCTCGAAGGCGACTTCAACCGCAAGGGCACCTCGATCTATTCAGGCCGTGTCGGCGAGCGCGTGGCCGCCCCCGGCGTCACCGTCATCGACGACGGCACGCTCGACGCCCGCCGCGGTTCGCTGAACATCGACGACGAAGGCCAGCCCACGCAGCGCACCGTGCTGATCGAGGACGGCATCCTCAAGGGCTACATGCAGGACAGCCTCAACGCGCGCCTGATGGGCGTGGCGCGCACCGGCAACGGCCGCCGCGAGAGCTTCGCCCACCTGCCGATGCCGCGCATGACCAACACCACGATGGCCGCCGGCGCGCACACGCTGGAGGAGATGATCGCCTCCGTCGAACGAGGCCTGTTCGCGCCGAACTTCGGCGGTGGCCAGGTCGACATCACCACCGGCAAGTTCGTGTTCTCGGCCAGCGAGGCCTACCTGATCGAGAACGGCAGGATCACCGCGCCGGTGAAGGGCGCCACGCTGATCGGCAACGGCCCCGAGGTGATGAACCGCGTCACGATGATCGGCAACGACCTGCAGCTCGATGCCGGCGTGGGCGTGTGCGGCAAGAATGGCCAGAGCGTGCCGGTGGGCGTGGGCCAGCCCTCGCTCAAGATCGCCCAGATGACGGTGGGCGGGACGAAGGCGTGACCTCAGTCGTCGCGGCGCCCGCCGAAGTCGTCGTGCCGGTACTCGTCCAGCCCGTCGAGGCCGCCGATCTCCTCGATGTCCTCCAAGCCGTGGTCGACGCTGTTCGCCTCGGCCTCGAGCGCCTCGTCGATGGACTCCGCGTCGTTGCTCCCGGCCTCGTCGGCTTCGGCCATCAGCTCGCGCAGCACGCGGAAGATCTCGCGGAAACTGTGCGGGGGCTTGTTCGCGAGGCGCTCGGCCTTGGCATTGCGCGCCAGCGTGCGCAGCTGCTGGCGGTCGGCCATGGGGTAGAGGGCAATGAACTCCGCGAGGCCGGCGTCGCCGCCGTCGAGGATCTTCAGCCGCCAGTGCTCGACGCGATGCAGGGCCGCGGCTTCGCGCCGCGCGTCCTCCTTGGTGTGCTCCAGCGCCGAGCGCAGCGTGTCGAGTACGACGTCGTCCTCGCGGCGCATCTGCTTCGCCAGCCATTGGGTCTGGCGCTTGCGGGCGATGTGCGAGGTGATGCGCTGCGAGTCGATCACGAGCTCGCGCAGCTCGTCGGGCATGGGCAACAGCGCCAGCGCCGCCGGGCTGGTGTCCATCAGCTTGCCGGCCATGGCCAGAACGTCGAGGGCTTCGCGCCGCTTGGCGCTGCGGCTCTCGTCGAGGAATTCGCCGGTTTCGGGGTCGCGTCCGCGCATGCGCCGGGCCCTACAGTTGAACGATGCACAGGATAACGCAGTGAACTCCACCCGATCTTCCGACGCCGACGCCACCCTCGACCGCCTCGCCGAATTGTCGGCGCTTGCCGTGGCGGAAGCCCGGCGTCTCGGTGCGTCCCAGGCCGAGGCCAGCGCCAACGACGAGCGCGGTCTCAACGTGAACGTGCGCCTCGGCGAGGTGGAATCGGTCGAGCGCACGCGCGACCGCGGCATCGCCGTCACCGTCTACTTCGGCCAGCGCAAGGCCAACGCCAGCACCGCCGACCTCAAGCCCGAGAGCCTGAAGCGCACGGTCGAGATGGCCTGCGCGATCGCGAGGCACACCGAACCGGACGCCGCCAACGGCTTGGCCGACGAGGCCCGGATGGCGCGCGAGTCGCGCGATTTCGACCAGTGGCACCCGTGGGCGATCGAGGCGGATGCCGCCGTGGCACTGGCGCTGGAGGCCGAGGCGACTGGCCGCGCCTTCGACCCGCGCATCAGCAATTCCGAAGGTGCCTCGGTTTCAACGAACGAGGGGCTGTCGGTCTATGCCAACTCGCACGGGTTCGTCGGCCGCGAGAAGAGCACCAGCCATTCGATCAGCGCTTCGCTGATCGCGGGTGCGGGCGAGGCCATGCAGGGCCAGTACTGGTACACCGCGGCCCTGCGCGCGGAGGCACTGGAATCGGCCGCCGAGGTCGGGCGCAAGGCGGCCGAGCGCACGCTGGCCCGGCTGGATCCGCGCAGCGCGCCGACGGGCGAGTTCCCGGTGCTGTTCGTCCCCGAAGTGGCCCGTTCGCTGGTCGCGCACCTCGTCGGCGCCGTGTCGGGCGGAGCGCTGTACCGCAAGGCCAGCTTCCTCGTCGGCGCACAGGGGCAACGGCTGTTCCCCGAATGGTTCCGCATCGTCGAGCGCCCGCATCTCGTCGGCGGCTGGCGAAGCGGCGATTTTGACGCCGACGGCGTGGCCACGCGCGAATCGCCGCTGGTCGATGGCGGCGTGCTGCAGCGCTACGTGCTCGGCACCTATTCTGCGCGGCGGCTCGGCTTGGAAAGCACCGGCAATGCCGGCGGCGTGCACAACCTCGAGGTGGCGGCCAATGCCGAAGGCTTCGCGGCGATGCTGAAGGGCCTGCGCCGCGGTCTCGTCGTCACCGAGCTGATGGGCCAGGGCGTCAATACCGTCACCGGCGACTACTCGCGCGGCGCCGCCGGCTTCTGGGTGGAGGACGGCGCCATCGCCTATCCGGTGGATGAACTCACCATCGCTTCCAACCTCCGCGACATGTTCCTCGGCATCGAGGCCGTGGGGGCCGACGTCGATCGCCGTTCGGCCACCGCCGTGGGCAGCGTGCTCGTCGGGAAAATGACCGTGGCGGGTGGCGCAGGGGGCTGACGTCGCCCCCGTGGTTCCTAGGGGCGACGTGCGGCCGTATTCCTTGACAGCCATTCACCTTTTCTCGACAGTGGCCGGGCGTTTTCACCACCAAGGAAATCCCGATGTCCGACGCCTTTTCGCCGCCGCCCGCTCCGCCGGGATCCGCTCCCGAAGATGACAAGATCCTCGTCATCATTGGCCACATCTTCGCGATCGTCGCTTTGATCTTCTGGCTCGTCCACAAGGACAACCCTGAAAAGGCCTATCTGGTCGATCAGGCCAAAGAGTCGGTCAATTTCGCCATCACGATCATCCTCATCTCCATCGTGATGTCGATTGTCGGAGCGGTACCGATCCTTGGCTGGCTCTTCGCGATTTTCGCTTTCCCGCTCTTCGGACTGGCGATCTTCGTGTTGATCGTCATGGCGGTCATTAATGTCTCGAAGGGCAACGCCCACCGCTACCCCTTCGCGCTCCGCCTGATCAAGTAATCAGCGCGAACGCCGCACGGCCATGACGGCCAGGTCCGAAAGGGCCTGGCCGTTGTCGTTTCCGGAGTCGGTGAACGGCGCCAACGCCGCGTCGAGATCGCGCGCGACGTCGTCGAGGCGCGCGCGGGCGCCGTCGAGGCCGAGCAAGGTCACGTAGGTGCTCTTGCCCTGCGCTTCGTCCTTGCCGGCGGTCTTGCCCAGCGTGGCGGAGTCGGCCTCGGCGTCCAGCAGGTCGTCCTTGATCTGGAAGGCGAGACCGAGCATGGCGCCGACCCGGCGCAGCGCCTCGAGCGTCGCGGGGTCCGCGCCGCGCAGCACGCCGCCCATCACCACCGCGGCTTCGATCAGCGCGCCGGTCTTGAGGCGATGCATGGTCGCGAGGGCCTCCAGCGACTGGGCGCGGCCGGTCATCGCCATGTCGATGGCCTGGCCGCCGCACATCCCGCGCGAGCCCGCCGCGTGCGCCAGCTCGCGCAACGCCGCCCGTACCGCCTCCGCGGGCGCCGGGGCCGAGGCAAGAGCCAGGAACGCTTCCGACTGCAGCGCGTCACCGACGAGGATCGCCGTGGCTTCGTCGTAGGCGATGTGGACGGTGGGCCGTCCGCGTCGCAGCGCGTCGTCGTCCATCGCCGGGAGGTCGTCGTGCACGAGCGAGTAGGCATGGACCAGTTCGATGGCGACCGCCGCATGGTCGAGGGCGTCCTCCGCCGAAGCCGTCGGCGATGCGCCCAGTGCGGCGCCGGCCGCGTAGACCAGCAGCGGGCGCAGGCGCTTGCCGTCGCCCAGCACGGCGTAGCGCATCGCGGCGTGGAGCGTGCGGGGTTCGAGCGCGTCGTCGGGCAACTGCCGAGCCAGGGCCTCGTCGACGCGGGCGCGCCACGCCTCGAGCGTGGCTTTACTCCGCATCGCTGCGGAATTCGCGGGCGCTGCCCGGGTCCGAGGGGTCGGCGAGCAGTCGGATGCGCAACTCGGCCTGTTCCAGCGCGCCTTGGCACTGGCGGTAGAGGGCGACGCCGCGCTCGTAGGCACCGAGGGATTCCTCGAGGCTCAGGTCGCCGCCTTCCATTCGTTGCACCAGCGCTTCGAGTTCATCGAGGGCGCGCTCGAAATCCTGCGGCGGGGTCGGTGTCGGGCTCATGGCCGCAGTTTACCCGGCAGCGTCGGCGGGCTGCCAAAGCAGCCTCGCCCCCCGCGAGCGCAGCCACGTGTCGAGGGTGGCACCGTAGGCGAGGTCGCCCAGCGCCTGCAGCTCGCCGCAGCCGTCCACCAGCAGCGGAACATCGTCCCGTGCCCACGGGGGCACTCCCAGGGCCGCGAAGTGCACCTGGAGCGGGCGGGTGTGGCGGTCGCCGGCGGCCCGGAAACGCCCCGGGGCTGCGCGTCGATCGGTGACTTGCAGCGGCGCGTCGAAGCTCTCGGCGCCGTGGAGTTGCAAGGAGCCGCGGTCGACGCCATCGGCGCCCGGCCCAAGGGTCAGCGGTGCGCGTCCGTCCCACAGCGTTCGAACGGGGAGGGGCCTCTCTCTCTCGCGCGCGGTCAGCCACAAGCGTCCGCCCCATTGGCGCAAGGTGGCGTCGCCGAGGGGATGCTGCAGCGCGCGACCCGGCGGATGCCGGGCCCAGTCACCGAGCACGCGGTGCAGCGCATCGGCGGTCAGTCCCACGTTCCGGGTTTCGGCCCAGAGCCGCAGCGCGCGCGTCGCGCGTTCCGGCGCCAAGGCACGCAAGGCGGTGGCGTCGACGACGTCGTCGACGAGGCCCATCAGCGTCGCGAGGTCGCGCCGGGCCTGCTGCCGCAGCAGGGCATCCGCTTCCGCCAGTTGCTTCGCGCTGGCCGCGAGCGCGTCGTCCGCTTGGGGCCAGTGCTGCCGAAGCAGCGGCATGACGCTGCGCCTCAGGCGATTCCGCGCGAGGCGCTCATCGCGGTTCGACGGGTCCTCGATCCACGCCAATCCGTGCCGCATGGCATAGGCCGCGATCGATTCACCCGAGGTCGAAAGCAAGGGGCGCCAGATCGGGCCGCGGGCATCGATCGTGTAGGGCCGCATGGCCGAGAGCCCGCGCTCGCCGCTGCCACGTAGCAGGGCCAGCAGCAGCGTTTCCGCCTGGTCGTCGCGGTGGTGGCCAAGCACCAGGCATTCGTCCGGGCGACGCTCGGCGAGGAAGGCCGCGTAGCGGGCGTCGCGCGCGGCCGCCTCGAGCCCGCGTCCGTCGGGCCGCACGACGACGCGCCGCACGACGCAGTCGATGGCCAAAGCGTCGGCACGCGCCTTGCTGGCGTTCGCCCACGCATCCGCCTCGGCATGCAGGCCGTGATGGACATGGATCGCGCGAACCTGGGTCCACGGCGCATCGCGCTGTCCCGCCAGGCGATGCAGCAGCGCCGTGGAATCGCGCCCACCACTGAAGCCGACGAGCAAGCGTCGCGGTGCATCGGCAGGAAAGGGCAGCATGTCCATGGCGCAAGCGTGCCGTCCGCGCCCGGCCGCGCGCAAACCGTCGATGCCCGAAACGAACACGCCCGCCGGAGGGCGGGCGTGTTCGGAACTCGGCGGCGTGCGGTCAGAAGTCGAACAGCACCTTGACCGAGGCATCCACGGCGCCGTCGCTGATGTAGCCGATGGCGCCCGGCGTGGAGGTCACCTTGGCCTTCACTGCGGCGTCGTCCGCGAGGTCTTCCGGGGCCTTGGCGCGGCCGGTGAAGACTAGGCGCGACCAGTGCGAGGTCAGCTGGGCGCCGGCACGACCGACGACCCCCGACTCGAACGGGGCGCGGACGGGGCCCTTCTGGAACACGACGACGGCCGGCTGGCCGCCGACCTGGGCGGTACGGCCGAGGAAGATGGCCTGCACGCCGGCCTTGTCGAGGGCGGCCTGGCTGGAGTTCGCGGCGACCACCACCTTGCCGGCGAAGGCAGGCGAGGCCGCGGCGAGCACCAGGGCGGCGAGGGTGAGATTGCGCATCATGGTCGTCCTCCGGATCAGAACGAGAAGACCGCGCCGAAAGCCACGGCGTCGTTCTCGCGAGCGTTGGCACCGTCATCTTCGAAGCGGGTGTAGTCGGCCTTCAGGGCCACGTTGGTCGCCACGTCCCAGCGCAGGCCGTAGCTCCAGTAGGTCGCATCGATGTCCTCGGAAAGCACGACGCCGGCGGTGGCGGCGCGCAGGCCGGCCAAGGGCGCGACGTTCGGCAGCAGGGCCACGATCTCCGGCTTGGCCTCGTTGTCGCGGCGGCCCCAGGTGAGCGTCGGCATCCACTGGCCGAAGCGATAGCCGCCGCTGAGGTAGTACTCGCTGCGATCGGCGAGGAACGCGTCTTCCACCTCGACGCCGATGATCTCGCCGGCCAACCACAGGTTGCCGCGGTTCACTTCCGCACCGGCGCTCCAGAAGCTGCCGGGATCGTTGTCGTAATCGATGCGCGAAGCCACGTTGCCGAAACCGTTGGTGCGCAGCGCGGTGAGCAGCGGCGACAGGGCGGGCGAGACGATCGTGACGTCGGCCTTGAAATAGCCGGCGCGCAGCGTCAGCCAATCGGCGTAGATGGTCTCTGCCGAGACGCCGACGAGCGAGGCGAGTTCGGCGTCCGCCGGATTGCCACTCAGCTCGATGTCGCCTTCGAAGCGGCCGGCACTGCCCTGCACGGTGGTGAACCAGTCGCCCGTGCCGAAGGCATAGGCCGCACTGGCGCCGTCGAAGTTGTTGAACTCGAGGTTGTAGATCGCGTTCGGCACGCGCAGCCAGGGGAAGGCGTAGCCCACCTCGAGGAAGTCGGAATAGCGGTACAGCGGCAGGCGTTGGCGGCCCAGCTTCGCCGACCAACCGTTGCCGCCGTTCCAGCCGACGTAGGCCCAGGCGAATTCGGGTTCGAAGTCATCGCGGCCGCGGGCGACCAGCTGGGCCGTCGCCGACCACTGGTCGTTCAGGTCGCCGCGAATCTGCAGCGCGAACAGCGATTCGTCCTTGTAGTCCCAGTCGCTGTCGTAACCGGTGCCGGGGAAGCTGTCGCCGTCCGAGACGGTGCCCGCCACCATCTGGCCGAAGCCGGTGATCTGGACGGATTGGGCCAAGAGCGTCGGCGTGGCCAGCAGCAGGGCGGACGCCAGCAGGGTGCGAACCAGGGTCATGTCGATCTCCATTGCGGCTTCGGGCCGCGTTCCGGGGCTTCCGGGCCCCAAAGTTCGACGCCCACCTTGCGGTGGGCGTCGAGGTGGCTGGGGCGTCGCGGTCAGAAGTCGAACAGCACCTTGACCGAGGCATCCACGGCGCCGTCGCTGATGTAGCCGATGGCGCCCGGCGTGGAGGCCACCTTGGCCTTCACTGCGGCGTCGTCCGCGAGGTCTTCCGGGGCCTTGGCGCGGCCGGTGAAGACTAGGCGCGACCAGTGCGAGGTCAGCTGGGCGCCGGCACGACCGACGACCCCCGACTCGAACGGGGCGCGGACGGGGCCCTTCTGGAACACGACGACGGCCGGCTGGCCGCCGACCTGGGCGGTACGGCCGAGGAAGATGGCCTGCACGCCGGCCTTGTCGAGGGCGGCCTGGCTGGAGTTCGCGGCGACCACCACCTTGCCGGCGAAGGCAGGCGAGGCGACGGCGAGGGCGAGGGCGGCGATGGTGAGAATGCGCTTCATGGTCGTCCTCCGGATCAGAACGTGAACACGACGCCGACGGCGAGGGAATCCGCGTCCGCGCTGGCCGGCGTGTCGTTGGTGTAGAGCGTGTAGTCGGCCTTGAGCGCGACATTGGTGGCGACGTCCCAACGCAGGCCGTAGCTCCAGTACGTGGCGTCCAGGTCTTCCGAGAAGACGACGCCGGCGGTGGCGGCGCGCAGGCCGGCCAAGGGCGCGACGTTCGGCAGCAGGGCCACGATCTCCGGCTTCGCCGCGTTGTCGCGGCGGGCCCAGGTGATGCTCGGCATCCAAGCGCCGAAGCGGTAGCCGCCGGTGATGTAGTACTGGGTGCGGTCGGCGTAGTAGGCGTCGTCGATCTGCGTGTCGGTCCACTCGCCGATCAGCAGCCAGTTGCCCTTGTTCACTTCGGCGGCCAGGCCGATGAAGCGGCCGTGGTCCTCGGTGAAGTCGACCGCTTCGGCGACGTTGGCGAAGCCGTTGCCGCGCAGGGCGGTCAGCAGCGGGTTGATCGCTTGCGCGTCGACGGAGACGTCGGCCTGCAGGTAGCTGGCACGCAGCGTCAGCCAGTCGCCATAGGTGGTGTCGGCGTAGATGCCGACCAGCGAGCCGAGTTCCTGCGTGGCGGGCAGGTTGCTGATGGTCAGGCTGTCTTCGTTCTTGCCGCCGACCACGCCGATGTTGGAGAACCAGTCGCCCGAGCTGAACGAGTACGCGGCGCTGGCGCCGTCGTAGTTGGCGAACGTGGCGTTGTAGACGGCATGCGGCGGACGCAGCCAGGGGTAGGCATAGCCCACCTCGAGGAAATCGGAGTAGCGGAAGAAGGGCACGCGCTGGCGGCCGAGCTTGGCCGACCAGCCATTGCCGCCGTTCCAGCCCACGTAGGCCCAGGCGAATTCGGGATCGAAGTCATCGCGGCCTCGGGCCACGATCTGGGCGGTGGCCGACCACTGCTCGTTCAGGTCACCGCGGACCTGGAGCGCGAACAGCGACTCGTCCTTGTAGTCCCAATCGCCGTCGTAGCCGGTGCCCGGGAAGGCATCACCATCGGTGGCGGTACCGGCCACCATCTGGCCGAAGCCGGTGATCTGGACGCTTTGTGCCGCAGTGGACGTCGCCGCAAGGGCGGCGAGAATGCCGAGGGCCAACAGGCGCTTCATCGAGGTTCTCCGTTAGGTGGTGACGCGAACAGGGCATCGGCCCCGGGTAGCGAAACTTTAACGATTGCCTTCAAGCAAACACTTGATGCCGGTCCCGCATTTCATCTGCAGAACACGCCAATTTGCGATTCCGTCGACATTCCGTTGACGCGGTGCGACATCGTGTCGCCAGGACGCCCTCACGGCGTGCTGCACTGCAACCGCTGGCGGTCGTTCAGGCCGCCGCGAACGCCCCGTACTTGCGCAAGCGAGCATAGCGGCGGTCGAGCAGGGTGTCCTTCGGCAGCCCTTCGAGCTTGGCCAGCTCTGCCATCAGCGTTGTTTTCAGCGTCTGGGCCATGGCCGCCGGGTCGCGGTGGGCGCCACCCAGCGGCTCCTTGACGATCAGGTCGATCAGCCCGTTGTCCTTCAGGCGCGGCGCGGTGAGGCCCATGGCCTCGGCCGCGTCCTTGGCCTTGTCGGCCGATTTCCAGAGGATCGAGGCACAGCCTTCCGGCGAGATCACCGAGTAGGTGCCGTACTCGAGCATCAGGGTGATGTCGCCCACGCCCACGGCCAGCGCGCCGCCGGAGCCGCCTTCGCCGATCACCGTGCACAGGATCGGCACGCTGAGTTCGGCCATTTCCAGCAGGTTGCGGGCGATGGCTTCCGACTGCCCGCGCTCTTCGGCGCCGATGCCGGGGTAGGCGCCCGGGGTGTCGATGAAGGTGAGGATGGGCAGTTTGAAGCGCTCGGCCGTCTGCATCAGGCGCAGGGCTTTGCGGTAGCCCTCGGGGCGCGGCATGCCGAAGTTGCGGCGGATCTTGCTCTTGGTGTCGCGGCCCTTCTGGTGGCCGATCACCATCACGCTGCGGCCGTCGATGCGGGCGAGGCCGCCCACGATCGCCGCGTCGTCGGCGAAAGCGCGGTCGCCGGCCAGCTCGTGGAACTCCTCGGCGATCAGGCCGAGGTAGTCGAGCGTGTAGGGCCGCTGCGGGTGGCGGGCCAGCTGGCTGATCTGCCACGGGGTGAGGGTTGCGAAGATCTCCGCTGTGCGGGCCTTCAACTTCTCCTCGAGGCCGCGGATCTCGTTCTCGATGTCCACGGCCGGGCCAGTGCTCGCGTGCCGGAGCTCGTTGATCTTGGCTTCAAGATCGGCGATGGGCTGTTCGAAATCGAGGAAGTTCGGATTCATTTGCTTGGGACTTGGAGGGCGTTCCCCGAGAATTCCGGGGGCGCTAGAGCAAAGAGTCTAGCTGGCGGGGCGGGGTGCCGGCCATGGGGCGGGGCGCCCCGGCCCTCAGCCCTGCAGCCAGGGTTTGTGCAACTGGAGCTTGACCGCCTCCACGAAGGGCAGGTGGCGCAGTCGCGACAGCAGGTCGGAGGCCGTCCGGACGCCCTCGCGGCCGCCGAGGTCGAGGCTGCCCGCCGCCCCGGGCCGCTTCAGGTCCAAGCGCAGCGGCGTCGGACCGGGACGGTACTCGGCCAGCAGGGCCTGCAGCTGTTCGAAGCTGCCTTTGCCCCGCAGGTCGGCCGACAGGGCAATGCGCCGGGCGTGGGTATCCAGCAGCGCCTTGAAGTCCCAGGCCTGCTTCACCCGCATCGAGAGTTCGCCGCTGACCCGGTCCGCACCCACCTGGCCCTCGACGATCAGGATGCGGTCGCGCGAGAGCAGGTGGCCGAAGCCGGTGCAGGCCTCGCGGAACAAGGCCAGCTCGATCTGGCCGTGGCCGTCGTCGATCTGGGCGAAGGCCATGGCGTCGCCGCGCTTGCGCACGTTGCCCACCAAACCGGCGAGGATCATCGTCGCCTCGTTGCGGCGGTCCTTGCGCTGCGCCCACGTGGCTTCGACGTCGCCGAGGTGGATGTTGACCAGCTCGGAGAGCTCGGCGCGCCACGGGTCGATCGGGTGGCCGCTGAGGTAATGGCCGAGCGTCTCGCGCTCGCCGGCCAGCAGCTGCTCCAGCGGCCACTCGTCGCAGGCGGGAAGGTCGACCTTGGCCACCGGCGCATCGGCGAAGCCGCCGAACAGCGAGACCTGGCCGGCAGCGGCCGAACGCGCGGCCTGCTCACTGGCCTTCACCGCCTCGGGCAACTGCAGCAGCAGCGACGCGCGGTTCGGTGCGAAGCCGTCGAGCGCGCCAGCGTTGATCATCGCCTCGACCGCGCGGCGGTTCATCTTGGTCGGGTCGACGCGCTCGCAGAAATCCAGCAGATCGCGGAACGGGCCCTTGGCCTCGCGAGCCTGCACGATCGCCTCGGTCAGGCCGGTGCCCACGCCCTTGATGGCGCCGAGGCCGTAGCGGATCGTCCGCGCGTCGGTCGCTTCGAACATCGTGGCGGAGGCGTTCGCCTTTGGCGGCAGCACGGTCAGCTGCAGCGCGCGGCACTCGTCGAGGAAGTTGACGACCTTGTCGGTGTTGTCCATGTCGGAGGACAGCACGGCCGCCATGAACTCGGCCGGGTAATGCGTCTTCAGCCAGGCCGTCTGGTAGCTCACCAGCGCGTAAGCCGCGGCGTGCGACTTGTTGAAGCCGTAGCCGGCGAACTTCTCCATCAGGTCGAAGACGGCGTCGGCCTTGGCCTCGTCAATGCCGTTCTTCGCCGCGCCCTCGCGGAACATGGCGCGGTGCTTGGCCATCTCTTCGGGCTTCTTCTTGCCCATCGCGCGGCGCAGCAGGTCGGCGCCGCCGAGCGAGTAGCCGCCCAGAACCTGCGCCATCTGCATCACCTGCTCCTGGTAGACCATGATCCCGTAGGTCTCCTCCAGCACCGGCTTCACGCGCGGATCGGGGTACTCGACCTCTTCCTTGCCGTGCTTTCGGGCGTTGAAGCTGGGGATCAGGTCCATCGGGCCGGGGCGGAACAGCGACACCAGCGCGATCAGGTCCTCGAAGCGGTCTGGTCTGGCTTCTCTGAGTAAGTTCCGCATGCCCGAGGATTCGAACTGGAACACCGCCACCGTCTGCGCGCGGCTGAACAGCTCGAAGGTCGGGCGGTCGTCGAGCGGGATGCGCGCGATGTCGAGCGGGGGCTCGCCCTTCGCGGCGCGGCGGCGGTTGATGGCCTTCACCGCCCAGTCGATGATCGTCAGGGTGCGCAGGCCGAGGAAGTCGAACTTCACCAGGCCGATCGCCTCGACGTCGTCCTTGTCGAACTGCGTCACCGCGCCCTTGCCGCCCGGTTCGGAGAACAGCGGGCAGAAATCGGTGAGCGGCGTCGGCGCGATGACCACGCCACCCGCGTGCTTGCCGGCGTTGCGGGTGAGGTCCTCGAGCTGGCGCGCGAGGTCCATCAGGTCGCGCACGTCGTCCTCGCGTTCGTAGCGCTCGATCAACTCGCCCGAACGCACGGTGTCGTCGGTCTTGCCCTTTTCCGTTTCGCCCAGCGCGTCGTCCAGCGCGATGCCGAGCACGTTCGGAATCAGCTTGGCGACGCCGTCGACGAAGCCGTAGGGGTGGCCGAGCACGCGTCCGCAATCGCGCACCACGGCCTTCGCGGCCATGGTGCCGTAGGTGATGATCTGGCTGACGCGGTCGCTGCCGTACTTGCGGCTGACGTACTCGATGACCTCGTCGCGCCGGTCCATGCAGAAGTCGATGTCGAAGTCGGGCATCGACACGCGCTCCGGATTGAGGAAGCGCTCGAACAGCAGGTTGTAGGCCAGCGGGTCGAGGTCGGTGATGCCGAGCGCGTAGGCCACCAGCGAGCCGGCGCCGGAACCGCGGCCGGGGCCCACGGGGATACCGTGTTCCTTCCCCCAGTTGATGAAGTCGGCCACGATCAGGAAGTAGCCGGGGAAGCCCATCTTGATGATGACGTCGACTTCGCGCGTGAGGCGATCGGCGTAGTCCTGCGCGGTGAGTCCCGCCGCCGGATCGTGCGAGGCGAGGCGCTTGGCGAGGCCGCGCTCGGCTTCCGAGCGGATCCAGGTGTCCAGCGTCTCGCCGTCCGGCACGGGAAAAGCCGGCAGGTAGTAGGTGCCCAGCGACAGCGCGAAGTTGCAGCGGGCCGCGAGGTCGACGGTGTTGGCCAGCGCGTCCGGCAGGTCGTGGAAGAGCGCTTCCATCTCCTCCGTCGATTTCAGGTACTGCTCGGCGGTGAAGTCGCGCGGGCGCTTCGGGTCGTCGAGCACGCGGCCCGTCGCGATGCAGACGCGCGCCTCGTGGGCGTCGAAATCGTCGCGATCGAGGAAGCGCACGGCATTGGTCGCGATCGCGGGCAGGCCGCGCGCGGCGGCGAGTTCCAGCGCCGCGCGGTTGAAGGCTTCCTCACCGGCCTTGCCGGTGCGGGTGAGCTCGAGGTACAGGCGGTCGTCGAAGCGTCGCGCGTAGCGATCGAGCAACTGGGACGCGTGGTCGTCACGGCCGCCGCTGAAGGCTTGGCCCAGCGGACTGTCGGCACCGAGCGCGAGGATCAGGCCTTCGTGGTCGTCGAACAGCCAGTCCGGGCGGATGCCGAGCACGTCGCCGCGCTGGCCGTCGGCGTAGGCGCGGGTGATCAGGCGCGACAGCGAGAGGTAGCCGCGGCGGTCGAGGCACCAGGCGGTGACGCGGCCTTGCACGGCTTCGCCGTCATCGAGCGTGAGCTGCGCGCCGGCGATGGGCTTGAGGCCCTTGCCCTCGGCTTCCTTGTAGAACTTCACCAGCCCGAACAGGTTGGTCGGGTCGGTGAGCGCGACCGCCGGCTGGCCGCGCTGCGCGCAGCGCTTGGCGAGGTCGGGCAGGCGGATCGTCGAGTCCGTCAGCGCGTACTCGCTGTGGACGTTGAGATGGACGAAGCGGGGCGGCATGGCGGCGTCCGGGGCAGACGCCGCAGGCTACGTGCCCCGCTTCGGCGGGACAAGGCTTGACTTGCCCCTGGCCTCAGGCGGCGAAGTGCGCCGACGCGTAGCTCCGCTCGCGGTGACGCTGGCGGTCCAGGCGACGGACGTGGTCGGCCAGCTGGCGCAGGGCCAGGTACTCCGCTTCACGGCGCTGGTGCTCGGCGCGCGGGGACGGGCTGGGCGTCGGGGCGTGGGTGGGGTAGGGGCGGCTCGGGGCGTTCATGGCGGGGCTCATCGGACTTTCGTGGCCTCGCCGCGGAGGTGCGGCGAGGTGGCGACAGTCTCCGTGCCCGCCCGTCGTGCGGTAAGTCACAAAAGTCAGCATGACCACCGGCGCAATGCCGGAAGTCATGGCGCTTCAGAGCAGGCCGGGCGTCTGCGTGGCGCGCACGGGCGCGAAGCTGCGCCGATGTGCGGGGCAGGGGCCCAAGCGGCGCAGGGCCTCGAGGTGCTCCGGCGTGGGGTAGCCCTTGTGCAGCGCGAAGCCGTACTCGGGATGCGTGGCATCGAGTTCGCGCATCCAGCGGTCGCGGGCCACCTTCGCGAGGATCGATGCCGCCGAGATCGCCGCGACCTTCGCATCGCCCTTGACGATGGCCTCGGCCGCGATGCCGAGGCCCGGCGGCACGCGATTGCCATCGACGAGCACGCGCGATGGCGCGATGGCGAGGGCCGCGACGGCGCGGCGCATGCCCGTCATCGTCGCCTGCAGGATGTTGAGGCGGTCGATCTCGTCGGCGTGCACCAGCATGATCGACCACGCGAGCGCCTGCGACTGGATCCGCGGAAACAGCGCCTCGCGGCGCGCCTCCGTGAGGGCCTTGGAATCACCGAGGCCGTCGATGCGCCGCGCCGGGTCGAGGATCACCGCGGCCACGGCCACCGGGCCGGCCAGCGGGCCGCGGCCGGCTTCGTCGACGCCGGCGACGCCGGGTACGGTCCAAGACGGATCGATCATCGCGCCAGCAGCGTCGACACCGCCTCGGCGGCCGCACGCGGGGTCGGCGCACGGAGCGCTTCGTGCAGCCCCTCGAAGCGCAGGCGATGGGCGGGCGTCAGGCCCTCGCGCAGCAGGCGCTCGATATCGTCCGCCAGCACGTCGGCGCGGCAGTCGGCCTGCATGCGTTCCGGCACCAGCGATTCACCGGCCAGCACGTTCGGCAGGCTGTAGCGCTCGACCTTCAGTAGGCCGAAGGCCTTGACGACGAAATGCGTCAGCGGGGCGATGCGGTAGGCCACGACCATCGGTCGCTTGGCGAGCATGGCTTCGAGCGCCGCGGTGCCGGAGGCGAGCAGCACGGCATCGCTGGCGACCATCGTTTCGCGCGCGCGGCCGTCGACGAGGTGCAGGGCCTCGTGCAGGGCGAGCGAAGCGGGATGCGCGGCCAACAGGGCCTGGAAGCGCTCCCGGCAGCGCATGTTCGCCATCGGGGCGAGCACGCGCAGTCCAGGTAAGCGCTGGCGAAGCAGGGCCACGGCATCGAGGAACACCGGGCCGAGTCGCGCGATCTCACTGCCGCGGCTGCCGGGCAGCAGGGCGAGCAGCGGCCCGTCGCCGTCGAGGCCCAGCGCGCGCCGCGCGACGTCGCGGTCCGGCTTCATCGGCAGCATCGCCGCGAGGGGATGGCCGACGAAGTTCGCCTCGACGCCGTGTTTGGCGTAGATCGCTGGCTCCATCGGGAACAGGCAGAGCACGCGGTCGGCCGAGGTGCCGATCTTCGCGGCGCGGCCTTCGCGCCACGCCCAGACCGAGGGGCTGACGTAGTGCACGGTGCGGATCCCGCGCTGTTTCAGCCACTTCTCCACGCCGAGGTTGAAATCGGGGGCGTCGATGCCGATGACCACGTCCGGTCGCCACGCCAGCAGACGTTCGCGCAGTTCGCGACGCAGGCGCAGCAGGCGTGGCAAGTGCCTCAGCACCTCGACGAGGCCCATCACCGCGAGCTCCTCGCAGTCGACCCATGCGGTGACGCCCGCACCGCGCATCTCCGGGCCGGCGACGCCGACGAACTCGGCGTCGGGATGCAGGACCTTCAGATCGCGGACGAGGGCGGCGCCGAGCAGGTCGCCCGAGGCTTCGCCCGCGACCAGCGCGATGCGCAACGGCATCAGCGCAGCAGGCCGCGCTCGCTCGACTCGATGAAGGCGAGCATGCGCGCGACGTCTTCCGAGCTGGCGGCGGCCTCGGCGAGCTGCTGCTTGGCCTCGGCCAGCGGCGCGCCCGACATGAACACGGCGCGGTAGGCGCGTTTGATGGCGGCGATGCGTTCGGCATCGAAGCCGCGGCGCTTCAGGCCTTCGGCATTGATGCCGCGGGGCACGGCGTACTTGTCGGCGACGATGACGAAGGGCGCGACGTCCGCGTTGACGAGGCTGCCCATGCCGACGAAGGCGTGGGCGCCGATGCGGCAGAACTGGTGGATGCCGGCGAAGCCACCGAGGATCGCCCAGTCCTCGACGATGACGTGGCCGGCGAGCGTGGCGTTGTTGGCGAAGATGCAGTGGTTGCCGATCACCACGTCGTGGGCGACGTGCACGTAGGCCATCACCCAGTTGTCGTTGCCGACGGTGGTGACGCCGCCGCCATCGACGGTGCCGCGCGAGAAGGTGGTGAATTCGAAGATGGTGTTGCGGTCGCCGATGACGAGCTGCGTCGGTTCGCCTTTGTGCTTCTTGTCCTGCGGTTGGCCGCCGAGGCTGGCATGCGCATGGACCACGTTGTCCCGGCCGATGCGGGTCGGGCCGAGGATGGAGCAGTGCGAGCCGATGCTCGTGCCCGCGCCGATCTCGACGTCGGGCCCGATGACGGTGAACGGCCCCACGGAGACGCCGTCGTCCAGCCGGGCCTTCGGGTCGATGATGGCGGTCGGGTGGATGGCGGCGTTGGCGTTCATGCGGCCTTGGTCTCCGCGCAGAGCATCTCGGCGCTGGCTACTTCCTTGCCGTCCACGAGGGCCTTGCCTTCGTAGAGGGCCATGTTGCGGATGGTGCGCTTCAGGCTGACCTCAAGGATGAGCTGGTCGCCGGGCACCACCATCTTCGAAAAGCGGGCGTTGTCCACCTTCACGAGGTAGAACTGGCTGGGGCCGTTGTTCTCCGCGCAGGCCTTGCCTTCCGAGAGCATCGAGAGCAGGCCGCCGGCCTGGGCCATCGCCTCGATGACCAGCACGCCCGGCATGACCGGATTACCCGGGAAGTGCCCGGTGAAGTGGGGCTCGTTCGCGGTGACGTTCTTGAGCGCGACGATGCGCTGGCGCGGCTCGACCTCGAGCACGCGGTCGACCAGCAGGAACGGGTAGCGGTGCGGCAGCAGGCGTTCGATGCAGCGGACGTCGAGCGGGAAGGGGGGCAGGGTCATGGGCTGGAATCGTTCTTCTTGAGCAGGATTCGGGCGAGTCGGTCGAGCTGGCCGAAACGAGCGGCGTTCTTTCGCCATTCCCGCTTCGGCTGCAGGGGCGTCCCGGAAGCGTACTCCCCCGGCTCGTCCAGGGAGTGGGTGACGAGGCTCATGGCGCCGATCGTCACCTTGTCGGCGATCTCCAGGTGGCCGACGATGCCGGCCGCGCCGCCCACGAGGCACCAGCGACCGATGCGCGTCGAGCCCGCCACCGCGACGCAGCCGGCCATGGCGGTGTGCGCGCCGATGCGGACGTTGTGGCCGATCTGGATCTGGTTGTCGAGGCGTACGTCCTCTTCGAGCACGGTGTCGTCGATGGCGCCGCGGTCGATCGTGGTGTTCGCACCGATTTCGCAGTCGTCGCCCACCACCACGCCGCCGAGCTGGGGCACGTTGATCCAACGGCCGCCATCCACCGCCAAGCCGAAGCCATCGGCACCCAGCACCGCGCCCGGATGGACGCGCACGCGCTGGCCGAGCCGGACGCGGCGCACGAGGGTGACGCGCGCGACGAGTTCACTGCCGGCGCCGACCACGCAGTCCTCGCCGATCACGCAGCCGGGTCCGACCACCGCGCCCGCCGCGACCACGCTGCGCGCGCCGATGCAGACGAAAGGCCCGATGTGCGCGCCCGGATCGATCGTCGCGCTCGGGTCGATGGCCGCGCTGGCGTGGACGCCTGCCGGGCGCGAGGGCATGGACTCGAACAGCGCGGCGATGCGCGCGTAGGTCGCGTAGGGGTTCGGGCTCAGCAGGGCGGGCACCGGGCAGTGCGCCGCTTCGTTCGGATGCAGCACCACGGCCGCCACGCGGGCGGAGGCGAGGTGCTTGCGATAGGCCGGATTGGCGAGGAAGGCCAAGGTGCCCGCGGGCGGGGCCTCCGCCTGCAGGGGAGCCACCCCGCACACCTCGACGTCGTCGCCCCGCCGCTCGAGCGCAAAGCGTTCGGCGAGCGCGGAGAGCCGGAAGCGCGGGGCCGTCGCTGCCATCCGCCTTTAGAACTGGCCGCCGAAGGTGAACTGCAGGTTCTCGGTGCGGTCCGTGTCCTCGGAGCGGAACGGCGTCGCCCAGGAGATCGAGATCGGTCCCATCGGCGACTGCCACTGCAGCGCGACGCCGGCCGAGGCGCGGATGTCGCCCGAGCCGAACTCGCGCATTTCCCGCCAGACGTTGCCGAAGTCGAGGAAGGTCGAGACGCGGATGCCGCGCGAATCGAACAGCGACGGGAAGTAGGTCTCGATCGAGCCGATCGCCTTGAACGAGCCGCCGAGCGACTGGCGGAAATCGGAGTTGCTGCTGAACTGCAGCGAAGACACCGGGCCCAGCGTGTTCTGCTCGAAGCCGCGCAGCGATCCCGGGCCGCCGGCGTAGAAGTTCTCGAAGAAGGGCAGGCCGGCATTGCCGGTGTTGCCATAACTGTCGCCGTAGCCGATCGAGGTCCGCGTTTCGACCACCAAGGCACGGTTGATCGGCCAGAACTTCGAGAAGTCGTAGGAGATCTTGTAGTACTCGAGGTCCGAGCCCGGCAGTGCCACCTCGGCGCCGATCCGGTTGTAGGTGCCTGCGGTCGGCGCGTAGAAGTCGTTGCGCGAATCACGGGCCCAGCCGGCCTGCATGCGCCAGGCGTTGACCGTCCACAGGCGGTTCACGCCGGTGATGTCCACGCAGGGCGTCGTCGCGACGTTGTCGTCGTCGAAGCAGACCACGGGGAAGCGTGCGCGGTCGCCGAGGGTGGAGACCAGGTAGTCGATCAACTCGGGTGGCGTGGAGCCGTCACTGGTCGTGAGGTCGACCTTGTCGATGCCGATCGAGGCGGAGATGCTGTCCGTTTCCGACAGCGGCAGGCCGAACACGGCTTCGAAGCTCGCGTTGTCGGACGAGAAGTTGGCGATATTGAAATCGCTGAAGTCGTTCTCGCTGTAGGCGACGTTGTAGCCGAGCGAAATGCCGTTGTCGGTGAAGTACGGGTCAAGGAACGAGAAGCTCACGCCCTTGCTGTAGCTGTTGTTCTGCACCGACACCGACACCTTGTTGCCGGAGCCGAGGAAGTTGTTCTGCGACAACGACAGCTGGACGCTCGCGCCGTAGAGCTGGCTGTAGCCGAGCCCGAACTGGAACTGGCCGAACTGGCGCTCCTTGACCGTGACGACGACGTCCACCTTGTCGGCCTCGCCGGTCACGGCCGGCGTTTCGATCTCGACTTCGTCGAAGTGGCCAAGGCGCTGCAGGCGGATCTTCGAGCGGTCGATCGCGGCCTGCGAGTACCAGGTGCCCTCGAACTGGCGCAGTTCGCGGCGCATCACCTCGTCGGCGGTGGTGTCGTTGCCCTTGAAGACGATGCGGCGCACCTGCACGCGCGGGCCCGGGGTCACCACGAAATTGATCGCGACTTCCTTCTTCTCGCGGTCGATCGTCGGGACCGGGTTCACTTCGGCGAAGGCGTAGCCGATGTTGCCGAGCACCGCGGTGATGCCGTCCGACGTGACTTCGAGCAACTGGCGCGAGAACGTCTGGCCTTCGCGGACGAAGAGCATCTTCTCGACTTCTTCCACCGGCAGGATCGTGTCGCCGCTGACCTGCACCGACGAGATGGTGAACACCTCGCCTTCGGTCACGCTGGCGCCGATCGTCATGTCGCGGCGGTCGGGGCTGATCGCGACTTGGGTCGATTCGACGTTGAAATCGACGTAGCCGCGGTCCAGGTAGTAGTTGGTCAGCTTCTCGAGGTCGCCGGAGAGCTTCTCGCGCGAGTACTGGTCGTCGCGGCGGTACCAGGACAGCCAGTTGCTGGTGTTCGATTCCCAGCTGCGGCGCAGCTCCTCGTCGCTGAAGACGGTGTTGCCCACGATGTTGATGTCGCGGATGCGGGCCGCCTTGCCTTCGTCGACCGTGATCGTCACATCGACGCGGTTCAACGGCAGATTGGCGATCGTGGGCGTGATCGTGACCGAGTACTTGCCGCGGTTGTTGTACTGGCGGATCAGCTCCTGGGTCACGCGGTCGAGGTTGAGCGGGTTGTACGTCTCGCCCTCGGCGAGGCCGATGCCGCGCAGGCCCTTCAGCAGCTCCTCGGACTTGATGTCCTTGTTGCCGGACAGCGTGATCTTGTTGATGGCCGGACGCTCGACCACCTTGATGACGAGGATGTTGCCTTCGCGGGCCAGCGACACGTCGCTGAAGAAGCCGGTCCGGAACAGGGCGCGGATCGCTTCGCCGGCGCGGGCCTGGTCGAGGGTCTCGCCGCGTTCGACCGGCAGGTAGGAGAACACCGTGCCGTTCGAGATCCGCTGGAGGCCATCGACGCGGATGTCCTGCACCTCGAAGGCGCCGATGGACTGGGCCATGGCGGTGCCCGACAGGGCGGCGGCGAGGGCGAGGGCGAGCAGGCGGCGGGTGGGGCGATGCGTCATGGAAACGTCCAAAAGCGGCAGGCCCGGTGGGCCCGCGGGGTGACGGTCAGGGAACGAGCCTCAGCACGTCGTTGAAGAGAGCGAGGCCCATCAGCGAAGCGAGCAGGACGAGGCCGAGGTACTGCCCGGCCACGAGCACGCGGTCGCCCAGCGGCCGCCCTTGAACCAGCTCGATAAGGTAAACCAGCAGGTGCCCCCCGTCCAAGACAGGAATGGGCAACAGGTTCAGGATGGCGATGCTCACCGAGAGCATCGCCAGGAAGTACAGGAACCAAGCCACGCCGCGCGCGGCGGTGGTATTCGCGACTTGGGCGATGGTGATGGGGCCGGAGAGGTTCTGCAGCGACGCGGCCCCGGTGACCATCCGCCAGAGCATGCCGACCGTGTCGGTGGCCAGCTGGCCGGTCGCCTTCACGGCTTCGGGCAGGGCCTCCAGCGGGCCGTGGCGGAGCAGGGCATCCCGCGGATCGGGGGCCGTCACGCCCAGCCGCCATATGGCTTTACCACCCTCCGCCGCCACGCGCTGGGGCACCAGCTGGCGCTCGAGGATTTGGGTGTCCCGTTCGATCCGCAATCGCAGGGTCGGCGCCGGGCCATCGATCGGGTGGCGTGCCAGCTGGGTTTGCACGGCATTGAAGTCGGCCACTGGCACGTCGTCGATGGCGAGGATGCGGTCGCCCGCCTCCAGGGCGCCGGCCGCCGGGCTGCCCGGTGCGAGGCCGCCGACCACGGCGGGCGGAACCGGCCGGCGCGGCACGAAACCCAGCGCCCGGAAGGCTTCCGATTCCTCGAGGGCGGGGTCGAGCGTGGCCAGTCGGAGTTCGCGCTGGACGAGGTTGCCATCGGCATCGGAGACCTCGACGGCGATGCTTCGGCGGTCGACCATCGGGCCCAGCAGGGCGTTCTGGGCGTCGGTCCAGGTCGGCGTCTCGCGGCCGTCGACGGCGAGCAGGCGATCGCCCGCCCGGAAGCCGGAGGCCGCCGCCACGCCTTGCGGCTCGGCGAGGACCGGGATGTAGTCGGGCTTGCCGACCACGAACATCACGTAGAGCAGGCCGACGGCGAGCACGAGGTTTGCCAGCGGGCCCGCGGCGACGATGGCGATGCGCTGGCCGACTGGCTTCGACGTGAAGGCGCGCGGGCGGTCCGCTTCCGGCACCTCGCCTTCGCGCTCGTCGAGCATGCTGACGTAGCCGCCCAGCGGGATCAGGCCGATCCGCCACTCGATGCCGTCGCGGTCGGTGCGCGACCACAGCGCGCGGCCGAACCCGACCGAGAAGCGCAGCACCTTGACCCCGCAGCGGCGCGCCACCCAGTAGTGGCCGAACTCGTGGAAGGTGATCAGCACGCCGAGCGCGACCACCAGCCAGAACGCCGAGGAGAGGATCTCGCTCACGCCAGCAGCCCGGTGGCGACCCGTCGCGCTTCCTCGTCGGCCGCGAGGCGGTCGGCAAGCGTGGCGCTGGGCAGGGCGGGCAGGCGATGCATGGTGCGTTCGATCAGCGCAGGGATGCCAAGGAAAGCGAGGCGGCGCTGAAGAAAGGCTGAAACCGCCACTTCGTTCGCCGCATTCAGGACCGCCGGGGCGCTGCCGCCGGCCCGCAGCGCCTCGAAGGCGAGGCCGAGGCAGGGGAAGGCGGCGAGGTCCGGGGCGTGGAAATCCAGCCGGGCGATGGCGACCAGGTCCAGCGGGGCCACGCCGGCGTCGATCCGCTCGGGCCACGCCAGACCGACGGCCAGGGTCGTGCGCATGTCGGGCTGGCCGAGCTGGGCCAGCATCGAGCCGTCGACGTAGTCGACCAGCGAATGGATGGTCGACTGCGGATGGACGACGACGTCGATGCGTTCCGGTGGGAGCTCGAACATGTGGTGTGCCTCGATGACCTCGAGGCCCTTGTTCATCAACGTGGCGGAATCCACCGAGATCTTCCGGCCCATCGACCAGTTCGGGTGGGCGCAGGCTTGCTCCGGCGTGATGTCGACAAGCTGCTCGCGCGTCCGGCCGCGGAACGGGCCACCCGAGGCGGTCAGCACGATGCGCCGCACGCCGCCGTGGCCGCCCTGCGCGGGCAGGCATTGGAAGATGGCGTTGTGCTCGCTGTCGATCGGCACCAGCGTGGCGCCACCGGCAGCCACCTCGGCCATCAGCAGCTCGCCGGCCAGCACCACCGATTCCTTGTTGGCCAGCAGAAGGCGCTTGCCTGCGCGCGCAGCGGCCAGCGTCGAGGCCACGCCGGCGGCGCCGACGATGGCGGCGATCACGGTGTCATTGCGCTCGTCGCTGGCGATGGCGTCCAGCGCGGCCGGGCCGGCGACGGCCATCGTATCGAGGCCAGCGTCCGCCAGCCCGTCGCGCAGCGCGGCGTATCGGGTCTGATCGGTGATGGCGGCGACACGCGGGCGGAAGCGCGCGCACAGCGCGACCAGCGCGTCGACCTGCGAGTGGGCGCTGAGCGCGTCGACGGCGTAGCGGTCGGGGTGCCGGGCGATGACGTCAAGGGCCGAGGCGCCGATCGAGCCGGTCGCCCCGAACAGCGCGATCCGCTTCAGAGGCCCAGCCACAGCTTGCCCACCATGAACACCGGCAGCGCCGCGAGCAGGCTGTCGAGGCGGTCGAGCATGCCGCCGTGACCGGGGAGCAAGCGGCCGGAATCCTTGTGGCCGGAATGCCGCTTCAGCAGGCTCTCGAACAGGTCGCCGGCCACCGACATCATCGCGGCGACGATCGTCAGGAACACCAGCACCGGCAGGTCGTCCCAGCCGAGGCCGAGCAGCTTCACCGCGAACACCGCGATCAGCGATGCGCCCGCCAAGCCGCCCCAGAAGCCTTCCCAGCTTTTGTTCGGGCTGATGCGCGGGGCCATCTTGTGCTTGCCCATCCGCACGCCGACGAAGTAGGCGCCGGTATCGGCGGCCCAGACCAGCATCACCGCGAACAGCGCCCAGCGCGGGCCGTGCTCCGGAAGTTGGTGGAGCCAGACGAGCGCGGCCCAGGCGGGCACGGCGGCCAGGCTCCCGGCCAACAGCTTGAGGATGCGGAAGCGGCCGCGATCCGCTTGGCCGAATTCGAAGCGCCAGAGCCAGGCCAGGGCCAGCACCCACCACGCCACGCCGAGAAGAGCCGCGGCCTTCAAGGCGAAGAGGTGCGGGCCGGCGGCCCAGGCCAGCGCGGCGATCATCAGCGCATTGGCGGTGATGTAGCCCAGCCGTGGCAGTGGGTCGGAGAGTCCGGTGAGGCGTGTCCATTCCCACAGGCCCGCCAGCAGCAGCACGGCGGCCACCAGGGCGAGCCATTGGGTGGGCAGCCACAGCACCCCGGCGATGGCGGTCGGTGCGAGCACGAGCCCGGTAAGGATGCGGGTACGGCTCATCGGGCCTCCAGGGCCGGGGTGGGCAGTTGTTCCGAAATCAGGCCGAAGCGACGTTCGCGCCCCGCGAAGTCGGCGAGCGCGGCATCGAGCAGGGCGTCGTCCAGATCGGGCCAGAGGACGTCGGTGAACCACAGTTCCGTGTAGGCAAGCTGCCACAGCAGGAAGTTGCTGATGCGGTGTTCCCCGCCCGTGCGGATGAAGAGGTCCGGCGCCGGCAGGTCGGCGAGGCTCATTGCCTCGCCCAGGGTGGTCTCGTCGATCTGGTCCGGACGCAGGGTGCCGGCCTGCACGCGCTCGGCGAGGCGGCGCGCGGCTTGGGCCAGGTCGGCGCGGCCGCCATAGCCGGCGGCCAGCGTCAGCGTGAGCTTGGGCGAGGGCAGGCGGATGGCTTCTGCCGCCGCCATGCGGGCACGGATCGCCTCGGGGAAGCGCGAACGGTCGCCGATGAAGCGCAGGTGCACCTGCTGCCGGGTCAGCTCCTCGACCTCCGACTCGAGGACGCGCAGGAAGAGGCGCATCAGGGCCCCTACCTCGTCCTCGGGGCGGTTCCAGTTTTCGCTGGAGAACGCGAACAGCGTCAGTGCCGGGATGCCGCGCTTCAGGCAGTACTCGACGATGGTCCGGACGGCGCGCGCGCCGGCCCGATGACCGAGCGTGCGCGGGCGGTGGCGCTGCTTCGCCCAGCGGCCGTTGCCGTCCATGATGACGGCGAGGTGCTGCGGCAGCGCGGCAGGGTTCGACATGCGGCTGGCGCTCAGAGGGCCAGCAGTTCCTGTTCCTTGGCCTTCACGACCTCGTCGACGCCCTTCACCCAGGTGTCGGTGAGCTTCTGGATGTCTTCCTCGGCCTTGCGCTGCTCGTCCTCGGAGATCTTCTTCTCCTTGAGCAGCTCCTTGACGTGGGTGATGGCGTCGCGGCGCACGTTGCGGATGGCGACCTTGGTGTTCTCGCCTTCGCCGGCCACGTGCTTGGAGAGGTCGCGGCGGCGCTCCTCGGTCAGCGGCGGCAGGTTGATGCGGATGACCGTGCCGGCGGTGTTCGGCGTCAGGCCGAGGTCGGAGGCGAGGATGGCCTTCTCGACCGCGCCGACCATCTGCTTCTCCCACGGCGTGATCGTCAGAGAACGGGCGTCGGCGACGGCCACGGAGGCGACCTGCGAAAGCGGCACGTTCGAGCCGTAGTAGTTGACCTGCAGGTGATCGACGATCGCCGTGGTGGCGCGGCCCGTGCGCAGCTTCGTGAGGTCGGTCTTCAGGACCTCCACGCACTTCTGCATGCGGGTCTGGGCGTCCTTCTTGATGTCGTTCAGCATGGGGCGGATCTCTGGGGTGGAGGCGGCGCGGTGGCCCGGCCGTGGAGTATAGGGCGAGGGGCGGGGGCCTCAGCCGGCGTGGACGAGGGTGCCCAGGGGTTCGCCCCGGAGGATCCGCATCAGGGCCCCCGGCTGCATCATGTCGTAGATGCGGATGGGCAGGTTCTGGTCACGGCACAGGGCGAAGGCCGCGGTGTCCATCACCTGCAGGTTGCGGGCGATGACCTCGTCGTAGCTGAGGCTGTCGTAGCGCTTGGCTTCCGGCACCTTTTTGGGGTCGGCTTCGTAGATGCCGTCGACCTTGGTGGCCTTGAGGAGCAGTTCGGCGCCGACCTCGATGGCGCGCAGGGCGGCGGCCGAATCGGTGGTGAAGAAGGGGTTGCCGGTGCCTGCGGCGAACAGGGCGATGCGGCCCTTCTCGAGGTGGCGGATGGCGCGGCGGCGGATGTAGTCCTCGGCCACCTCGTTGATCTTCAGCGCGCTCATGGTGCGGGCGTAGGCGCCGAGGCGCTCGAGGGCGTCCTGCATGGCCAGCGCGTTCATCACCGTGGCCAGCATGCCCATGTGGTCGCCGGTGACCCGATCCATGCCCTTCGACTGCAGGCCGGCGCCGCGGAAGATGTTGCCGCCGCCGATGACGAGGCCGATCTGCGCCCCGGCCTTCTGCGCCTCGATGACCTCCTTGGCCAGCCAGGTCAGGACTTCCGGGTCGATGCCGTAATCGCCGCGGCCCATCAGGGCTTCGCCGGAGAGCTTCAGCAGGACGCGCTTGTACTTCAGTGCAGGCACGCTCATTCGTGATCTCCGTTGGGCAAACGGCGGAATTCTAGCGGCTGGGCGGGGTGCCGTCACGCGCGGATGACATCGGCGGCCGGGTGCCGCAGGCTTTCCGGCCACGATCCGTCCAGCCCCGGGAGCCCTGCCATGCCGATCACCAACGTCGCCGACTTCCTCGCCGCCACCGCCGAACGCGACCGCGTCCAAGGCGAAGTGTTCGAGCTCGAAAGCCCCTACATGCTCGAAGCCAAGGTGATGGGGCGGGTCTGGGCCAAGGCCGGCTCGATGGTGGCCTATCGCGGCGGCATCAAGTTCAAGCGCCAGGGCCTGCTGTCGCAGGGCGTGGGCACGCTGTTCAAGAAGTTCATCAGCGGCGAGGGGGCCTCGCTGATGGCGGTCGAAGGCAATGGCCGCGTCTACCTCGCCGACCGTGGCAAGAAGATCACCCTGCTGCGGCTGGCCGGCGAATCCATCGTCGTCAACGGCAACGACGTGCTGGCCTTCGAGGACGGCATCCAGAACGAGATCACGATGATGCGTCGCGTGGCCGGGATGCTGGCCGGTGGCCTGTTCAACATCCGCCTGTCGGGCAGCGGCGTTGTCGCCATTGCGAGCCACTACGACCCGATGACGCTGGCCGTGAAGCCGGGGCAGGCGCTGTACACCGACCCGAACGCCACCGTGGCGTGGTCGGGCAACCTCGAGCCGGATTTCGCCACCGACATCCAGCTCGGCACGGTGTGGGGCCGCGGCTCGGGCGAGAGCGTGCAGATGAAGTTCCAGGGCGAGGGCTGGGTGGTGGTGCAGCCCTACGAGGAGATCGCGTGGCAGCCGCAGGCGCGCTGAGGTCGCCGCGCCTGTCGTCCGCCGATCCGGAACCGGGCCCATGAATGCGAAGAGCCCGCTTTCGCGGGCTCTCCGTTCCATCGACGATGCGGCGGTCGATCAGACCTGCATGGCCTTCGCCACTTCCGCGGCGTAGTCCTCGACGACCTTCTCGATGCCTTCGCCCACGGCGAGGCGGGTCATCGACACCATCTCGGCGCCGCCGGCCTTGAGGGCCTGCTCGACGGTGACGTTGGTGTCCATGACGTAGGCCTGGCCCGTCAGGGTGTTGTCGTTGACGATCTTCGCGATCTTGCCGCTGATGATCTTCTCGAGGATGTCGGCCGGCTTGTTCTTGTCCTTGTCGGACATCTTGGCCAGCTCGATTTCCTTTTCCTTGGCGAGGAACTCGGCCGGGACGTGCGCGGCGGTCATATACGGCGGGTTCATCGCCGCGACGTGCATGGCGATGCCGCGGGCCAGCTCGTCGTTGCCACCCTTGATCTCGACCAGCACGCCGATCTTGCCGCCGTGGATGTAGGCGCCAACGGTGTTGCCGCCGTCCACGCGCACCATGCGGCGCACCTGGACGTTCTCGCCGATCTTGGCGATCAGCAGGGCGCGGGCTTCCTCGACGGTGACGTCGCCGAGCTTGACGGCCTTGAGGGCTTCCACGTCGGCGGCGCCGGAGTCCAGCGCGGCCTTGGCGACGCCGTCGGTGTAGGCGACGAAGTTGGCGTCCTTGGCGACGAAGTCGGTCTCGGAGTTGATCTCGACCAGCACGGCCTTCTGGCCGGCGGCGGCCATGGCGATGCGGCCCTCGGCGGCCACGCGGCCAGCCTTCTTGTCGGCCTTGGCGAGGCCCGACTTGCGCAGGGCTTCCATCGCGGCTTCGATGTCGCCGCCGTGCTCGGTGAGCGCCTTCTTGCACTCCATCATGCCGGCGCCGGAGCGCTCACGCAGGTCCTTGACGAGCGAAGCAGTGATTTCCATGGGGAACCTCGTTGTGTCTGTCAATGGAAGCGGCCCGCAGGATGCGCGGGCCGCGTTGCGCTACGGCGACGGCGGGGCGTCGCCGGCGCGGGGATTACTCGCCGTCGGTCTCGGCGGTGGCGCGGCCGGTGCCGTTGCCACGGCGCGGGGCGCCCTTCTTGGCCGGCGGACGACGGTCGTTGCGCGGCTTGTCGTTGCGCGGACGGCGGTTGTCGGCTTCCTTCGCGATCGGGTTGCCGTCGGCGTCGAGCTCGACGAACTCGTCGTCGCCGGCGTTGGCCTGGATCGGGGCGGCGGCCTTGCCTTCCAGCACGGCGTCGGCCACGGCGCGGGTGTACAGCTGCACGGCGCGGATGGCGTCGTCGTTGCCCGGGATGGCGTAGTCGACGAGGTTCGGGTCGTAGTTCGAGTCGACCACGGCGACGACCGGGATGCCGAGCTTCTTGGCTTCCTGGACGGCGATCTCTTCGTGGCCGATGTCGATGACGAACAGGGCGTCCGGCAGGCGGTTCATGCCCTTGATGCCGCCGAGCGAGGCTTCCAGCTTGTCGCGCTCGCGACGACGCGAGAGCACTTCATGCTTGACCAGGCGCTCGAAGGTGCCGTCGGTCTCGGCCGCTTCCAGCTCCTTCAGGCGCGAGATCGAGCCCTTCAGGGTGCGGAAGTTGGTGAGGGTGCCGCCGAGCCAGCGCTGGCTCATGTACGGCATGCCGCAGCGGATGGCTTCTTCCTTCAGCGACTCGCGCGCCGAGCGCTTCGTGCCGACGAACAGGATGGTGCCGCGCTTCTGGGCGATGCCCGAGATGAAGTTCATCGCGTCGTTGAAGAGCGGGAGCGTCTTCTCGAGGTTGATGATGTGGATCTTGCCGCGGGCGCCGAAGATGTACGGGCCCATCTTGGGGTTCCAGTAGCGGGTCTGGTGGCCGAAATGGACGCCGGCTTCCAGCATCTGGCGCATGGTGACCTGGGGCATTGCTCTTTCCTTCTGAATGGAGCGCGGCCGGGCCCGTTCGCGGGCATCGCGGCTCGTGAGCTCCGGGGTTGGGCCTCCCCGCGCGTCCGTGGCCGAACCCCGGCGCCTTCGTGAAGGCTTGGGGGCACCCCGGCACGGGATGGTTCACGCGGGTGTGGATTCCTCTGTCGCGATGGCCTCGAGGCCACGGCCGCCGGAGGTCGGCGCCCGCTGGGCCGGGATTCCGGCCTTGCGAAGCGCGGGATTCTAGCCCGCTGGCAGGGTTGTGGACAAGTCGGCACAATCCCGGGCATGAAAGTGACCTTCAAGACCCCCGAGCAGATCGCCAAGATGCGCGAGGCCGGCCGGCTGGCCGCCGAAGTGCTGCAGGTCGTCGCACCCTACGTGAAGGCGGGCGTGACCACCGCCGAACTCGACCGCATCTGCAACGAACATATCGTCAACGTCCAGAAAGCCATCCCGGCGAACGTCGGCTACAAGGGCTTCCCGAAGACGGTCTGCACCTCGGTCAACAACGTCATCTGCCATGGCATCCCGTCGGAGGCCAAGGTGCTGAAGGACGGCGACATCCTCAACATCGACGTCACCGTGATCAAGGACGGCTGGCACGGCGACACCTCGCGGATGTACGTGGTGGGCAGCCCGTCCGTCCTGGCCAAGCGCCTGATCGATGTGACCCGCGAGGCGATGTTCCGCGGCATCCGCACGGTGAAGCCCGGCGCCACGCTCGGTGACGTCGGCCACGCCATCCAGAGCTACGCGGAAGCCGAGCGCTTCTCGGTGGTGCGCGAGTACTGCGGCCACGGTATCGGCCAGATCTACCACGAGGACCCGCAGGTGCTGCATTACGGCAAGCCCGGCGAGGGCCTGCGCCTGCAGGAAGGGATGGTGTTCACCATCGAGCCGATGATCAACGCCGGCGCGCGGCACACCAAGCTGCTCCCCGACGGCTGGACGGTGGTGACGAAGGACAAGTCGCTGTCGGCCCAGTGGGAGCACACCGTGGCGGTCACCCGCGACGGCGTGGAGATCCTCACGCGCCTTCCCGGCGACGACAACGACCTGTGAGCACGCCGGCCTCGCCCGTGCCGGAGGCGGCGTCGCTGGCGACGCCCGACGGTGCGCGAGGCTGGCAGGACGCGGCGAAGGCCGCCTACCTCGAATCGCGGGCCGCGATCGTTGCCCGTTTCGATGCCGGTGAGGGCATCGAGCGGCTGCTCGTCGCCCAGGCGGCGGCGGTCGATGCGGCCGTGCGCTCGGCCTGGGCGGCCTGCGTCCCGTCCGATGCATGGCTCGATCTGCTGGCCACCGGCGGCTACGGGCGCGGCGAGCAGTACCCTTTTTCCGACGTCGACCTGCTGGTGCTCGGCGAGGTCGACGCGCAGCAGGCGCAACAAGCGGCACTGGGCGCGTTCTTCGCCGCGCTGTGGGACCTCGGGCTGAAGCCCGGCACGGCGGTGCGCTCGCTGGCCGACTGCGTTCAGGCCTGCCGCGAGGACGTGACCACGCTGACCGCCCTGACCGAGGCGCGCCTGTTGGCCGGTTCGCCGGCGGTGCTCGACGCGCTCGAGGACGCGCTGCGCAGCGAGGGCCTGTGGCCGGCGGCGGACTACTTCGATGCCAAGCGTGCGGAATGGACCGGCCGCCACGCCCGCTACAACGACACGGCGAACAACCTCGAACCCAACCTCAAGGAAGGCCCGGGCGGTCTGCGCGACCTGCACACGCTGACCTGGCTGGCACGGCGCATCTACCGCGTGCCCGGGCTTGAGGCGCTGGTGCCGCTCGGCCTGCTGGGACCCGACGAAGAGCGCACCCTGAAGCGCGACTGGGCGGTGATCGCCCGCTTGCGTTTCGGCCTGCACCTCGTCGCGAACCGCCGCGAGGAGCGGCTGCGCTTCGACCACCAGAAGGTGCTGGCCGCGCGCCTCGGCTACAAGGACGAAGCCAGCGACAACCTCGCCGTCGAGCAGATGATGCAGGCGATGTTCCGCGCGGCGAAGACCGTGCAGCGCATCAGCGAGCGCCTGCTGCAGCGCTTCGAGGAGCAACTGGCCGGCCGCGTCGAACGCGTGCCCGTGGCGCCCGGCTTCGCGCTCGTGAACGGCTACCTGCAGCGCGAGGCGCAGGGGCCGGTGCGTTCGGCGATCGAGGCCTTCGCCGTGTTCGCGACCTGGGCCGCCTGCCCGGAAGCGAAGGGCCTGCATTCGGAAACCGCGCGCGCCATGGCCGAGGCCCTGCCGCGCATTGCCCCCGGCGAGCAGCAGGATGCCGACACCCGCGCGATGTTCCTCTCGCTGCTGCAGGGCCCGCAGCCGGTCGAAACGCTGGCGCGCATGGCACACCTCGGCGTTCTGGGCCGATACCTGCCGGCCTTCGCGCGCGTCTCGGGGCGCATGCAGTACGACCTGTTCCATGTGTACACGGTCGACCAGCACACGCTGGAAGTGCTGCGCATCATGGCGACCTTCGTCGACGGCAGCGACGCCCGCTTTCCCAAGGCGAAGAGCGTCCACGACCGACTGAAGGCCCCTTGGCTGCTGCTGGTGGCCGGGCTCTTCCACGACATCGCCAAGGGCCGCGGCGGCGACCACTCGGTGCTGGGCGCGGTCGACGTGCGCGAGTTCGGCGCCGCGCACCGGCTGAAGGAGCACGATATCGAGCTGCTGGCTTGGCTGGTCGAGCAGCACCTGCTGATGTCGACGACCGCGCAACGCCAGGACATCAGCGACGCCGCCGTGGTGGAGCGCTTCGCGCGTGCCGTCGGCGACCGCACCCGCCTCGATTTCCTCTACCTGCTCACCTGCGCCGACATCGCGGGGACCAGCCCGAAGCTCTGGAACACGTGGAAGGAGCGCCTGCTCGGCGACCTCTACGACGCGACGCGCCTGGCCTTCCGCCGCGGCCTCGAGCATCGCGTGGACGCCGAAGCCCGCGTCGCCGAGGCCCGGGCCGAGGTGCGGGCGCTGCTGGCCGATATCGGCGATGCCGAGCTGGCGCGGGTGTTCGGTGAGTTCCCCGACGAGAGCTTCCTGCGCTACCAGCCGGAGCAGCTGGCCACGCAGGCCCGCGCCATCCTGCGCCACGGCGACCCGGGCAAGCCGCTGATCATCGTCCGGCCGCAGGGCGAAGCCTTCGAGGTCTTCGTCTACTCGCCCGACCGCGACGGTCTGTTCGCCACGTTGACCGCGACGCTGGATCGCCTCGGCTTCTCGGTGGCCGTGGCGCGCATCGTCACGTCGACCTCGGGCATGAGCCTCGACACCTTCCAGCTGCTGCCCATCCACGACACCGGCGAGGCCCCGGACGCGCGCGCCGCGCATGCCAGCCGGGTGCTGACCGAGATGCTGTCGCGGCCGGCGGCACTGCTGCACCCGCCGCGCCGCGCGATGCCTGCGGCTCTCAAGCACTTCCGCGTGTCGCCACGCGTCGAAGTCCGCGACATGGGCGATGGCGCCCGTACCCAGCTGGTGCTGATCGGCACCGACCGCCCCGGCCTGCTCGCCGACATCGCCCGCGTGCTGCGCGAGCAGCGGCTGCGCGTGCACGACGCCCGCATCGCCACCTTCGGCGAGCGTGCGGAGGATTTGTTCCTGATTTCCGACGAGCACGACCACGCGCTCGCCGACACCGCCCAGATCGAGCGCCTGATCGCCGCGCTCACCGCCTGCCTCGAAGGAGACCGTCCGCATGCCCCGCCGCAAGACCCCCGTCCTCGCTGACCTTCAGCCGATCATCGAATCGGCCTTCGAACGCCGCGCCTCGCTGTCGGAGGCCGAGATCGAAGGCTCGCTTCGCGAGATGGTCGAGACCGTCGTCGCGGCGCTGGAGTCGGGCAAGGCACGCGTGGCGGAGCCGAACAGCGACGGCACGTGGCGCGTCAACGAGTGGCTGAAGAAGGCGGTGCTGCTCTACTTCCGCTGCAACGACATGCGCCTCGTCGATGCCGAGCCGGCGCCGTTCTGGGACAAGGTGCCGCTGCGCTTCGAAGGCTTCGATGCGACGGACTTCCGCGAGCTTGGCGCGCGCGTGGTGCCGGGCGCCGTGGTGCGTCGCGGTGCACACATCGGCAAGGACGTGGTGCTGATGCCGAGCTTCGTGAACATCGGCGCGCACATCGGCGCCGGCACGATGGTGGACACGTGGGCGACGGTGGGCAGCTGTGCGCAGGTTGGCGCGCGCTGCCACTTGTCGGGCGGCGCGGGCATCGGCGGCGTGCTGGAACCCCTGCAGGCCAGCCCGACCATCATCGAGGACGATTGCTTCATCGGGGCGCGTTCGGAGGTCGTCGAAGGTGTCGTCGTCGAGCGCGGCAGCGTGATCGGCATGGGCGTGTTCATCGGCCAGAGCACCCGCATCTACAACCGCATGACCGGCGAGATCAGCTACGGCCGCGTGCCGGCCGGCAGCGTCGTGGTCTCCGGCCAGTTGCCTTCGGCCGACGGCAAGTACTCGCTGTACGCCGCGGTGATCGTGAAGCAGGTCGATGCCAAGACCCGCAGCAAGACCTCCATCAACGAACTGCTGCGCAGCGGCCACGCGGAATGAACGCCGCCGCGACCATCGTCTACGGGCTGACGGCTTGCGACAGCTGCAAGAAGGCCCGCAACTGGCTGGAGCGTTTCGACGTGCCCTACGCCTTCGTCGACTTGCGCACCGACCGGCAGTCGCCGGAAACGCTGAGGGCCTGGGCGATGCAGCTCGGCGGCTGGGACAAGCTGATCAACAAGGCCAGCACCACCTGGCGGCAATTGCCCGAGGCCCGCAAGAGCCCCGGGAGCGACCCCGAGTGGTTCCTGCTGCTCAAGGAGCATCCGGCGCTGGTCAAGCGGCCGGTGCTGGTGACGGCGGATGGCGTGGTGTCGGTGGGCTTCACCGACAACGCCTACAAGGCACGCTTCGGGCTACGCAAGTAAGCGACGCCAGCGGGCGGGGCCCGCGGCGCGTCATTCCCCGCGCAGGGCAGCCAATGCGCGCCTCGCCTCGGCGCGGGCGCGCCCGCGGTCGAGGGCGATGGGGGGGGCGCCGCTGGCCATGGACGGCACGTCGATCGGTTCCGCAGGCGCCAAGGCTGGTTCAGGAGGAGGCGCAGCCGGGGCCACCAGCGAGGCGACGAAGCGCGTCTGTGCCGCAAGCGTGACGTGGCGGAACAGGTCGGTGACGCGGATCGATTCGCTGAAGCCCTCGCGCAGCTGCCGCAGCAGCTGCACCACCAGCAGCGAGTGGCCGCCGAGGTCGAAGAAGTTGTCGTCGCGGCCGATGTCGTCGATGCCGAGCAGGGCGATCCAATGCGCACGAAGGGTGGCTTCGATCGCGCTCGTGTCGATCGACGGTGTCGTCGCGGGGCGTTGCGGGGCGGGCGTCGAAGGCTCCGGCCGTGCCGCGATCGGCGTGGCCGGCCGGGGTGCTGATGCGGATCGCCCGACGATGGGCGCGTTTGTGCCTTCCGCCCTCGACGTCGCGAATGCCGCGCGGACGCGATCGAGCGCCGGCAGATGGGCGAGCACCGTGTCGGCGTCGAGGCCGAAGTCGATCAGGCAGGCAATCTCGTCCACGTCGATGCCGGCCACGCGCCGCGCCATGGCGATCGCGTCGGCCTCGCTGCCGAACAGGCCGCTGTCGCGGAAGTAGCGCTGGAAGGCGAACTCCAGCAGCTCGTCCATGTCCTCCGGCGAGGCCGACTGGAAGAACGCGTCAAGGTTCTGCCCCTGTTCCGCCGACATGCGCTTGAAGGTGGGGAACTGCCAGGCCGCGGCCTTGACCAAGGCCATCGCGGTCTTCAAGTAGGCCTTCATCGGGCCGCGCACGACGGCCTCCACCGCCTCGCGGTTGTCGCCGACCAGGGTGTGCAACATCAGCGAGACGATGCCTTCGCCGGCATGGCCGGCCTCGCGCCAAGCCCTGCGGTAGGCGGCGATCTTCGCGGCGAGTTCCTCGACGGACTGGCCGAGCAGGTGGGTGAGCAGGTGCGCGCCCATGCGTCCCGCCTCGGCGAAGGTCTCGGGATTGCCCGCCGTCGTCACCCAGATCGGCAGTTCCGCCTGCAGCGGCCGGGGCAGGGTGCGCACGGTCACGGGGCCCTGCGGGCCGGGGAATTCCAGCGTTTCGCCGCGCCACAGGCGGCGCACCTGCTCGGCGGCTTCGAACATCACCCGCTTCGCGTCAGCGTGGTTCTCGGGGCGCAGCGCGAAGTCGGGCGTGGCCCAGCCGGCGGCGATCGAAATGCCGACACGGCCGTTCGAGAGGTTGTCGACGACGGCCCATTCCTCGGCGATGCGGATCGGGTGGTGCAGCGGTACCACGCAGCTGCCGGCGCGCAGCGCGACCTTCGAGGTGATGGTGGCCAGCGCCGCGCTGGTGACGGCGGGGTTGGGGAAGAGGCCGCCGAAGGCCTGGAAGTGCCGCTCCGGCGTCCACACCGCGTTGAAGCCGTGGGTGTCGGCGAAGCGCGCGCTTTCCAGCAGCAGGCGGTATTTTTCACTGCGGCCGAGGTCGTGTTCCTCGGCGACGTTCCAGAACAACAGGCCGAAATGCAGGGGGCGTCCGGGGGCAGGCCGCTGGATCGCGAGCCTCGCCCGGCCGTGTGCGGGCCAGGTGCCCGCGGTTTCGTCAATGTGCAGCTGCACGGGCCAATCCGCCGGTGCGGCGGTACCCGCGAGGCGCGGATCCCGGGCGCGCAGATCGCTGGGCACGCCGCCGGCACGTCGGGCTGCGTCGATGGCGGCGACGAGCCGCGAGGCGAGAACGTCGAGGGCCAAGCCATCATCGTTGGCCGTGCCGTCCGGCAGGTCCACCACCAGCGGCAGCACCGGATCGACCCATCGCGAGGGCCCGGACGCGTTCGCGAAGCGCAGGCCGACGGCGAGGGGCCGACCATCCGCGCCGCGGCCGACAGCGAGCAGGGCGCGGGCGAGTGCCTGCGGGTCGGTCAAGCCCTCCGCCGGCGCGACGGCCGTCGATGGCGCCGCCGTGGGCTGGGCCCGCTGCATCGTGGTGCGCGCCTCGGCCTCGTGCCGGGCAGCGCGACGAAGCGCCTTGGCCTCGTCGTCGCTGGGCGGTGCCCATGCGGGCAGCTGAACCCCGGCGCCACCGCCGAGGGCGAGCGCCTCGCCGGCGGAGAGGCGTGTGCCGTCGAGCCGCGCCAGTCCGCCAAGACGCAGCACACCGTCGCGGCAACGCAGGCGCAGGCCTTCGGCGTCGACGCCGATCAGGGTTGCCGGCGGCAGCGTGGTTTCGGTCGGGAGCATCTCCACGGGTTCGGCCGTGGCCACCAGCAAATCGACTTCAGCGAGCCGTAGCCGCGGCTTCAGCAAGGCCTGCCAGTACGCGCCGTTATCGAGCGCGCGGACGATGCGCGCGAGCTCCACGGCGGGGCGCATCGGGTCGAGGAGAGCCTGACGCAGGGGGCGGTCGGCCCCGAAGTGCACGCGACGATCGCCCGGCGGCTGCGGCTCGCCCGCGTCGTCGCCCGTCGCCAGCCGATCGAGCAGGGCGTCGAAGCCGGCCAGCCCGGCCTCGAAGCATTTCGCGTTGAGGCTGAAGGCGGTCTCGTCGGCATCGATGGCGAAATCGCGGGCCACCATGACGCGGCCGGCATCGACCTCACCGGTCATCCGATGCCAGCGGATGCCGTGCACGGATTCCCCATTCAGCAGGGCCCACATCGGGGTGTTCAGGCCGGCGTATCGAGGCAGGGGGCCGTCGTGGAAGTTCAGCGCGCCGCGGCGGCCGAGGGCGAGCACGTCGTCGGCCAGCGGCTTCAGCCAGGTGATCGCGAACAGCCAGTCCAATTCGGCGGGCGGGTTCGCTGCGAGCGCCTCTGGCGTGCGCTCGACGCGGAGGCCGCGGGAAAGGGCCCAGTCGCGGAGGCGCGGCGTGTCGGTGACCACCGCGGCGATGCGGTGTCCGGCATCGAGCAGCCGCTCGCCGCACTCGACCAGGAGGGCTTGCTCGCCGAGGAGTACGCAGCGGAAAGGGGGCACGGCGGGGTCGTCCATGGGCCGGGAGGGGGCGCGCGACGCAGCGGGCGCCGGGTGAATATGGGATTCTAATCACGCTTTCGCATCCCTTTCACGCCATTCCCCCCGCATGGATCCGCGCGACGCCCTCGACCCCCGGAGTCACATCGCCATCGTCGGCCTCGCCTGCGACCTGCCGCAGGCCGGTTCGCCCGACGCCTTCTGGCGCCTGCTGGCCGAGGGCCGCTGCGCGGTGGAGGACTTCGACGACGCATCGATGCGCGCCGCCGGCGCGAGTGCCGCGGATCTGGCGCTGCCCGATTACGTCCGCGCGGGCGTGCGACTGGCCGCCCACGACCAGTTCGACGCGGCGTTCTTCGGCCTGTCGCCGCGCGAGGCGGCAGTCATGGACCCGCAGCATCGCCGCTTCCTGCAATGCGCCTGGGCGGCGCTCGAGCACGCCGGGCATCGTCCCGACGACCTCGATCGGCAGACCGGCGTTTTCGCCGGTGCCGGCATGGGCTGGTACCTGATCCGCAACGTGATCGGGCATCGCGCGCTGGTGGAGGATCTCGGTGAATTCCTCGTGCGCCACCTGTCGAACGACAAGGATTTCCTGTCCACGCGGGTCTCGTACCAGCTCGACCTTCGCGGCCCGAGCCTCAACGTGCAGACCGCCTGCTCGACCTCGCTGGTCGCGGTGCACCTCGCCTGCCAGAGCCTGATCGCCGGTGAGTGCGACATGGCCCTGGCCGGTGGCGTCACCCACGAAGTCCCGCAAGGGCAGGGCTACCGCTACCGTGAAGAGGAGGTCCGCTCGGCCGACGGCCGCTGCCGCGCCTTCGATGCGAATTCGGGCGGCACGGTGTTCGGGAGTGGCGCCGGCATCGTGGTGCTGCGGCGCCTCGGCGACGCCCTCCGGGATGGCGACACGATCCATGCGGTGATCCGCGGCACCGCCATCAACAACGACGGCGCCGGCAAGGCCGGCTACCTGGCACCGAGCGTCGACGGCCAGGCCGAAGCCGCGGCACAGGCGCTGGCGGTGGCTGGCGTTCCGGCCGACAGCCTCGGCTACGTGGAGGCGCATGGCACCGGCACGCGGCTCGGCGACCCGATCGAGATCGCCGCGCTGTCGCAGGCCCTGTACGGCGCGAAGCCCGGCGGCTGCGCGATCGGCTCGGTGAAGACCAACATCGGGCATCTCGACACCGCGGCCGGCGTCGTCGGCTTGATCAAGGCCACGCTGTCGCTTCGCCATGGCGAAGTGCCGGCGTCGCTGTTCTTCGACTCGCCGAACCCAGAGATCGATTTCGCGCGCTCGCCGTTCACCGTCGCCTCGACCCATCGCGGGTGGCCGAAGCCGGGGCCGCGGCGGGCGGCGGTGAACTCGCTCGGCGTCGGCGGCACCAACGCCTTCGCGGTCCTCGAGCAGGCGCCGCGCGAGGGCGAGCCGCCCGTCGATGCCACCGACACGCCACAGGCGCGGCCGATCGTGCTGCCGCTCTCGGCGAAGACGCCTGAGGCGCTGCGCTCGCGTGCGGCCGAACTCGCCGCCGCCCTCGGCACCAGCACCCTGCCGCTGGCCGACATTGCGTGGACGCTGCGGGAGGGCCGCATGGCCCTGCCGGTGCGCGGCAGCGTCGCCGCGCGCACGCGGGCCGAGGCTGCGGATGCGCTGGGCGCGCTTTCGCGCGCTGGCGACGGCGATTTCGCCACGGCGAGCGATGCCGCTTCGGCGCCGGTGTTCGCCTTCCCCGGCCAAGGCGCGCAGCGCGTGGGCATGGCGCGCGCGATCGCGCGCATGGATGCGGCCGTGCGCGCGGCGCTCGAGGCCTGCGTCGCCGAGCTCCGGGCGATCGGTGCCGACGAGGTCGTGGCCCTGCTGCTCGACGCCGATCCGACGCCCGAGGCGAACGCGCGCCTCCGCGGCACCGAGATCGCCCAGCCGGCGCTGTTCGCGGTCGAATACGCGCTGGCAAAAGGGCTGATTGCGCGAGGCATCCAGCCTGCGGCGATGCTCGGCCACTCGCTGGGCGAGTACGTCGCGGCCACCTTGGCCGGGGTGTTCACGCTGCCCGCCGCATTGCGACTGATGGTGGCGCGCGGCGCGCTGTGCGCCGGAGCGCCCGCCGGCGCGATGCTCGCCGTCGCCCTGGACGAAGCGGCCCTGCGCGCGCTGCTGCCTGCCACGCTCGACGTGGCGGCGATCAATGCCCTGGATCAGACCGTCGTCGCTGGTGCGGAAGCCGACATCGCCGCGTTCGAACGCGTGCTCGGCGAGCGGGGCCTCGGTGCGCGGCGCCTCCACACCTCGGCGGCCTTCCATTCGCGCTTGCTCGACGGCGTACTCGACGCGTTCCGTGCCGCCGTGGTGGCCGCCGCTCCGGCGCCTGTCGACGGCTTGCGCGTGGTGTCCACTTGCACCGGCGACTGGCTTGCGCCCGCGGCCGCCGCCAGTCCTGACTACTGGGTTCGCCACCTGCGTGAGCCGGTGCGTTTCGCCGACGCCTTGGCCACGGTCGATCGCTTGCGCCATGCCGTCCTGGTCGAGGCGGGGCCCGGAGGCACGCTGTCGAAGTTCGCGACGATGCGCCGCGCCGAGGCGCGAACCGTGGTCGTGCTCCCGAATGGCGACGAGGACGCCGCCGCGTGGATGAATCTGCCCGGGCGCTTGTGGGCCCAGGGCGTGGGGGTCGATTGGGCGCGCTGGGACCAGCCGATCGCAGGGCGGCGCGTGCCGCTGCCGACCTATCCGTTCGCAGCGACGACGCACTGGATCGAACCGCCGACGGCGCAGGACGTGGCGGAGTCACCGGACACCGGCCTGCCGCCGGAGGCTTGGCTGCAAACGCCAGTCTGGCGACCGGCGCCTTTGGCGCGGGAGGTCGATGCCACGCTGCCGGCTTCGGTCCTGGTGCTGTGCGACGCCACGGGCATCGGCGATGCCTTGGCCGAGGCCTTGGCCGCGGAGGGCGTGGCGGTGCGGCGTGCGCATCGGGGCGACGCGTTCACCCAGGAGGGGGCGCAGATCACCCTCGATCCCGGCGAACTCGCGCACTGGCAAGCGCTGGCGGCCACGCCCGCCCCCGAGGTGCTGGTCGACCTCTGGGCGCTCGACGCGCCCGAGGACGGGCTGGACGCGGCCTGCCGCGTGGTCTTTGACGACGCCCTGCGGATGGCCCAGGGCTTGGCGCCCTGGGCCGACGGCGCCGGACTGACCTGGCTCAGCGTGGGCGTACATGCGCAACTCGTCGGCGATGCGATCGCCCTGCGCCCCGCACAGGCGCTGCGCGCCGGCCCGGTGCGGACCTGGCCGCAGGAAGCCTCGGCGTTGCGCTGTGGCTGGTTCGACCTCGATGCAGCGGCGCTGACGTCGCCTGCCCGCGCGGTCGACGCCCTGCGGGCGGAACTGCGGGCCGGTTGCCCTTCGGAAACCGTCGCGCTTCGCGGCCGGCAGCGCTGGGTACCGCAATCGCAATCGCTCGGGGTCGCGCCTCGCGCCGCCGACGTTCCGATCGCGTTCCGTGGCCGCGTGTTGCTCACCGGCGCATTCGGTGGCGCGGGGCGAGAGCTTGCGGAACGCCTCGCGCTCGGCGGCGGCCTCGACTGTCTGTGGCTGGTCAGCCGCACGCCCCTCGAGCCCGGCTCGTCGCGCGCCGCCTGGGTCCAAGCCCTGCGCGCCTTGGGGCTTGATGCGCGGGTGCTGGTGGCCGACGTCGCCCGCCCGGGCGCTCTGGCGGACGCCGCGAGCGCCGCCGGGATCGACGGCCTTGACCTCGTGCTCCACGCCGCCGGCTTGCTCGACGACGCGCTGATCGCGATGAAGACAATGTCGGCAGCCCGCGCGGTGCTCGCGCCGAAAGTGCCGGGGGCCGTCGAAGTGGCCGCCTTGGCCGAAGCCCTCGGCGCCTCGCAGGCCCTGTACTTCTCGTCGATCAGCGCCCAGATGGGCGCGTCGGGGCAGGTGGATTACACGGCAGCGAATGCCTTCCTCGATGCGTTCGCCGCTCGCGCCGACGCGAGGTCGGCCAGCACGCGGCACACCGCCCTCGCCTTCAGCATCTGGCGCGATGCCGGCATGGCGGCGCGCCTCGCCGCGGAGCGCGGGCTCGCCCCGCCTCCATTCGACGACGGCCTGCCGCAGGCGCATCCGCTGCTGCGCCGTCGCCGCGACGAGGGAACGGCCACCGTTTTCGGTGGCGTCGTCGGACCGCAGGACGACTGGGTGCTGGACGGCCACCGTCTCGCCAGCGGCGACGCGCTGCTGCCGGGCACGGGCCTGCTGGATCTCGTGGCCTGGGGCCTGCAGGCGCTGCGCGGGCAATTCACGCCGTTCGCCTGCGAAGGACTGACGATCGCGGCGCCGCTGGTGTTCGCGGGCGGCGAATCACGGCAGATTGCCTTGCGCTTCGCTCCGTTGGATGCGGCCGGCCAAGCCACGACGCCCGCATCGGCGAAGCGCTTCGACGTGGGCCTGACCAGTCGCGGCGCCGGTGAAGGCGAAGCCACCGAGCACGTCCTGCTGCAGCTCGACGTGTTGGCCGACGGTGTGCCCTCGGGCCCGACGTCGCCGCTCCACTTGAGGGCACCGCGCACGGCGCGCCCGCCGGTGTACGCCCATCCAGCACTGCACTTCGGGCCGGCGTGGGACTGCCTGAAGTCGGTCGAGGCGGGCGAGGCCGAAGCGGAGTTGCAGCTGGAGGCCACCGTCGGGCTCGATGGACCCCATCCCCTGCATCCGGCGTTGCTGGACATGGCCTTGGGCGCCGCGCAGGCCGTCCTCGCGCCGCCCGGCGTGGAGGCAGCGCGCCTGCTCCCCTTCCGCTATGGCCGCATCGAGGTGCTGTCGCCGCTGCCGGCAAGGATCACCAGCCGCCAGCGGGCCCGTGCCGAAGACGACAGCCTGGTGCTCGACATCGACGTTCTCGACGGCGTTGGCACGCCCTGTGTCCGCGTGCGGGACTTCGTGTTGAAGCCGGCGCGCCGGCTTGCCGCGGCTCCGCGCGCCCGGCGCGGTGGCAGGCCGGGCGACGCGCTGCTGGACGTCGGCTTCCGCGATGGTTTTGGCAGCGACGAAGCGTTTGCCGCCATCGCCAGCGTGCTGGCCCATGCCCTGCCGCCGAACGTGGCGCTGGCGCGTCGCCCCGTCGACGCGCTCGTGGCTGACACGCGCCGCGCCTCGCAGGCCGTGGAGGCGGTCGCCGACACTGGTGCGGCGAACGCCACGCCGGTACCGCGACGCCCCGGTGGAACCCCCTTCGTGGCGGCGACGACAGCGCTGCAGTCGCGGATGGTGGCGCTGTGGGAGCGCCTGCTCGATCTCGCGGGCATCGGCATCGAGGACGATTTCTTCGCGCTCGGTGGGCACAGCCTGCTGCTCACGCGCGCGCTGTCGCGGCTGAAGCGCGAGGACGGGCTGTCGCTGCCGATCGATGCCGCCTTCGAGGCGCCGAGGATCCGCGACTGGAGCGCCCTCGGCGAAGCGACCGGTGCGATGGCGTCCGCGGGCGCGCCGTCCCTGCCGCCGCTGCAAGCGGCGCCGCGCGTGGCCGGCCGTGATGGGCGGTTCCGCTTCCCGGCGACGCACAGCCAGCGCCAGTTGTTCTATGTGCAGGCCACCGCGCCGGAGAACACGGCCTACAACATCCCCTTCGCCTTCACCCTGCGTGGCGCGCTCGACGCCGCGGCGCTGGCTGGCGCGATCCGCGACGTGGTCGCGGCACACGAGGCCTTGCGGACGCGTTTCGAAGTGGTCGACGGCGAGGTGTGGCAGGTCGTCGACCCGATCGCCGTGCCCCTGCACGAATCGGTGGACCTCTCGGTGATGCCGGCGGCGGAGCGCGCGGCAGCGCTGTCCGAAGTGCGCGAGCTGGTGGCGCGGCACGTCTTCGACCTCGCCGCCGGCCCGCCCTGCCTGTTCCTCACCGTCCAGCTGGCCGCCGACGAGCACGTCCTGCTGTTCTGCCTGCACCACGTGCTGGTCGACCACCTCGCCGTGCTGCACATCGGCCGGATGCTCGAGGAGCGTTACGCGCAGCGGCGCCGCGGGATGGCTGCGCCGGTCGCCGTTCCCGGACTCCAGTTGCCGGATTTCGCGGTCTGGCAGGCGACGGCCCTCGACGCGGCGGCGATCGCCCGGCGCTTGCCGCACTGGATGGACAGCCTCGCGGCCTGCCCACCGGTGCTGCGCGTGCCCACCGATCGCCCGCGCCCGGCACGGCAGGACTTCACCGGCGCGGAACACCGGCTGGCGCTCTCGGCCGCCACCAGCGCCCGCCTGCGCGCCTTCGCGCAGACCACGCAGCAGACACCGTTCGTCGTCATGCTGGCGGCGCTGGCGCGGCTGATGAGCTCCGTCAGCGGGCAGGAGCGATTGGTCATCGGTTGCCCGTTCGCCAATCGCAACTCCGAGGAGCTGGAGCCGGTCGTGGGCCTGTTCATGAACCTGCTGCCGCTGGGCCTGCATCTGCCGGAAGGGCAGGGCTTCGACGAACTGCTGGCGCAAGTGCGCCGCCAGGTGACGCGCACGCAGGCCGTGCAGGACACGCCGTTCCCGGCCATCCTGCAGGCCCTCGGCGTGCCGCGCGACCCCTCGCGGAACCCGCTCGTGCAGGTCTGGTACACCTTCCAGGAGGCGCCGATGGCCCTGTGTTTCGAGGGCCTCGAGGTGACCAGCGAAGCGCTGCCGAACGGCGGTGCCAAGCTCGATCTGAGTTTCTGGTTCTGGGACGACGGCGAATGCGTCCGCGGCCTCGTGGAGTACGCGACGGCGCTCTACGACGAGGCCACCATCGCGGCCCTCGTGCGCGGGCTGGAGGCCGCGCTGGAGGCCGGCATGGCGGAAACGGCCGCTTCGGCGGCACGGCGCGACGATGGGGTGTCGACAGGCGCGCCGCTAGACTCGGCAGCTCTCGACGCGATCCCGACGGTGGTGGAATGAGTGACGTGCTTGCCCTTGCGAAGGACCTCATCGCGCGGCCTTCCGTGACCCCGGAGGACGCCGGCTGCCAGGCGCTGGTGGCCTCGCGGCTCGCCCCGCTGGGCTTCCGCTGCGAGTCGCTCGATTTCGGCGAGGTGAAGAACCTCTGGGCCACGCGCGGGCAGGGAAGCCCCGTCGTCGTGCTGCTCGGCCACACCGACGTGGTGCCGCCGGGCCCGCGCGAGGCCTGGGCCTCCGATCCCTTCGTGCCGACGCTGCGCGAGGGCGTGCTGCACGGCCGCGGTGCCGCCGACATGAAGGGCAGCGTCGCCGCCTTCGTCGTGGCGATGGAGCAGCTGGTTGCCGCGAACCCGGACCACCCCGGAACGCTGGCCGTGCTGCTGACTTCCGACGAGGAAGGCCCGTCGATCGACGGCGTGCGCAAAGTGGCCGAGCACTTCCGCGCCACCGGCCAGCGCATCGACTACTGCATCACCGGCGAGCCGTCGTCGAGCGAGCGGCTCGGTGACGTGCTGCGCGTCGGGCGTCGGGGCTCGTTGTCGGTGGCCGTCGACGTGCGCGGCGTGCAGGGCCACGTGGCCTATCCGGAGAAGGCGCTGAATCCGATCCACGCTCTGGCGCCGGCGCTGGCCGAGCTCTGCGCGCGGCGCTGGGACCAGGGCTATGCCAGCTTCCCGCCGACCAGCTTCCAGGTCTCGAACATCAACGCCGGCACCGGGGCAGACAACGTCATTCCCGGCGCGCTCGCCTTCGTCGCGAATTTCCGCTTCAACCCGAACTGGACCAGCGATGCGCTGGTGGCCGAGTTCGAGGCGATCCTTGCGAAGCATGGCGTCGATGCGACCTGCCGCTGGCGCCGCTCCGGCGAGCCCTTCCACTGCGAGGAGGGCGTGCTGCGCCGCGCCGCGCGCGCCGCCATCCAGGCGCGCTGTGGGATCACGCCGGACGAGAACACCAAGGGTGGCACCTCCGATGCGCGCTTCATCGCGCCGCTCGGTGCGGAGTGCGTCGAGTTGGGTCCGGGCAATGCCAGCATCCACAAGATCGACGAGGGCGTGCGCCTCGACGAACTGGAGGCCTTGCCGGCGCTGTTCGCCGAAGTGATCGAGCGCGTGTGGGCGGGCCACGCCGCCGGGGCCTGAGCCCGTCGGCTTGGTTGCGTTCGCAACCGACCGCTTGCGCCTGCGGCTCGTCGCGGGTTAGCGTCGGCCCATGCTGATGCGCGCCCTCAATCGTCTGAACGCCAATAACCGCAACGCCGAAAGGCGGCCGCGGCGTTAGGCGCGTTCAGCACATCGAACCCCGAACCCCGAAGGCCCGCCTGGCAACAGCGCGGGCCTTCTCCTTTTTGCGCTTTCGAAACCCCAAGGAGATTCCCATGTGCGGCATCGTCGCGATCTTCGGGCTCAAGCCCGGCACCGAACTCGAACTCCTGCGCCGGCAGGCCGTGCAGGCCGCGGCGCGCATCCGCCATCGCGGCCCCGACTGGAGCGGCGTGTATGCCGACACCGGTGCCGTGCTGGCGCATGAGCGCCTCTCCATCGTCGATATCCACGGCGGCGCTCAGCCGCTGCGCTCGACCGACGGCGCGCTGGCGCTGGCGGTGAACGGCGAGATCTACAACCACCGCGAACTCGAGGCCGGCCTGTCCGTGCCTTACACCTTGACGACCCAGAGCGACTGCGAAGTGATCAACGCGCTATGGCGCGAGCAGGGGCCGGGCTTCGTGGATTCGCTCAACGGCATCTTCGCCTTCGCGCTGTGGGATTCGGCGCAGCAGCGCTACCTGGTCGCCCGCGACCCGATGGGCGTGATCCCGCTGTACTTCGGCCACGACCGCGAGGGCCGGCTGTGGGTGGCTTCGGAGATGAAGGCTCTGGTCGGCATCTGCGAGGACGTGGCGATCTTCCCGCCCGGCCACCTGCTGGATTCGGCGGAAGGCGTGATTCGCCCCTACCGCACGCGCGAGTGGCGCGATTTCGCCAAAGTCGACGGCCAGGCCATCGCGCCGGCCGCGTTGAAGGATTCGCTGATGCAGGCCGTGCGCCGCCAGCTGATGTGCGACGTGCCCTATGGCGTGCTGCTTTCGGGAGGGCTCGACTCCTCCGTGGTCGCCTGGTGCGCGGCGCAGTTCGCCAAGCAGCGCGTCGAGGACGATGGCAAGAGCGAGGCGTGGTGGCCCCGCCTGCACAGCTTCGCAGTCGGCCTCGAAGGCTCGCCCGACCTTGCCGCCGCGCGCGTCGCCGCGGAGGCACTGGGCACCGCCCACCACGAGTTCCATTTCACTTTCGAAGAGGGGTTGGATGCGCTCTCCGAGGTCATCCGCCACATCGAGACCTACGACGTCACCACCATCCGCGCCTCGACGCCGATGTTCCTGCTGGCGCGGCGCATCCGCTCGATGGGCATCAAGATGGTGCTCTCGGGCGAGGGCAGCGACGAGGTGTTCGGCGGCTACCTGTACTTCCACAAGGCGCCGGATGCGCGCGAGTTCCACGCCGAGACGGTGCGCAAGCTCGACGCCCTGCACCAGTTCGACTGCCTGCGCGCCAACAAGAGCATGGCGGCCTTCGGCATCGAGGCGCGCGTGCCTTTCCTCGACCTCGCCTTCCTCGATACGGCCATGGCCATCGATCCCGAGCAGAAGCGCGTCCGCGCACGCGCGGCCGGCGGCCGCCCGGTGGAGAAGTGGCTGCTGCGCACCGCGTTCGAGGGCTGCCTGCCGGAATCGATCCTGTGGCGGCAGAAGGAGCAGTTCAGCGACGGCGTCGGCTACGGCTGGATCGACGGCCTGAAGGCGCACACGCAAGCGCAGGTCAGCGACGCCGAGTTCGCCGGAGCCGAGCGGCGCTTCCCGATCAACCCGCCGCAGACCAAGGAGGCCTACTTCTACCGCCGCATTTTCGAAACGCACTTCCCGGGCGGCGCGGCGGCGGCCACGGTGCCGGGGGGCAAGTCGATCGCCTGTTCGTCACCCGCAGCCATCGCCTGGGACGCGGCCTTCGCGAAGGCGGCCGATCCGAGCGGGCGGGCCATCGCCGGGGTTCACGAGCAGGCCGTCGCGGTCTGAGCCGCGATCGGCGAGGCCGGGCTCAGCCTTCGGGCGGGCCCGCGTCGGCGGCCGTTCGTGCGGCCGTGATCACCGGCGTGTCGCCCGCCAACAGGACGAGCCGGCCCGTTGCGTCGAAGTCGTGGCGGTTGATCTTCGCCAGGGCCGAGAGGAACGCCTGCTCGACGGCCATCGCCGCCTCCGGGCAGGCCATCAGCGTGCTGGCCGGTCGTTCGAAGGCAAGGCCTTCGCCGCTCAGTGCGGTCGCCGCCCGCCAGCGATTGCAGCCGGAAAAGCCGCCTGCGCCGCCATCGGCCATGAATTGCAGGGTCGGCGGCGATCCGTCGATGGCCTTGCCGTCGATGCTCGCCACGGTCCATTCGCCGGGCATCAGCAGTGCTTGCGGTTCGCCGCCGCAACCCTGGAGTTCGTCGCTGTCGACACGCACGGTGACGGTGTGGGGATAGGGCATGCCGCTCATCCCGTCCCGGCACAGCACCCCTGTCGCGGACATCACCAGCGTCGCTTCGTCGCGCGAGGCGGTGATGTCGAAGCCGTCGTCGCGCAGCGTGCGCGTGGCGCTGCCCCAGATCACCGCGTCGGGCGATTCCGGCGTCTTCCAGTGCAGCGTCCCGCCCTCCACCTCGATCGACCAGAACGGCTCGTTGCCGCGCGCGGTGTAGCGCCCGCCGTCGGCCGTCGAAGCGGTCGGCCCGACCGATGCGGCCGGCCTTGTGCACTCGGGGTAGGCGTTGCCGGCGACCAGCAGGGTGAGCTGCTCGCCTTTCGACCAGACCTCGACCGGCACGCCGTCGGCGCGAATGCCTTGGTATCGGGCCCCTGACGCGGTCGGCACGGTGGCCAGGGGGATGGCCTCACCATCCACCACCACCGTGGCCTGGTCGCCCTCGAACCCCACGGTCACTGCGGTGCCGCCGCAGTCGAAGGCGGTCGGCGGCGAGGGTGCCGCGATCGGGTCGACGGGCGGCGCCGGGGCCGCATTGGGCGGTGGTGGCGCCGCCTCGACCGGAACGGCTTCATCGCTCTCCGTGGCCTCCCGCTGGCAGGCGGTGACGGCCAGTGTGGCGAGCATCGCCAACGCGAGCGCGGCGGTGGATGGGGGGCGACGAGGCGGCATGTCGGGCTCCGGGCGTTGGTGATGGCCCAGCGTGCCACGGCCGCCCTGCCACTGCGTCGTTGGGGCAGGGCGTGGGAGAATCCCGCCATCCCACCCTTCACCCCCAAGGAATGCCCGTGGCCGGAAGCAGCCTCTTCGCCCTGATCGACGACATCGCGACCCTGCTGGACGACGTGTCGGTGATGACCAAGGTCGCCGCGAAGAAGACCGCCGGCGTGCTGGGCGACGATCTCGCGCTGAACGCCAATCAGGTCGCGGGCGTGCAGGCCGATCGCGAGTTGCCGGTCGTCTGGGCGGTGGCGAAAGGCTCGGCCATCAACAAGGTGATCCTCGTGCCCGCGGCGCTGGCGATTGCCGCCTTCGCGCCATGGGCCATTCCGCCGCTGCTGATCCTCGGCGGTGCCTTCCTTTGCTTCGAAGGTGTCGAGAAGCTCGCCCACCGTTGGCTGCATCCAGACGAAGACGCGGCCGACGATGCGGCGTTGCGCGCGGCGATCGCCGACGCGAGCGTCGACATGGTCGCCTTCGAGAAGGACAAGATCAAAGGCGCGATCCGCACGGATTTCATCCTTTCCGCGGAGATCATCGTCATCGCGCTCGGCACCGTGGCGACGCAGCCGCTGGTGAAGCAGTTCGGCGTGCTGGCCGGCATCTCGGTGCTGATGACCATCGGCGTGTACGGCCTCGTGGCCGGCATCGTGAAGATCGACGACGCGGGTTTGTGGCTGCAGTCGAAGGCGAGCGCCGCGGCAAAGGCGCTGGGGCGCGCCCTGCTGGCCGGCGCCCCGTTGCTGATGAAGTTCCTGTCGATCGCCGGCACCGCGGCGATGTTCCTCGTGGGCGGCAGCATCCTCGTGCACAACGTGCCCGTGGTGCATCACCTCGTGCAGGACGCGGCGGCGATGACGGGGCCTGTCGCGGGCGTCGCCGCTGCCCTCCTGGAGGCGCTGGTCGGCGTGCTGATCGGCGCCTTGGTGCTCGCGTCCGTCGAGGGGTTCAAGAAGCTGAAGGGCTAGAACAGCTCGATGTCGTCGCCCTTGTTGTTCATCTTCTCCATGAACTCGCGGATGGCCTGTTCGACGGTCAGGCCGCGCACCAGCACGGCCTCGAACATCTCCACCTCTTCGGGCATCGAGTAGCGCGCGCGGATCTTGCCCTGCAGCACCGCCCAGGCGGCCGCGGAGGAGGCCTGGTCCTGGTCGCTGACGAGTTCGGCGAGCCAGGCAAGACCGTGATTGACGTGGGCAAGGCGCTGGGACAGGCGGTCATAGAACTGGAAGGCCACGATGGCCTGGTTGACCATGCCGGCGACGTTCATCGTCGCCATCATCAGTTCCATCTTCACCGGGCCGGTCGCCTCGGTGTCGGCCAGGCCGGCGATGCGCTCGTTGATCAGCTTGATGGTGTTCGCCATCGTGGTGAACGTGCCGGTCAGCGCGTCGACGGAGGCGTTGCTGTCGGTCATCGCGGCTTCGACCTGCGCGACCGCCAGCTCCATCATCAGCACCGTTTCGCGCAGGTGGTTCCAATCCGGCCCCGGATTGTTCACCTGGGTGCCGCGAACCACGCCGTCGTTGCCAGCCATGAGACCCCCCTCGATGCCCCGGTTCAGCCCATAGTGGGGGAAACCGCAGCCCGCCCGCCAGCGGTTTTGCACCGGTTTGCCCAGTTTGATGGTTGCCCGCCGATGGCCGTCGTCACGGCGTGAGTTCGAGCCTTGCGCTCGCTGCGCCGGGCAGGAAAGGGGCGGGCTGCCCCTGCTCCCAAGCCGCATGGCCGGCGCCCCAGTAAGGCGATAAGGGGTGGCCCGCCTGGCCGCCCGGCAGCTGGAAGATGCCGTTTTCGCGATGGGCCGGCGAGACCACCATGCGCTGGCTGGCGCCGAAGGCCGGGGCCTGGATCCGAGGCATCTGCACGTCACCAGGCAGGGGCACCTCGGGCATGCACAGGTGGGGGCGAAGCCACTCTGGAACGCCGCTGGCCAAGGGGTGGCAGATGCGGCTGGTGTTGGCCTCGCCCCAGCGCCGCGCCGTCAGTGGGCCTGCCCGTTCGCCGCGGACCGCCTCCGCGGCGGCACGGGCGGCATCGGCCAGCAGGGCGTCCCAGCTGTCGAAGCGAGGTGGCAGCAGGTGCGCGGGGCGCTGTTCGAGCAGCGGCCAGAGCACGCCCTCCACCTGCGGCAGGTCGGGCATCACGAAGCGCTCCCCGAGCGCGGCCTTGGCCGGACCGAGCAGGCCATCGCGAACCCGGGCCAGCACTTCGAGACGGAACGCGCGGGTGAGCCGGTAGCCGCTGGAATCCACCGAGGCGTGCCCGCTCCAGTCGGCGGCGGCCTCGGTCACCTCGTTCCATTCGGCCGCTGGCATCGGCGCGACGGTGTCGCGCAACAGGCGATTCCAGCGTTCGAGGAACAGGGCGCGGTCATCGAGCTGGAGCGCCAGCAGGGCCGGCTCGTCGAGCGGCGCGGTGGCCATCAGGGTGTCCGCGATCTGTTTCTGGCGGGCGCCCAAGGCATAGCCGGAATCACCGATCAGCGCGAGCAGTTCGCCATCGGTGATGCGCGCGTTCGCAGACCACAGCCGACCCGAGGGTGGGTCGACGAGCTCGGGCTGCAGCGGCGCATCGGCCGGGTGCCAGCCCGCCCAGTCGCAGCCCTGCAGTGGAAGCAGCGGTGCCTTCGGATCGCAGCCGCCGATGCGGACCGGAATGCGGCCGACGAGGCGCCATGCGATGCGGCCCTCGGCATCGCCCATGAGCATGTTCTGCGCCGGCACGCCGGCTTCCCGGGCGATGCGCAGGGCGGCGTCGAGATTGCCGGCGTGCACGAGGTCGAGCAGGCCGAAGTTCAGGCTGCCGGGCAACTGCGCCGTCCAGCGCAGGGCCAGGGCACTGCCATCCGCTTCGTCGTGCGTGATCGGGCCCCAGCGGGTTTCGCGGACCTCGAGGGTCTCCGCGGCGGCGCTCGCCACCTCGATGGTTTCGCGATGGATGACGACGTCCGCTTCGCCTTCTGGCGTGCGATAGCGCGTCTTTGCCGCATCGGTGAAATCGACACGGAAGAAATCCAGCCAGTCGCCGTAGCTGTTGGTGAAGGCCCAGGCCACGCGCGGCGTGCTGCCGGCAATGACGCCGGGCACGCCGGGCAGGCTCACGCCGGTGACGTCGACACTGCCGTCGGGGGCCTCGGCGTCGGGGTAACGCAAGCGCACGCGGTACCACAGCGAGGGCGCGCGCAGGCCGAGGTGCATGTCACCGGCCACGATGGCGCGGCCATCGGCGGTGGCGGGGGCGCCCGCGGCGAAGTTGTTGCTCCCGGGGGCGGCGGGCTCGGCGGCGGCCGGGGGGACTTCGTCCGGGGCCTGGGGCAGCGTACGCAGGTCGAGGGTGTCGGCGCCGGGCAGCACGGCATCACCGCGCGCCGTGCCGAACAGCGGCGCGTCCCAAGCGGTGCCATCGCGCAGCAGCAGGTCGGCCAAGGGGGCGGGGACGACCTCGCGGATGCGCCACAGCGCGAGCTCGCGCGAGTTCGCCTCGTCCTGAAGGTCGAAGAACATCGCGTACCCGGTGAGCGCGGAATCCACCTCGCTCCAGGGTTTCGGCGACTGCTGGAGCAGCAGGTAGGGCCACGGGCGCACCGCGAGCGAATCCAGCCCCGCGTTCACGCCCTCGGTGTACGCGGTCAATGCCGCGGCGCGTGGGCCGGCGATCTCGGCGAGCGAGGATTCGCTGTGGGCGCGCAGGCGGTGCAAGCGGTTGGTGCGGTCGACCTCCAGCGCGCGGGCGCCGAACAGCGCCGAGAGTTCACCGGCGGCGACGCGCCGGGTCAGGTCCATCTCGAAGAAGCGCTCCTGCCCGTGCACGAAGCCCAGCGCGCGCGCCATGTCGAGCTCGTTCGCGGCTTCGATGCCGACCACGCCGTTGGCGTCGCGCGTGACCGAAACCGGTGCCGAGAGGCCGGGCAGGGACAGCGTGCCGTCGTAGGTCGGGACGCTGCCGCGCAGCAGCAGCCATGCGGCCAGTGCGAGGAGCAGGGCCAGCCCAAGCAGGGCCAGCAGGCCGCGGCGAATCCACTTCAGCATCGGCGTCGTCCTCGAGAACAAGCCGACAGCCTATCCGAGGCGGCGGCGTGGAGGAGGCGCGCCGTCTTTTCGCCTCAGGCACTCTCGATGCGATCCACCTTCTGGAACCCGCGCGGCAGCATCTGGCCGCGGCTCGCGCGCCCACCCTCGTAGGCCTGCAGGTCGCGCCAGCCCAGGGTGAGCTTGCGCGCTCCACAGAAGAGCGTGGCCTCGCCGCCGTGGCGTACCACGGCGAGCGCGGTCACCACTTCCTCGCCGCTCTTCAGCTTGGCCGGCGGGATCTGGATCAGCTTGTTGCCCTTGCCCTTGTCGAGCTCCGGCAGTTCCTTCAGCGGGAAGGCGAGCAGATGCCCGGCGGTGGTGACCGCCACGACCCAGTCGGTGGCCGGATCGTTCACCGGCACCGGCGGCAGGATCGCCGCGCCGCTGTCCGGATTGAACAGCGCCTTGCCGGCCTTGTTTCGGCCGACCAGGTTCTCGAAGCGCGTGGTGAAGCCGTAGCCGAACGAGGACGCCAGCAGGAAGCGCTGCTCGTTCTCGGCGGCCAGCGTCGCCACCATCTGCGCGCCGGCGGGCAGGGTGAAGCGGCCGGTGATGGGCTCGCCGTTGCCGCGCGCGGAGGGCAGGGTGTGCGCCGCCGTGGAGTAGGCGCGGCCGGTGGAATCGAGGAAGGCGGCCTGCAGATTGCTGCGGCCGCGGGCGAAACTCTGCAGGGCGTCGCCCTCGCGGTAGCTCAAGGACGCCGGGTCGACATCGTGGCCCTTGGCGGCGCGGATCCAGCCCTTCTGCGAGAGCACCACCGTGACCGGCTCGCTCGGCACCAGCTCGGTCTCATCGATGGCCTGCGCGGCCTGGCGGGCGACGAGCGGGCTGCGGCGGGCGTCGCCGAACTTCTTGGCATCGGCCAGCAGCTCGTCCTTCAGCAGCTTCTTCAGCTTGGCGCTGCTCTCCAGCGTGGCGACCAGCTTCTCGCGCTCCTTGGCGAGCTCGTCCTGCTCGCCGCGGATCTTCATCTCCTCGAGGCGGGCCAGCTGCTTCAGCTTGGTCTCGAGGATGTACTCGGCCTGGTCTTCGGACAAGCCGAAGCGCGCGATCAGCACGGCCTTCGGTTCGTCCTCGGTGCGGATGATGCGGATGACTTCATCGAGATTGAGGAAGGCGACCAGCAGGCCTTCCAGCAGGTGCAGGCGGCGCTCGACCTTGTCGAGGCGGTGCTTGAGGCGGCGCTTCAGCGTGTCGGTGCGGAACTGCAGCCACTCGCCGAGGATCGAGCGCAGGCCGCGCACCTGCGGACGGCCGTCGAGGCCGATGATGTTGAGGTTGACGCGGAAGCTCTTCTCGAGGTCCGTCGTCGCCATCAGGTGGCCCATCAGCGCGTCGATGTCGACGCGGTTGCTGCGCGGCACGAGCACGAGGCGCACCGGGTTCTGGTGGTCCGATTCGTCGCGCAGGTCCTCCAGCCACGGCAGCTTCTTCGCGCGCAGCTGGGCGGCGATCTGCTCCATGATCTTCGACGGCGAGACCTGGTAGGGCAGGGCCGTCACGACGATGTTCTGGCCTTCCTTGATGTAGGTGGCGCGGGCGCGGACGCTGCCGTTGCCGGTCTCGTACATCGACAGCAGGTCGGCGGCCGGCGTGATGATCTCGGCGGCGGTCGGATAATCCGGGCCGCGGATGTGCTCGCAGAGGTCGCGCGTGGTGGCGTCCGGGTCGTCGAGCAGCCGCACGCAGGCGCTGACGACTTCATTCAAGTTGTGCGGCGGCACGTCGGTGGCCATGCCCACCGCGATGCCCGTCGTGCCGTTGAGCAGCAGATGCGGCAGTCGCGCCGGCAGCCACGTGGGTTCTTCCAGGGTGCCATCGAAATTCGGCGACCACTCCACGGTGCCCTGGCCGAGTTCACCCAGCAGCACCTCGGCGATCGGCGTGAGCTTCGACTCGGTGTAGCGCATCGCCGCGAAGCTCTTCGGGTCGTCCGGCGAGCCGAAGTTGCCCTGACCTTCGATCAGCGGGTAGCGGTACGAGAAGGGCTGGGCCATCAGCACCAGGGCCTCGTAGCAGGCCGAATCGCCGTGCGGGTGGAACTTGCCGATCACGTCGCCGACGGTGCGGGCCGACTTCTTCGGCTTCGCGCCCGCGTTGAGCCCCAGCTCGCTCATGGCGTAGATGATCCGGCGCTGCACCGGCTTCAGCCCGTCGCCGAGGAAGGGCAGGGCGCGGTCGAGCACCACGTACATCGAGTAGTCGAGGTAGGCGCGCTCGGCGTACTCGTGCAGCGGGATCTGTTCGAAACCGTGGAAGGCGGGACGGGCGGGATCGGTCATCGGGACGCGGGAAGCCTGAAGCGGGGCCGCGAGTTTACCGGGTCGGGCGTCGCGGGCCCTGCGACGGGCGGCCTCGGGACGCCATCGGCCCGCCCTGACTTCCGGCGCATTGACCCCGCCGGGCCCGCGGCGCAGCGTCGATCCCAACCCACGGAGCCGCCCTCATGCCCTTGCGCACCCGTTTCGCCTCGTTGCCGGTGCAAGCGCTGATGATGCTCGCCGGCCTCCCGTCGGGGCTGCAGGCCGCCGCTTCGCCCGTCGCCGCGCCGTCCGCGACGCTGGAGTCGTTGGCGCAGCAGGCGATGTCCGCCACGGGCGCACGCGGGCTGGCGATCGCGGTCATCGACGACGGCCAGGTGGCCGAGGTCGGTGCCTGGGGCGAGCGCAATGCGAAGGGCGAGCCGCTGACCGTCGACACCGTCATGTATGGCGCGTCGTTGACCAAGGCGGTGGTCGGCTACCACGCGATGCAGCTCGTCGACGCCCGCCGGCTCGACCTCGACCGCCCGCTCGCCGAGTACCTGCCGAAACCGCTGCCCGACTACGGCAACGTCGAGGATCGCGCCGACTGGTCGCCCCTCGCCGATGATCCGCGCTGGCGCAAGGTGACCGCACGCCATGTGCTGACGCACAGCGTGGGCTTCTCGAACTTCGGCTTCCTCGAGCCCGACGGCCGTCTGCGCTTCCACTTCGACCCGGGCGGCCGTTACGCCTATTCCGGGGATGGCTTCATCCTGCTGCAGTTCGTGCTGGAAGCCGGCCTTGGCGTTGATTTCCTTGCGGCGACGCAGGACGGGGTGTTCACGCCGCTGGGGATGACGCGCACCAGCCTGCAGTGGCGCGACGATTTCGCGACGAATCTCGCCGATGGCTGGATGATCGATGGAACCGTCGAGCCGCATGACGAGCGCAGCACGCCACGCGCGGCCGGCTCGATGGACACGACCATCAGCGACATGGCGCGCTTCGCCGCGGCTTACGTGCGCGGCGATGGCCTGACGCCGGCCTCGCGCATCGCCTTGACCACGCCGCAGCTCGCCGTCACCACGCGTTCGCAGTTCCCCAGCCTGCAGCCCGAACTGCCGCGCGAAGCGCAGCGCGCCGATCTCGCCGCGGGCTTGGGCGTCATCGTGTTCGAGGGGGCGCAGGGCCGTGCGTTCTTCAAGGGCGGACACAACGATTCGACCGGCAACACCTGGGTCTGCGTGGAAGCGACGCGCGACTGCGTGGTCATCCTCGCCAACGACGTGCGCGCCGAAGCGGCGTTCCCGGCGATCGTCGCGAGCCTGCTCGGCGAAACCGGCGCGCCGTGGCGCTGGGAATACGGCGACATGGTGTTCTGGAGGGGAGGCAGGGGCCTCCGCGAGGAATCCGGCCTGCCTTGAGCGTGGCTCAACGTTCCGCGATCGGCTTCTTCGACAGCTTGCGTTGCAGGCTGCGGCGGTGCAGGCCGAGGGCGCGCGCGGCGGCCGAGACGTTGCCGTCATGCTCGGCCAGGACGCGCTGCAGGTGCTCCCACTCCAGGCGCTTCGGATGCAGGGGGCCATCGGCCGGGCCGGGCAGCTCGTCCTCGTCGCCTTCGCCCTCGTCGCTGCCGAACAGCGCGCGCAGCACGTCATCCGCGCCCACCGGCTTCGGTCGGTAGTCGGTCGCGCCGCGCTTGATCGCCTCGACGGCGGTGGCGATCGAGGCGTAGCCGGTCAGCAGCAGGATCGGCGCCTCGGGCTGGAGCGCGCGCAGGGGTTCGATCAGCGCCAGCCCGTTGTCGGCGCCCAGCTTCAGGTCGAGCACGATGCCGGACAGCGGTTCGCGAGCCAACCGCAAGGCCGTGGCCGCATCCACGGCCTGCGCGCAGGGCTGGCCTCGCCGTTCGAGGGCGCGGGCGAGCACCGCGGCGAAGGCCGCATCGTCATCGATCAGCAACACGGGGAGAGGCGTCATCAGCGGGCACTCAGGGCGGGGTCGAGCGCTCGCCACGGCAGATCGAGCCGGCTGAGGCTGCCGCCCCCGTGGGCCGGATGGACATGCAGGGCGCCGCCGAGGTGTTCGATGGTGGCGTTCGCGATGGCAAGGCCGATGCCGAGACCGCCGGAGGAGGGGGCGAAGGCCGGACGCTCGGCGCGGCTGTCGAAGCCGGCGCCGCGATCTTCGACGATGATCCGCAGCACGCCGGATGCGCCGGGCAAGGCGCGCAGCGTGAGGCGGGCGTCCCCGGCGGCGATGCCGGCGTCGGCCGCGTTTTCCAGCAGGTGGCCGAGGCTGCCCCACAGGGCCAGCGAGGGTTGCACGGTACGCCCAGCGACCGTGGGTTCGACGTGCACCGTCAAGGTGGCCTGGGGGCGCAGCAGCAGCAAGCGGTCCTTCAGGGTGTCGAGCATCGCGGCCAAGGGTTGCGGCGGCGGGGCCTCGCGGGTGGCGGCGGCGAGCCGGCGCACGGCGTCGCGGGCGAAGGCGAGTTGCTGGGCCATCAGAGCGAGATCCTCGGGCGTCGGCCCCTGCTGCGGATCGGCCCGCCATTCCTCGACCAGCAGGGCCGCGGTGTTCAGCGGCGTGTTGATGTCGTGCGCCGCCGAGGCGGACTGCAGCGCCAGCGCATGCAGGCCTTCGTCGCGAAGGCGGCGTTCGCGCGCGTCGCGCAGGGCCTCGTCACGGGCCTTCAGGCGGCGCGCCAGCGCAAGGCCGAACACGCAGAAGAGCAGCAGGCCGAGGGCGAAATTCGCCGCCATGCCGGTCAATTGCAGATCGAACAGCACCGCGCCGTGCTGGTGGGCCAAGGGGGGAGCGAAGCGGGCCAGCAGGGCGTAGCCCAGCGCCGCCGCGCCGGCGATCACCAGCACCCGGGAGGGCGCCAGCGCCGTCGCTGTCAGCGCCACGGGCACGAGGTAAAGCTGGATGAACGGGTTCATGACACCGCCGGAGAAAAACAGCGCCCAGGTCAGGGCCCCCAGATCGACGCCCAAGCCAGCCATCAGCCGCGCTTCGCTGGCGGGCTGGCGCTGCCTCCACAGGCCGATCAGGGCGTTCGACGCACCGAGCGCGCAGGCACCCAGCAGCAGCGGCGGCCAAGGGAGCTCGAGGCGCAGGCCCCACTGCGCCACGGCGAAGGCGATGAACTGGCCGAGGACGGCGCACCAGCGCAGGGCATAGAGCGTGGCGTCGAGGCTTTCGTGGCGGGCATCCGCGGACATGGGGAAAGGGTAGCCCGGCCGCCCGCCAAGCGGCGCGCAGACAGGGTGCGACGTTCTGTCGCATTCCCGAAGGCGGGATGTGCCCGGAGACTGCGCGGCCGTCCCGCGCCGCCCTCGCCGACCGTGCCCGCCCGCTTCGCTGCCTTGCCGTTCGCCTCCCGACTCCACCGCGCCCTCGCGTGGTTCGCGCTGGTCGTCCTCGTCGCTTGGACGCTTTCGGGTTTCCTCCATCCCTTGATGGGCCTGCTCGCGCCGATGCCAGCGCAACGCTCGCTGCCGCCGGCGGCTATCGCGCCCGAGGCCCTGGCGGCGGGCCTGCCTGCCGTGCTTCGCGACAGCGGGGGGGCGGCGGTGCTGCGCACCGTGCCCGGCCCGAGTGGCCCGCTCTGGCAGCGAACCGGGCCCGATGGCGAGCGTCGCTACCTGCACATGGACGGCAGCCCCTGGCCCGGCAGCGACCGCGACTATGCGCGCTGGCTGGCCGGCACGTACCTCGGCGAGGAACGCGCGATCCTTTCGATCGAACGCGTCGACCGCTTCGGTGACGACTACCCGTGGGTGAACCGATTGCTTCCCGTGTGGGCCGTGACGTTCGAAGGCGATGACGGGCTGGTCGCCTACGTCCACACCGAGACCGGGGTGCTGGCGTCGCTTTCGGACACGCGCAGGCGTTGGATGCAAGCCGGCTTCCGGCAGGTGCACACGCTGGCGTTCCTCGGGGCACTCGATCCGCTGCGTCGCACGGTGGTGGCCTCGGCGATGACGGTGCTGTTGGCGCTGGGCCTCGCCGGTCTGGTGCTCTGGTGGCGGCGTCCCGCCTCGCCAAAGGCGCCGCCGGCGCGACGCTGGCACCGGCGGCTCGCGCTGTGGGCCGGACTGCCCCTCATCGGAATGGCCTCGAGTGGGCTGATCCACACGCTCTGGAAGGCCGGCGACGCCCCGGACCGCGGCCTGTCGCTGCCGGCGGCCCTGGCCCTGCCGCCGAGCGCCCTCGATGTCGACCGCCTCGCGTTGTCCATGGCGCCCTCCGACGGCCGTCGCGCCTGGTCGCAAGCCAGCGTGGCGAGCCTGCCGGACGGCAACGGGGTGCTCGTGCTGCGCCAGCCGCTCGCGCCGGGATGGGGCGTGCCCGTACCCGAGGCGCGCGTCATCGACCTCGCGAGCGCGGCGCCCGTGGTCGACGGCGAGCGCGCGCTGGCGGCGGCCGCCGCCGCCCGCCATGGCGTGGCCAGCGACACGCTGCGCCGGGTCACGCGCTTTGGTCCCGACTACGACTTCCGCAACCGCCGGCTGCCGGCGTGGATCGCCACCACGGCCGAAGGCCGCCGTATCGCCTTGGATCCCGACACCGCGCAGCGCCTCGACGTGATGAGCGCCAGCGCGGTCGCCGAGGCTTGGGTGTTCTCGATCGTCCACAAGTGGCAGCCGCTGGCCGGCCTGCTCGGCTCGCCCGCGCGCCGCGACGCGCTGCAGGTCGCCGTGCTCACGCTGGGTCTCGTGCTCGCCGGCCTCGGCATCGCGCTGCGCCTGCGTCGCCGCGCCGTTCCAACTTCCGTTTCCCCTTGAGAGGCTCCGTCATGCCTGTGCTCCGTCGCCATCCCCTCGCGTTCGCCCTTGCCGCGGCCCTCGTCGCCCTGCCGGTCGCCGCCGCCGAGACCCCGAATGATCCGGCCGTGCTCGACCGGGTCGAGGTCGAGGGCCAGAACCTCACGCCGCTCGCGCCGCTGTCGATGGAAGGCGCCAAGAAGCGCCTCGCCGAGCGCGCCGGCGCGACCACGCTGGTGGATGCCGAGGCCCTGCGCAACGGCCGCGTCAGCACGCTCTCCGATGCGCTGGGCTTCGCCGCCGGCGTGTTCGTGCAGCCGCGTTTCGGTTCCGAGGAATCGCGCATCGCGATCCGCGGCTCGGGCGTGCAGCGCACCTTCCACGGCCGCGGCCTGGTCGTGCTGCAGGACGGCATCCCGATCAACCTCGCCGACGGCGGCTTCGACATGCAGTCGATCGACGCGCTGTCGGCCCGCTACATCGAAGTGTGGCGCGGCCCCAACGCGCTGGAGTACGGTGCGGCCTCGCTGGGCGGCGCCATCAACTACGTCTCGCCGACCGGCCATGACATCGACGGCACGCGCCTGCGCGCCGAGGCCGGCAGCTTCGGCTACGGCCGTTGGCAGGCGCAGTGGGGTGGCCATTCGGGCGCGCACGACGCGGTCGTTTCGCTGGGCGGTTTCGCGCAGGACGGCTACCGCGGCAACGCGAGGCAGGAGAACCACCGCCTCGGCGCGAACTGGGGCTACCGCTTCAGCGACGCACTCGACGCCCGCCTGTACCTGACGCACGTCGACACGCGTTCGGCCCTGCCGGGCTCGCTGACCCGCGCGCAGTTCCTCGCCAATCCGGAACAGGCCGCCGCCGGCAACGTGCTGCTCGACCAGCGCCGCGACTTCGAGCTCACGCGTGCCTCGCTGCGCGTGGCCTATCGCCCGGAGGCCGGCCGCGAGCTGCTGGTCTCGGCCTTCGCCAGCGACAAGTTCCTCGACCACCCGATCTTCCAGGTGCTGCAGCAGGACAGCCTCGACCGCGGCCTCGACGTGCGCATCCGCGAGGAAGGCGAGATCAACGGCCGCCGCAACGTGTTCGTGGCCGGCGTCGGCCACGTGCGCGGCGACACCCGGGACGACCGCTGGGTGAACCGTGGCCGCGCCAATCCGGACGACCATCGCGGTGCCCGCACCGACCAGAACGACCAGCTCGCGACGAGCACGACGGTGTTCTTCGAGAACCAGCACTGGCTGGGCCAGCGCTGGGTGGCCGTGGTGGGCGCGCAGGCGCTGTCGGCCAAGCGTCGCTTCGAGGACCGCTTGCCGGTGCCCTTCGATGCCAGCTTCGACCGCCGCTACGATGCCTTCAGCCCCAAGCTCGGCCTGCGCTTCGAGGCCGCCGACGGCGTGCAGTGGTTCGCCAACCTGAGCCGCAGCGCCGAGCCCCCGAGCTTTGGTGAGCTGGCCGGTGGCCCCAACGTGACCCTCGTCGACCTGCAGCGCGCCGACAGCGGCGAAGTGGGCCTGCGCTATTCGCGCGATGGCTTGGACCTCGACGCGGTCGTCTACCGCGCGAACGTGGAGAACGAACTGCTGGCGCTCACCGACGGCAACGGCAATCCGCTGGGCACGCGCAACGCCGACCGCACGATCCACCAGGGCCTCGAGTTCTCCGCCCGCTGGGCGTTCGCGCCGCAGTGGCAGGCCGGCCTGAACGCGCTGGTGAACGACTTCCGCTTCGACGGCGACGTCGCGTTCGGTGACAACGACCTCGCCGGCCTGCCGCGCGAGTGGCTGCGCGCCGAACTGGCCTGGGCGCCGTCGGACGCGATCCGCATCGCGCCGAACGTCGAGTGGGTGCCCAACGACTACTACATCGACCACGCCAACACCTTCACCGCGCCGGGCTACGCGATCTGGGGCCTGAAGGTCTCCGGCGATCTGGGCGAGGGCCTGTCCTGGTTCGTCGATGGCCGCAACTTGGGCGATCGCGCTTATGTCGCCACCACCGGCGTCGTCGCCGACACCCGCGCGCCGTTCAACCCGGCGAATCCGACCGCGGCGCGTCCGCCGCGCGACGGGGCCTACTACCTGCCGGGCGACGGCCGCTCGGTGTACGTCGGGCTCGAGTGGCGCCTCTGAGTCAGTCCAGCCACCACCAGGCGAGCGCGGCGATCGCCGCGCCCTTCAGCGTCACGGCCAGCAGGGCGATGGCCGTGGCGCGGCGGTCGCGACGCCCGCGGGACACTCAGGCCAGCCCGTAGCTGGTCGCCAGCCACTGCATGAAGGCCGGCATCGGCATCGCACCGGTGCTGCGAGCCACCTCGTGGCCGCCGTCCCGGCTGCCCTGCCACGCGATCAGCGTCGGCAGGCTCTGGATGCGGAACTGCGAGGCCAACTGGGGTTCCGCTTCGGTGTCGAGCTTCACGAAGCGGAACTGCGGCTCGAGCCGTTGGCAGGCGGCGGCAAACACCGGCGCGAAGCTGCGGCAGGGGCCGCACCAGCCGGCCCAGGCGTCGATGATCACCGGCTGCTCGGATTTCAGCAGCAGGGCTTCCGCGTTCTTGGCCGTCAGCGGCAGGGGCATGCCGGTGAACAGGCCGTGGCCGCAGCGGCCGCACTTCGGGTCGTCGCCCATCCGTGCGTCGGGCACGCGGTTGATCGACAGGCAGTGCGGGCAGGCGAGCTGGGTGGTTTCGGTGTCCATGGCGCGCAGGGTAGCGTCCGACGGGCGATGCGGCATGGTGCAAGGCCGCATCGGCGAGGGCGTCACGACGACGTCATGGCGACAACCGGGCTGGAGCGACGTGGCATCCTTCGCGGCCTTCCCACCTCGGAACCCTCGCGCGATGGAGCTCTACGCCGGCAACACCTACCTGTGGACCAAGCTGCTGCACACGCTGTTCGTCATCGCGTGGATGGCCACGGTCTTCTACCTGCCGCGCATCCTCGTGAACATCGCGGAGGCCGCGTCCGAGCCCGCCGTTGTCGCCCGGCTCGTGCTGATGGGCAAGCGCCTCTACCGCTTCGGCCACGTGATGCTGGGCTTCGTGTTCCTGTTCGGCTTCCTGCTGTGGTTCGGCCGAGTCATCGACGACTCGCTCTGGCCGCACATCACCGCCGGCCGCGGTTGGATGCACCTGAAGTTCCTGCTGGTGCTCGGCATCCTCGCCCACTTCATCGTCGCCGGCCGGATGGTCAAGGCCGTCGAGAAGGGCGCCGCGCCGAAGTCGGCCACCTGGCTGCGCTGGTTCAACGAAATCCCGGTCGTGCTGCTGCTGGCGATCCTGGTGCTCGTGTTCATCAAGCCGATCTGAGCGCCCGCTTCAGCACCCACCACGCGAACAGCCCGCCGGTGAGGTACATCAGCAGCGAGTAGATGGCCGGCACCACCGCTGCGCCGGCCATCGACAGCACGTGCAGGGCGACGAAGATCGCCAGCGTGCCGTTGTGGATGCCGATCTCGAAGGCGATGGCGGTGGCCTGCGGCACGCCCAGTCGCGCCGCCCGGCCCGCGGCATAGCCGGCCAGCAGGCTCGCGAGGTTGAACAGCAGGGCGGCGAGGCCGACCACCGCCGCGTACTTCGCCAGCGTCTCCCATTCGAAAACCACGGCGGCGCCGATCAGCACCACGAGGATCAGGGTCGAGGCGAGCCGGATCGGCTTGTCGAGCTTTTCGGCGATCACCGGCCGCCACGCGCGCAGGCTCATGCCGATCACCACCGGCAGGATCACCAGCACGCCGACCTCGATGATCTTCCGCGTCGGCGGGGGCACGGCCTGCTCGCTGGCCATCAGCCATGCGAGCCCCAGCGTGACCCAGACGGGCAGGGTCACCAGCGCAAGCACGCTGTTGATCGCGGTCAGCGTGATGTTCAACGCCACGTCGCCGCGGGCGAGATGGGAGAACAGGTTCGCCGTCACGCCGCCGGGCGAGGCGGCCAGCAGCACGAGGCCGAGGCCGAGCTCGGGCGGCAGGCCGAAGCCGATCGCCAGCCCGAAGGCCACCGGCGGCAGCAGCACCGTCTGCACCAGCAAGGCGACGACGACGGCCTTCGGTGCCGTGGCCACGCGCTTGAAATCGGCCAGCGTCAGGTGCAAGCCGAGGCCGATCATCACGATACCCAGCGCGATCGGCAGGAAGAGGCTGAAAATCGGGTTGTCGGCCATGGGATCTCTGGTGCGCTGCGACAGGACGGCTCAAGGGATGAGCACGAGTTTCCCCACACTCTGCCCGGACTCGATGCGCCGGTGTGCCTGCGCCGCGTCAACGAGGGGGAAGCCCTCCACCGGCGGCGGCACCAGCCGGCCGTCGGCGAAGCGCTCGAGCAGCCACACCATGCCCTCGCGCAGGCGCGGGGCCTCGGCCGACAGGAAGCTGAGGTTCGCGGCCATGACGCTGCGGTTGCTCGTGGTCATCGCCAGTGGGTTGAAGCGCGGCGTGCGCCACCAGTCCCAGGCCAGCTTCAGCCAGTTCACGCGGCCGTCCTTGGGCAGCATCGAAGCGAAGCCGTAGATCACCAGCTTTCCCATCGGGGCGAGCGCGTCGAAGCTGGCCTGCAGGGTCGAGACGCCGTTGGCGTCGAACACCGCGTGGAAGCCGTCCGGCGCGATCGCCCTTGCCGCCGCGACCCAGTCGCCGGCCGACTTGTCGATGACGTGCGTCGCGCCCAGGGCCTTCGCCGCGTCGACCTTGTGCGCGGCGCCAACGACGCCCGTGGCCTCGACACCGGCCAGTCGCGCCAACTGCAGCAGGGCGCCGCCGACGCCACCGGCCGCCGAGTGCACCAGCCAACGCTCGCCGGGGCGCGGGTACACCTGCTGGTGCGCCATGAACCACGCGGTGAGGAACACCGTCGGCAGGGCCGCGGCCTGCTCGCTCGACAGCGAGGCCGGCGTGGCGAACACGCGGTCCACCGGAAGGCAGATCGCGCTGGTGTAGCCGCCGAACAGGGTCACGCCGATGGCGCGGTCGCCGACCTGCCAGCCATCGACGTCGTCGCCGAGGGCATCGACCACGCCGGCCACTTCGAAACCCGGCGTGATCGGGTAGCCGTGCAGTCGCTTGGCGCTCTCGTACAGGCCCATGCGGATGATGCCGTCGGCGTAGTTGACCCCGCAGGCCTCGACGCGCAGGCGCACTTCCCCTGGCTTCGGCAGAGGATCGGGCGATTCGAGCAGGCGCAGGGCGTCGTAGCCGCCTGGGCGTTCGATGACGATGCGGCGCACGCGGGTCAGCCGCCCGCCGGGCGACGCCAGTGCGCCACGGCCAGGGCGATGGGCAGCGGGATCACCAAGGTGGTGATGATCATCCACAGCGGGTGCGGCAGCAGGCTGATGTTGATGCCGCAGAGCCCCACCATCAGCAGCCCCAAGGCGATGCCGAGACCCTTCCACCGGGCTTGGGCGATGACGGTGGCGACCAGCACGGCGACCGCTGTCGCGATGGCATAGGCGAACACGACCCACGCTTTCGCTGCGACCGGCATCGACTCGACGATGGTCGCCATCTGCTCGTGGCTGTTCGGGTCGATGCCCGTGGGCAGCGGCCACAGCTGGTGGCCGATCATCTGGACACCGGCGACCGTCAGGCTCATCGCGACGGCGCCGACGAGGAACGCGAAGATGGCTCGCAGCATGGTGGTTCTCCCGCCCCAAGGAGCGCCCAGCCTGCGTCAGCCGGCCCCAAAAAGGAAACGGGCCCGAAGGCCCGTTCCTGTTTCGGCGATCGATGCGGCCGATCAGGCCGGACGCGTGCCGTCGCGACGCTGGCCGCCTTGGCGCTGGCCGCCGCCGCCGCCGCCACCGTCGCGGCGCGGGCCGCCGGCATGGCCCTGCGGACGGCCGCCGTCACGGCGCGCGCCGTGGGCATGGCCGTCGCGGCGCGGGGCGCCGGCGTTGCCGCCGGCCGGACGCTCACCGTCACGACGCGGCGGACGCGGGCCCTGCGGACGACGCGCCCGCTGCTGGCCAGCCGTGCTGTCGTCGTTGATGTCGTTGCCGTCGCGGAAGCTCCAGTCCGGCGGGAAGCCGTCGAGGCCGCGCACTTCCAGCGGATCCTTGAGGATGCGCTGCACCTGGCGGAGCAGCTTGGCCTCGTCTTTCGACACCAGCGAGATCGCTTCACCGGTGCAGCCGGCGCGGCCGGTGCGGCCGATGCGGTGCACGTAGTCCTCGGGGACCATCGGCAGCTCGAAGTTGATGACGCGCGGCAGGGCGGGGATGTCGAGGCCGCGGGCGGCGATGTCGGTCGCCACCAGCACGCGCACGGTGCCCTTCTTGAAGTCGCTGAGCGCGCGCAGGCGGGCGTTCTGCGACTTGTTGCCGTGGATGGCCTCGGCCGGGATGCCGGCCGCGGTGATCTGCTTGGCGAGGCGGTCCGAGCCGTGCTTGGTCTTGGCGAAGACCAGCGTCTGGTCCTGGTAGTGCGTCGAGAGCAGCTGCAGCAGCACTTCGCGCTTCTGCGTGTCGCGCACCGGGTGCACGCGGTGCGTCACCATCGCGGCAACGGCGTTCGGCGGCGTCACCTGGATCTCCTGCGGCTCGCGCAGGGCTTCCTTGGCGATTTCGCGGATGGCCTTGTCGAAGGTGGCCGAGAACAGCATCGTCTGGCGCTGCTTCGGCACCATCGCGATGATGCGGCGGATGGCCGGGAGGAAGCCGATGTCGAGCATGCGGTCGGCCTCGTCGAGCACGAGCACCTGCACTTCGCGCAGGTCGACGTTGCGCTGCTGCATGTGGTCGATCAGGCGGCCCGGGCAGGCGACGACGATGTCGACGCCGCGGCGCAGGGTGTTGGCCTGGTTCACCAGCGAGACGCCGCCGTAGACGACGGCCATCTTGAGCGACAGGTGCTTGGCGTAGTCGCGCAGGTTGTCGTGCACCTGCTGGGCGAGTTCGCGGGTGGGGGCAAGAATCAGGGCGCGCGGGTTGCGGCTGCGCTCGCCGGCGGCGAGCTTCTGCAGCAGGGGCAGGCCGAAGGCGGCGGTCTTGCCGGTGCCGGTCTGCGCGCCGGCCAGCAGGTCGCGGCCTTCGAGGGCCGCCGGGATGGCTTCGGCCTGGATCGGCGTGGGCGTGGTGAAACCGAGGCCGTCGAGCGCACGGCAGAGCGCGGGCGTGAGCCCGAGGGATTCAAACGTCATGAGAGAGCACTCCAAAAGCGAAAAACCCGGAGCGTTCCCTGGAACCGCGCTGCGAGAAGGTGCGGACGAACCGCTGACGGTGCCCTTGGGCGGGCGGAAGGGCCGGGGCGACGGCTTCAAGCCGAGGCGCGCGGCCGGCGTGGGGACCTTGGATCACCCGGCACCGGAAGCCGCGCACCCTACGGCAAGCGCGCCGCCCGCGCCAGCCCGGTGTTCGGACGGTTCAGCCGCGAGCCATCGGCCTCAGGCCGGTTGGGGCACGAGGAGCACGTCGGCGTCGAGCTTGGCCAACAGGCGCTGGCCGACGCTGCCCAGCAAGCCGCCGAGCCAAGGGCCGTGGCCCCGCGTACCGAGCACCACGAGGTCTGCACCTCGTTCTGCAGCCTCCCGTTCGACCGTCTCCGCCACGTCGCCGCGGCGGAAGTGCGCCACCCAGTCCGGGTAGCGCGACGAGAGCCCGCCGAAGCGCTCCAGAGCCCCTTTCTCCGCCTCGATCGTGAAGCGTTCCAGTGCGGCCGGGTCCGGCTGCACGAGGGCCAGCGTGGCCTCGGGCAAGGAGGGGTGGACGTGCAACAGGTGCTTCTCTGCGGCCGGTGCGAGGACGGTGGCCCAGGGCAGCGCGCGCTCCGCGCTGGGGCTGAAATCGGAGGCGCCGAGCACCCGCCGCCAGGGCGCGGAGGCGGGCCGACGGCAGACCAGCAGCGGCAACGGGCTGGCGTGAACGGCGGCCTGCGCCGTGGTGCCGAGCAGTCGCTGCCCGAGGCTGGTCGGCGCGTGGGCGCCCAGCACGAGCAGGTCGCCACCGAGGTCAGCGGCGAGCGCGCCGAGATCGCGACGCGGTTGGCCGATGAGGCAGTGCAGGGCGATGTCCGGGTGCGCCAGCGTCGCGAGCCGCGCCCGCTGCTGGCGGAGGCGCGCCAGGCCGGCTTCCTGCAAGGCTTCGAGGCCGATCCACGCCACGCTGCCCGGGTCGCCCCAGGCCGAGACGACCGGCAGAGGCTCCACCACGTGCATCACGCTGAGCCTCGTCCCGAGTGCAACGGCGAGCGCATCGGCGCGCCGCAGGGCGTTGTCGGCGCAGGGGCTGAAGTCGCTGCCCACCACGAGGTGGGACGGGGCTGGGGTGGACGCTGCGTTCGACATGGCCAGGGCTCCCGGGGGTGTTGAGGCCACCCTGCGCGCGGGCTGCGATCCGCGGCATGACGTGGGTCAAGTATCCTGAGGCCATGTGGAACGACCTGCGCCGAGGGCTCTGGATCGCCCTCGCCTACACAGCGCTGGGGCTGGGCGTGATCGGCATCTTCCTGCCCGGCCTGCCGACCACGCCCTTCATCCTGGTCGCCGCTTGGGCCGCCGCGAAAAGCTCGCGCCGCCTGCACCAGTGGCTGCTCGACCACCGCCTGTTCGGCCCCATGGTGCGCGACTGGCAGGCCCGCGGGGCGGTGAGCCGGAAGGCGAAGCGCATGGCCGTGCTGATGATGTCGCTGTGCGCCGTACTGATGTTCGCCACCGCGCCGCAGTGGTGGATGGCCGCGACCGGTACGGCCTGCATGGCCGTCGTCGCGATCTGGCTGTGGCGTCGGCCGGAGTAGCGCCCTGCGGATCAGGGCGCGGAGGGCAAGACCCGCTTCGCGCCCTTGTAGCTGCGCGTCCAGTGCGGTGCGGAAAGGGCATCGATGCGGACGCGGCCGCCGCGGCTCGGTGAATGGATGAAGCGCCCCTCGCCGACGTAGATGCCGACGTGGTCGATCCGGCCGCGGCCCTGGCGGAAGAACACGAGGTCGCCGGCGGTCAGGGCGGACTTCTCGACCGGCGTCCCGGCCCCGAGGAACTGGTCGTTGGCGGTGCGCGGCAGTTCCAGCCCCAGCGATTGGCGGAAGACGTACGAGGTGAAGCCCGAACAGTCGAAGCCGCGATGCGGTGTGGTACCGCCATACCGGTAGGGCGTGCCGATCAGGCCCATCGCCTGCATCAGCACGTCGTCGGCGCGCAGGTCGAGGGGAATCGCGTCGCTGGTGCGGTCGCTGAGCAGGGCCTGCGGCTCCGAGGCGCTCTCGCCGGGTGCCGTCTCGCGCTCTGAGAGGCCGGCGCAGCCCGAAAGCAGGCCCAGCGCCAGCGCCAGCAGCGCGACGCTTGGCGCGACGCCGCGGCGGGCGGGATAATGGCGGGGCAGGGCAGGGCGGCCTTTCATGGCCGCGGAGTCTGCCCCAACCCGTGCGCTGCCTTCCAGCGCCCCATCCCGAGTTTTGGAATCCCCATGAAGATCGAGAAAGACCACGTCGTCCGCCTGCACTACACCGTGTCCGAGGCGGGTGGCGAGGCCATCGAGAGCTCGCGCGAGAGCGAGCCGCTGGCCGTGCTGATCGGCCACAACGCCATCATCCCGGGCCTGGAGGCCGCCCTGATCGGCCGCGAAGCCGGCGAGACCTTCGACGTCACCGTGGCGCCGGACCAGGCCTACGGCGAGCGCCGTCCGGGCCTTGTGCAGCGCATCCCTCGCAAGCACTTCAAGAACCAGAAGCTGGCCGTCGGCATGCAGATCGTCGTCCCGACGCAGATGGGCCCCCGCCCGGTCACCGTCGAGAAGGTCGGTCTGTCCGTCGTCGACGTCGACCTGAACCACCCGATGGCCGGCAAGAGCCTCAGCTTCAATGTCGAAGTGGTCGACGTGCGCGACGCGACGGCGGAAGAGAAGGACCATGGCCACGTCCACGGCGAAGGCGGCGTCCAGCACTGACGCCCCATCGAAAGGCCCGTGTCCCAGGCGCCCCGCGGCCTTATGCTGTGGGGCGTTTTCTTTTGGCGAGCCAGTGGCATGCGAGACCCGATTCTCCCGCCCGACACGCGGATCGACGTGCTGGACCGCCTGCGCGGTTTCGCGCTGCTCGGCATCTTCCTGATGAACATCGAGTACTTCGGCCGCCCCTTGCAGGACTATGTATTGGGCATTCCTGTCGGCCTGCAGGGCCTCGATGCGGTGGCTGCAGGGTTCGTCTACACCTTCGTGCAGGGCAAGTTCTGGGTGCTGTTCTCGCTGCTCTTCGGCATGGGATTCGCCGTGATGGCGGACCGGGCACGCGATGCCGGACGCCCGTTCCTCGGCACCTACCTGCGCCGGACGCTGTTGCTGGGCCTCTTTGGCCTGCTGCACATCACTCTGCTGTGGGATGGCGACATCCTGCTGTCCTACGCCGTCACTGCGCTGGTCCTGATGGCCTTCCTGCGCGTGCGCGGCCACGCCCTGTGGCTAGCTGGCGGGGCGCTCTACCTGGGTGCGAGTGCCTTGGCCGTGCTGAGCGGCCTCCTGTTGCAGCTCCTGCCGCCGAGCCAGCTCGCGCCCCTCGCTGCGCAAATGGACGAAGCGACGGCCCAGGCGCAGGCGGCCGTCGAGGTCTTCTCTCAGGGTGGTTTCGTGGCCGTGGCCCAGCAGCGCCTCGAGACGGTCTTCACCTACATGATGCCCAGTGCGTGGCCGATGCAGATCCCCAGCATCCTCGGCGTGTTCCTGATTGGCGCGTGGCTCGTTCGCTCCGGTCGAATGGTCGACGTCGTCGCGCATCGGGGCTTCTTCAAGCGCCTGCTGATGGTGATGCTGCCGCTGGCCGTCCTCGGCGTAGGCGCCAGCCTCGCGGTCGGAACGCAGTTCCCCCATGGCGAGGACTTCCCGCGCGCCATGCTGGCCGCGGGCCTGATGATGCTGGGCAACCTGCCGGCATCGCTCGCGATCGTGAGCCTGTTCGCGCTCCTGGCCGGAAGCGGCATCGGCGCGCGCGTCACCGCCGCGATGGCGCCGGCCGGTCGCATGGCCCTCACCAACTACCTGACGCAATCCCTGGTCTGCAGCCTCGTGTTCTATGGCTACGGCCTCGGCCAGTACGGCGAGTGGGGCCGCGCCAGCCAGGTGGGCTTCGTGGTCCTCGTGTTCGTGCTCCAGGTGCTGGCCAGCCGCTGGTGGATGACGCGGTTCGAGTACGGCCCTCTGGAAGGCCTCTGGCGTGCCGGTACCTATCTGCGTGCGCCGCGCTGGCGCGCGGCGGGCCACTGAGGTCGCTGGGCCCGGGGCATGACGATCGGAGAAGCGGCCGCACGCCGCGATGTTCTGGTGGTGGGTGGCGGCGTCATCGGCCTCGCCTGCGCGCAGGCGCTGGCCGCTGCCGGCCGCTCCGTGCTTCTGCTCGAACGCGACCGCATCGGTGCAGCGACCAGTCACGGCAACTGCGGCACGCTCACTCCGAGCCACGCCTTGCCGCTGGCTGCGCCGGGCATGGTGGCGAAGGCCTTGGGCTGGATGCTGAAGCCCGACGCCCCCTTCCTCATCCGGCCGCGGTTCGACCCGGCGCTTTGGGCGTGGCTGCTGCGCTTCGCCGCGCGCTGCGACGAGCGCACCTTCCGCGCGGCGATTGAACCCAAGGCCGCGCTGTTGAACGCGTCGCAGGCCTTGCTCGGCGAGCTGGTGGGTTCGCGCGCGCTGGATTGCGGGCATCGTCGGGACGGCTTGCTCTACGTCTGGCGCGATGCCGCCGCCTTCGAGGCGGGTCGTCGCAGCCATGCCGTGCTGCTCGATCACGGCATCGCGGTGGACGAATGGGACGGCGCGCGCACCGAACGCGAGGAGCCGGCGCTGCGCGAGGGCGTGGCCGGGGCGCTGTTCTTCCCCGACGATGGGCATCTGCGCCCGGATCGCTACACCGCCGAACTCGCCCGCATCGCCTTGCAGGACGGTGCCGTGATCGAGGAAGGCGCCGACATCATCGGGCTCGTCCGCGACGGCGACGCGTGGAAGGCCACCGCGCGCGATGGTCGCCGATGGCAGGCCCGCGAGCTGCTGCTGGCCAGCGGCCCTTGGGCGGCGCGCATGGCAGGCACGCTCGGGCTGCGCCTGCCGATCATCCCCGGCAAGGGGTATTCGATCACTTACGAACGCCCGACGCTGGCCCCTCGGCGCCCTTTGGTGCTGAAGGACCATTCGGTCTGCGTCACCGCCTGGGACGACGGCTATCGGCTGGGCAGCACGATGGAGTTCGCCGGCTACGACGATCGCCTCACCCGCGCCCGCCTCGACGCCCTCGAACGCGGCGCTGCCGCGGTCCTGCGCGAGCCGACCGGCCCGACGAAGCGCGAAGAATGGTTCGGCTGGCGGCCGATGACCTGGGACGATCTGCCGATCCTCGGCGCCGTCCCCGGCCAAGCCGGCCTGTGGCTGGCGGTCGGGCACGGGATGATGGGCATGGGCATGTCGGCGGTCACCGGGCGCCTGCTCGCCGATCTCCTCACCGGCCGCCCCCCCGTGATCGACCCGACCCCCTACGCCATCACCCGCTTCGGCTGAGCGACACTGCGCGCATGGACCTGTTCTCGCTCCGACGCGGCCGCGCGCCGCTGCTGATCAGCGTGCCGCACGACGGCGCTCACATCCCGCCAGACCTCGCGGTGCGCATGACCCCCAAGGCGCGCACCGCGCCGGACACCGACTGGTGGATGTCGAAGCTCTACGGACCGATCGCCGAGGCGCTGGACGCCTCCTTGATCGTCCCCACGCACTCGCGCTACGTGGTCGACCTCAACCGTCCGCCCGACGATGTCTCGCTGTACCCCGGCCAGAACACCACCGGTCTCTGCCCCGCCGTGCGCTTCAGCGGCGACCCGGTCTACCTCGACGGGCAGGGTCCCGATGCCGCCGAGATCGTGGCGCGGGTCGACACCTACTGGCGCCCGTACCACGACGCCCTGGCGGCGGAGCTGGGGCGATTGCGCAGCCTGCACGACCACGTGTTGCTCTGGGAGGGGCACTCCATCGCATCGACCGTTCCCTTCCTGTTCGAGGGCGACTTGCCCGAACTGAACGTGGGCACCGCGACCGGGGCGAGCTGCCGTGCCGCGGTGGAAGCCGCGCTGCACACCGCGCTCCAGAGGCAATCGCGGTTTTCCTGGGTGCTCAATGGGCGCTTCAAGGGCGGCTACATCACCCGCCACTACGGTCGTCCCGCCGAAGGCATCGACGCGGTGCAGCTGGAAACGGCGCAGCGTGCCTACATGGTCGAGCCCGATGGGGGCTTCGAGCCGGAACGGGCCGTGCCCCTGCAGGGGCAGGTGAGGGCGCTCATCGAGGTCGCGCTCGGGGCCTGATCCGGCACGGTGTACCGGGTAAATGCGCGATAAACCGCGACGCACTCGTCAGCACACCGTCATCTTTGGCGTGTAAATCTATCGTTAACCGGGGCCCAGCCCGCCCCCCGGTGCACGGAGCCCGCCATGACCCCCGGAATGACCCTCGCCCGCTTCGTCGTTGCCGGCTTCATCGCCGTCCTGATGCTGGCGATCGCCAAGGCCGAAGCCTCCGCCTGACGCGCGCCCACCGGCGCGCGTCGTCGTTTCCGGGGCTCAGACCTCCAGCGAGGCGAGGTCGCCCTTCGTCTCCAGCCAGCTCTTGCGGTCGCCCGCGCGCTTCTTGCTGAGCAGCATGTCCATCAGCGCGCTGGTTTCGCCGGCGTCCTCGACCGTCAGCTGCACGAGGCGGCGCGTGTCCGGATGGATGGTCGATTCGCGCAGCTGCGAGGGGTTCATCTCGCCCAAGCCTTTGAAGCGCGTCACGGTCACCTGGCCACGGATCTTCTCGCGCTCGATCTTCTCCAGCAGCAGGCGCTTCTCCTCTTCGTCCAGCGCGTAGAAGACCTGCTTGCCCACGTCGACGCGGAACAGCGGCGGCATCGCCACGAACACGTGGCCGGCGCGCACCAGGGCGGGGAAGTGCTTGAGGAAAAGCGCCGAGAGCAGGGTGGCGATGTGCAGGCCGTCCGAGTCGGCGTCGGCGAGGATCACCACCTTGCCGTAGCGCAGGCCCTCGATGTTGTCGTGGCCGGGGTCGCAGCCAATGGCCACCGCGAGGTCGTGCACTTCCTGCGAGCCCAGCACCGAGCCCGACTCGACCTCCCACGTATTCAGGATCTTGCCGCGCAGGGGCAGGATGGCCTGGAAGTCCTTGTCGCGGGCCTGCTTGGCGCTGCCGCCGGCCGAATCGCCCTCGACGAGGAAGAGTTCGGTGCGGCCGAGGTCCTGCAGGATGCAGTCGGCCAGCTTTCCGGGCAGGGCCGGGCCTTGCGTGATCTTCTTGCGGACGACCTGCTTCTCGGTCTTCAAGCGGGCCTGCGCGCGGGCGATCGCCATCTGGGCGATGGCTTCGCCCTGCTCGACGTGCTGGTTCAGCCACAGCGAGAAGGCGTCGTGCGCCGCGCCCTCGACGAAGGCCGCGGCCTGCCGCGAGGAAAGGCGCTCCTTGGTCTGGCCGCTGAATTGCGGGTCGCCCATCTTCAGGGACAGGATGAAGCTGGCGCGGTCCCAGACGTCCTCGGGCGCGAGCTTGACGCCGCGCGGCAGCAGGTTGCGGAAGTCGCAGAACTCGCGCAGCGCATCGGTGATGCCCGAACGCAGGCCGTTCACGTGGGTGCCGTGCTGCGCGGTGGGGATCAGGTTGACGTAGCTTTCCTGCGGGCACTCGCCTTCGGCGGTCCAGCACAGGGCCCATTCGGCGATCTCGCCTTCCTTGGCCAGCTTGCCGACGAACAGGTCGGCCGGCAGCCAGTCGGGCTCCCCGCCGCGGGCGGCCAGCTCGCCCTTCAGGTAATCGCGCAGGCCGTCCTCGTAGTACCACTCGTTGCGCTCGGCGGTGGCCTCGTCGTAGAGGCTGACCTTGAGGCCGGGGCAGAGCACGGCCTTGGCCCGCAGCAGGTGGCGCAGGTGGCGCAGGTTGTACTTCGGGGTGTCGAAGTACTTCGGGTCGGCCCAGAAGCGCACGCGCGTGCCGGTATTGCGCTTGGCGACGGTGCCGATGGTCTCCAGCGGCGAGAAGCGGTCGCCGTCGCGGAACTCCATCCGGTACTCGCTGCCGTCGCGGCGGATCTGAACGATGACCTTGGTGGACAGCGCGTTCACCACCGAGACGCCGACGCCGTGCAGGCCGCCGGAGAAGGCGTAGTTCTTGCCGCTGAACTTGCCGCCCGCGTGCAGGCGCGTGAGGATCAGCTCGACGCCGGGGATCTTCTCTTCCGGGTGGATGTCCACCGGCATGCCGCGGCCGTCGTCGTTCACTTCGCAGCTGCCGTCGGCCCAGAGCGTCACCTCGACCGTCTTCGCATGGCCGGCCAGAGCCTCGTCGACCGCGTTGTCGATGACCTCCTGCGCCAGGTGGTTCGGGCGCGTGGTGTCGGTGTACATGCCGGGGCGGCGCTTGACCGGGTCGAGGCCGGACAGGACTTCGATGTCAGCGGCGTTGTAGCGGGTGCTCATTCGGTGCGAGGTTCCACGGATTCGGCGCGGCCGCGGGTGGCGGCAGGGCGGGCCGCATAGCCTAACGGAACCCCGGCTGAGCGGGCGGGTTCGCGCTCCGGGCGCCGAGCCGGTAAAATGCCGCTTTCACGCGGTTTACTCCCATGACTCCCCTGATCTTCGTGACCGGCGGCGTGGTGTCCTCGCTTGGCAAGGGCATCGCGGCGGCTTCGCTCGCGGCCATCCTCGAAGCGCGCGGCTTGCGCGTGACGATGATGAAGCTGGACCCCTACATCAACGTGGACCCGGGCACCATGAGCCCGTTCCAGCACGGAGAGGTCTATGTCACCGACGATGGTGCCGAGACCGACCTCGACCTCGGCCACTACGAGCGCTTCATCCGCACCCACCTCACGCGGAAGAACTCGGTCACCACCGGCCGCATCTACGAGGAAGTGATCCGCAAGGAGCGCCGTGGCGACTACCTCGGCGCCACCGTGCAGGTCATTCCGCACATCACCGACGAGATCAAGCGCTGCATCGATGCAGCGACCGAGGGCTTCGACGTCGGCCTCGTGGAGATCGGTGGCACGGTCGGCGACATCGAGTCGCTGCCCTTCCTCGAGGCCATCCGCCAGATCCGCACCGAGCGCGGCCCGGACAAGGCCATCTTCATGCACCTCACCCTCGTGCCGTACATCGCGGCGGCGGGCGAGCTGAAGACCAAGCCGACCCAGCATTCCGTGAAGGAACTGCGCTCGATCGGCATCCAGCCGGACGTGCTGCTGTGCCGCTCCGAGCAGCCGCTGCCGGACGGCGAGCGCCGCAAGATCGCGCTGTTCACCAACGTGCCGGAAAACGCCGTCATCTCGGCGGTCGACCTCGACAATATCTACAAGATCCCGAGCTGGCTGCACCAGCAGGGCCTCGACCAGATCGTCGTCGAGCGCCTGCGCCTCGAATCGAAGGTGAAGCCCGCGGATCTCGGCGAGTGGAACGCCGTCGTCGACGCGATGGAACACCCGGTCGACGCCGTCACCGTGGCGATCGTCGGCAAGTACGTCGATCACCAGGACGCCTACAAGTCGCTGGCCGAGGCCTTGAAGCACGGCGGCCTGCGCCAGCGCACCAAGGTGACCCTGAAGTGGCTGGAGTCCGAGCAGGTCGAGGCCGAGGGCACCGGCGTGCTCGCGGGCGTCGATGCCATTCTGGTGCCCGGCGGCTTCGGCGACCGTGGCTTCGAGGGCAAGGTAGCCACCGCCAAGCACGCGCGCGAACACCGCATCCCGTATTTCGGCATCTGCTACGGCATGCAGGCCGCGGTCGTCGACGTGGCCCGCCACAAGGCCGGCCTCGTGGGCGCCAACACCACCGAGAACGACCGCAAGGCCGCGCATCCGGTGATCGGCCTGATCACCGAGTGGCGCACCGCCACCGGCGAGGTCGAGAAGCGCGACGAGAACTCCGACCTGGGTGGCACGATGCGCCTTGGGCTCCAGGAACAGCGCCTCAAACCGGGCACGCTGGCCCACAAGCTCTACGGCAAGGACGTGGTGGGCGAGCGCCATCGCCACCGCTACGAGTTCAACAACCGCTACCGCACCCAGCTCGAGGACGCCGGCCTCGTCATCGCCGCCAAGTCGATGGACGACCTGCTGGTCGAGATGGTCGAGCTCCCGCAGTCGGAGCACCCGTGGTTCCTGGCCTGCCAGGCGCACCCCGAGTTCACCTCCACGCCGCGCGACGGCCACCCGCTTTTCGTCGGTTTCATCCGCGCTGCCCGTGAGCACAAGGCAGGCGGCAAGCTGCTCAAGGAAGCTTCCTGATGGACCTTTGTGGATTCAAGGTTGGCCTCGACCAACCGCTGTTCCTGATCGCCGGCCCCTGCGTCATCGAGTCGATGGAGTTGCAGATCGAGGTGGCCGGCCGGCTGAAGGAGATCACCTCGGCGCTCGGCATGCCTTTCATCTTCAAGTCGAGCTTCGACAAGGCCAACCGCACCTCGTCGACCAGCTTCCGCGGCCCCGGCATGGAGGAAGGGCTCAAGGTGCTCGCCGAAGTGAAGCGCCAGGTCGGCGTGCCGGTGCTCACCGACGTGCACGAGTACACCCCGATGGACGAGGTCGCCAGCGTCGTCGACGTGTTGCAGACCCCGGCCTTCCTGTGCCGCCAGACCGACTTCATCCAGAAGGTCGCGCGCGCCGGCAAGCCGGTGAACATCAAGAAGGGCCAGTTCCTCTCGCCCTGGGAGATGAAGCACGTCACCGCCAAGGCCCTGGCCACCGGCAACACCCAGATCATGGCCTGCGAGCGCGGTGCCAGCTTCGGCTACAACAACCTCGTCTCCGACATGCGCAGCCTCGCGGTGATGCGCGACACCGGCTGCCCGGTGGTGTTCGACGCGACGCACTCGGTGCAGCAGCCCGGCGGCCTCGACGGCCGCTCCGGGGGGCAGCGCGAGTTCGTGCCGGTCCTGTCGCGCGCCGCCGTCGCCGTCGGCGTGGCGGGCCTGTTCGCCGAGACGCATCCGGACCCGGAGAAAGCGCTCTCCGATGGCCCGAATGCGTGGCCGTTGGGCAAGATGAAGGCGCTGCTCGAAACGCTGGTCGAGATCGACCAGGTCGCCAAGCGCGCGCTCGCCCGCGACGCCTCGCTGCTCTGATCCCTACTTTCCTTTTCCTCCCGACACACGCCATCCATGACCACCGCCATCACCCGCGTCCACGCCCGCGAGATCCTCGATTCCCGCGGCAATCCCACGCTTGAAGCCGAAGTCACGCTGGCCAGCGGCCACACCGGCCGTGCCGCCGTGCCCTCGGGCGCCTCGACCGGCACCAAGGAAGCCGTGGAGTTGCGTGATGGCGACAAGAGCCGCTACCTCGGCAAGGGCGTCACCAAGGCGGTGGGCAACGTCAACACGACGATCGCGACGGCGCTCAAGGGCTTCGACGCCGCCGACCAGGCCGGCCTCGACGGCACGCTGATCGCGCTGGACGGCAGCGAGAACAAGGGCACGCTGGGTGCGAATGCGCTGCTTGGCGTCTCGATGGCGGCCGCGCACGCGGTGGCCGCTTCGCGCGGCCTTCCACTGTGGAAGCACCTCGCCGGCGACCGCACGCCGGTGCTGCCGGTGCCGATGATGAACATCATCAACGGCGGCGCGCATGCCGACAACAACGTCGACATGCAGGAGTTCATGGTGCTGCCGGTCGGCTTCGACCGCTTCGCCGAGGCCCTGCGCGCCGGCACCGAAATCTTCCACGCGCTGAAGTCGGTGCTGAAGGGTCGTGGTCTGTCGACGGCGGTCGGTGACGAAGGCGGCTTCGCGCCGGACCTGAAGTCGAACGAGGAGGCCATCGAGGTGATCCTCGAGGCCATCGGCAAGGCCGGTTACCGCGCCGGTGAAGACGTGATGCTGGGCCTCGACGTGGCCAGCTCGGAGTTCTTCGAGAACGGCAAGTACAACCTGGTGGGCGAGGGCAAGCGCCTCTCGACCGAGCAGTTCGTCGAGTTCCTCGCCGGCTGGTCGCGCCAGTACCCGATCATCACGATCGAGGACGGCATGTCCGAGCACGACTGGGACGGTTGGGCGCAGCTCACCAAGGCCATCGGCGGCAACGTGCAGCTGGTCGGCGACGACCTGTTCGTGACCAACCCGAAGATCCTCAAGCAGGGCATCGACCAGGGCGTGGCGAATTCGATCCTCATCAAGGTCAACCAGATTGGCACGCTGACCGAGACGCTCGCGGCCATCGCGATGGCGGAGGCGGCCGGCTACTCGCAGGTGATCTCGCATCGCTCGGGCGAGACGGAAGACACCACCATCGCCGATATCGCCGTCGCGACCACGGCGACGCAGATCAAGACGGGCTCGCTGTGCCGTTCCGATCGCGTCGCCAAGTACAACCAGCTGCTGCGCATCGAGGAGGCGCTGGGTTCCTCGGCGCGCTACGCCGGTCGCGCCGCGTTCACCCGCCTGAAGCGCTGACCGCCCAGTGATCCGCCGCTGGTTGCCGCACGTCGTCCTCGCGCTCGTCGCCTTCGCGCTGCTCTGGCAGCTCGAGCGTGGCGAGGGCGGACGCGGGCAGCTGGCGGAACTGCAGGCCCGCGTCGCGGCCCAGCAGGCGGAGAACGCCCGACTCGAGCAACGCAACCAGGCGCTCGCCGCCGATGTCGCCGAGCTCAAATCCGGCGAAGCGGCCGTCGAGGATCGCGCGCGCGCCGAACTCGGCATGATCAAACCCGGCGAGACCTTCTACCGCGTGGTGGAGGGCGGAAAGGCCGCGCCGCCCTCCGACGAGCAGGGCGAATGAGCTGGGTCGTGGTGCCGGCCGCCGGGCGCGGCGCGCGCTTTGGCGGTGAGATCCCGAAGCAGTACCTCGACCTCCTCGGCCGCCCGTTGATCGAACACACCCTGCGCGCGCTGCTGGCGCATCCGTCGATCAGCGGCGCGATGGTTGCGCTCTCGGCGAACGACCCGCACTGGCGCGGCTGGCGCGAACTCGAGGGCAAGCCGGTGCTCACCTGCCTCGGCGGTGGCGAACGCGCCGATTCCGTGCTGGCGGGCCTGCGGGCCCTGCCGGCCTCGGTGCCGGCCGACGACTGGGTGCTGGTGCACGACGCCGCCCGCCCTTGCGTGAAGGCGCTCGATCTCTCCCGTTTGTTCGCCGCCTTGAAGAGCGATCCGGTCGGCGCGCTGCTCGCGGCGCCCGTGCGCGACACGCTGAAGCGTGCCGGCGACGATGGCCGCGTCGAGGCCACGGTGCCGCGCGGTTCCATGTGGCGTGCCCTCACGCCGCAAGCCTTCCGCCGCGACAGCCTCGTGCGTGCCCTCGAATCCGCCGAGCGCGCCGGCGTCGTCGCCACCGACGAGGCCATGGCCATCGAGCGCCTCGGCCTCAAGCCGCTGCTGGTCGAAGGCAGCGAGGACAACCTGAAAGTCACCACGCCTGCCGACCTGGCCGTGGCCGAATCCATCCTCCGTCGCATGGGCGACGGGCGCGCCTGAGGCGAAGCAAGCATGGCGAACATCCGCATCGGGCAGGGCTATGACGTCCATGCCTTCGGCCCCGGCGACCACGTCGTCCTCGGCGGCGTCCGCGTGCCGCACACGCAGGGCATCGTCGCCCATTCCGACGGCGACGTGCTGATCCACGCGCTCTGCGACGCCATCCTCGGCGCGTTGGCGCTGGGCGACATCGGCAAGCATTTTCCGCCCTCCGACCCGCAGTGGAAGGGCGCGGATTCGCGGCGATTCCTCCTGCATTGCGTTGCCTTGGCGGCCGAGCGCGGTTGGCGCATCGGCAATGTCGACGCGACCATCGTCGGCGAGCGTCCGAAGGTCGGGCCGCATTCGCAGGCCATCCGCGAAACGCTGGCGGCGGATCTCGGCGTCGGCGTGGACGTCGTCTCGGTGAAGGCCACGACCACGGAGAAGCTCGGCTTCACCGGTCGCGAGGAAGGCCTGGCGGCGATGGCCGTCGTGCTGCTGGAGCGCGCGTGAGCGCCTCGCCGTTCGGCGCGCCGCTGTTCGCCGCGCGCATCAAGGCCACGCCCGAGGACTTCGTCGTCGAGGAGATCGCCACCGAGCCGGCGACCGGGCAGGGCGAGCATCTCCAGCTGTGGATCGAAAAACGCGGCCACGCCACCACCGACATCGTCCAGCGCCTGTGCCGTTGGGCGAACGTGGCGCCGGTGGCCATTGGCTATGCCGGGCTGAAGGACAAACAGGCGGTGACGCGCCAGCGCTTTACCGTGCATTTGCCGAAACGCGTGGCGCCGTCGGTGGAGGCGCTCGAGGGCGAGGGCCTGCGTGTCGTCGAACACGCGTGGCACGCGCGCAAGCTGCCGCGCGGCGGGCTGGCCGGCAACGCTTTCACGATCACCCTCCGCGACCTTCGGGATCCGCAGGGGCTGCCGCTCGATACCGACCAGAAGGGACGGGTGGTGGATCGCCTCGCTGCCATCGCGGCGCGCGGCGTGCCGAACCGCTTCGGCGTGCAGCGATTCGGTCGCTTCGGCGACAACGTCGGGCAGGCGCGCCGGATGTTCGCCGGGGCCAAGGTCGGCCGCGAGACCCGCTCGATGCTGCTCTCGGCGGTCCGGTCCGAGCTGTTCAACCGCGTGCTCGACGCGCGTGTGGCCGACGGCAGCTGGGAGCGCGCCATCGATGGCGAGGTGTTCATGCTCGATGGCCGGAAGAGCGTGTTCGGGCCGGAGCCGATCACCCCGGAACTCGAAGCCCGGGTGGCCGCCTTCGATCTGCATCCCACCGGCCCGCTATGGGGACGTGGCGCGTTGCGCACCACCGGTGCGGCGAACGCACTGGAGTCCGCCATCGCCACGGACGAGGCCGGCCTGTGCAAGGGGCTGGAAGAGGCCGGTCTCTCGCAGGAGCGCCGCGCGCTGCGCGTGCGCGCCGAAGGCCTGGCCTGGGCCTGGGCCGACGAGGCACTGGAACTGCGTTTCCGACTGCCGCCGGGCTGTTACGCCACGGCCGTCTTGGCCGGGCTGTGCGGCGAGAGCGGCGAAGGCGCCGGCGACGCCTTGCCGGACGGCGATTGAGGGCGGCTGCACGTCGTGCCCGGGAGGCGTACGCTTCCGGTGCCCGGCTTGGGGCTGGGCATCATCGCCCGCGGAGGTGTGCCATGAACCGTCGTCTCGTTGGTTTGTCCGTGTTGTGCCTGCCACTGCTCGTCGCCTGTGCGTCCGCCGGTGACGTGAACCAAGTCGCTTCCGAACTGAGCGTCGAAGAGCGCTCGGCAAGGGAGGGCATCGATTTCGCCTATATGGAACGGCAGAACCGCATCGCGCAGCGCCGGGGATTCCTGATCAAGTGGATCAATCCGCCGCGCTATCGCCCGGCGCCGGCCAGCCCGGCCCCCGCCGACGACGCGGACTGACGCCCCGCAGGCATCAGGCGCTTCGTAGCAGCACCAGCGTCGCCCCGGTCCCGCCTTGGGCGGGCGGTGCGGAAGCGAAGGCAAGGACATCGCCGCGATGGCGAAGCACCCGGTCGACGAGGGCCTTGAGTACGGGGCCGGCTTCCGAGCGCAGCCCTTTCCCGTGCACGAGCCGCACGCACGGGAACTGCGCGCGCCGCGCTTCGCCGAGGAAGACCCGCAGCGCCGCCTCGGCCTCGTCGACGCGCATGCGGTGCAGGTCGAGTTCGTCCTGCACGGCGAACTCGCCGCGCTTCAGGCGCTTCAGCGTTGGCGTCGGCACCTCGTCGCGGCGGAACTCCAGCACTTCGCCCATCGCGTAGGCGAGCGCGTCGAGCGGCTGCCGCATCGTCTCGCGCAGCGCCTCGGCCTCGTCCTCGTCGTGGCGTCGGGTGTTGGGCTGGGGCTTGGGGGCTTCGACGGCCGGCGCGTCGGTCTCGATCACCCGCACCGGGCCGATCGCCTCGCGGAACAACGCCGCGTCGTCCGGCTCGGGCTCGGGCGCCGCGACGGGCGCGGGCTTGCGGGTAACGGCCTTGCGGAGGGCGCGCGGGATCTTCATGCCGGCACAGGCTAGCCGAAGGCCTGCGAGCGCGGCATCGACGCCGTCCGCATTCGCTATCATGGCGACTCGCTCCAGTGGGGATTCCATGCGCGTTCTGGTCAGCAACGATGACGGGGTCGATGCCCCGGGCATCCACGCCCTCGCCGAGGGCCTCAAGGCCGCCGGCCATGCGGTCACCGTCGTCGCCCCGGACCGCGACCGAAGCGGCGCCAGCAACTCGCTCACGCTCGACATGCCCATCCGCGCGAAGCGCGTGCGCGACGGCGTCTACAGCGTCGCCGGCACTCCGACCGACTGCGTGCACCTGGCCCTCGCCGGCATGCTCGAGGAGCAGCCGGACATCGTCGTCTCCGGCATCAACAACGCCGCCAACCTCGGGGACGACGTCATCTATTCGGGCACCGTGGCGGCGGCCATGGAGGGGCGGTTCCTCGGCCTGCCCGCCATCGCGATGTCGCTCGTCACGCGCGACCATCAGGGCCTGCATTTCGACACCGCGGCCCGTGTCGCTGTGGAACTCGTGGCGCGTCTCGTGGCCGATCCACTGCCAGCCGACACCATCCTCAACGTCAATGTGCCGGACCGCGCCTGGGCCGACGTCGCCGGCTTCGAAGTGACGCGCCTCGGTCATCGCCATCGCGCCGAGCCCTGCGTCGCCCAGACCGACCCGCGCGGCCGTCCCGTGTGGTGGATCGGCCCTGCCGGCCCCGAACAGGACGCCGGCCCCGGCACCGATTTCGATGCCCTGAAGCGCGGCTTTGTCTCGATCACGCCGATCCACGTCGATCTCACGCGTTACCAGGCGCTGGAGACCGTCGCCGGCTGGGTGGGTGGTTTGGCCAAGGGGCTGGCGCGCGCATGACCACACCGCTGAAGCTCGCACCGCGCGCCGTGCCCGGGGTCGGCATGACCGGCCAGCGCGCCGTCGAGCGCCTGCTGCAGCGCCTGCGCGAGCAGGGCATTGGCGACGAGCGCGTGCTTCGCGCGATCGCCCAGGTGCCGCGCCACCAGTTCATCGATGAAGCGCTGGCCAGCCGCGCCTACGAGGACACGGCATTGCCGATCGGGCGCGGGCAGACGATCTCGCAGCCCTGGGCCGTCGCCCGGATGACCGAAGCGCTGATCGAGCGCGGCCTGCCGAAGCGCGTGCTGGAGATCGGCACCGGCAGCGGCTACCAGGCCGCCGTGCTCGCCACGCTCGGCATCGAGGTGTTCACCGTCGAGCGCATCGACGAACTGCTGCGCGATGCGCGCCGCCGCTTCCGTCAGCTGTCGCTCGACATCCGCTCGCGCCATGACGATGGCCGCCTCGGCTGGCCGGAGCACGGGCCCTTTGACGCGATCATCGTCACCGCCGGCGGCGCGGCCCTCGAGGCCCCCTTGCTGGAACAGCTCGCGCCCGGCGGGACGCTGGTCGCGCCGGTCGGTGGCGCCAGCGCCCAACGGCTGCTGCGTTTGCGTCGCGAGGGCGAAACCGTCGTGCAGGACGATCTGGGGGCCGTGGTGTTCGTGCCCTTGCTGTCGGGAGTGCTCTGATGCGGAACCGGAAACCGGCCGTCGGCGCCGTGCGCGGCCTCGCGCTGTCTGCAGCGGCCCTGCTGCTGGCGGCTTGTGCCAGCACCACCGTGGTGCGCGAGGAGCCCGCGCCACGGCCGATCTATTCCTCCTCCCACCCTGCGCCTTCGCGCCCGGCCGCGCGGCCGCGCGGCCCCTCCCACGTGGTGCAGGCCGGCGACACGCTGTACGGCATTGCCTTCCGCAACAGCCTCGACTGGCGCGAGGTCGCGCGCTGGAACGCCATCGACGAGCCTTACGTCATCCAGCCCGGACAGGTGCTCCGCCTGAGTGCCCCTTCGCAGCCGACGCGTTCCGTGGCTTCCGTTCCCGCGGTCGCCCCGGTTCCCGTCGTGCCCTCGGGGCCCCCGCCGATGCCTCGCGGCCCTGCCGGCTCGTCAGGGCCGGTCGGCGCGGGCCTTCCGCCGACACCGGCCTCGAATCCGTCGGCGCCCGCAGCGCCGGTCGTCGCCACGCCACCGACCGTCGTTGCGGTCCGTCCGTCGACGACTGCGCCACCGCGCCCCTCAACGCCGGCCACGACGCCGGCCACGACGCCGGCATCGGCGCCCGCGGCGCCTTCTGCCACGCCGGTCACGGCCTCGACCCCGACCGGCCCGGCAGGCACGGCCGCCTTCCGCGCCGGCCAGTGGCAGTGGCCGACGCAGGGGCAGGTGATCTCGCGATACACCGAGGGCGACAAGGCGCGGCAGGGCATCGCCATCGCCGGCACCGCCGGCCAGCCGGTGCGCGCGGCGGCCGCGGGCACGGTGGTGTATTCCGGCGCGGGGCTGGTGGGCTACGGCGAGCTGATCATCATCAAGCACAACGACGAGTGGCTCTCGGCCTACGGCCATAACCGCCGTCGCCTCGTCGCCGAGGGCGCGAACATCAGCGCAGGCCAGCAGATCGCCGAGCTGGGCCGCACCGGCACCAGCCGCGACATGCTGCACTTCGAGATCCGCCGGAACGGCAAACCGGTCGATCCGACCCCGCTGCTGCCGCGGCGCTGAGCGCCGCCGGCCCGTCTGAAGGAGGGGGGGGCTCAGGCGCCGGGATCGATCAGGAAAGCCGCGACGACCTTGCGGCCTTCGCCGGCCAGCACGGCGAAAGTGCGCGCCGCCGCCGAGTTCACCATCGGCTCGAAGCCGATGCCACGGGTGAGTGCCGCGGCCATGACCGCCGGGGCTGGGAAGGCGTGCCGTGTGCCGGTGCCGAGAAGGATCACCGTCGGCTGCAGGGCGAAGAGGGCGTCGAGGTCGGCGGGCAGCAGGTCGGCGACCGTCTTCGGGCGCCAGCCCTGGATCAGCTGGTCGCCGGAGACGAAGAAACTGGCCTCGAATCGGGTGTCGTTCATGGTCACCCGGCCCTCGGCATCGACGCCGCGGGGCACGTAGCGGAAATCGGGCTGTTCCTGGGCGAGGGGCATGGCTCAGCGCGGCAGCGCGATCAGCGGCTTCTCGGCGCGGGGCTTGAACATCACGGCGATGTTGCCGATGCGGCCGATCAATGCGGCGTCGGCGGCGTCGGCGAGGGTGGCGATCGCCAGGTCGCGGGCTTCGCGGTCCTCCGCGGCGACCTTCACCTTGATCAGTTCGTGGATCTGCAGGGCGCTCGCGGTCTCGGCGACGAGGCCATCGGTCACACCCTTGCCACCGACCAGGATCACCGGCTTCAGGCCGTGGGCGAGGCCGCGCAGGTAGCGCTTCTGGGCGGACGTGAGGGCGATGGGCATGGCGTGGACCTTGGGCGGCGGCAGGACCTTCGGTCCGGGGCGGCCCGAAGGGCGCGCAGGGTATCATGGGGGGCCTTCCCCACGGCGGTGCCATGGCCACCCGCAGCAAGTCCAGCCAGCGCTGGCTCAAGGAACACTTCAGCGACCCCTTCGTGAAGAAAGCGCAGGCCGAAGGGCTGCGCTCGCGAGCCGCCTACAAGCTCGAAGAGCTGCTCGAACGTGACCAGTTGCTGAAGCCCGGCATGACCATCGTCGACCTCGGTGCCGCCCCGGGCGGCTGGTCGCAGCTGGCCCGCAAGCAGCTCGGCGACCGCGGGCGCGTGGTCGCCTTGGACATCCTCGACATGCCGCCGATCGCGGGTGTCGATTTCCTTCACGGTGATTTCAGGGAGCCGCAAACACTGTCGCAGCTGGAAGCCCTCTTGGCGGGCGCGCCGGTCGACCTTGTGCTTTCCGACATGGCCCCCAACATGAGTGGTGTGGCCGTCACCGACCAGGCGCGGGCGATGCATCTGTCCGAGCTCGCGCTGGATTTCTGCGACGGCCACCTGAAACGCGGCGGCGCCTTCCTCATCAAGCTGTTTATGGGGGTGGGCTTCGACGATTACGTAAGGCAACTGCGCGCTCGCTTCGAACGCGTGGTGATCCGCAAGCCCGAGGCGTCGCGCAAGCGCTCGACCGAGGTGTATGCGCTGGCAACGGCCAAGCGCGAAGGACCGATGAAATGAACGATCTCGCCCGCAACCTCCTCCTCTGGCTCGTCGTCGCGGTGGTTCTCGCGATGGTGTTTCAGAGCATGAACCTCGGCGCGGCCGGCACGCGCGAGGTCAGCTACAACGAGTTCATCAGCGATGTGAAAGGCGGCCGCGTCGAATCGGTCGAAATCGCGCCGAACGGGTTGGAGGTCATCGCGACGATGAAGGGCGGTGATCGCGTCCTCACCGCGAACCCCCGCGACGAACGCCTCAACGACACGCTGTTCGACCACAACGTCAAGGTCACGCAGAACTTGCCGTCGAACAGCATCCTGCCGAGCCTGCTGATGAGCCTGCTGCCGGTGCTGCTGCTGATCGGCGTGTGGGTCTACTTCATGCGCCAGATGCAGCAGGGCGGTGGCAAGGGAGCCATGAGCTTCGGCCGCTCGAAGGCCAAGCTGATGAGCGAGGACCAGATCAAGGTCACCTTCGCCGACGTCGCCGGCTGCGACGAAGCGAAGGAGGAAGTCGGCGAACTCGTCGAGTTCCTGCGCGACCCGGGCAAGTTCCAGAAACTCGGCGGCAAGATCCCGCGCGGCGTGCTGATGGTCGGCCCGCCCGGCACCGGCAAGACCCTCCTGGCCCGCGCCATCGCCGGCGAGGCCAAGGTGCCGTTCTTCAGCATCTCCGGCTCGGATTTCGTCGAGATGTTCGTCGGCGTCGGCGCCAGCCGCGTGCGCGACATGTTCGACACGGCCAAGAAGCACGCGCCCTGCATCATCTTCATCGACGAGATCGACGCCGTCGGCCGCCATCGCGGCGCCGGGCTGGGTGGCGGCCACGACGAGCGCGAGCAGACCCTCAACCAGATGCTGGTCGAGATGGACGGCTTCGAAGGCGGGGAGGGCGTGATCGTCATCGCGGCCACCAACCGCCCCGACGTGCTCGACCCGGCCCTGCTGCGTCCCGGCCGCTTCGACCGCCAGGTGGTCGTCGGCCTGCCGGACGTGAAGGGTCGCGAGCAGATCCTCAAGGTTCACATGCGCAAGGTGCCGCTGGCCGATGACGTCGTGCCGATGACCATCGCGCGTGGCACGCCGGGCTTCTCGGGCGCCGACCTCGCCAACCTCGTCAACGAGGCCGCGCTGTTCGCCGCCCGCGAGAACGGCAAGCTCGTGCGCATGGAGCACTTCGACAAGGCCCGCGACAAGATCCTGATGGGCGCCGAGCGTCGTTCGATGGCGATGAGCGAGGACGAGAAGAAGCTGACCGCCTTCCACGAGGCTGGCCACGCCATCGTCGGCCGCGTCGTGCCCGAGCACGACCCGGTCTACAAGGTCACGATCATCCCGCGCGGTCGCGCGCTGGGCGTCACCATGTACCTGCCGGAAGGCGACCGTTACAGCTACAACCGCGTGCACATCGAATCGATGCTGTGCTCGCTGTACGGCGGTCGTGTGGCCGAGGAGCTGATCTTCGGCGCCGACAAGGTCACCACCGGCGCGTCGAACGACATCGAGCGCGCGACCAAGATGGCCCGCAACATGGTCACCAAGTGGGGCCTGTCGGACGAGCTCGGCCCGATCGCCTATGCCGAGGACGAGGGCGAGGTGTTCCTGGGCCGCAGTGTTTCGCAGACCAAGAACGTGTCGGACGAGACCGCCCGCCGCATCGATGAAGTGGTTCGCGGCATCCTCGATCGCGCCTACGCGCGCTCGAAGCAGATCCTCACCGACAACATGGACAAGCTCCATGTGATGGCCGAGGCGCTGCTGACCTACGAGACCATCGACGCGCAACAGATCGACGCCATCATGGAAGGCCGCCGTCCGGGCCCGCCCGCCGATTGGGGCAAGTCCGGCAGCACGCCCGTCAAGGACAATGACGGCCCCTCGGCGGGTGCTCCGCTGGGCCCCGCGGCGCCGCAGGCTTGATCGTCTCCGGGCGCTCGCCGCCATTGGTCGATGCCGCGGCGGTGCTGCGGGCGTCGCGCCGCAAGCGATTTCGCGGCGCCGTGGGCGGCGGGCTGGTCGGGAGCGGTTTCGCCGCTCTCGTCGTGTCCGGTTTGAACCTCTGGCTCGGCAAGCCGGCCCCCCTGGTCTGGGCCGGCGTGTTGCTGGGTTTGCCGATGGCCCTCGTCGGCGGCTGGCTCATCCTGAAGATCGGCGACTGACGGCCGGGCTTGTGGTGGCCGGGCGCAAGGGCGAGCATGGGCGCCCCGTCAGATGGCTCTCTGCATGCACTTCCCCCTCCAGATCGCGTTCAAGCGCATCGCCCTCTCGCCGCAGATCCGCGTCACCGACGCGCGCGGCACGCTGACCCACTACGTCAAGCAAAAGCTCTTCAAGCTGAAGGAGAGCGTCACCGTCTTCGCCGACGAAGCGCAGACCCGCCGCTTGTTCGAGATCCGCGCCGACCGGATGCTGGATTTCAACGCGGCATACCGGATCTCCGACGCCGCCGGCAAGCCGATCGGCGTGGTTCGCCGCCACGGCATGCGCTCGCTGTGGCGTGCCCACTACGAGATCCAGGCCGCCGATGGCCTGCTCCTCACGGCCAGCGAGGAGAACCCCTGGGTGAAGGTGCTGGATGGCCTTGTTTCCGACCTGCCGATCATCGGCCTGTTTGCCGGCTACTGGTTCCACCCGGCCTACCTGCTGAAGGATCGCCAAGGCACCCTGGTGATGCGCGTCCAGAAGGTGCCGGCGTTGATGGAAGGCCGCTATCGCATCGACGAGCATGCCGCGTTGGAGGGCGAGGCCCGTGATGCCGTCCTGCAGGGCATCTTCATGATGCTGCTGCTCGAACGCACGCGCGGCTGAGCCGCCTCCGGGAGCAGTCCAGGATGTTCGGCATCGATACCGTCCCCACGCTCGACTGCGCCGGCCGCGTGCTGCGGCTGGATCGACCGCAGGTCATGGGCATCGTCAACGTCACGCCGGACTCCTTCTCCGACGGGGGGCACCATGCGACCGTCGAGGCGGCGGTCGCGCACGCGTTGCGTCTCGTGGAGGAGGGCGCCGACGTGCTCGACGTGGGTGGCGAGTCGACCCGGCCCGGTGCCGAGCCGGTGGACGAAGCCACTGAACTGCGCCGCGTGCTGCCGGTGATCGAGGCGCTGCTGGCGAAGACGGCCGTGCCGATTTCCATCGACACCACGAAGCCCGGCGTGATGCGCGCCGCCTTGGCGTCCGGCGCCGGGATGGTCAACGACGTCATGGCCCTGCGGATGGACGGCGCACTCGAGGCCGTCGCCGCATCGAAGGCGGCCGTCGTGTTGATGCACATGGCGGGCGAGCCCCGGACCATGCAGCAGGCCCCGGCCTACGACGACGTGGTCGGCGAGGTGCATCGATTCCTCGCCGAGCGCGTCTTCGCCTGCGAGATGTCGGGCATCGACAAGCGGCGCATCGTCATCGATCCGGGCTTCGGTTTCGGCAAGTCGCTGGACCACAACCTCGCGCTGCTGGCGCAGTTGAGGCGCTTCACCGAGATCGGCGTGCCGGTGCTGGCGGGACTGTCGCGGAAGTCGAGCCTCGGCCAGATCACCGGTCGCGGCGTCGGCGATCGCCTGGCGGCCTCGGTGGCGGCGCACCTCGTCGCCGTGCAAAACGGTGCGCAGTTCGTGCGCGTCCACGACGTGGCCGCCACCGTGGACGCGCTGAAGGTGTGGGCCGCGGTGGCCGCGGTGCCGTCACCCCGGGGCAAGCCCGCGGCGCCGTCGATCCGCTGGCCGGACGACGACTAGGTGTCGCGACCCTCAGTCGCCCCGGCGGGACAGGACCACCCGGTAGACGACGTAGCCGACGCCGACCAGCAGCAGGATCGGTAGCATCTTCCCAATGCCCAATCCGAACTGGAACGCGCCGGTCGATTCGACGTTGGGCTGCAGCGAAGGCGGGATCTCGCCCTGGCCAACGGTGATCAACAATCCCGCCGGTTGGATGCCCTGGGCACTTTCGACGCTCACCAGCACGATCGGATCGCCCTGCGACAGCGGCGGCAGCGTGCGGACCGCGGTGCCGTCCAGCAGCCGGCCGCTTCCCGCGTTCACCGCCGAATAGGCCTCGTACAGGGCGTCGCCCCACATCGCGCGCAGTTCGGTTTCGCTGCGCCGGCCGTAGTTCTGCTCGAACTGCTGCTGGATCGTCCCGGCGGAGGTCGAGACGCGCAGGTCGCGTGGCCTGAAAAGCACGGTGCCTGCCGAGGGCGGGGTCGGTTCGCGTTCGAACATCCCGGTGACGACGACCTCGCCTTCGGGTTCTTCGCCGGGGGAGATCGCCACCAGGGTGTACGACACCCAGGTCGGCTGCGTCGGATCGAAGGCTTCGGGAAGGTAGAGCTGGGTGGAGCTCCGCATCTCCGGTGCCAGGGGCGTGGGCAGCACCTCGGTCGCGAGGACGCCGGCATGCACGAGGTTGGGCGCGACAAGCGCCGCGAGCAACAGGGCCAGTTCGCGACGCATCGCGCACTCCGTTCGGGGGACCTCGTCGAGGGTACCAGTCCGTCGCGGCGGCAAGGACGGCCTGCGGCTATGCTGCGCGCCGATGCCGACCCCCGTCGCCGAACGCCCGCTGCCCATCGCCGATGATCCGCGCTGCGATCATCGCCCGCTGGCGGTCGCGATCATGGGGCCGACGGCGTCGGGCAAGACCGATTTCGCCGCCGACTGGGCCGAGCGATTGAAGAGCGAGGTGGTCAGCGTGGATTCCGCGCTGGTCTATCGTCGTTTGGACATCGGTAGCGCGAAGCCCGATGCGGCGACCTTGGCCCGGGCGCCGCATCGCCTCGTCGACATCCGCGACCCGCACGAGCCCTATTCCGCCGCGGATTTCGCGCGTGACGCCTTGGGCGAGATGCAGGCGCTCTCCGCCGCAGGTCGTGTTCCCCTGCTGGTTGGCGGCACCGGCCTTTACTTCAAGGCCCTGCTGGAAGGGTTGTCGGACCTGCCGGAGTCCGACCCGGCGATGCGCATGCAGTTGCAGCGGGAACTCGAGGAACGCGGCCTGCCGTCGCTGCATGCCGAGTTGCGCGAGGTCGATCCGGCGGCGGGTGTTCGCATCCAGCCCGGCGACACCCAGCGCACGCTCCGCGCGCTCGAGGTGTTCCGGCTCAGCGGCGTCCCGATCAGCGAATGGCAGGCGCGGGGTCGCGGGCCGCGGACTCCTTTTCCCTTCCGTGTGCTGAAGCTGGTGCTCGCGCCCTCGGACCGGGCGGTGCTGCACGAGCGCATCGCGCGTCGATTCCACCTCATGCTGGCGGCCGGCTTCGTCGAGGAAGTGCGCGGATTGCGGGCCGATCCACGCCTGCACCCCGATCTGCCCTCGATGCGTGCCGTGGGCTACCGGCAGGCGTGGCAGCACCTCGACGGTGCCACCGACGCCGCGACCTTCGTCGAACAGGGCATCGCCGCCACGCGGCATCTGGCCAAGCGCCAGCTCACCTGGCTGCGCGGCGAGTACGACGCACTCTGGTTCGACCCGTCGGCCTCGCGCGGGGCGCTGGATCGGGTGGTGCGCGATTTCCTCGGCCTGGCGGCCTGAACCGGCGCTGCGTCGCTCGCGCGGCCGACGTGCGCTCACTCGCGCGTGACCCGCCCGCGGGCTACGATGCGGGCCCCGAGAAGAACAACCACACCGGAAATCCCATGTCGAAAGGCCAGAGCCTTCAAGACCCGTTTCTGAACGCGCTGCGCCGCGAACGGATCCCGGTGTCGATCTACCTCGTCAACGGCATCAAGCTGCAGGGAACGATCGAGAGCTTCGACCAGTTCGTCGTCCTGCTGCGCAACACCGTCAGCCAGATGGTCTACAAGCACGCCATCTCCACCGTCGTGCCCTCGCGCAACGTGCGCGTCGGTCCCGGCGGCGGCCAGGTGAATCCCACCGGCGAAGGCGGCGACGGCAGCGACGAGCTGGCCGACGAAGGCCACGAGTGACCGTCGCGCGGCGCGTTTTCCGCCGCCCGTCCCGATGAGCAGTCCACGACGTGAGCGCGCCCTGCTGGTCCAGCCGGCGGCGCCCGGACAGCGTGATCCCGCCATCGCCGAGGAGTTCGCCGACTTGGCGCGTTCGGCGGGCGCCGAGGTCGTGGCCGTCGTCGATGCCCGCCTCGAGCGCCCGAGCGCCAGTCACTACCTCGGGAGCGGCAAGGTCGAGGAACTGAAGGGTTACTGCGAGGCCAGCGACGTCGACCTCGTGCTGGTCAACGCCACCCTGAGCCCGGTGCAGGAGCGGAATCTTTCCGATGACTTGGGTCGCCGCGTCATCGATCGCGTTGGATTGATCCTGGACATTTTCGCCCTCCGCGCCGCGAGCGCCGACGGCAAGCTCCAGGTCGAGCTCGCGCAGTTGAAGCATTCCGCCACGCGCCTCACCGGAAAGGGCAAGGCGATGGATTCGCAGCGCGGCGGCTCGATCGGCCTCCGCGGCCCGGGCGAAACCGCGCTGGAGACCGACCGCCGCCTGATCCGAGCGCGCATCGACGCCCTCGAGAAGCGTCTGGAGCGCATCGACGTGCAGCGGACGCAGATGCGACGCGCCCGCGCCCGCAACGAGCTCCCCCGTGTCGCTTTGGTGGGTTACACCAATGCCGGCAAGTCGACGCTGTTCAACGCGCTGACCGGCAGTGGCGTCTATGCCGCCGACCAGTTGTTCGCCACGCTGGACCCGACCGTGCGCCGCATCGACGGCCTCGCCTGCGGCCCGCTGTTGCTGTCCGACACCGTCGGCTTCGTCCGCGACCTGCCGCACGACCTCGTGGCGGCCTTCCGCTCGACCTTGGCCGAGGCCCGCGAGGCCGACCTGCTGCTGCATCTCGTCGATGCGGCCGATCCCGAGCGCGACACGCGGATCGCGGCCGTGAACGCGGTGCTCGAGGAGATCGGCGCCGGCGACGTTCCACAGTGGACCGTGTTCAACAAGATCGACCGCATCGAGGGACTGACCCCACGCATCGACGTCCGCGAAGGCGAAGCCACGCAGGCCTGGGTGTCGGCGCGCGACGGGGCCGGCCTGCGGGCCCTGTTGGAGGCCCTGGGCACCCATTTCGCCACGGATCTCGTCGTCGGTCGGCTCGGGCTCGGTCCGGCGGACGGGCGGCTCCGGGCGCAGCTTCACGCACTTGGCGCGGTTCAGGCCGAGGCCGTCGACGACGCGGGTTGGCAGCTGGAGGTCCGGCTGTCGCGCAGTGCCGCCGAGCGCCTGGCGGCATCGCCCGGAGGCCACCCGCTTCACGGGCTCTTGCTTGTTGGGCCTGTCACCCCTACCTAGAATCCAGCATTCACCGACGCCCGCGACCTGCGGGCGTCCGCACGGAGCCCCCATGGCCTGGAACCAACCCGGAAACCGCAACAACGACCCCTGGCGAGGGAAGGACCCGAACCGCGAGGTCCAGGCTTTCGTCGACAAACTGCGCGGCATGTTCGGCGGCGGTGGTAACCGCGGCGGCACGGGCCGCGGCGGCGCCGACGGCTTCAATCCGCTGTACCTGATCGGTGGCCTGCTGCTTGTCTGGCTGGTCTTCAATTCCTTCAAGCTGATCGACGAGCGCGATCGCGGCGTCGTGCTGCGCTTCGGCGAGTACAGCCGGATGATGGAGCCCGGCGCGAACTTCAAGCTGCCGTGGCCGATCGAACGCGTCATCGTCGTGCAGGCGCAGGACGTCGGTGCGGTCGAAGAGCAGATGCTGGCCCTGACGCGCGACGAGAACCTCGTCGAGATCGGCTACAACGTCCAGTACACGATCACCAATCCGGAAGACTTCCTCTTCGGCACGCGCACGCCGCGTGACCTGCTGCAGCAGTTCACCGAGAGCGCGGTGCGCGAGGCAATCGGCAACGCGGACCTCGAGACGGCGTTGAACAAGCGCGACCAGCTGACGGCCAACGTGCAGAAGGTCGTGCAGGACTCGCTGGACAAATACCGCACGGGTTTGACCATCAACCAGCTCGTGCTGCCCGTGGCGGCGCCGCCGGCGGCGGTGAAGGCCGCCTTCGACGACGTGATCGCCGCCGAGCAGGACGCGCAGCGTTTCCAGAACGTCGCGCAGGCCTACGAAGGGCAGGTGGTGCCCCGCGCCCGCGGCCAGGCGTCGCGCACCCTCGCCGCCGCCAACGGTTATCGCGAAGCCGTCGTCGCCCGCGCCGAGGGCGAGGCGCAGCGCTTCGAACTGCTGCTGGCCGAGTACCGCAAGGCCCCGGAAGTGACGCGCAAGCGCCTCTACCTCGAGACCGTGCAGCAGGTTTTGGCGACCAACCCGCGGATCATCGCCGGGGCTGACGGCAACACCCTGCTGCTTCAGCCGACCACGCGGGGCGGGGCCGCCGCGACGCCGGCCGATCCCGCGACGCCGCCGCTGCTCTCTCGCCCCGAGGTGCAGGCCGCCGCCGTCGAAGCCAGTGACACCGCCCGTCCGGCCCGCCCGACGGACCGTGAACTCCGCGAAGGAAGCCGCTGACATGCGCCAGCTCCCCAATCTGCTCATTGCCGCCGCGCTCGGCATCCTCGTCCTGATGGGTTCGGTGTTCACCGTCGACCAGACCGACACGGCCATCGTGCTGCGCCTTGGCGAGGTCGTCCGCGAGGACGTCCAGCCCGGCCTGCGCTTCAAGGTGCCGCTGATCGAGACGGTCCGCACCTTCGACCGCCGCCTGCTGACGATGACGGCCGACAACAAGCGTTACCTCACGTCCGAGCAGCAGGACGTGCAGGTCGACTACTTCGTCGCCTGGCGCATCGAGAACGTGGCGCAGTACTACCGTGCGGCCGGTGGCGGCATCGAGAGCCAGGCCATCACCCGCCTGTCGCCGATCGTCGAGGGCTCCCTGCGCAGCCTGATCAACCGCAGCACGCTGCGCCAGCTCGCCGAGGCCGGTCGCCGGGATTCCACCGCCGGCCTGATCGACGAGATCAACAAGGGCGCCGCGACGCTGGGCATCAAGGTGGCCGATGTGCGCATCAAGCGCATCGACCTGCCGGATGACGGCGCCTCCGGCACCGAGTCGGTGCTGGACCGCGTCTTCAACCGCATGCGCGCCGATCGCGAGGAAGTCGCGACCCGCACCCGCGCGGAAGGCAACGAGCGTGCCGAGAAGATCCGCGCGGAAGCCGACCAGCAGGCGCAGGTGATCCTCGCCAATGCCGAGCGCGACGCGGCGAAGATCCGCGGCGAAGGCGACGCCAAGGCCGCGGAGATCTACGCCAACGCCTACGGCAAGGACGCGGAGTTCTATGCCTTCCACCGCAGCCTCGAGGCCTACCGCGGCGCACTGGCCGATGGCCAGACCACCTTGGTGCTGGACCCGGATTCGGAGTTCTTCGAGTACTTCGAACAGGCCCGCCGCTGAGCCCGGGCCGCCCGCCGCCGTTCGGGGTGGCGGGGGGCGGAAAAAGGGCGGATAATTTCGCAAAGCCGGGGCGCCTCAAGCGCCACCGGCTTTTGTCTTGTCTGGGGCAGGGGAATGCCCGGCGCCCACGGCGCTGCTCCCGTCCGGCCAAGGCCCGCCCGCAAGGGCCCGCATTCCATTGAAGAGAGGGCTTCGGCCATGGGTCAGTCGGTTGTCGTGTTGGGCGCCCAGTGGGGCGACGAGGGCAAGGGCAAGATCGTCGATCTGCTCACCGAGGAGATCGGCGCGGTCGTGCGCTTCCAGGGCGGCCACAACGCCGGCCACACGTTGGTCATCAACGGCAAAAAGACGGTGCTGCACCTGATCCCGTCCGGCATCCTGCGCGAAGGCGCGCTGTGCCTGATCGGCAACGGCGTGGTGCTGTCGCCGGCGGCGCTGCAGAAGGAGATCACCCAGCTCGAGGAGAGCGGCGTCGAGGTGCGTTCGCGCCTGAAGATCAGCCCGGCGACGCCGCTGATCATGCCGTACCACATCGCGCTGGATCAGGCCCGCGAGAAGGCCGCCGGCGGCAAGGCCATCGGCACCACCGGCCGCGGCATCGGCCCGGCCTACGAGGACAAGGTGGCGCGCCGCGGCATCCGCGTGGCCGATCTCGCCTATCCGAAGGAGCTGGCCGAGAAGCTGCGCACCACGATGGACTACCACAACTTCGTGCTGACGCAGTACCTCGGCGTCGAGGCGGTGGACTACCAGAAGACCTTGGACGAGGCGCTGGCGTTCGGCGCCTACGTCGATCCGATGAAGGCCGATGTGGCCGGCATCCTCCATGACCTGCGCAAGCAGGGGAAACGCGTGATGTTCGAAGGCGCTCAGGGCTCCCTGCTCGACATCGACCATGGCACCTACCCTTACGTCACCTCGTCGAACACGACCGTGGGCGGCGCGATGGCCGGCACCGGCGTCGGCGCGGACGCGATCGATTACGTGCTGGGCATCGCCAAGGCCTATGCCACGCGCGTCGGCGGCGGTCCGTTCCCGACGGAACTGAATGACGAGATCGGGCAGGGTATCCGCGATCGCGGCCAGGAGTACGGCGCCACCACCGGCCGTCCGCGTCGCTGCGGCTGGATGGATATCGTCGCGTTGAAGCGTGCGGTCGCCATCAACGGCATCACCGGCCTGTGCATCACCAAGCTCGACATCCTCGACGGGATGGAGAAGCTCAAGATCTGCATCGCCTACGAGTACCGTGGCAAGCGCACCGAGTACGCCCCCCTCGACGCAGCGGGCTGGGAGGAGTGCACGCCCGTCTACCTCGAGTTCCCGGGCTGGAGCGAGAGCACCGCGGGCATCACCGAATGGGAGAAGCTGCCGCCCGCGGCCCGCGCCTACCTCCGCGCGCTCGAGGAGCTGGCCGGCTGCCCGCTGTCCATCGTGTCGACGGGTCCGGGCCGCGAATCGACCATCGTGCTGCAGGACCCCTTCGCCTGAAGTCCCCGGCGGCGCATGGCGCGCCGCCGCATGTACGCCCGCGCGCGCTCTGCCATGATCGGATGGCACGTTCGACGGGGAGCAACGTGGCATGTCGCGAGGGGGGCAGGAGCCCATCGGGGGAACGGGCGCGTCGGCGGTGTCCGCGCCGCGTTGCCGGTGCAAGGGCTGGCGGACGCTGGTCCTTGCGGGCTTGTCGGCCCTCGCGGCCGCTTTGGCGGCGATCCCCGTCATCGCCGTCACGCCACCGGTGTTCCAGACCATCGCCGATGCCCGCACGGTGCCGAACGGGGTCATCACTGCGCTCGCTGAAGATGCCGATGGGCTGATCTGGGTCGGGTCCACGAACGGGCTGCTGCGCTTCGATGGCCAGCGCGTGCTGCACGAATCCGATCGCTCGGCCGCCCTCCCGAGAGCCTTCGTCCAAAGCCTGCACGCGTCTCCCGATGGCCGCCTGTGGGTGGGCTTGCAGGGCTTCGGTGTCTGGTGGCGGGATCCGGCCACCGGTGCGTTCGAGCCCGTTCCTCCCCCCGATTCCGACGCGGTGCCGCAGGGCGGTGTGCTCGCTCCGCTGGCCATTGCTTCCGATGGCGAAGGTGGCGTCTGGGTTGCGGATGCGCGTGACGGCGCGAGACGCATCGACGCGCGGGGCCGCTGGGTGGCGGGGTCGCACGTCATGGCCGGGAACTCGGTCCGGACCCTTCTCGTCGATCGGCAGGGCAGGCTCTGGCTGGGGCATCGCGGCGGCTTGGCACGCGTCGAATCCGGGGGGCTGACGCCGGTACCGGGTTTCGAGGGTCGCTACGTCTATGCCCTCCACGAAGCGCGCGACGGGCGGCTCTGGGCCGGGACCCAGGCCCACGGGGCCTCGATCATCGAATCTGACGGGTCCGTTCGGCATTTGCCGCTGGCGGTCGAAGCGGACGGGGTCGGCCATCCGTGGGTGGATGGATTCGCCGAATGGGGCGAGGGACGAATGTGGTTGTCGACCTTCGGTGGCGGCCTCGAGGTGCGGGATGCCGCCAGCGGGGCCCTCGTCGAGCGTTTGCGGCAATCGCCAGGCCGGGTCGGCAGTCTCGCGGTGGATCGCATCCAGTCGATCACCGTGGATCGTGCGGACCAGTTGTGGATCGCGACCTGGGGCGGGGGGCTCCAACGCCTGCCGTCGGGCCTGGAGGCCTTGCGATACCTCGCCGCAGGTCCCGGGGGGCTGAGGCATCCGACCATCAATGCGTCGCAACCCTTGCCGGATGGCCGCCTCTGGCTGGCCGTCGGTGACGTCGGTATCGATGAAGTGGACACCCGGACGCTGGCCGTTCTCCGCCAATGGCGCATCGGGGATTCACTGGCCGATGGCACGGTGCGGAGCCTGCTGCGGACCGCGGATGGCCAGTTCTGGGCCGCGATGCAGGAAGGAGGGCTCTGGCGCGCGGCGGATGACGCCGGCGCCTTTGTGTCGGTGGCGGATGATTGGCCGGAGCGTCGGGTCCGCACCTTGGCCGCGGCCGCCGCCGGCGGATTGTGGGTGGGTCTGGAGCGAGGCCTGCGCCGGGTGAATCCCGATGGCTCGGCCGAAGCGGCCCTCCTCCGCTCGGATGGCACGCCCTTCGACGAACTGGTCTGGAGCGTGCTGGAGGACGACAAGGCGCAGCTCTGGGTCGGCACCCCTCTGGGACTCTGGTGGCAGCCGGCGTCGGGGGGCGGTCTCCGTCCCGCGCAGGGCATGGCGGGTGGCGCCATGCCTTCCGCCAGGATGGCTGCGGAGTCTGGCGTCCTTCGCCTGGCCCAGGCGGCCGACGGCACGCTGTGGATGCTGGCGCGCGATGGGCTCTACCGCGTGGTGGATGCCCCGGAGGGCGTCGCGTTCGAGCGCCAGATCGAGGCGTCGGCCGCCCCCCAAGGGCTCGGGGACCAGTTGGTGATCGACCGCGATGGTGTGGTGTGGACGGGGCGCCTTCGCTTCGATCCACGCTCCCGACGGTGGCAGGCGCTGGGCCCGGCCGACGGCCTTGATGTCGCCAACCAGGTCTGGGGTGCCAGCCGCGCGACGACGGATGGCCAGATCGTGTTCGGCACCAGCACCGGCCTCGTGCTGCTCGATCCTTCGCGATTCCGCCCCTGGACCTTCAACCCGCAGGTGGTGCTGGGCACGGTGGAAGCGGACGGTGTGGTGCTGCCCCGCGAGCCCGGGGGCTGGCGGGTGCCGGCCGGCACGGAGCGGCTCGCCATTGGCTTCAGCGGGCTCGATTACTCCGACCCCGCCGCCGTCCGCTACCGCTATCGGTTGGAAGGGGAATCCCATGGTTGGATTGCCGCCGATGCCAGCCAGCCCACGGCGACCTTCGGCCGTCTCTGGCCCGGGGATTACGTGCTGGTGGTGGAGTCCACCAACCGCGTCGGCGACTGGAGTCCCCACGCGCTGGTGCTGCCGCTGATGGTGGAAGCGATGTTCTGGCAGACGCCGGCCTTCCTGCTCACCGCCGTGCTCGTGCTGCTGCTGGTGGTCGCCGGCCTGCTGCGGTGGCGCGAAGCCCTCGCGGCGAAGCGCGCGCTCCGCCTTCAGGCGCTGGTCGATCTGCGCACGGCCGAGCTGGTGCAGGCCCGCGATGCCGCCGAGGCCGCGCTGTTGGAGCTCCGCGGCACGCAAGGCAAGCTGGTCGAAGCGGAGAAGATGGCCTCGCTCGGCCAGATGGTCGCCGGCGTGGCGCATGAGTTGAACACGCCGTTGGGAAACGCGCTGGTGGTCAGCTCGACCTTGCAGGAACAGGCGCAGGGGCTCGCGAGGGCGGTCGACGAAGGACGCCTGAAGCGCAGCGACCTCGATGGCTTCCTCCGGGTACTCGCCGAAGGCAGCCAGCTCGTGGTGCGCAGCATCGGTCGCGCGCACGAACTGGTGTCGAGCTTCAAGCGCGTGGCGGTCGATCGTTCGGGCAGCAAGCGGCGCCGCTTCGACCTGGCCACCGTGGTGCGGGAGGCCTTGGAGATGGAGGCGCCGGCCCTGCGCCACGCACGCTTCCGCGTGGTGATGGCGGTGCCCGACGGCATCGCGATGGACAGCTACCCGGGTGCCATCAGCCAGATCGTCGGCAACATGGTGAACAACGCGGCGGTGCACGCCTTCGACGACGAGGCCGAGGGGACGCTGCGCATCGAGGCGGTGCGGACGGGCGAGGCGGATGCCGAGGTGCGGCTGTCCTTTACCGACGATGGTCGTGGGATGGACGAAGCCGTGCGGAAAAAGGTGTTCGAGCCGTTCTTCACGACCAAGATGGGGCGCGGTGGCACCGGCCTTGGCCTGAACATCGTCTACAACCTGGTGGGGCAGCTGCTGGCGGGCAGCATCAGCGTGGAGAGTCGCCCGGGAGCGGGGACGCGCTTCGAACTGCGGTTGCCGCTCGTGGCGCCGCCGTCCGAACCCGAGGTCGGCCGCTGAGCGGCGGGGCGGGCCGCCCGCAAGCCCCGAAAGGCCTCAGGCCCGCTCGTCGAACAGGCTGCCGATGGCGTCCTCGCGGGCGCGGAAAGCGGCGGCATTCGCTTCGAAATCGCGCTGCCCGACGCGGGCGTCGATCGCATCGCTGATCGCGGCCTGGTCGGTGTTGTTGGCCTCCGTGGTTCGCACGGTGCGGGCCTGCACGCCGCCGTTGGGAGCTTCGCTCTGCTCGACGCGCAGACGCTGGGCGCCTTCGGTCTGGCGGTTCGCGGTGTTGCTCGCGGCGGCGTCGACGCGCTGCAGCGCGACGGCCATGCCGGACTGCGAGGCGTTGGAGGAGATGCCGTTGATCATGGCGCGACCCTCGGGAAGGTGCGGAAAGCGTACGCCTCCCGCGCCCGGAAACCGTGAAGGCGGGCGGGGATTCGACGGTGCCGTGCGCCGACGGGTGCCGGCGTTGCGTTCAGGCGAGGGCGTCGAAGCGCTGGCCGAGGCGGTCTTCACGCCCCTGCAAGGCGTCGGGAACGGCCGCCATGCCGTTGGCCGCCCCTCCATTGACGCGGTTCGCCAGCGCATTCACATCCACCACGGCGGACGCCGCGGCCGGCATCGCGCGGGGCGATTCCAGGCGGGGCGCGTTCGCCGTGGCCGCCTGCACGAGGGCGAGGGCGGCGTAGGGCGTGGCGGAACTGATGCGATCGAGGGGCATCGTCAACCCGCGGCCGGTTCCTCGGCGTCCTTGAAGGCCTCGACCGGGATGCAGGCGCACATGATGTTGCGGTCGCCGTAGACGTTGTCGACGCGCGCCACCGGCGGCCAGTACTTCACCTGCTTCAGCGAGGGCAGCGGGAAGGCGGCGAGCTCGCGCGGGTAGCCGCGGGTCCATTCGCTCGCGGTCACGACCATCGCGGTGTGCGGGGCGTGCTTCAGTGGGTTGTCCTCGCGGTCGAGACGGCCGTCCTCGATGGCGCGGATCTCGTCGCGGATCTGGATCATCGCGTCGACGAAGCGGTCGAGCTCGTGCAGCGATTCCGATTCGGTCGGTTCGACCATCAGCGTGCCGGCCACCGGGAAGCTCAGGGTCGGGGCGTGGAAGCCGAAGTCGATCAGGCGCTTGGCCACGTCCTCGGCGCTGATGCCCGTGCTGTCCTTGATCGGGCGCAGGTCGAGGATGCACTCGTGCGCGACCAGGCCGTTGCTGCCCGAGTACAGCGTCGGGAAGTGCGGCTCGAGGCGCTTGGCCACGTAGTTGGCGTTGAGCAGGGCGACCTGCGTGGCGCGGCGCAGGCCTTCCGCGCCCATCATCACGATGTACATCCAGCTGATCGGCAGGATGCTGGCCGAGCCGAAGCTGGCGGCCGAGACCATCGGGCCGTCGCCGACGCCCGCGGTACGGAAGCCGTCCTGGGTCAGCGCGCCGGGCAGGAAGGGGGCCAGGTGCGACTTCACCGCGCAGGGGCCGACGCCGGGGCCACCGCCGCCATGCGGGATGCAGAAGGTCTTGTGCAGGTTGAGGTGCGAGACGTCCG
>Ga0209278_1000076_pt1 | contig 162860 bp, 218 predicted proteins | sample JI81BgreenDNA_FD_187504 | JGI IMG/M metagenome (GOLD analysis project Ga0209278, IMG submission 187504) | Wastewater effluent complex algal communities from Wisconsin, to seasonally profile nutrient transformation and Carbon sequestration -... | ecosystem: Engineered > WWTP > Effluent > Algae... | reverse complement strand
ATGGAAACTCTGATGGAACCCATAGGCTGGAAAACTGAGGAAGGTGGTTCTCTAGATGACTTCTTCTGATAGTATAGATATCATTACACGGCTCAGAACACGAGCAAACATCCGCCGGCAGATTCCTTCTAGGAAGAGTGTTCAGGAGGGGAAACCCGATAGGCTAAGCGACCTCCTAGAAGAAGCTGCAAACACAATCGAAGCATTAAGGAAAGAAAATGAGTCTCATAGACAAACTGAAAAAGAATAGCACAATCAAGGAAACATCCGTACTCAGCGAATCAAAGTTCTTCGAGGACCAGGAGTTCGTGAGGACTAGCGTTCCTGCTTTCAACGTAGCACTTAGCGGAAGCCTTGACGGTGGCTACTCTTCGGGGTTGACTGTTATCGCAGGTCCTTCCAAGCACTTCAAGACCAGCTTTACGCTTCTGGCAATTAAGGCATTCCTCGACAAACACAAGGACGGGGTAGTGCTGTTCTATGACTCTGAGTTTGGATCTCCCCAGTCCTACTTCGAGAGCTTCGGTATTGATGTTTCAAGAGTTGTTCACACCCCAGTAGCTAACATCGAGGAATTGAAGTTCGATATTATGAAGCAGCTTGAGGAGATCAAGCGTGGAGACAAGATCTTCATCGCCCTAGACTCTGCTGGTAACATCGCTTCCAAGAAAGAAGTTGAAGACGCCCTCGAAGGAAAGTCCGTTGCGGATATGTCGAGAGCAAAACAACTAAAGTCCCTGTTCAGGATGGTGACTCCCGTACTGACTATCAAGCAGTTGCCTTTCTGGGTTATCAACCACACATATCAGACACAGGAAATGTTCTCCAAGACTGTTGTGTCTGGCGGAACGGGTATCTACTACTCCGCAAACACTATCTTCGTCATCGGGCGTCAGCAAGAAAAAGACGGAGCAGATCTGGTTGGTTACAACTTCGTCATCAACATTGAAAAGTCTCGCTTCACTCGCGAGAAGGCAAAGATACCGATTACTGTAACTCACGAGCACGGTATCAACAAGTACTCTGGTCTGTTGGATATGGCTCTCGAGAGTGGTCACGTTATGAAACCTTCCAACGGTTGGTACTCTAGAGTCAATCTTGAAACTGGCGAGATTGAGGACAAGAAGTATCGCCTGAAGGACACCTTCAATGAATCATTCTGGGGTCCTGTACTTAAGGACAAGACATTCAAGGACTGGGTAGAGAAGACCTACAAAGTGGCTTCTGGTTCAATCATGTCCGATACGGAATTGGACGAAGTGATTGAAAGCATTGAAGATTGAGATGAGACCTGTAGAGTTTAACGTAGAGGAGATCGAAATCAACGATGCTCCTCGGTACGTCATTACTCTGGATGACTTCCCCGCAACCAAGTTCATTGTTGGGGAAGTCAAAATCACAGAGAATGAAGTTGAAGAAAACGCAAAGATAAGTTATACTTATGAAGTACTAAAGGGTCCTGACTCTCCTGAACTCTCATTGAGGATAGGGGACTTTCTAGTTCATTGTCTATCAAACGGTCTTAGAAACTTACCCATTGCTTTCATCGGCGGAACATGAATCTAGAAGAACAAATCATCAGTGGCTTCGTTTTTAGTGAGGAGTTTTGTAGAAAGGTCCTCCCTTTTACGAAGCCAATCTACTTTGAAGACCACTCAAACCAAATCATAGTTTCCACTATTCAGGAGTACTTCAACAAGTACAACAAGGTCATCACAAAGGACATTCTTGAAGTAGAGGTTCTGGCTAGAAAAGATTTGTCTCAGAATGATGCCAAATTCATTCCTGCCTTTGTTCAGTCCCTGGAAAACAAAGATACAAATGCCGAGTGGCTTGTCAACCAAGCGGAGTCTTACTATCAGAAGCGAGCAGTCTACTTAGCTATTCTTGATAGTATCGAAATCATAGACGGCAAGAATGGTAAATTGAGCGAGGATGCAATCCCTTCTCTTCTTCAGGAAGCCTTGTCTGTTACTTTCGATATGAACGTTGGGCATGACTACCTGGAGAATGCCGAGGAACGTTTCGACTCCTATCACTCGAAAGAAGAAGGCATACCCTTCGATATTGATCTACTGAATGAGATTACAGACGGCGTTGGTCTTCGTAAGAAAACTCTAACTTGTATCGCAGCTCAAACCGGCGGTGGTAAGTCCATTCTTATGTGCCACATAGCAGCAAACGCCCTGAAGCAAGGTAAGAATGTTCTTTACGTCACTGCTGAAATGAGCGAGGAGAAGATAGCCCAGAGAATCGACGCCAACATGATGAACACCCCTGTTAACGAGCTCAAGGATGTACCTCATGACATCTTCATTAACAGGATTGAAAAGATCAAAGCAAAGACAGAAGGAAAACTGATTGTCAAGGAGTACCCCACCTCTACAGCTCACGCCGGGCATATCAGGGCTCTTATTGAGGAACTGAAAGCCAAGAAGAACTTCAAGCCAGACCTAATCTGCATCGACTACCTGAATATCTTCACATCACAGAGAGTCAGGAACGCCCAAGCCAACTCCTACACTATCATGAAAAGTGTTGCGGAGGAACTAAGGGCTTTGATGATAGAGAATGACTGCCCTGGGGTAACTGCTACTCAGCTTAACCGAGGAGGCATAGGAACCTCTGATGTGGACATGACAGATACTTCTGAGTCCATGGGTATCGTACACGCTCTTGACCTCTACTTGGCTTTGATTAGGACTGAGGAGCTTGATGACCTTGGCCAGGCAATGATAAAGCAGCTCAAGAATAGATACGGCGATGTGTCTAGGTATAGAACCTTTGTTGTCGGAATGGATGCTGCTAGGATGAAGTTCCATAACGTTGAGCAAGCTGCTCAACAAGGGTTTGCCAGGGGCAAAACAAACGAAGATGACGATACCCCTGCGTTTGACAAGTCCAGTTTTGGTAAGAGGATAAAGGCAGACGGACTCAAGTTCTAAAGACAAAACCCCATAAATAGTCAATACATTTATGGGGTTTTTATGTTTCAAAATTTCAAAGACTATTCATACGCAAAGTATCTTTCCGAGGCCGTAGGGCAAGGAGGGAGAGACTATGAAGTCACTATCAACGATCGCCTGAAGAAACACGGGAAAGCAGACAAGGACGCCAAAGTGGCCGGGTCTTCTGCTGACGCCCCTGATGCGAAGTTCCACCACAATGGTAAGGAACACAACCTAGAAATCAAGGCCGATCACAAAGCCATGTTCGGGCAAATCGAACTTCATCATGACGGTGAAAGATGGCATATTTCCCCCAAGGCAGCAAAGAAGTATCCCCACACAGCAGAAGCTATTCATGCCACGGGTTTCCTTGAGAAAGTAAACAAGCAGTGGGATAAGCCCACCGGAGACTATGATAAGGATCTGCAGAAGGGTAACGTTTACCATATGCACCCAGATGCTGATCCAATCAAGGCTCATTACGGCAAGGACAGAAAGACCAACTATATCCAAATTGGTGGAGGGCATGGTTTCTACCACACCGGCCATGACGAGGGCAAGTTGGGTTCACCGGAACTTCATGGAAAAACTCAACTAAGAGCCAGAATGAAGTACAGAGGCACCGACAAAAACGGCAAGAAGAAATACGGTGCTCTAATCGTTATGGGTCTCAAGGATGCGGATAAGTCACATCATGACTTGGATGTTGATCCAAAGGAGAAACCATAAATGGCGGCTCAACAAGGGTTTGTGTATGAGGAAAACGCCACAAAGTTCCTCAAGAAATTTGACCTGTCTGACGGAATAACTGCTGGCGCTTCACACACCAGGCCTGACCTGATGCTAACCGTAAGAGGTAAGCAAGCTGGGTGTGAACTAAAGATATCACCAACTGCTGGCGGCTCCCTTGTTATCAAGGCCTATGCTAGATCCAAGCCACATTGGAGGTTTGGAGAGATTGAGCACGACGAAACAGAAAAGCAGTTTCTGGCAGATTTGGCAAAGTTCTCTGGTGTTCTACAAAAGATCAACGACAAGTGGACCATGCCTGTTTATAACGTCTCTGATAGAACGCCTGAATGGGAAAGACAAATGCTAGGCATTCCCTTAAGAGATCGCTATGACATGGACCTCAAGACGTGTCCTGACATAAAGATGGAGCTGCCCTCAAACTCCATGACTAGGTATTATAACCTGAAAAGCACCTATTACATCAACGTAGGTACTCATGGGTTTTATCTGTTGGGAAGTCAAGACCCTCTTGGGTTGAATCAAAGAATGGCTAAGCTGGGACAACCTTTGATCCCCAGGTTTGAGGATGTGTGTAGGATCACGGCTCGTGTTCGTTGCCAATCCAAGGGCGTCACAAAGGCTGACGCCGAGGAAAAATCCAAAGGAAGGATTGGTGCTCAGGGATACCAGTTTACGTTTACCATCGAATTTGCTCTGCCTAAGAACTCTTCCCCCTACAACATAGCACCCATAGATGGTAAGACAGTCAACATTATAGAAAACAAAGCAGAGTTCAAATGCCTAATGTAAGATCTCTTAAGTCCTATATGAATGAGGCTGCTGCCAATACCCATATGCAGCACCTAGAACAGCTAGTCTTTGACCTGGGTGTTGAAGGCACACGCAAGGCAATCATGTTCCTGAGAGACGTTAGGGATATGCTAAGCCAAGGCAACGACAACAAGAAGACCGTAACCACAGTGAAATGGGACGGGGCGCCAGCTGTCTTTGCTGGTATCAACCCCGAAAACGGAAAGTTCTTCATAGCCAAGAAAGGCTTGTTTAACAAGAACCCCAAGCTATACTACAGTCATGAGGACATAGACTCCGATACCTCAGGCGACCTAGCAGACAAGCTAAAAGTGGCTTTCACGGAGTGTAAGAAGCTGGGGATAAAGAGTGGTGTTTACCAGGGAGACATCATGTTCACCCGTAATGACTTGAAAAGCCAGACTATAGATGGCACCAAGTACATTACCTTTCATCCCAACACAATACTCTACGCCGTCCCCCTAAACTCTGCGCTAGGCAAGAGGATACTAGGTAGCAACATAGGAATCGTTTGGCACACAACCTACGAAGGCGACTCAATACAAAATCTGAGTGCTAGCTTTGGTAAGAACATAACGTCAAAGTTTCGTAAGTCATCTTCCTCATGGATGGAAGATGCTACGTTCAAGGATGTGACAGGCGCAGCAACATTCACACCTGAAGAGAGAAAAACGTTTGACGCAATGCTAGCTAACATAGGCAGAGCGTTTCAAAAGATGCCCTCTCAGACACTCAACGCCATACATAAGGACCCAGACCTCCTTATGCTTGTTCACACCTATGACAACAGCAAGGTAAGAGCAGGAGAGAAGATTACAAACGTAGAAGCTCACGTAGATGGTCTTTACAAGTTCATAGATGATCGCTTTACTAAGGAAGCATCTGGAATGAAAACACAGGCAGGTAAAGACAGAACAGATGCTCGTCGCACTAAGATACTAAACTTCTTCCTTGTGCACCCAAAGAGAGAAATTATCGCCTTGTTTGAACTCTCCAAGATGATTGCAGAGGCAAAGCTATATCTCATCAAGAAGATGAACCAGGCAAACAACATAGGTACATTCCTCAAAACTAAGAGCGGATTTAGAGTAACATCACCTGAGGGGTTTGTTGCTATATCAGACCATGGAGCCATCAAGCTGGTTGATCGCTATGAGTTTTCATTGGCAAACTTCGACCCTATGTTCATGAAAGGTTGGCAGAGATGATTAGCTTGCAAGATTACATAACAGAGCAATCCAAGTCAAAGTACGCCATAAAGAAAACCGAAGTGTCTGACACAAGAGGAAGAATAAAGTCTGCCTACAACGTAGTTGATACCAAGGACGGATACATATACGATACGTTTGACCTTAGGCGTGACGCCAAGGCATGGATAGAAAGAGCGGAGAAGAGCAAATGACATCATTCAAAGAATACCAATCATTGGAAGAATCTTACAAAAAGAAATATGATGCTGCTCCCGACGACGTGAAAGAAGTAGCGGACCATATATCCATGCTGAAAAAGCAACCTACAGATTCTCTGAAAAGAATGGCTAATCAACAATTTAGAGTACACTCAGCAAAGTCAAAGCAAGAGTATATCGGTATGTTGTTGAGATCTAAGTTCGGGAATAAAAAACTTGAAGCACATGATAAACATTTCTTCAACGAGTCTGAAGAGAATAAAGATCCTTGCTGGAAGGGATACAAACAACTCGGCATGAAGAAAAAGAATGGCAAGGAAGTGCCCAACTGCATACCAGAAGAAATGCAACTTGGTGACGGGTTCATCTTCGAAGATGGGACTGAGGGTGAGATTATTTTCATCTACGAAGAGGAAGGCAAACCCCTAAACAAACCCATGAAGGGCGACGTTAAGAAGTCCAAAGTCTACGTCAAGAACGAAAAAGGCAATGTTGTCAAAGTAGAGTTTGGCGACAAGAACATGAGCATCAAGAAGCACATTCCTGAGCGTAGGAAGTCCTTTAGGGCTAGACACAACTGCGATAACCCAGGTCCAAAGACGAAGGCAAGATACTGGAGCTGCAAGGCATGGTAAGCTTCAAGGAATACTACACAGGCCAGATTCAGAACAAGGGCAACTACCTCTCCATAGGCGTTGACAACCCTGAGATATATGAGCTGACGATAACACCAAACCTGAGGCCTGCAGAAGGCGTAGAAGTGCCTGCAGAAAAGAAACACATCACCTTGATGTATTCTCCGGATAGTAACCTTGACCCTTTTCTATTGGGCGAAATGGTTAAAATGAGCTTCACTGGTTCCTGCCATGGTATAGTTTCTGGTTATGCTTGCTTCGATGACTTACCGAAGGATGGCGAAAGAGACGAAGCAAAGGCTACCATTGTGGCAAAGATAGAATCTGAGACCCTGAGAAACATACACGAGTACCTCAAGGGAATGGGTTGCAATCACACATACCCTGACTTTTCCCCACACATTAGCTTGTGGTATGGTGCCCCAAAACGAGAAGCCGAGGAGATAGTCGAAGTCCTGAACTTCACTAGGAATAGCGCAAAGGTGTATTTGTCTGGTATAAAATCAAACGTCATTATTAAGAACTGGGCTGACACTCTCAAGGAAGCATCATATGAGGGGAACGTAGGCGCCATGGAAATGGTTAAATTCTTCTCTATAGCGACAACGGAAGAGAAGGTAAAACTTAAGGCTCTAGTCTCTGCAGGTAAGAACAAAGAAGCATGGGAAATGATACAGAGCAAGTTGAATATCAAGCTTCACAAGTCAATCCTGGGAAACCATAAATAATAAACACTACATCAATGGGATATATGAAACCTATACTAGAAGCCAAGAGCAAGACTATTGTCCTAGCCTGGGGCAGGATGAACCCACCTACGATAGGGCATGGGGTTCTGGTAAAGGCCGTCGAAGTGCTGTCAAAGAAGTACTCTGCGGATCATGTCATATATCTGACCAAGACACAAGACCCCAAAAAGAATCCCTTGAATGTTAACCAAAAGGTTAAGTTCGCAAGGATGGCTTTCAAGGGCGTCAACATTCAGCCCGCTACAGATAGCATTAGAACTATCATGGAAGCCGCCAGGGCCCTAAACACCAAATACTCCAAACTCATAGTCGTAGCAGGTTCGGATAGAGTTCTGGAGTATAAGACACTCCTGGACAAGTACAACGGCAAGGACTACAACTTCGATTCGATACTCGTAGTGTCTGCGGGTGAAAGAGACCCAGACGCCGACGGCACCGCTGGGATGTCCGCATCCAAAATGAGAAAGGCAGCAGAGGATAATAACTTCACTGCGTTCCTTTCTGGTGTTCCTAAGACAATATCAAACGCATCAGCAAAGATGATGTTCAATGACCTAAGGGCCGCAATGAACATCATAGAAGGAACCGAAGCGAGAGAAGAGTACGTTAAGAACGAGTTGTTCTGTATTGGCGACATAGTAACGCACGGAATCCTCGAGAGGACTGTTACGTTCAGGGGATCAAACTATGTCATTCTAGACAACCAGGAAAAGGTCTGGCTCAAGGACATCATCCCAACAGAAAAAGTAAACGAGGCAGTCGTGGTAAAGCAACAAGAAAAGATAAGAGCAGCTAGAATCATTGCCATGGCTCTGGGGTTTGAGGAAGCGGAGACAAAGACAGATCCTGTAATGATAGTCAATTCAGCACTCAGGTTGTCAAAGAGAAAAGTCCTAAACAAGGAAGCAAAGGATATCCTAAGAAGGATGTTGGATCTTGCCAGGAAGATGGAAATATCCTTTGATGAAAACCTAGCGAAGAGTCTAACAGAGGGCGAAGTTCCTGAGCTTGATCTACCTAAGGAAGACGAAACTCATCACTTAATGCACCTAAGTACCCTACCTTCTGATAAGTCAAAAAGGTACGCTAGAATAAGAAAGATACACTACAAGGCTCATGAGTCGATAGAGGATGAGGAACTTGACTCCATAGTTCTTGAAGTTACTGATGACTTCATATCCGACGAAGCCTACGATGATGACGACTTTGTTATACTTGACGAAAACGATCAGGAAGTAGAAGTCGAAAATTTTGAAGGACTCAACGAAGTACTTTCCAGAATAGCTAGAATGAGAGCAAAGGTCAAGATGGCTAGGACAAAAGCCAAGAGAGAACGAGGAGCAAGAATAGCTCTAAGTCGAAGAAGCGACGGTAAGGTAGCTAGCAAAAGAGCACGTCGCCTGGCTATTCAAGCTCTAAAGAAGAGGCTAGCTAAAAAGGATCTAAGTAAGCTGACTGTTAGCGAAAAGGAAAAGCTAGAAAAGAGGCTGGAACGTATGAAGCCAGTCATTGCTAGACTCGCAGTAAAGATGTTGCCTAAAGTAAGGCAGTTCGAAAAAGATAGACTCTCTAAGGATTAAAAAATGGAAGACATCAACGAAAACGACAGAGTAGAAAAAGAGAACGAACTCAAGGACATCAAGGATAGAATTGAGTACCTCAATAAAGTCTATTCCAGAGCCAAAGACGAAACTATGAAGACTTCAATCAAGAAGTCCATGGCTAAACTCGCAGCAAGAAGAACTGTCCTAGCTAGAAAGATGAACGAGGCACAAAAGCCTGACTTCATCGATGCTGACAAAGATGGTAACGAAAAAGAGCCAATGAAGAAAGCAGTAAAGGACAAAGTTAAGAACTCCATCACACTGCCCGACGACGTTAGACTTGAAAGTGCATCTGTTGACGAAGTTAAAGGCAACCATAGACCAGGTTGGATGCTTAGAGCAGATCCAGCCCTAGCCAAGAAGGTCAAGGAAGTCGTAAAGAAGAACAAGGAGAAGAACAAACTCCTTGGTAAGAAAGTGTCTGAAGACTCTGAACAGATTGATGAGTTGTCAGTAGATAAGATGCTGAAGTATTCTGATGCAGCAGAAAAAGACAGAGAACGCCTAAACGATAAGTGGTCTGCTGGGACTGCATCTAAGAAAGAAAAGCAAAGAGTCCTAGGCAGAGAAGAAGGCGAAGCTAGAGCAGCAAACAAAGTAAAAAAGAAAACAGGTAAGTACCCTGACCAACATGGTGTATTGTCCAGGATTAGGTACTCAATTACTAAAGAAGAAACAGAGATTGAAGAGTCTGCTTTTGTTGTGACTTGGTCAGACCTCGACTATAAGGTTTCCACAAAGAAGTTCATGAAAAGTAAAAACGACTCCCCCGATAAGGCAGAGCGCGATGCTCGTGAATTTGCTAAGAAGCTCGAGAAGCAAAATAATATCCGCACTGTCAAGGTTAGGGCAATCAATGAAGAAGAACAGATTGAAGAACTCTACAGAGACACTGTTCGAAGCTACATGAAGAAAGCTCATCAGGACGAACAAAACCCTGACCACCCTAAGAAGGAAAAGAGAGCTGCTGGTGTTAAGAAGGCCCTAAATCGCCTGAATAGCAGACCAGATTATGGGTTAACAGCCGACCAAAAGAAGTCAGCCGCACAGGCTAGAGCAATGGGATATGGTCGTGGTAGGGGTCATTACATGGGTGACTCTATTGAACACTCAGAAGGCGAATCTATTGAGGAACTATCCAGCGAGAAGCTAGGCGAATACAAGAAGAAGGCATCGGCCGATGCGACCGCTGCTGATGCCAAGGGCGACTTCAAGAAGGGTGATAAGCGTTACTCTGGTATCATCAAAGCAACCAAGAAGCAGTTTGCCAATGACATAAAGAAGCATGCCAATGAGGAAGTTGAAACAGTAACTGAGCAAAAGCATCGTGTTGCAGTAACGGTATCGGAACCAGACCACCCTGCTGTGTCAATGCGTAAGGCGACCAAGCAAAAGTTTGTTCGTGTTACCGCAGCAGACGAAAAGACCGCCGTAGAAAAAGCGAAGGCTCACTACAAGAAGTCCGGATACAAAGTGCACGGAGCAGAACACGCAGGGATGGTTAACGAAACACATCTGAAGCCAGGTACTAAGATTAAGGACGGCAAGGAAGAGCTCACCGTCCAGAAGCCCGTAGGCGATGACAAATATGTTGTCAAAGCCAAGGAACCCAAGTAACATTTCTCTTCAACTAAATAAAACAAGTCCAACAAAGGAAGACTATGAAATCCTATAATCAACTCATCGAAAGCCTGCTAGAAGCATGGCCAGGTACTCCCGAATACAACAAAAAGCACGGCGCCGCAAAGGGCATGACCGGTGCTACTAGGGGAGCTAGGCACGACATCGAAAAGAAAGATGGCGTGACTAAAGTCACTAGACGTTACAACAAAGATGGTGAAAGCGAAGAGCCAGCGAACCGTGAAACCGGCGGCGCGCCTGTTAAGCGTGGGCGTGGTCGTCCACCTGGCAAGTATGGCTCCTACAAGAAGAAGGTAAAGGAAAGCCTCGATATTATCGACTCCATGGAAACCGAAGAAGAAGTCATGTCCTTCCTCGAAAGCCTGGATCATGAAGATCTCATGGATGTTCTTGACGCCATGAACGAAAGTGACGAAGAGGATGATGATGATGAAGAGGCTGTCGAAGAAGGTGTAAAGAGCGCACCTAGAGGTAGCGCAATGCTCTACAAGGCAGGCAAGAAAGCAGTAAGCAACATCAAGAAGAAGGAAGCTGAAGAAAAGCCAGCGCCTAAGACTGAGTCAGTTGAAACTCAACCAATAGCAGAAGGGCTTAGCGTAGATTCTCTCGCTTCCTTCATCACCAAGCAAATCAAGGAGTAAAGAGAATGGCACTATGGGGTAAAACAGACGCTACACCGTCTAGACCAAACTGGCTTAAGGCTGCTGACTACCCAGCAGGCACGCAGTTTCTTTTCGTAGACAGAGAAGAAGCTGCTCTGGAAGCAAACAAGAAGAAGGGAATCAAGGGCCCAGGCTGGTATGTTCTCAAGACACACAAGGACTCATCCGGCAAGAAGCGCTGGAAAGCAGAGCTTATCGTTGCGATGAGCGTGCCTGTGGCAACATCAGGAGACGCAGCAGATGATCTGTTTGTGCCTGACGTAAACGTGGAAGTAACTATCACTGTTCAGCCTACCGACCAGACTGCAGTGGCCGGAGCAGCAACTTTTGCAACCACAGCAACCATTGCTCCTTCCGGTACTCTCGCTTACCAGTGGCAATATCAGCCAGCTGCTGAAACTGGTGCTTGGGTTGACGTACCTGGAGCAACTTCTGCTTCTCTAGCTCTCACCGCAAGAACAGTTGCAAACAACGGCGACAAGTACAGAGTAGAAGTTTCGGGCTCTGGAGCTGCTCCTGTTACCTCTGACGTAGCAGTACTCACCGTCTCCGCTTAATCAGGGCTTTTCGTTATGGTTTTGAGTGAAGAAAACTTTCTTCTCTATGCTATGAATAACTATTCAGTTCCGTCATGCCCCACGGTAGACGAATTTGAGGATGACTTAAGGGTGTTTACATACATCAAGAAGCATCTAGCTAGAGAAGATGTAAAAGTTCACCTTCTTCTAAACCATATCATCATAGCCTTCAACTGTTTCGGTGACGCGGCCCTTGGGATGATGTTCTACAAAGTAGACAAAATTTACTGGGGCAAGCTGATAACCTTTCTGTTGTTCATAGACAGGATGCCAGACACAATACCTGAGTTTGGCATCTTTCTTTCTGACTTCGCGATAGACCAGAAAATACTACAAGAGCTTAACCAACTATGATAGATTCCCTTATAGCCTTTAGAGTGCTCTATATGCTAGTAACGCCGTTCAAGGAAACAGAGGCGTTCAAGTTGGGCATCATAGATGAGCAGGGAAAGCGCCTCAAAAATCTGGCCGACCTAAAAACCCAGAAAGAGAAGGACGCCTACAATATGTTGGTGCGACTGGTGTTTAACCTGAAGAGGCTTCTAGCGCAACTCCCAGGGGGAGACAACAGACTAAAAAGTTTCGCCGCAGCATACTTCCTTGTTAGAGAAAACATCAACAACGAATCCATAACAGACGAAGAGCTTGATGATTCGTTCCAGAGACTTATTGAGAGTGATGTTACCCTAGTCGAGGAAACCATAGACATAAAGAACTTCCTGGCTTTGTTTGAGGATGCTCCTGTGAACTCAACAGGCCCAGCAGTATCCAGCGACGAGCCTGTGATACGAGGTAGAAAGTTCAAGAGGCTCGAAAAGAGACCGAGTATCATCGAGCCCAAAGAGAATGAAGTGATATTCATAGAAGATGAAGGAGTGCTCCTACATGAACATAATGCTTATACTGTCCGTTATTAAGAACTTTGGCTCCCTGATTTTTGAATACTGGAGATTCTGGGTTCCCGCCGTATTTGTAGCTATAGGCGCCTACTTTGGACATAGCCATACAGAAAAGTCATGGGAAGCTAAGTTCTCAAAGCTAGAGAAAGAAGCTGCTGAACTCAGGGAACAAAACCTAGTCATACAGGCCAAGTCTGAGCAGATAACCGTGGTTGAAGTGACTAAGTATGTTGACAGAGTGAGAGTAGTTAAAGAAAGAGCCGAGGAGATTATCCGTGAAGTACCTATATACGTTACACAAGAAGCTGATGCTGCCTGCACTATTCCTGATGGTTTTGTCTGGCTGCACAACGCCGCCGCAACAAACAACCCAGTTGAAGTTCCCGACGCCGCCAGAAGTGTTAATGAGAACACCACCGGAGTTGAGCTCTCTACCGTTGCAGAAACAGTAGCACAGAACTATGGTACATACCATGAAGTTGTAGAGCAACTCAAGGCTCTGCAATCATGGATACGGGAACAAGAAAAGCTTCACAACGAGTAAGTTCGTTCCTATACCTGAAAAGCCATGAACAGTAATGTTTGTGGCTTTCTCTTTCTGTATAATCCCTGTTGATTATCATCCAGTACACGGTTAGTTTACGACGCGTCAAGCATTCAGTCAACACTTTTTCAACAGTTTGACAAAATTCTTTTTGGTGTTAGACTTAAGATTGTTGTAACCTAACCTACATCATGCTACACATTGAACTACCCTATGCTTCCCGCATAGGCACTTACCTTAAGAACTTCAAGCAGAAGTCCCAGTACCTTTGGAACTTCTCCTGTCCTATCTGTGGCGATATGTCCAAGGGCAAACAAAAAGCCCGAGCCTACATTTATAGACCAGGGGGAGCCAACCATCTGAACGTTAAGTGCCACCATTGTGGGCATAGCTCATCTCTTGGTTCCTTTTTGAAGTTGCAGTTCCCTGCTATCTACAAGGAGTTTGCCTACGAAAGGTACAAAGCCACAAACGTGCCTCATGTACCCCACACTGACTTTCTTGATAAAGAGAAAGTAAAGGTAGATGCTCCACTCACAGATGCCGCTGTGGATGATTTGTTGAGGTGTGATAAACTTCCTTCAACTCATGAAGTTGTTGAACTCCTGAGGCATCGAAAGATTCCCATGGATAGGTGGCATCTGCTGTACTACACACCTAGCTTTGTTAAGTACACAAACAATCTTCTGCCTGGCAAGATCAAGGATATGGAAGAGCATCCAAGGCTAATCATACCTTACTTTGACAACCATGGGAAGATGTTTGCCTATAGCGCAAGAGCTCTAGACGACCATCCCCTGAGGTATTTTACCATAAAACTTGACGACAGGGAGAGAGTTTATGGGCTTGACCGCATAAATAACAAACTCGGTAAAATTTATGCCGTGGAGGGACCTTTGGATAGTCTCTTTCTCCCCAACTGTATTGCTGTCTCAGGTTCTAACTTTGACTGCGACACAACAAGGGCTCTGAAGAGCGTCCTGACTTTGATCCCAGATAACGAACCAAGATCAAGGGAAGTGTGCAAGCTAATCAACAAGCACATCAAACTTGGTTATAGGGTCTGTCTTCTTCCTCATAGGATAAAGACAAAGGACATCAATGAGCACATTATGAGTGGAATGAGTAAAGAAGAATTGATCGATCTCATTGATTCCAACACATTTCAAGGAGCCACGGCTATGCTGAGGTTTTCTCATTGGAATCTAGTAGAAAAACAACAAAGGAAAACATATGGAACTAAAGAAGCATCTTTTGCCTATTGAAGATTGTCCAGAGCCTACTGTCTTTGCTGACAAGCAGCTCTCGATATTTTGGACACATAGCGAGGTGAAAGTAGAAAAAGACATTCAGGATATCCTGGTGAACTTCACAGAGGCAGAGAAACACGGTGTCATTACCACCCTAAAATTGTTCTCGCTGTACGAGACTCACGCAGGTGATGAGTACTGGGGTGGTAGGTACAAGAAAATATTTGACGGCGCGGAATTCCACAGAATGGCTTCTGTGTTTGCTATGTTTGAGTTGGCAATACACGCTCCCTTCTACAACAAGATCAACGAACTCCTACACATCAACACACCTGAGTTCTATCTGTCTTACCAGGAAAGCGACACCCTCAAGGACCGCATGAAGCACATTGGCGAAATCATTGACGACAAGAGTGACTTGGTGTCTCTTGGTATGTTCTCCATGGTCGAAGGTGTAGTTCTGTATTCCTCTTTCGCATATCTGAAACACTTCCAGTCCCAAGGTAAGAACAAGATTCTGAACTTGGTGCGTGGAATCAACTTCTCTCTTAGAGACGAAAATCTCCACTCCCTCGCCGGTGCTTGGAGCTTCAAACATAAAGCCAAGGAAGTAAGCAAGGATTACCTCGAGAACTACGTTAAGCCACGTATCATTGCTGGCGCTGAACTCCTTCTAAAGCACGAAATTGAAATCATCAAGATGACCTTCTCCAAGGGAAAGATTGATGGTATCACTGAACACCAGCTTGAGAACTTTGTGAAGTCAAGAATAAATGAGTGCATGAAGGAACTTGGATTTGAAAAGCTCTACGACGTCAAGTATAATCCAATTGGTGAATGGTTCTACAAGGCAATCAATGACTATAGCTTCAATGACTTCTTCTCGGGCGTGGGCAATCAGTACCATAGAAACTGGGATGAGTCTGGATTTATTTGGAAAAAGGCAGAAGAGGTACTGGCAGCATGAGCGAAAACATCTACACAAAACTGAGCGAGGAACGAAAGCGTCTCCAGGAAGAAGGCAAGGTTCCTATGTGGTACACCACTGGTGGATACCAGATGTTCAAGGAACGTTATGAGTATGAAACCAACGGCGAATCTGTACTCGGCCAGTTCAAGAGAATTGCAAGGACTGCCGCTGCTCACCTAGTAGGTACGAAGTACGAAACACAAGCAGAGGGCAAGTTTTTTGAACTACTGTGGAAGGGCTGGCTCTCTCCATCTACTCCTGTGTTGGCAAATATGGGGACGAGTCGAGGCCTGCCCGTCTCCTGTTCTGGAAGCGTAGTGGGTGACAGTATCCATGGCTTCTACTCGAACAGACTCGAGACGGCAATGCTCACGAAGATGGGCTTTGGTACTAGCTCATACCTCGGTGGTATTCGACCAAGAGGTTCCAAGATCAGCGTCGGCGGTAAGGCGTCTGGCGTTGTACCTGTGTTTAAGGGCCATGTCAATGATATGCGTGATGTTGCTCAAGGAACTGCTCGTAGAGGAGCCTGGGCGGGCTATCTTGAACTTGACCACGGTGACTTTGATGAGCTTGCTGACTTCATCCTCGCTGAGCCAGACGACGCCAACGTGGGTTGGATCATACCCAACCGAGTTATTGAAGCCCTTGAGAATGGCGACGCAGAAATGCAGCGTAGGTTCGCCAAGGCCCTGAAGATAAAGATGGTTGTTGGTAAGGGTTACTTCTGCTTCATTGACAAGATCAATGAAAAGAGACCTTTGATGTACAAGGAACTTGGTCTGGACGTTAAGGCTTCCAACCTTTGTGATGAGATTACCTTGTTTGCCGACGAAGATCATACCTTCACTTGCGTTCTATCCTCGATGAACGTTGCAAAGTACGATGAGTGGAAAGATACCGACGCTGTGTTCTGGGCAACAATCTTCCTTGACTGTGTGGCGTCGGAACTCATCGAAAAAGCAAAAGACATTCCGGGTCTGGAGAAAGCAGTTCGTTTCACACAAAAGGGTAGAGCTCTTGGTCTTGGTCAATGTGGCTTCCATACCTATCTGCAGGAAAACATGGTGAGCTTTGAGAGCTTCCAGGCTCAGATGCTGAACATGAGAATCTCCGGGCAGATTTGGGACCAATCTCTAGAGGCATCTAGGGACATGGCAGTGGAGTTGGGGGAACCGGAATGGTGTAAGGGGCATGGTCTTCGCAATACTCACCGCATCGCTATTGCTCCAACCAAGTCAACTGCTCTGATTATGGGAGGCATTTCGGAAGGCATCAACCCAGACCCAGCAATGAGCTTTACGCAACAGACCGCCGCTGGTGATGTGGATAGACTCAATCCCGCTCTTCTGAACCTGATGAAGAAGAAAGGCGTCTACTCCAAGAAGCACGTTGCAGAGATTACTGCTGCTCAAGGTTCTGTTCAAAAGGTGTCCTGGTTGTCTGAAGAAGAAAAGGCTGTATTCAGAACTGCCTTTGAGATAAACCAAAAGACAATCATCCGCATGGCTTCTACCAGAAGCAGGTATGTTGACCAGTGGCAGTCCCTAAACCTGTTCTTCGCTGCCGACGAAGATCCTGCTTGGATTGCTGAGGTTCACTCCGAGGCATTCAGAGACCCAAATATCCTAGGTCTCTACTATATCTACACTCAAGCAGGTGTCCAGGCATCAAAAGGTGAGTGCGAGGCTTGTCAATAGTCTTAAGGTATTGGCTTTTTGTTAGCTAGTCGAATCCAGCCAGAACTTTTCATATGTTCTAAGTCCTCTGGCTGGATTCGACTTCGTTCTTTTGTGATTGTGTTTGCTACCCAAATCTTACCCTTACCTATAGACTCCGGTGTCCTAGATGCTAGCATCTTTGCCACAACTCTTTTGTCCTTCATAGGATTTGACTCAGTGAATCTCTTTGATTGGCGTGGGTTCCTTTTCCCTTTGTTTGGTGCAACCCTTCCTTTTAGTGACTTACCAACTTTTGCTTTAGTCACTGGGTTGTGCATTGGGTTGTATTGTCTCATTCTCTCTGCTGAGTCGGGGCGCTTCTTCCCGTACATTGAATTCATTTTACCTTTTGAGTTGTATCCTCTAAACCCGTTTACTACTGCATACCATAGGTTAGTGTATAAAGGATTCCTCACTACATTCAATGTGTGGTGCAAATAGTTCTCTCGTTTGGTTGCTTCTTCTCTAGATGAGTAGGTAGAAAGGACTTTCGTTTCAAAGAGTTCGGGGTGGTGTTTTAGTTCTTTCTTCCATATCTTCCCGTATTGTTTCGAGCCAACAGAGCCATGGTAGCCTCGCTCAACCTTTTCTACGGATGATGAGCCAATATAGAATGGGGGAAGCTTGTTACCCCTGTAGATGGTGAGGTAAACGCAATAAATACTATTGCTGGACATATAGTCTCCTTAGATTGTTTTGATGTCTAGAGTGGGTAGGAATTCCCGTTCCGTGACCCACATCTATTTAGTAGAGCTGAATTCAACTTCCACTAAATACCCAGGACTAAACAACCTGGGTATTTTTATGGCAACAAGAAAAATAGAGTGCGATAGCTGTGACTTCATCGGCACCTTAAGATATAACGAAGACGAGTTCCTGAAGAATGACATTTCATTCTGCCCTGTGTGTGGGTCTGACATCACAGAGGATGAGGAATATGATACAGAGGATGATGAATGACTTGGAAATACAAAGGTCAGGAACTCACTGAGATACCAGAAAAAGCAGTTGGGTTTGTTTACGTTATCGTTTCGAAGAACACTGGCAAGTCATACTTTGGTAAAAAGATATTCCACTTCACCAGAACAAAGACAGACTCCACAGGTAAGCGCAAGAAGGTTAAGAGCGAAAGCGATTGGAAGGACTACTTTGGCTCATCCAAAGCTCTTCAAGATGATGTTGCTGCTTTTGGTAAGGACGCCTTTAGTAGAGAGATACTTCATATTTGCTACAACAAAGGTACTATGTCATATCTTGAACTTAGGGAACAGATGGACCATAGAGTTCTTGAACGCCCAGACCACTTCTATAACGACGCCGTGCTAGCAAGAATCAAGAGAAGCCATGTAAAGTTGACTTGAACGTCAGAATCTCATATACTTAGAGAGTGAGTAAAGAAAGGTTGTTATGGACTACACTCTCGAAGAAAACCAAAACTCTCTAAGGAACTCTCTGCGTGAAAAAACTTTGTTGGTTACTTTCCAAAAGCTCAACGGTGAATTCAGGGACATGGAGTGCACACTCAAACCAGATGTTGCTGTCGGCACCGGAGGTTCGAAAGAACCCAAAGAAGGGAAGACACGCCCAACTACCAGCCTTGCTGTGTATGACGTCAACAAAAAGGCCTGGCGCAGTTTCCGCTGGGACTCAATCGTAAAGGTATCTTAAATCATGAATATGCAAGACCCAAAAGTTAAGGCAGCAGTAAGAGCTGCGCTTGGTGAGATTAGCGCGAGCATGACTCGCATTGAAGCAGAACGTGACCTCATTAAGGAAACAGTAAAGACTTTGGCTGATGAGCATGGTCTTTCCAAGAAGGCCCTAAACAAGGCTGCTCGTGTTTACCACAAGCAGACCTTCATGAAGGAGCAGGAAGAACAAGACGAGTTCAACACTTTGTACGAAACAGTCGTAGGGACTGAATAAAAATCAACCCGCTTCGGCGGGTTTTTAGTCTTGAAATTTATTCCAGAAGGCGTTACAATATAGGATAACGTAAAGGATTGCACTAATGGCTAGACAGTCTACAGCAGAACAGCGTCATGAGTATGTTGCTCGTCAACGTAGTTTTGACCCTAAGATCACGTCAGAGAACTACACTCAGGACTTGATACACTTCATGAACTACCACAATCGAAACACCGACAACCGAACCATTCGGAAGTGGGCTGTCGAGTTTGTGGCTGTTCATGCCCCCAAGTCTAAGATTGATCTGGACCAACCTTCTGACTTTGAGCTGAAGAGTATTGGTGTGATTGGGCGGGCCCTAGCTAAGGGATACCCCATTACCCCAGAACACAAGCAGAAAATGCTCGAAGAGCTCCATGTCCTTGAGTTGAAGTACCAGAAGAAACCCAAGGTAAAGGTAGCAACAAAGGTAGCAGCCAAGCCTGTTGTTGAAGATAAGAACGCAATCCTTATATCCAAACACAAGGCAGAGATTGACGCAGAAATTGATGCTTGGGCTCAGGGAAAGTTGGACTTCTCTGCTAAGGCATATTTGGAATCCAACAATGTTCCTGGCCCTGTTGCCAAAGCTATTGGGAGCCTATATGTTCCCCTTATGAAGGAACTTCAAGCAGCCGTAGATGGTGATGACGAACAGTTGGTTGAAGGTTATCGAAACTTTGGTAAAGTGAGGCTGAAGCGCTTCGTTAAGTTCGTACAGTCAATCATTTCTGACTGCGCTCAGCAGGTTGTTACTGTCAAGGTTCGAAAGCCCCGAGTTCGCAAGGAAAAGCCCGCGTCTGTTCAAGTAGCGAAGCTGAAGTATATGAAGTCCTTCACGGAGTTGAAATTGACTTCAGAGAATCCCGAACGTATAATCGGGGCAGAGCAGGTTTATTTGTATGACACCGAGAAGCGAAAGCTCTTCGTGTATGGAGCCGAGACAGGCCAGAAGCTGGGCGTTCGTGGGACGACAATCACTGGGTTCAGCGTAGAGCATTCCTCTGTAAAGCTACTTCGTAAACCCGAAGTGTTTATGGCTGGGTCTCTGGCTCGTAGAGCCATCGCTACAGCATACAAGGCCCTGACTACCAAGGCACATCCCGTAAACGGTCGTGTCAATGACAAAATGATTATCTTGAAAGTGTTTTGATGCCAATTCTAGTAGACTTTAGCCAGGTAGCAATATCAGGCATCTTCGCTTTCCAAAAGGACTTGGAAACAGGCTCCGATGAAAAGATTGTCAACTTGATTCGCCATGTTGTTCTTACCTCCCTTGTCTCCAACAAGCGTAAATTTGGACCTACCTATGGCAACATGATCATCTGCGCTGATGGTAGGAACTATTGGCGAAAGAAGGTGTTTCCCTTGTATAAAGGCAAAAGGGCTCAGGGTAGAGAGGAAAGCAAAATCAATTGGGGCTTGGTGTTCGACACTATCAGTTCACTGCGTGATGATCTCAAGGAACACTTTCCCTACAAGGTTGTAGTTACCGAAGGCGCAGAGGCAGATGACGTCATCGGCGTCCTTACTGAATACTTCCAGGAAAACGAGCTCATTGAGCAGGGGCTCGAGACTGAACCACAAAAGATTCTCATCCTCTCTTCTGACCAGGACAACCTTCAACTTCAGAAGTATCGAGGTGTAAGTCAATGGAGCCCCATGCAGAAGAAGGCAGTGAAGCCTGCTTTGTCAGCCCAGAAAAGCCTGATTGACAAAATCTGCATGGGTGATACAGGAGACGGCATACCAAACATCATGTCAGCAGACAACTGCTTGATGGAAGGCATACGTCAAAGCCCTTTCAAGAAAGCTCGCCTTGAGGAGTTCTATAAGTTGGGAATTGATGCTTGTAAGAACGATACAGAAAGAGCTAGGTTCCAGCGTAACGAAATGCTTGTCTCGTATGAGAAGATTCCCCAGGAAATACGGGAAAGAATCATCCATACATACCTAACACATGAACCTACGGTTAGCAAAAAGAAGATCATGGACTACTTGATCTCCCATCGTTGCAAAAACCTACTTGATGACATTGAGTCTTTTTGAGGAAAATATGACCCCATACGTTACTGAAATTTTGAAGAAGATCAACGACGAGCCTGAGCTCCTAGCAAAGGAGTATAGAACCAACTACGCCGTTGCAAACATCCTTGGTTACTCTTTTGATAAGAGAGCAAAGTTTTTGCTCCCCGAAGGAACTCCTCCTTTCAAAAGAGACTCTGCTCCTTTGGGTATGAGCCCAGCCACACTGTATCAGCAAGTAAAGAAGTTCTATATCTTCACTAACCCAGATCTTAACCAAGTTAGGCGCGAGCAGCTTTTCATCCAGCTACTCGAGAGCGTACACCCAACCGAAGCAGAACTTATGATCCTTGTGAAGGACCAAAAGTTAGATGATCTATATCCCAACATCACCGCAGATTTGGTAGTGAAGGCAGGTATAGTCAAAGAAGAAAATGCCTTTCGTCGGGAAAACCAAGTCAAGGTTATTCAGGGAGAAGAAGGAAGAACCTATGTGGTCTCAGTCCTTGATGTTACCCAACCAAAAGACAAACTCGGACCTCCGCCAGGGGTTCCTGAAAAACGTGGTAGAGGTCGCCCGAAAGGTTCTACAAAGAAAGCAAAAGTAGAAGGCAATGAGTCCCAAGCATAAGAAACTCTACATGGACATGGCGAAGTTGGTTGCTCAGCAATCATACGCCGAGAGAGCCAAAGTAGGCGCCGTTGCCGTGAAGGAACATAGAGTTCTTTCCATAGGATACAATGGCACTACTCCTGGCTCCTCAAATGTTTGTGAGGGGCACAATGATGACGGGTCAACCTATACTTTGGACAGCGTCATTCACGCAGAGAAAAACCTGATCTATAAGATGGCACGAGATGGGCAGTCAGCCAAAGAGGCGGATCTCTTTGTTACGATCGCTCCTTGTTATCCATGTAGTCTTGGCATCGTGGCTAGTGGCTTCAAGAAGGTTTACTTTGGGAAGTTCTATAGGGACTCCAGGGGTATCGACGAGCTGATAAAATGTGGTGTTGAGGTGGAGCGACTAGATGAGTGAAGAATTCGTTCTTGAAAATGCAGGCATGCTAGTGCCAGAAGTGGTGAATGTCTTTGTTGGTCAGCATGAGTTTGACGGGGACACTTGGTACGTGGCTACACTTCAGTTTGTTGTCAGCTTAGAAGATGGTGTGTTCTTCTTCATCCCAACCTTCATAAGGAACAAAGATAAGATTCAAACAATCAAAGACGTGTCTAAGCTAGTCTTTAGGACCCATGGGGTGCTTGGCAAGTATGCTCAGGTTTTCTCAAAGAGTTTTGACAACATTGTAGAAGAAGTAAACCTTGACCATCTCTTCCCGTCAAGGGAATCCTTCTACGAAGTTGAACAGGACGACATGGGTGGTGCTACTCCGTTCGAAGAAGAAGTGAAAAAAAGCAAAATATTTTTGCACTAGGCACCAATTTTGGTGTAGAGACGACTATATACTGTATGACACAAAAATCCTTTACCACCGCGAAGCAGACAACCAATTGGCATAGTGATGCCATGCAAGTCTCCTACCGCCCCCTTATCGAGGGTAGAGTATCGTAGGGTTTTAGATGCAACACAAGTTCATACTAAGACCCTGCACTTCGCAGGGTTTCTTGTTTGTGCTTGACGTTTAATCCTAGGACTGTTATACTGTGATTTGTGTAGCAGAAGTCGCCGAAAGGCACTGAAGCAAAAGGTGTTGAAATTTAATCGTTTTGGCACTATAATAGAGATATAAGAAGGCAAGTTGATCGAGGCTTGTCGGTAGTTCGTTAACAAAGTGCTGTTTAGGCTGATGACGGCAATCGTCAGATAGTCTGATTCTCCTCTCATCGACCAACGTTGCCGCGGAACTAAGATGAGTCCTCTAAGGTGCTGGGTGCCTGCACGCCAGCCCATATAGGGGTTGCCAGAGGGCCTGAGTTCGAATCCAGGTAGAGGTTTAAGGAGACATCAGCCTAAACAGGTTTACTTTTAATCGGTTGTGTGCTACAATAGCATATGACGGTGCAGAAAGTACCAACGCTCATTAACAATTCATAGTCATACTAGAAACTTAGCGGTTTCCAGCAGGAAGTCTTCTCGGGAGAGACGATACGCTAAGTTGATGGTATTCTCCAGACACGCTCGCGTAAGCTATGCCTCTGTCGGAGAAGCCATATTGAACTGTACTAGATTTCTTTCAGCATTCGGGCTCCACGGACCAACGGGTGTTAGATTACTTTTAGTGTGGTTCAATATGGTATAGGTTATAGTTTAGATGCAGCACACAGAGATAAGGGGTGATTCCTGGATGTATGTGTGGCGCTCGGAGGTAGTACTACCGAGTGTCAAATCCGTTTAGACTGTCGGTTCGAGTCCGACACCATATTGAAACACATTGAGAGACATAGCCGGCGTAAGACCCGGAAGTATGGTGGTTATCCAGTGTGGTTCAATATGGTAAGTAGAGTGTAGAGTTCGTGTTATCTCTACTCGAAACTAATGACCTTTGTGAACGGGGTAACCCAGCAGTAGCGGCGTCAATCCGGATAAGCAGGCTGCAAGATTCTTGAAAAGTAGGTGGTATAACGGGGTCTCACAAAGGTTCCATATTGAAACACATCGATCGGGTACAATGACCGACGCTACGACAAAATGTCTAGTGATGCGGATAAGAGAGCTTCTGTGTGTTTCAATATGGTAAGTGCGCAGGCTGATGCGCTGATGGTGTTTGGAGATGGTGACCCAACACCTTAGGTAACCCACCAAGCCGAGGCTTCAGCACGGCTACCATAAACCTACCCGGTTAGCTCAAAGGCAGAGCAATCGACTGATAATCGATAGACACTGGATCGTTACCAGTACTGGGTACCATATTGAAGTACACTAGCCTGACTGAAACGGGCATCGAGGAGCAGGGTTGCCAAGAGTGGTTCGAATCCACCATCCTCAATTTCAGTAGTGTGCTTCAATATGGTAACGGGTTAACCGAAACCTAGAACCAAGTAAAGTTGACCGATGGTTAATTTGAACAGTTCGTCGAATATGTTCCGTGATGCAGCTGGTGTGGCAACTTGGCCTTCAACCAAGTGAGAGGGGATCGAAACCCCTACGGAACTCCAAACAATGCTGCTATCGTCTATCGGTTAGGACGCTGCCCTTTCAAGGCGGAAAGCGGGGTTCGATTCCCCGTAGCAGTACCAGATATTGGAGTGAATGGAACAATGGTGTTCTAGCCGGCTGTAACCCGGTGGCCTCTGGCAGGTAGGTTCGATCCCTACTCACTCCACCAAATAAGCGGGGTATGGCATGGTGCTTCTAAAAGGAGTCATGACCTCGAGGAGAATGTGGTTCGATACCACGCCCTGCACCAAGTTTCGGAGACAGAAACTTACCACTTGTGCAACCGGCCAGTACGTTCGGTCAATGTTCAAAGGTAAGCGGATAACGTGGACGGCATATGGCTCATGGCTGTATGTAGGCGGTCTCCAGTTATAGAAGAATCAAGCGGAAAGCAAGAGCCGCAAAGTAAACAGCGTTCATCAGGCCATCTCGGTGAATCTTAGAAAGGCTGGGGTAAGAGTCCCCACATGGAGATGTGCAGAAATTCTTGGTCTCAAAGTGTTCATGGACGCACACGGCACTGTCACTGCCGAAGAAGGGGATCGTTACCCCTTGGGACCGCCAGATATTGCTCCTGTAGTTCAATGGTAGAACAAGCCCTTGGTATGGGCTAGACGAGAGATCGAAACTTTCCAGGAGCACCAGATAGATGCGGGTGTAGCTCAGAGGCAGAGCAGTTCGTTGCCAACGAACAGGACGAGATTTCAAAATTCTTCACCCGCTCCAAATAGCAAAGAAACTTCTTTGCTCCGTACAAGCAAACACGGTGTGGGCAGAGGACTGTTAATCCTTGAAGCTTGGTTCGATTCCAAGGTACGGAGCAAAGAAGTTTTAAGGGCAGCGTAATGTCCTGTGGTGGTTCGCCACTACGAAGAATAAGTCCTGTGAAGGACCCAAAGGAGGTATTCCTACATAACTCCGCTAGAGATAGTTCATTTACGCAAGCCTGCTCACTACCGCGAGGTAGCGTTCCTTGATAAGACCGGGGGACGTAACTATGAAGCTGGTGTATGGGAAAGAACTGGAGCCGACCAGCCGCAAGGAACTGGGGTTCGAGAAAAGTAACAGGTGGTGCTGACTTCCATGCAAAACCAACCAGCCAATAGGTATGAGAAAGGGTAGTGTTCGTGTCCGAGGTTTTGCAGCCAAGGGCTAGAATGCAGTATGAGTGGTTAGTGGGCTGTGCCTTCTGGGCAGGAACACCGATCGCAGAGTACGACTGAGTAGCTCGCAAGGCAAAAGGTACGTGGTGTGTTGTATTGTGTAGATCAAAAATTTACGCAGCAACTGGAGCAGCACATCGCAGTAGGTTTCAAGTAGCACAATGGTAGTGCAGTTCCCTGTTAAGGAATAGGCTGTTGGTTCGAATCCAACCTTATACAAAAAGCAAAGACTGCTCCGGTCGTATGTGAAAGACATCTAATACTTGAGTCGAAAGATAATCAAGTCAGACGTAGCTCGCAAGGCGAAATCTGTTTATGCAGGATGTTTCGTAAAGTGTTAGCGCACTTGAATGGCTCGCAAGGTCAACGGGAAGGAAAGCGTAGAATAGCATATGACGACAAGACTAATGCCTGTCTCTAAACGGCGATGTTGGTAGCATACTGTGATACTCCGAAAGAGGTCTCAGTGGAAGTCAGAAGAAGGTAAGCTCGCAAGGCCTACTATAATGTCTGAAGTGTTGCCCGGTAAGTGTGTATTCTCAGCACTCCACTATGCTAAAGAGCATTGGTAAGATTCGTGTACTGATAAGATTGGTGAAAGTCCAGCTACAGTGTTCTTCAGTATAGAAAGATTCATGGGGGCAGCAGAGGGCTGCGGCGGATCCTTGCAAGATTCGTGTCTAGATCGGTTCGATACCGACGGCCTCCACCAAGATAATGCAGGTAAGGTGTTTACGGATACACGCGAGTCTTCCAAACTTGAATAGACCAGATCGTTACTGGCTACCTGCTCCAAACAATGCCTGGTTAGCTCAGCGGTAGAGCTCCTGCCTTACAAGCAGGCTGTCGGCGGTTCAATCCCGTCACCAGGTACCAAGAGTACTCCTCTAACAGTTTGCACAATTGGTAGAGGGAAGGGCGGGTGCAACTGCCCGAGAGAATAATAGATGAGTAAAGATAATCTCGGTGTAGCTTAGTCCGGCTTAAAGCGCCTGCTTTGGGAGCAGGAGATCGTGAGTTCGAATCCCACTACCGAGACCATATTCAAACTCTTTGAAGGAGCAGACCGGCGCACAACTCCGCGGTAAGTGATAGTGGCCTTAGCGTGCAGCAGAGAGTTTGAATATGGTGTTCAGATAAGACCAGGAGGTTCGATCCCTCGCTGGCTCGGCGATAGTATCAAGGGGTTGGCTTCCTAAGGTGGGGTGGCGCTGATACCATATATGTAAGTTTTGTTGGGGAGTGGCGAAAATGGCTAGACGCACCAGACTTTGACTCTGGCGGTTGTAATGACCGTGTAGGTTCGACCCCTACCTCCTCAGCCAAAAGATTAATCCACTGTAGGCTTGGCGCCCGGGACCTTGCGCGCACCCCGAAGAGACGGTTCGATTCCGTCCGATTGGCTAACCTGGTTCGATTCCAGGACAGTGGGCCTATAATGGAGAAGTGGCGAAATGGTAGCCGCAACAGTTTGCTAAACTGTCGTTCTAAAGGGCGTGGAGGTTCGAGTCCTCTCTTCTCCGCCATTCATGCCTCCTTAGCTCAACTGGAAAGAGTACTCGGCTACGAACTGAGAGGTTGAGGGTTCAAATCCTTCAGGAGGCGCCATATAACCTGGGTGTATTGTCAGAGGCAGACGGCTGGCTTTGGAAGCTAGAGGACGGGATCTCGGAATTCCCCACCCAGACCATTTTACTTTTAATCGTGAGTATGCTATACTAGATACTTACAAAGACAAGCCCTTTTAATCATAATGGCAGTGGACTGGTTTTGTAATCCAGGGGTGGCGGTTCGATTCCGTCAAGGGGCACCAAATTTTAACGGAGAAAGAAATGAAACCTGGTAAACAACCAGTGTTTTCCTGAACCACCCAAGTATGGTCCCGGAAAGCACTCTAAAGACAATCTTTACTTGAGCTTTCCCTCGCTGGCGTTAATGGTTAGCGTACCGGACTCTTAATCCGTGAGGTCTCAGTTCGAATCTGAGGCGAGGGACCATATTTGGGGGTGTAACTCAGAGGCAGAGTAACCGGCTTTTACCCGGTGAGTCGAGATTTCGAAATTCTCCACCCCTACCATATACAAATACACTAGTTGCCGAATTTGAGTGGCATTTGAACAATCGCAGTAATCAATCTGTATTGGCTAGTGTGTTTCTATATGGTATAACGCAAACGAAACTACCCTCGGAAAACTGCCCACCTAGGTAACGGCAGAGTTGTTGAGTAGTGGGGCTCTTTGTGTCGGCTGTGAGATGGCGTACCATTCCATATAAAAACGCACTCTACCTTGCTCCTGTCTGGAACGGCTGTACGGGGGTAGGAGAACAGACCAGTTTGAGTGTGTTTCTATATGGTAGTGTTTCCAAGAGGCTTTGCATCATCAAAGTGTCAAGCGGGAGGCTCACAGTAATGTGAGAGCGGCTAGATGCTCATACCGAATATACTCCGCAAGGTATGGGAAAAGGTGATACCATATACAAACACACTGGTGAAAGACGCTAAATCGGAACTCCGCGTATTCTCATAAGTCATTCCGAGGTCAGTGTGTTTCTATATGGTGATTGACTGATCATCAGTCTCCGTAGTCGGGAGTAATTAACCCGATGACCCGTGGTGATGGAAACGGTAAACATAGGTCCCTAATAGGGCCGGTGGAAATAGACGCCACTTGCAGGTTCGAGTCCTGCCCACAATGGGTCGCTATATTGAAACGCATAGGCGTGTACGGGACGCTGTTTAAGACCTGAGAGGGCGCACGTTGTACTGTGTGTTTCAATATAGGAAATTTGGGATCGTGAAGGGAATTGGCATACCTTGTTGAATGAGAGTCAACAGACTACGAGTTCGAATCTCGTCGATCCCACCAAATTGATGCGCTTGTAGCTTAATGGTAAAGCAGTCGACTCATAATCGATCGAGTGGGGGTTCAATTCCCTCCGGGCGCACCAAGTATATCCCGCTCAAGCTAACCAGGTGGAAGCGCGGCGCTGAAAACGCTGAGGGTCTGGATCGTTACCAGAGGGCGGGGCCAAGAAACTCACCATTGCACACGGTGTATAATAGGATAAGTGGTGTGCAACATTTTGTGCGCGTGGCTGAACGACTTAGGCGGTGGATTGCAAATCCACTTCAAGCAGGTTTGACTCCTGCCGCGTACTCCAAATTATATACCAGTAAGACAACGGCAGTCGGCAGGTCTCCAAAACCTTGCAGTGAGGGTTCGAATCCTTCCTGGTATGCCATTTATGCAGCGTTTAGTGTAGTGGAAGCACCCGAGTCTGTGACACTCGTAGGAACGGATCGTATCCGTAACGTCTGCCCAACTTCGGTGATATGCTATAGAAGGATGTAGGCCGGTTTCATAAGCCGAGAAGGTTGGATCGTTACCAACTATCACCACCAGGAATAATGCGCTGGTAGCCCAATTGGCAGAGGCAATGGCCTTAGAAGCCATCGAGTGAGGGTTCGAATCCCTCCCGGCGCACCACATACATACAAGATGAAAAAAGAACACGTCCTTCACATCTTAGAGTCTTATCCCCACGTTAGGGATAGGATAGACTTCCTTTGGTCAAACAAGGATGCCTTGAACAACTATTTGTCCACCTTGTTGATGGACGAGAGAAGGGACAGCAGGAAAGGATTTCCTGAGCCTGTAGCTAGTATGATCTATGAATTGTTTACCGAGACCATGGAACCCACACATGGATTTGTTGATACTGCTTGGCTCGTTGATACTAGCCATAAGGCAAAGCTACCAAGAAACTGGTAACGGAGAGTGATGCATGATGGTGATTGCCCTCGCTTGGAAAGCGAGTGGTTCGAGAAATCGGATACGGTTCGATACCGTCGCTCTCCTCCAAGCCCCTTTAGCCCAATTGGAAGAGGCGAGAGATTCAAAACCTCTGTAGTGACAGTTCGAATCTGTCAAGGGGCACCACTAGATTTTTATTCGTGACTGTGCTATAATAGATACATAGACAGTTAGGAGATGGTATGTTGAAGGAACTGGTTTTTGATATTAAGGAAGAGCTCGAACTGGGAGTTTCTTCTAATGTTGAAATCTCAGAAAAGTACGGAGTACCTGTCTCCTTTGTAGAACAGATTTGGAACTCCATTATGGAGGAACGTGAACTAGGATAATCTGCCCGTCGTATAACGGATAATACAGCGGTCTTCTACACCGTGAATGTGGGTTCGATTCCTGCCGGGCAGGCCAATATAATGCGTCCATAGCTCAGTGAATAGAGCAGCTGCGTCCTAAGCAGTGGGTCGGAGGTTTGAATCCTTCTGGGCGCGCCAAATGTTGCGGGTTGGAGAAGTGGTATCTCGGGAGTCTCATAAGCTCCAGGTCCCTGGTTCGATTCCAGGACTCCGCTACCAATAAGACTGATGGAAAGACATCTATGGTATGTGATTGAGTGTGTAGACGTTCTGGGGGTCATACCCTTCCCTGGAAGCTGGACAAGACGTAACCAGCAAAGATTTTGGGGTGTAGCGCCTTGGAGGCAAAACGGCCTTGAACACCGTGCCATCGCTGATACCGGTGATCGTTCGATTCGATTACGCCCCGCCATAAAACGAAAGTATATCATGCCTTGGATTCAGAACGTAGCATTGAGTGATATCAAAAGAGGTTTGCACTTTGATGCAGGTCCCAACTCGATGCTCATCCAAATCGTTGACCCCGACATGGAATTCCCTCAACCTCTAAAGGATTTCAGGGAAGTTCATCAGTTCAAATTTCTGGACATAGAAAAAGATGGGATGACCAACGACGGGTCTGGAACAATGATCGACATGTCTGGCTTTGCTGTCACTCAGAAAGACGCCGACACTTTGGTTGGGCTGCTTCAGAAAGCATTGGAGAAAAACACCAATGTCATTGTTCACTGTCACGCAGGCATTTGCCGAAGTGGCGCAGTGGCTGAGATAGGCGTTATGCTTGGTTTTCAGGATACTGAGGTTTTTCGGAGCCCAAATCTTTTGGTCAAACACAAAATGATGAAGACTCTGGGCTGGGCCTACGACGAGAACGAACCCCACAGTATCAACTTCAAGCCTCTCGAGGAAGACTGGTCCAATGACAACGAAAAGGTTTTCATGTTGTCAGAAGCCAAAAGAAAGTTCAGGGAACTGCACGAAGGTGACATATGAAGAATCGCTACATCGAAGCCCTCATCGAGAAAAGTAAGCGTTACGCCAAGAAAGCAAAGAACGATAGCCGTTGGAATCATAAGCTAGGTCTAAAGATCTATCACGTTTATGATGACGAGAGGGAATACACTTGGTGGGATGATGTTGCTTTTATGCACGGCTCCCACCAAGTGGTTGTTTGGTTGGTTCATCCAAGGCTTGAGTACTCGGACAAAAATAGCGACATCGCTTACAACTCCTTCAAGAACGAAAGAAAAGACGAAGACGATATTTTCGCCAACTCCGTTCCTGTCTACAAGTACCTAGGCAAGAACAAGAAGAGAAAGAAAATTGTGGCATGGGAATCCAAGTTCGAAGACAACGACCGTACATTCTTTGACAAATGGAAAGAAGAAGAGGAACGTCTGAAACGAGAAGGTGACTACGTCCAGACCTGCTCCATGACTGTTAAGCAGTATGGTTACTGCCGAGGCGTTTCCCTGGTTGCTCCATTCGAGGTCAAGAAGCCCGAGGACTTTGTTCCTGTCAGGGACTTTGTTGTGGCGTGCTTCAACGACCCTTCCTTGTTCCAAAAGACTTTCGGGGATTACACTTACAGCAGAGAAGACTGGGTTCGAGAAAACTCTTGAAATTTATTCAACTTCGTGCTACAATAAGGCATCCGTTGTTAGAAATCAAGGAAAGAAAATGAGTATCCTGGAACGCGAAGAACTGCTCCAAACGTATTCGGACATCTACAAGGATGTCTATGGTGTGCGTCCCCGGGATGTCGCGTTCGGCACCAACAAGGAAATCATTGATGAGATACGAGCCCTCGAGCAGTCCTTGATTGCAGTCATGGAAGAGGAACACACTCTTGAAACTCGCCGCTTGGTGTCACTCACAGCGAAGATCAAGGAAGAAATGCTCAAGGGTTCTTCCTTCGAAGAGGTGATTGAATCTCTGATGGAAAAGCATCGCGCCATGGGCGACGAAGAACACCTGGAGTATAACCTCGGTGTCCGTTTTGGTTCCATCAAAACCCTCCGTGGTCTGCACAAAGAAAACAAACTATGAAAATCGCCTTTGCCAGTGATCTCCATATGGAGTTCAATCACTCTACTCGTTTGGTGAATGATGTAGAAGCAGACGTTCTACTTCTCGCTGGCGACATCCTAATTGGCGACAAGATGCACAAGGACCACTATCAGGGTTTCTTGGCTGATCTGGCAAGCAAATTTCCTCGCATCTACGCAGTCGCAGGTAATCATGAATTCTATGGTGGCTACTTCAACAAGACGTTGCCAAAACTGAAAGAAGAATACGCCAAGCACGGAATCACATTCCTCAATGATGAGGTTGTTGACTTGGGCGACGTTACCTTGTTTGGTGGGACTTTGTGGACCAACCTCAACAAGGGCTGCCCGTTGACCAACTGGTCCGTTGGGCAGTACATGAATGACTACCAAGCCATCACATACGATGACAAGGTTGTCAACATCTACCGCAAGCTTCGTCCCGTGGACACAAAGAACAGACACTCAATCACTCTCGAGGCCCTGAAGAAGGAAGCCGAGAAAGGCAAACCCATGGTTGTGATGACTCATCACGCTCCATCTTTTCGATCTGTGCCTGCTAAGTTCCAGGACGACTTTGAGATGAACGGGGGTTATGCCTCGGACCTGTCGGACTTCATGTGCTATAACCCCAACATCAAAGTTTGGGTTCATGGGCATATGCACGAGCCAGTGGATTACATGGTGTGTGAAACTAGAGTTTTGGCGAATCCCAAGGGTTACCCAAATGAAACCTACACTGAAGCCTTCCCCTTCAAACTGAAGACGTTTGATGTATGAACCTACTGATCGGCTCGAGGGCTATAGCCTACCACGATCCGTCTTTTTCGCTTAAGAAAGACGCTGATTGGGATGTTGTATCTCCCCACCCAATAGAAGGGACAGAACACCACAGGCTTGACTTCCTAAACAATGCAGACATTGAGCAGTTCGCAACAGACAACGTAATCAAGTTTAATGGTTCTGAGCTCAGGGTAGTTTCCATGAAGGGTCTGGCTCTGATTAAGAGAAGCCATCTGTGGAGAGATCTGGGGTTCCAAAAGCATATCACTCACTACCACAAGTTCTTGAAACATCACGCCATTGAGATTACGGAAAAAGACAAGGATTTTCTCGATGTTAGGATGGAACTCTCAAGAAGGGAGTTCAGTCAACACATTATCAGTCTGAAGAAGTCCAAGGACGAGTTCTTCGATGATGCAGTGGTTAAGGTCTTTGACCATGACTATATTCATACCTTGGTCGCCTTTACGGAAAAGCCAATGTATGTTAGAATGTTAGAGGACGGTGAACAGGTATTCTGCTCGAAAGAAAAGTGGGAAAAGTTCACAGTTGAAGAGAAGAACTTTTGTGTGGCAGAGGAGGCCTACACAATTGCAATCGAGAGATTCATGGTGCCTAAAGATTGGAAGTACCCTTCCAAGATGGCATTCATGAAGTCCCTCGATAAGGTATGCACCACTCTTTGCTCTGGGTGGTTTAGAGATTGGGCGATAGATCATTACCCTGAGGTTCTATCGCTCCATAGTGAAACAAAGTTCTCAGGTATCAAAGAGGTTTTGACATGACTACATTTTTCGAAGAATTGAAATCTATACTGGAAACTTCAGAAGATAGCTTCGAGGGCTATGACGCTGAATACAACAATCTACAGGAAGCTTTCTTTTATGACGAAGGCATCACTGAACGATACAACCCAAACTGCATGAAGTTGTTCGATGACGCAAACATCAAGTTCAGGTTGATGGACAGTTATGGTGGCGAAGGTCAGGGAGATGACTTTTGGTCTGTGTATGAATTCAAACGTGGGGATGAGGTGTGCTATATCAAACTTTATGGCTGGTATGCTTCCTATGAAGGAGCCACTTTCCAGGATATGTTTGAGGTACACCCCAAGCAAGTGACTGTAACCCAGTGGGGTTGATGTGTTCCCCTTGAGCTAAATATAGCATCAGGGGGAAACATGAAACACAAAACTCACATTGCCTATTACTACGGTAGAAAAAAAGACAACCCAAAAGCAAGATGGCTTGATAGAGTCATCTGCTTTTTCACAAACTCAAAGTACTCACACGTCGAGCTTGTCTATGACTTTAGCGAAGTATCGAAGATTGGTTTGTCATGGAGCTCTTCGCCCAGGGATGGCGGTGTTAGGGCAACAAGCATAGACTATGGTTCTGGTAGATGGGAAGTCTATGAGGTTATGACGGACTTCACTGAAGATGAGATTGTTGCTTGGTGCAACAGACAGAACGGTAAGAAATACGATTGGTTTGGTGCCATTGGCTCCCAGTTCAGCTTCATAAGACATAACCCAAAGAAGTGGTTCTGTGTGTCTTTCATAGGTGCTTGTCTGATGATCCCAAAATCAGAAAAGATGACGCCCCAGGAATTGTTCGACTACTATGGTATCTACCAGCGACGAGTACTGTAAACTCTACTCGAAGAACAAAGGCTGGCACGATCCAGCCTTTTTTGTGGCTCCTAAGTCATTGATTTTATTGACTCCAAGACGTGCGATTTCAGCTAGATTCATCTAAACGGGTACTGGCACACAAAACACCAACGCAACGCCCCTGTCGTCTATCTGGCGGATGTTGACATTTAATCATAGAACTCTTATACTAGAGACTTAGTAACAAAGGAAATCAGATGACTGAACTTTTTGCTTGGGTCTCCATGGACGGCATGTGGAACGACATGATTCTGGTTTTGTGCCTATTCATCATGGTGGGCATTATCTTTATGGTTTTCAACAAGGAGTAAAAATGGCAATCAACTATACCCCTCGCCCCCACAAACGCAAAGTCGTGGAGGTACAGAATCGTGCGGTGTTTGACAAACCCGTACAAAAGCAACGCCAGCCCATCTACAAAGTAGAAAGCCTGGGCGTTTGCATCGAGTTCACTGACCGCCTGAACTCGGCACTGGAAGCCTATAAAGAAGGCGCAAAACCCAAGGTGATGTGGAAAATGGACCACGGCGTCATCACCAAACTCTACCAAGAATACATCTAAGGAAAAACCATGGCACGGCAAATCACCATCGACATCGAAACACTGAAGTCATACATCGAATCACAATCTGCGGAAACAAAGATTTACTTTGGTGCGGACTCCGAGCGTGTGAATGTTGATGGGGTTTGGATGGTCGACTACTTGCTTATCGTGGCTGTCCATATAGACGGAAAGCACGGAGCAAAAGTGTTCGGTGAGGTACAAAGGGAGCGAGACTATGATCGCAACCTAGATCGACCAAAGATGCGTTTGATGACAGAGGTGATGAAAATCGCCGAACTGTACTTGAAGGTGTCCGAAGCTGTCGATCTCGAGAAGCGACACGTTGAGCTTCACTTGGATATCAACCCCTTGGAAATCCATGGAAGCTCCTGCGCCCTTGGTGAAGCTGTTGGATACATCAAGGGGGTTTGTGGTCTTGACCCTGTGGTTAAGCCAAACTCCTGGGCAGCTTCTATCTGTGCGGATCGCTTAAAGACTCTTTGAGCTGTCTGATGATTTGGAGAGGATGCTCTCCAATTCGTTAATCTTGGAGTTCGCGGTTCTTAATTGAGCCATGAGCTCCAAGTTTTGCGTGTGGATGACAGATATTTGTATTCTGGCGCTGGAAAGCTCAGTAGACAAAAGCTCTATCTGTTCTATCAATGATTTGATTTGAAGGTCATGCACCGAACTCTCAGTTTTCTCCTTCTCTAGACCTACTCTTTTGAAGTACAGCCATGTAGAAACAGCCAGAGCTGTAAAAGAGAAGACCACGCTGAAGGCTCCCGGAAGCCCAGAAGCAAGACCCAATATACCTGCCATTTCCATTTAACCCCCTGCGAACACGTTATGGGAACCGGCTGCCACCGATGTGCAACCAGTGATGGCATCTCCAATTCTCCCACAACCTAGCCCATTTATAAAAACCGTTGAGCTTCCTGTCGTAATCGGCGCTGCATGAGGCGGGCACGGAACACCAGGAAGTAAGTGAGTGGTGTTTAAGTCCGACTGTCTGGAGATCGGTATGTTATTGGCAAAAACGTCGGGGCTTCCTTGAGCCCTAACCATACCTGAACAATGGGGAACGTCGGCATCGCCTATTCTAGTGACTGCGGGCACGTTCCTTCTCCAAAAGTTTTTGAAGTTTGTCGTTCCATGACTCCATCTCCTCATGTTGCTCATGAGTATGAGGACCTTCTGGGTAGTCTGGAGCAAACTCTATAAGGTGATCAAAGTCGTCTGGGAGTTCTTCTATGGTTTCAGAGATGATGAGTTCAGAACCTTTGAGGACGACGAACCTTGACATTTATTCCTTTTCCTGTTAGACTTTGTGTACATCTTATTTATGTTGCCAGCGAGGCTTAGAATGTCCAAGAAGCAAGGATTTGAAATCAAAGTAAAAAACCTCAAGGAAAGAAACTTCCTAGTGGTGTTGGCAATCAAACGCAAGGCGGGTAAACACAAAGACAAGCGAAAGAATGAAAAGCGAAAACACAAGCAAATCCACTCAGACGTCTGGGTTGATTGAGGAATCTATACTCCAAAAGATGGAAACGATGTTCGGGGACAGAATACCCGACTTTGAACAGTTCCCTAAAACTTTTCTATACATGGCAAAACTCGCCAAATATGAACTCTCCTTGGAGAAGAAAGAGCAATCAAAATGAACTTCGAAGCCTACACCGTAAACTACGATAGCGTACTCCAGGGACCGTGCTCTAGTGTACTAAGAGACATGATATCAACCATCAAGGAGCAGGAGTACTTCTCACCCGGCGAGTACATTAGCAAAATGAGCGATGATGATCTTAATGAAGTCATCACTCTGGCGGAGGCATTTGAATCGGACGTTGAAGCGGCGTGTCAAATTCTTCTTCTGGCTATCACTGCTTACTCAGCCGAAGGTGGTCTCCTGCAGAGCGAAGAAGAAGGACGGCGAATCTCCTCGGCATTTGTGGCTTTCATTGTGTCTGAGAAGCTGAAACGAAACGGTGCTGCAGACTGCATTTATGAAAATTGGACACTCTTTGAAGAAGGTATGGATGCAGAAATCCTGAAGCTTCGAGGAGACCCTGGTGATATGATGGATATGCTATGAACATCGAATCCCTTTATGAAGCAAACAAAGATTTGGTAGTGAGGAAGGAAACTTCCAACCCAGACCTCTTTGTCATGAAGTACAGGCGATCTGTCTTCTTCAAATCTCTTTGGAATGATTTCCTGAGGGAATGTCGGGGGCTTGTGGTTGATAGTGACTGGAACATAGTTTCCCTGCCATTTAAGAAAATCCACAACTATGGCATAGAAGAAGACGCGCCTTTCATTAAGGACGACGAGCTCGTGTTTGCCTCGAGAAAAGTGAACGGCTTTATGATAGCCTGTACTTGGTATAAAGATGACCTACTTTGGAGCACCACAGGATCTTTGGATTCTGACTTTATTGGGTACGCCAAGGAGATATTTGAAAGCTGGAGCGAATCTCAAAAGACTACCTTCAAGTGCATTGTCGAGGAGGGGGCAGGGGGAACATTCATGTTTGAGTGTGTCCACAAGAAAGACCCACATATCATCGAAGAGCCTGAAGGCCTGCATTTTATAGGTTACCGTTTGCACGACTTCAATCGTGAAGCAGAACTTGCCAACACATCAGTCGAGAAGATGATATGGCATGGTACACCTGTTTTGATTGTAGACGCTCAATATTACAGGTTTGGTCACTTGAAGGAAATAGTCAAGAACTGTAAGCATGAGGGGTTCGTTCTCTGTACTAACGATGAGCAATGGACAAAGATAAAGTCTCCTCATTACTTGACTAAGAAGTTCTTCATGAGGGGCAACTGGGAAAAGTTCCTCAGATTCGATAAGGAATCTATTGACGAGGAGTTCTATGGCTTGCATCATTGGATACAGGAAGTAGAGCGCGAAAGGTTCTTTGAGCTTGATGAAATGGCTCGAAGAGAATACATAGAAAGGTGGTTCGAGGAAAACGGACCTACAAAGTAAAATGAACAACGTATTTTTCACATCAGACAACCACTTCTATCATAAGAACATTCAGAAGTTCTGTCCCAACACTAGGTTTGGGGAAACCGTTCTACATATGAATGAGCTCATGATCGAGGCCCACAACAATCGAGTTCGCCAAAACGACACAGTCTACTTCCTAGGAGACTTTAGCTTTGGTAATGCCGAGGAAACCAAGAGCATCGTTCGTAGGTTGAACGGACAGAAACACCTAATCCTTGGCAACCACGATAAAGTGATCCGAGGAGACAAATCCATTCAGTCCATGTTCGTCACTGTTCAGGACTACAAGAAAATCAGCGTGGATAAGATCGCCATTGTTCTGTTCCATTATCCAATGAGGGAGTGGCAGCATATGCATGATGGCTCATACCACCTTTTTGGGCACGTTCATGGGGGACTTATGACGAAACCACATGGTCGCTCCATGGATGTAGGTATAGATACTCGCTGTCCGGCGGATATGGCTCCCTGGTCCTTTGAAGAAATACATCGAGAACTTCGCAACAAAGAAGTCCTCAAACATCACGGAGATTGACATGAAATCAGTTAAGGTTGTAGGTAAGAACGGAATCAGTGCTAGGGTTGTGGCTGACTCCATAAACGATATTGGCAATAGGATGGTAACTATGGAGCTTGAGTACCCGAGGTTTATCCTTGCGGAACTCAATACACATAGGATGTTGAGCAAGAACACAGCCTCTAGCCGTGCTATCCCTGTTGAAGCCATGCACAAGCAGATACTTGAAAACATGGCTGTTCCTGTTTATTGGGGTAAGAACAAACCTGGGATGACTGCCGTTGAAGAGCTGGGGCAGGATGAAATCCTAAAATCTCAGATTGCATGGGGTTTGGCTGCGTCAAACGCAATTGATTCCGCAAAGGCCCTGGCAGAACTTGGTAATCATAAGCAGGTAGTGAACCGGGTTACTGAGCCATTCATGATGGTTCGTTCTGTTGTGAGTGGCACTGAGTGGGACAACTTCCTTTGGCTCAGGGATCATGACGATGCGCAACCAGAAATTCATGAGCTTGCGAAGTGCGTCAGGGATGCTAGGCATCATTCTACTCCTCAACATCTCGCACCCGGGGAATGGCACTTGCCCTACGTCGAAAGGCGCGAAGGTAAATATTGGTCAGAGGGCATCGAAGTCACGCTAGATGAAGCAATGAAGATTTCCGTTAGCTGTTGCGCTCAGGTATCCTATCGAAAGAACGATACTAGCGTTGAGAAAGCACAAAAGATTTTCGATATGCTGAATCTTACTCCAGGAAACAGACAAGCCCATGCTTCCCCTACAGAGCATCAGGCAACCCCCATGGAGAATCCAAGATTCTACCTCCACGAGGCTTTCGAGAAGGGAGTCTCCCATGTGGATATGGAAGGAAATCTGTGGAGTGGAAACCTCAAGGGTTGGGTTCAGTACAGAAAGATTAAGGGATTTTAATGGAAAAAGGTCTTATCATTATCAGGGGGTTGCCTGGGTCCGGCAAGTCTACCTTAGCGAAGCATATTCTCCGTGATGTTGAAAATTCTGCTCACTTTGAGGCTGACCAGTTCATGGTAAACGATAAAGGTGAGTATGAGTTTCTAGCCTCGAGGCTTCACTATGCTCACTCCAAGTGCTTCGTCAGTGTTACGGAATCCCTTGATGCTGGTAAGTTGGTTGTGGTTTCTAATACCTTTACCACTTTCAAGGAAATGAAACCATATGTTGACTATTGTCGGGAAAACAACCACGCCTTGAAGGTCTTCAGGATGACTAGCCACTTTGGTAGCATTCATAACGTACCTGAGAATAAAATGCAAGAGATGCGTGACCGATTCCAGGTCTTTGCTGGAGAGGTTCTTCACCCTTGACATTTAATCTGGCTTCTGTTACACTTGTTTTCTGTGTTTGAAACTCCCTAAATGCCTGAAATTTAAGCACTTTTAGGGCGCAACAAAGTTTGAATTTTATTCAAGACTGTGCTATAATAGAAACATAGCGAAACAAGTTAAACAGGAGTTGAAGATGAAACACGGTGTATATGCAGCAGGTAAGCGTTTTGAAGTTTACATCAATGGCGAGATGGTCAAGCGCGCAAACCTGAAGATGCACGCAGAAAACTTCTTCGCAAAGACTGTTGGTAAGGCTGCAGTGTCCATCGAAAAGACGGAGAACCGCTTCCATGTCAACAAGCGCTTCGAGTTCCTGAACAAGACTGTCAAGATGGTCGCCAAAGGTCTCCAGGCTTCCGCTGTAGTTTCTGGCAGTGGCGGTCTTGGCAAGTCCTTCTCCGTGAAGAAGGCACTCATTGAAAGTGGTCTGAAGGACATTTCCACTATCGTAGCAGAGAGCGAAGAAGGCTCTAACATCCGTCGGGCCCGTAGCTTCGTGATCGTTAAGGGCTACAGCACTGCCAAGGGTCTGTATCGCACCCTGTTCGAGAACAACGATACTGTGATTGTGTTCGACGACTGCGACAGCGTTCTGAAGGATCCCGTTGCACTGAACTTGCTCAAAGGCGCCCTGGATTCCTATGACACTCGCATTATTTCCTGGAACGCAGATATGCGTGACGAAGATCTGCCTCGCTCGTTTATCTTTACTGGTCGCGTGGTGTTCATCTCCAACATGAGCGAAGACAAGATTGACCAGGCTATCCGTAGCCGTAGCGCAGTGATCGACCTGTCGATGACTCTGCAGGAAGTGGTTGACCGCATGGCGGTTATGATCAAAGAAGATGAGTTCCTGCCCATGTTCGATATGTCGATCAAGAAGGACGCCCTGAAGTTCATTGACAACAACAAGGAGAAGATGAGCGAAGTTAACCTCCGCACCCTGATCACCGTAGCAAAAGTTCGGGCAGCTGACGAAGATGGCACCTGGGCAGAGCACGCCGAGTACCTGACCTGCAAGTAAGCACTAACCAAAAGGAAACGAAGATGATCGAATACAAATTCAACCCCGCCGAGCTCCAACAACTCAAGGGCATTTACGATAGCGAAAACGAACTGATCGGCGGACCGGAGTTTGCCTATAAGAAGTTCCACCGAATGAACGAGCGTTTGGTTGTTACCCGTCAAGCAGTGGAGGAGTTCTCCGAAGCTTTTGAGAAACAATATAACCAACACTTCGGCGAAACTTATTGGGTCTAAGCACTCAATACAGTTCAAGTCCCTTCGGGGACTTCAACCATGAATAGACGAAATGCAAATGAACCTATATAATACTCACATAGACATATTTTTAGACAAGGAGCCCTATGTCAAAGGCAAAGATTAAAGTCTCGGAGCTGTTCTCCTCAATTCAAGGCGAAGGTAGGTACGCAGGAGTGCCTTCTATCTTTCTCAGGAGCTTTGGTTGTAACTTTCGGTGCAAGTCCTTTGGCTTGACTCACGGAACAAAGTTTGACGGTCCAAACCCTGAAGTTCAACAAATCATCAACGATATTGAAAAGTACAGGGGTAAGAAGTTTACTGAACTTCCCTTGGTTAATACTGGGTGTGACACTTACGCGGCGGTCTATCCTGAGTTCAAGGACTTTAGCCCCATGATGTCTGTATATGAGATCACAGACAAAATTGAAGAGCTCTTGGATGTTAAGGTATTCAGTCGTGACTTTCATCTGATACTGACAGGCGGAGAACCTCTACTCCCTGGATGGCAAAAAGCATATTCTGAATTGATCGACCAGATTCACGATAGGGGTTTGGCTGAGAGTCTATATATCACTGTCGAGACTAACGGCACTCAGATTCTAGGAGAAAACGTTTTTGATAAGACAAAAGCAAACATGCACTTTAGCGTTTCTCCAAAGCTCATGGCTTCTGGGGAAAGCATCGAGGACGCCATCAAGCCAGAAGCAATCGAGAGCTATCTGAAAGTGGGTGAAGTTGACCTGAAGTTCGTAGTGGACGACGAGGAATCTGTTCTTGAAGTCATCGATGTTATGATGACTGGTTATGAGAACATACCTTTTGACCGCGTCAGTGTTTACCTGATGCCCGAAGGCGGGACGAACGAAGCTTACGCCAAGAACCAACGTAAGGTGGCAGACTTGGCAATGAAGTATGGATTTAGGTTCTCTCCTAGGCTCCAGTGCATTATCTACGGTAACGAATGGAATACATAATGAACCAACCAATCACTTACAAATACACCAGTACCAAGGAGTACGTCGATGCCTTCCCCTGCGCCTATCGCCAGTGGAGAGCGGACAGCCACTGCAACACTATCCATGGTTATGCGTTTAGCATGAAGTTCTACTTCGGCACGAACGACCTTGATGTTCGCAACTGGGTGGCGGACTACGGCGGGTTGAAGGAACTGAAGAAGGTCCTGGAATCTCAGTTCGATCACACTCTTATCGTAGCACAAGATGACCCAGAGATGGAGACATTCAAACTTCTAGAGCAGAAGGGTATGGCAAAGATTGTTGTCCTGCCTAGACTGGGTTGTGAGTCCCTGGCTGATATGCTCTACAAATACGTCAATGGAGTCTACATCCCTGATATGTGGGGTCCTGGAGAAGCACAACGCCTGTGGTGCTACAAAGTTGAAGTCCGCGAGACTCAGGCAAACATGGCATTCAGGGAAGGTCATCGTGAGTGGAACGAGAACCTTTTTGACTGAACCTAAATAAACAATCACCACAACAAGGAACAAATATGAAAACAGATGCAAAGCTCGGAGAAAAAGTAAACGCCTACCTGATCGCCAAGGGCGTAGAGACTCCTGTAGTCAAGAACGCCTATAGCGATATGCCAAAGGATCATAAGATCTCCTATATCGAGAATTACTTCACGGCTATCATGGAAGTACTTGGTCTCGACCTGCAGGATGACTCCCTGGTCGATACACCAAAGCGTGTAGCAAAGATGTACGTCAATGAGATCTTCCAAGGTCTTGACTACGCCAACTTCCCCAAGTGCACGACAGTTGATAACAAGATGAACTACGATGAGATGGTTGTCGAAAAGGACATCATCGCAATCAGTTCCTGCGAACATCACTTCGTTACCATCGACCAGAAGGTGTCCATCGCCTACATTCCCAAGCACAAGGTATTGGGTCTAAGCAAGCTGAACCGTATCGCCAAGTTCTTCGCACAACGTCCCCAGATTCAGGAACGCTATGCTGAGCAGCTCTTCTATGCCCTCGAGTGTATCCTTGAGACAGACAACATCGCTATTGTTGTTCGTGGTAAGCATTACTGCGTAGCACAACGTGGCGTGGAGGACACTTCCTCCTATACAATCACTTCCAAACTTGGTGGTGGATTCAAGAATGATCCTGCCCTGCGTAAGGAATTCATGGACTTGGTGCGAGGCTAAATGAAAGTCTTTAAGAAGAGAATCGGATTCCTGATCTCTTCTCAACATCTCATACCCCATGGCGGAATCGGACAGTTCGCCAAGGGGTTTGTTGAGATGGCTGGGAGGTTGGATTGGGTAGTAGACATAATCATGGATGCGCCACCTTTGCCCGGCGCCTCTGAGTTTGTGGGTTACTTGAAGTCTATCCCAAATGTAAACTTCAAGAGCTTAGTCCCTCCTTCCAACGACTTTGTGGCTCACCAAAAGATTCATTCTTTCAGTGAATCTCTGAACTTTGAGAAAGTGATGAAGTTCAGAGATTCACTAATGAAGGCAATGCAGTCTTCTTTGTATGACGCTCTGGTAATCAATACGCCCGAGGCCCTTTTCTCAACCTATGCTTTGGGGATACAGGACTACATCAAGATAGTCTTTTATACCCACAACGAGAACTTGGTTTTCAGAAACAACACATTCAAGGGTGTGTTCAATGACAACTATGATCCAATGATTGAGTCCTTCATGAGACTCCCAGGTATCTTTGTTGGTACTCAGTCTTCCAGGAACAATGCGGAGCTAAAGGAAGCAGGTCTCACTAGAACAGCGTGGTTGCCAATGCCTATCCCTGAAAGAAGTCTATTGGATTCCTCAGACGGTTTAAAGAAAGAAGGTTGCCTGTTCATCGGAAGATGGGAGGAAAGAAAAAACCCCAAGGCGTTTGTGAAGGCAATCAAGGACTCTGGTCTAATGGCTAAGGTCATGACTAATGAGAACGGAGCCAAGAAGTTCGAAGAGGAGTTCAAGAAAGAAGGCATCGAGAACTTCGTAATCAAGAAGAGTATCATAGGCGAAGATAAGGTCAACTTCATCAAATCGGCGAAGGTATTCTATATGCCGTCAAAGTCCGAGAGCTTTGGTTTTGCTCTGATGGAAGCCCTGTGTCATTGCCATTGCGTTGTGGAGGATTACGACTGGGTCTACAACTTCAAAACAGATTTGTTGAGCATTGAAAGGGTTGGTTCTTCTAAAGTAGGTCTTAGGTTGAGGAACCTACACTACTCAGAAGAAGGAACGGAGAAGGGGATCAAATATGTTAGGTCTCTTGACTCGGCTTCTGATCTGATGTGGAGAGACTTCATTGAACAGCCCCATGGGTTGACGTCCAACTCTTCTTCCGCTAAAATCAACGAGCAAGACGACTTCTTTGTTGATGCTTTCATTGATAAGACGCTGGGTAGGTTTGCATCTACTGAGGACTTGATATCAATCTATGGCAACAGGAAGAAGTTCAACAATTTCCAAACACTAACAAGAACCTTCCTTACCAAATCCGAAGAGATGGTAGTAAAGGAAGAAGAGGACAACTTAGATGCTTTCTTCGGATAAGAAAATAGAATACATCGCCTCAGGTACTAGCTACATGAGGCTTCATTCGCCACGCAATGCCGGTGACCCCGTTAATGGGCCATTCATCTCTGAACTTCTGTCGAAGATTGCAAAATCCTCGCCTAACCATGAGTTTGGTTTGTTATTCAATGGATTCACTGAGCAATCCTTTGGTCCGAGGTTTAGGAAACTAGATGGGTACCATAGCATTCATGCTGACAGTGGTGGTCTTCAGATTATCACTCAAGGCAAGGCTGTAACGGACGAAATCAAGGACGATATCTATAGGAACCAATGCGCTTCTGCAGACTTTGGTATGTGCTTTGATGAAATACCAATCGGCACTCAGGGTAAGACGTCTGGCAGGAACGATGTGACTAATCGTTGGTTCAAACCCGACGAGATGGAACATTACGCCAAGCTCACCGGGAAGAACATCGCCAGGCAGATTCACGTCTATAGAGAGCAAAAGTCCGAGTGCAAGCCTATTCTTATCGCTCAAGGAAACTGTTATGACACTTACATGAAGTGGGTTGACATTGTCCTTGAACAAATCCCCTATGAAGATAAGGGAGAGGTTACGGCAGTGGCTATGGGTGCTGCTGCTCTTGGTACAGGCACGTTGGAAGATATCGAAAGAGCTTTCATATTCTCCCAACTGCAAATGGAAAAGAAACATCTCCACGTCCTGGGTGTAGGCTCAGCCAAGAGGATGCTACCCTACTTGATATTCAAACAATCTGGTCTGTATGACGAATCTCTAACTATGTCATACGATAGCACAACTCACACCAGTGGTGTTGAGCTTGGGCTTTACTACACCAAGAACAGGAAACAGGTAGCTTTTGATAGAAAGATGTCGAAGTTCTACGAAGCGACATTTGAGGACATCAGCACAATATGCGACATGGCTGGCCTTGATGCCCATAAGTTCCACAAGATTATGAACACAGGGTACACAAAGTATATTGATCAGGGTGGAGAGGACTTTGACTTCCTTAGGGCAAGGACTGCCTTTACTGTCAAATCAATAATGAACTACATTGAGCACGTTGACTGGATGATGGAGAGCAGAGAGAATATGCTTCAACTAGCCATCGATGCTGAATTTTACAATCCGGCGAAGGCTCTGTATAATGTGAAGAGCAAAGGCGACTTTGACATCTGGCTAGGACACTTCTCCAGAAGGGTGAAAAGCAAGAGAGTTCAAAGCGGCAAACCAACCGACCTAGAGGACTTTTTCTGATGAACCATTATGTAGGCATAAAGAAATCCTTCATCACCGTAAGAACGGAATTTGAAGGGTTTCACTTCTACCCCAATGCGGGAACTATCGACCCAAGGATCAAGTTCCTTGAATCTGAGCATCGCCATATGTTCAAGGTTGAGGTTACGATCTCCGTGAACCACCACGATCGTGAGCTGGAGTTCTTCCTTGTAAAGTGGGACCTTCAGGAGTTCATTAAGGGCGGTAACCAAAATCACAAATCATGTGAGATGATTGCCGACGGAATTCTTTCCCATCTGATCTCCAAGTATGGGCCTTTGCGAGAATACACGATTAGGGTAAGCGAGGACGGGGAATCCGATGGCATCATTACTTGGGTGCCGGACCTCAGAAACACCATTGGAGAATAAATGCAGAACCTCTTCATAGTTCCTATAGAACCCATTGAGACTCGCTATACAAAGCACTGGTATCAATTTGTACCCACTCTGTTCGCCAAGAACTGTCCTAACTTCAACGTAAAGACGGTTGAGGTTCTGTTCTCAACTTGTGAAAACACGCCCGGTGCTTTCCTAAACTTCACAGCTACTATCGACTTCAAGTCCCGGCAATCTGCTCTCATTGCAGAGATGTTCAGCAGGGGAGAAGTCAAATCTGGAGACGTGTTTCTTTACATGGACTACTGGAACCCAACTGTGAATAACACCAAGTACATGGCTGAGTTGATGGGTATTGATGTGAAGATCATAGGTATTGCTCACGCTGGTTACTGGGATCCCGCTGACCTTCTGCCCAACAAGTCAAAAGACAAGAGATGGGGATGGACAATGGAGGAAACCTTTGCAAAGGCGTATGACAAGATACTTTTTGCAACTCCTTTCTCTGAACGCCTTTACTCCTGGTCTATTCACAAAGCCAGTACCTTATCCACGGGGTTTCCCATGGAGTACTATGATGAGGTGTTCACTCCTTATTGGGAACTGGAAAATGCTCCGCCGAAAGAGAACATCGTGGTTTTCCCCCACAGAAAGTCCCCAGAGAAGAACCTGAACTTGTTCTATGCCCTAGCAGAAAGGCTTCCATCTTACAAGTTCATCGTGGCAATGGATGTCTGTGAAACAAAGTTTGAATACCACAACCTTCTTTACAGATCCAAGCTAGCGTTCTCTGCTTCTATGCAGGAGACACTTGGCATCAGTATAGGCATAGAAGCGCCGAGAGCTGGCTGTGAAGTTTTGGTTCCCAAGAGACTGTCATATGAAGTTATGCACTTTGATGGTTCGTTCTATCCTTCTGAAGTCGCCTATGGGTATGAACCAGAAATGAAGCCTTCAAATGTTGAGTACTTGGCTGATCTCATAACTGAGAAGATGACAACATTCAACATTTACAATGCCAAGAAAATTCATGATGCCAACCTAAGGGACTTCTTCACGGGAACCAAGATGTATGAATTCTTGAATGGGTTGACTAGAAACCGTTGATGTTATATCATAAGGTATGACGAGAATCAACTCAAACATACCACCCAAGGAGCTCAAACGAGCTCACCTCATAGCAGAGCTTAGGGAGATTACCATGGTGCCGGCGGCACTTAGGCGCTCCCTCCGCACAAAGACAGAGTCCTCCATACTAGGATCAATACCTGGTAAGTTCACTCTAAACTCTGGCCACGTGAAGTTCTTCTATGACAAGCAGAAGTTCCTCATAACGAGGTTCAATGCTCTTTGTGATGAGATGGAAAGGCGAGGGTATAAGCCAGACAGGACGCGAGTAGTTTCCTTTAACGGTCTTCCCTCTACTTTCTACAGTGATTGGCAGTCCTCCGAAGATGATGACAACCTTGTGAGGCAGCGCATTGCCCTGAGAATCTCACAAAAGCCACATCTATACGAGGACTAGAAATTTATTCGTTGATGTGTTAGACTATGGTTTTAGGAGATAAAAGATGTTGAAGGCGATAGTAGCTTTCCTGGTCTTGACGGCAGTCCTGTTCTTCTCAATCGAGAAGATTCGGGACATGACATACCGTGAGCGTTGGTCCGTAACTAAGACGGCTGTATATGCCATGATACTTTCTCTAGTCTCTGTTTCTTTGTTGGTTGGTTTCGTAATTCTTTTCTAAAGGACTTGAAGTGAAAATTCGTTTTGGTTTTGTAGCTCTGCTTTCCGCCGCTGTCCTCTCCGTAGGCTGCACTCGTATTGAAACTGGTACGGTGGGTGTCCGAATCGGCTTTGACAAGCAAGTCAAGGCTGATGAACTTGTTCCTGGTTCTTGGAATCAGGTTGTAGTCGGTGATGTACTCACCTTCCCAGTAAAGGACGTTCAGGTTGATGTTTCGAACTTGACTCCCCTGGCATCCGACAACAGCACCTTGCAGGACTTTGACCTCGCAGTTATCTATTCGATCAACCCTTCGAGTGTGGCTGAGATTTGGATTGAAAAGAACCGAGGGTTCCATACAGTGGCTGAAGATCGAGAAGGCGATATCTACTTGATGTATAATTACATTCACCAAGTAGCTCGAAACGCCGCTTACAAGAGTGCCCGAAAGTATAAGAGCCTCGAGATGAACGACAATCGAGCCCAAATGGAAGTCGAGATTCGTGAGCAGATGATTGCGTCCCTAGCAGAAGAAAAACTGGATGGTGCCATCAACGTAAGCCAAGTTCTAATCCGTAACGTCATGCCAGATCGTAAGATTGTGGACAGCGCAAACGAGTTGGTTCGAAGCCAAAATGAGATGCTCAAGAAAGAAGTCGAAGTTAAAACCGCGAAGCTTGAGGCTGAACGCATCGCTGCCCTGAACGCAAACTCCGGAGCAGTGGAGTATATGCAAGCCATGGCTATGATCAACATCTCCGAAGGTATCCGAGACGGCAAAGTTCAGACTATCGTAGTGCCTAGCAACTTTACGGCCCTGATGGCTCCATCTAAGTAAAAGAGACGCGGGAGGAAACTCCCGCGGTTTATCATGGAAAAATTCTTCTCTAACATCCAAAGAGCTTTTGAATACGACTTAAGCGTTTCTCTAATGTTATCTTTCGTCGCGTTGGGTATCCTCTCCTTTGCGATGATTGTGTTGAGTATGGTTTTCTACCCCTGGCAAACCGTAGCAGTGATATTCGCTTTGGCGATTGCTAGGGTAATCAAAGCAGGATTAAAGGGAAAATGAAACTCTTTCTTTTTGAGTATGAAACCCCCACTAAGGAAGGCAAAACGCACTTCTGGGTTCCCGCCGAGACTTCTGAACTGGCATGCGCGAAGGTTCTCAGGTTTGAGGGAATAAAAGTCAAGAAAGACGAGCAAGGAATGCCCGTCATGGTTAAGGAAGATGGCAAACATCTTAGCCAAGACTGGATTTGAGCTCAAATTCTCCCCTAAATGCACTCCTAAGTCGTTGATTTTATTGACCCCAAGACGTGCGATTTTGCCCTAGAACCCCTTAACGGGTACTGGCACACAAAACACCAACGCAACACCCCTGTCGTCTATCTACCAAACATTGACATTTAAACCCTTCTCTAGTAGAATACAGAAAACAACCCTGGAATCACAATGAGCATTTTTCTGAAGCGCGGCGAGAACTTTTTCGTTACAACCCACAACGCATTGAACATGCACGATGCGCTCCCTGTTGGGAACTACACCGTTGATATGGATGCGATGACTAAGGAGTTCTTCCTTAAGCCCATCGAGGCGTTCAAGCCCGTGGGTAAACTGTACGGTGAAACCCAAAAGCATACCGACAGAATCTTGACTACATTTGATTCCCGTGCTGCATCTACTGGTGTTTTGCTTGCTGGAGAAAAGGGTAGCGGCAAGAGTCTCTTGGCCAAGAACCTCTCCATACAAGGTATCTCCAAAGGAATTCCAACCATCGTTATCAACAATGCTTGGTGTGGTGATTCCTTCAACAAGTTCATCCAGCAAATCAACCAACCTGCGATTGTCATCTTTGATGAGTTCGAGAAGGTTTATGACAAAGATGACCAGGAACTTCTTTTGACTCTCCTGGACGGCGTCTACCCAAGCAAGAAGCTCTTTGTGTTGACTTGCAACGACACCTACCGTGTGAACAGCCACATGAAGAATCGCCCTGGGCGCATCTTCTACATGATAGAGTATGAAGGGCTGGACAAGGCATTCATCAGGGAATACTGCGAGGACAATCTCATCTACAAAAACTTCACCGAGGAGATTCTGAGGCTGTCTGCGGTGTTTGACACATTCAACTTCGATATGCTCAAGGCCATGGTTGAGGAAGTGAACCGATACAACGAGTCGCCCAAAACTCTGGTTTCCATGCTGAACACCAAACCCACCGGGAACAGCGACAGCTCCTTCACTATCGTTATGATAAAGCATAACGGAAATAATATCAGCATCAGCCAACTCCACAAGGACTTCCTGGAAATCGAGGACATCAACCCATTCAACGAAGGGTTCAGCTTCAGCTTCCGTGTTAAGAACGACAAGAAGTCAAAGAAGAAAGAACAAACTCCCCAGGCATTGGGCATCGACGAGGAAGATGCTGAGTACATTTGGTGTCACGCCTCCTATGAGGTTGAGGAACTCACTTCTGTTGACTTTGACAAGGGATACTTGAAGTTCGAGAAAACCAACGGCGACTACCTGATCCTCCAGAGGAAGGAACGCAAGAAATTCAACTGGGCAGCTTTTTGAGGTAATTATGCAGGATCAAGAAAAACTCATCAAAAGACTTGAAGCGCAGATAGAGGAACTATCAAGGCGAATCAGGTATTTGGAAAACAATCTCCTTCCTATAGGTCCTATAGGTACGCAACCAAATGCGCCGCGCTGGCCAGAGATCAACCCCTCCGGACCTCTAGCACCAAAACCCCCACGTTGGCCAGAAATCAACCCCTCCGGACCTCTAGCACCAAAACCCCCACGTTGGCCAGAGATCAACCCCTTCAAGCCGGTGGAGCCAAAACCACCGCAAAATTTTTGGCTCTGTCCCGCCTGTGGGCAAGGACCTAACCATGCTTGTGGTTCTGTTTCGTGTCCAAGGAATATGAATAAGGTCTCTCAATGAATACCATATGGGAAAGGTACAGGCAGCTGGAAAAAGAGAGGCGTGAGTTCCATAGCCAAGCCACTGAACAGTATGACAAGAATGTCTACTTACCTGCGAAGCTCGCCCTCCAAAGGGAGTGTGGAGAAAGCGAAGAAGGTCACAGATTTGGTTCCTCACACGACAACGGAATAGGTTGGAGCTGGTCATACTGCTCAAAGTGCGGGGGTCGGTACAACATAGAAGGGCCTGAAGTCAGTTGAAATTTATTCAGCCTTGTGCTATACTAAGGCATAGCACAAGGAGTTGTTTATGGGCTACAAGGTTTTGGGATTGACGGAAGAGCTGTTCAAGGGATTTGAGCCCCGCAAGGGTCTCGAAGGTCCTTTTTTGGTCGGCGGAAAGGTTCTGTATTACGATCCCAAAGAAGGCGCCTATTACGATCCGACCTCTGATTTCTACCTGACTAACGAAGAGTATTTTGCTCTAGAAAAGGACCCCAAATGACTATGCCCGCTGGCAAATATTACATTGGCGATCTGTGCTATGTTTTGCACGATGCTTGGGACGAGTTCTGTGAAATTACAATCAAAGGAAATGAATGTCTTGATGGCGAATTCACTCTGAAAGACGGGCGCCGTTTTGCTACCTACCGAACCGCCTGGGGAGACGGCGAATACCCAGTTTCCACTGGCGGTTCGGTAGGTGTAGATGCAGGCCTAATTGGTTGCATTTTGGTGGACCAAATTCGAGACGATAGCGTTTTTGATGAAGAGCATATGATGAGTCTCGGCGTTATAGTCGAATTCAAACATGACTTCGAAACCTATTCTCGAGGAGGCGTGATAACCTTCGGTCGTGTCTCTATTGATACAGAATGATAACTGTACTTGGCGCCAATGGTTATATTGGCAAGAGAATCGTTAGGAGTCTGGAGAAATACACAGACAGGCCTATAATCAAAGTAGATCCATCATTTGGTGGTGTTTACGATGGATATAGGTCTCCTCCGTCTTTGGGCAACTATGGTACGATAATCAACGCTTCCGGTCCAGGCGCATCTCCGGGATGTTCATTAGAAGAATACACGGAAGCAAAGGAATTGTGTCGTTCCTTTAGGGCACAATTGAATTGTGATAGGTTCATCCATATCTCCTCTATTGCTGCTGCTAAGGGAGCAGAATCTCCCTACAGTTGGACGAAACTGGGAATGGAGAATATAGTCAAATCTCGCCCAAATTTCGCTATACTAAGGATTCATAATGTGGCGGGGGAGTTTGATGATAAAGACACTCGTCTCATTCCATCTTTGATCAATAGCTTCTATTCCCGTAGATCTTTTGAATTGAAAGTCTCTGGTCATTCGAGGCTGGATTTCATAAGCGTGAATGATGTGGGAGATGCTATTGCTCAGGCAGCCCTAACAGGGATTCAAGGAACTTATGAAATAGGTTCCGGAACCACCTATTCCATTTACGATGTGATTAGGGAAGTGCAAAAACTCAATACCCTAAACAATATCATCGTAAACCAAACCAGTGATAAGATAGTTCCATTCGTCGGCTATTCTCATCGACTGATAGGTAGTCCAAAAGATTCCCTAAAGCAGATTATCGAATCATATGATAAAAGCAACAAAGATAGATTTGGAACCAGGTAATCGAATGATTCGAATAGGTTTTGGGATGAACAACTATAGGTGGTTCTTTAGAATCGACCTTTGGTCCAGGGCATATAGAGTCACAAGTGCTTGAAATTTATTCAGCTCTGTGCTATACTAAGGCATAGCACAAGGAGTTGTAGATGAAAAAGGAATATTTGGTTTCCTTGAAACTTTGTGATTACGACAAGCAAAAGAAGAAGCTGACACTTTCCAGTGAGTACTTTGGCAAGCCTCCTTCTTTTGAAGTTGAGAGCCACGTCACTGGAGCCAGAGTAAAGTTCATCCCAGTACAGCCAGGAGACCCTTTGTTCTGTCAGGACCAATGGGACGGAATGCAGATGATATACCGCCCCGTTTTTGATATGAAGACCGTCGACCACATGGTTATCTTTGACACATTCTAAGCGCATGAAAACTTTCCTCGCCATCGTCGGCGCCTTCCACCTTAGTATGCACATTCTCGGTTCCATAGGCTCCCTTGACTACCACGTTTGCATCAAGCCTGTTGGGCAGTGCGAGGGGTTCAACGTACCAGGACACGTGAACAACAAATGACAATTCAAAAAGTGATAATACCTATGTTTAAGGTGTATTGGATGGGTCCTAAGTTTGGGACCAATGAAGAAATGGCCTACTACAAAGATGTAGGATCTCTAAATGAGGCTTTGACTATGTGCAAGGACTTGCGTGATATGGGTCGTTCCTTTGTCACGATGGTTTCAGAAGATCCCAATATGGTCGGCAAGGCTGGCGTGTCTGGGGTTGTTGACGGAATTCTCCCTGACGGGGAGAAGTATCATTGGACCAAAGAAGATCGAGTTGGCGCAGCTCGACATCGTTAAATCATGAATCAAGATTGCCCCTACCCAAACGTAGACCCTGAAGATTTTGCCTCTGAATTCGCTTTCCATATGGACTCCATGACCCGATTTGGGTTGAATGGTAAGAGTGAAATCGCAGAGCAGCTCGCCTGGAGAGACCGGAAAATCAAGGAACTAGAGCAGAAGCTCATGTTCATTCATTCAAAGGACACATATGACTGAAGTAGATCGAATCATGGAGTTGGCAGAGCACGCCTGCGCGACCTTCGGGCCACCGCGGTGGAAAGAGCACGATGCGGCAATGGATGCCCTCCGCGCCGCCATAGAGCAGGCGCTGAGTGCGCGGGTGTCGGTGACGTGGGATGGCAATTGCGTACTAGGTCATTGTGGGTCGCCAGCCGGGTGTGAAACGTCTAATTGCTGTCGCGCCAATATAACATCCAAGCCTCAAGACCAGCACCTGACACGCATCTTGGCTGAATGCTACCAAGTCATTGGGGTACTTGCGCAAGAGGCAGGTCGGTTCGATGACGAGTCTGTAATCAAGGCGCTTGATAATGCCAGCGCCGCAGAATTGGTTCATGAAGATGTTCTTCCGTTTCCCTGCAAGAAATTCTCACCCCAGCCCCCAGCCCAAGAGGCGCGGGTGCCTGTGCAGTATCTGGCTAACGGCACACGGTTCAAACTGAGCTTAGATGATGCTGGCAGGGTCAATTGCTTTTGGAACTGGAAAGAGCTTGACGGGCGGTGGGTTGCGCTCGTGGCAGCAGAGGACGACCAGCATCTGAGTGCCAGCGCACCCGAGCCCCCAGCCCAAGAAGTCAAAGTAAGCTGGACGACGTCCAAGTGGCAACACGACTGCGCTGCACTGCTGCAAAACGATGTGGAGCTTTGGGTTTCCCACTGCCCGCACTGCGGAAAACCAGCGACAGCCGCACCCCAGCCCCCAGCCCAAGAGGCGCGGGTGCCAGTCGCCAGTAAGGGTTCGCTGCGCGACATGATGATTGATGCCCTGCTCAACGCCGCACCCCAGCCCACAGCCCAGCGGGAGTGGGTGGGGTTTGAATACAGCGAGATATATGACGCTGCTTTGCAGGCTGGTGTACAGATGGGTGCCGCGCAAATGATCTATCACATCATCGAAGCCAAGCTCCGCGAGAAGAACGGGGGTGCAGCATGACCCCGCCGAAGCTCACAGAAGAAAAGATAGATGAGGTGTGTGACGCAATTATGCAGAAGCACAGCTACAACTGCGGAATGTACATTGCCCACTCCATAGCCGACCTACGCGACCAGCAGTGGCGGGAGATGCTGGCGGGACAGGAACCAGTGTATCAAGTTTGCGTACTGAATCCTCTAGATCCATCTCTTTCCTGGGTTGATGTCGACAAAGATCTTTATGAAAAACTACTGATTGAACCCCATCTTGGTTCCCGTATGGTCTACACTAAACCCATCCCTCTCCCAAAACCTTTGGAAGCCAAACCCACATACCACCCCTGCACCAATATCCTGATTGAAGGGTTGAAAGAGCTCCCTGGCGGCGAAGCAGTTCTGGCTAAATGGGATGCCGCCAGGACAAAGATAGACGTCACTAAGGAAACAAGGAACGACGATGAATAAATTAGAACAGATAATGGGTTTGGTTGACAACTATGCCGAGCTACGTCATACCCAAGGGTCCAAAGCATACAACACCAAAACTGCCGAGATGTATGAGTCTCTGAGAGAGTCTATAGAGCAGGCCTTGGTTTCAGGGAAGTATGAATGGAACGACTGCCTTCGCATAGCTAACGAACCGGAAGTAGATGAGGCTCTTCAACTATTTGCTGAAGGCGAAACAACAGAAGACCAAGCTGTTTGTGTTGTGAGGGAAGTACTAATCGCCGCAGAACAGAAATGCGCCCTTGAGCTGCTTGAAGTTTTTAAAGATGCTCCGTATGTTCAAGCGCAAGGTTGTCTTGGTGGCAAAGTCGCAACCGTCAATAAAGGATAAATCATGATACCCCAGAAACCAACAAGTAAAGAAATCAGGGCACTTTACGAAACCGCAAAGTCTAACTGGCAGACTTGGGAGCAATTTAGCAACGCCTTAGTTGACCTACGAGACCAGCAATGGAAAGATCTGCTGTCGAGCACAGAGCCATATGGCTGGGTAAGCCAACATACAACCAAAGGTCCTTATGAATGGCAATTCAGCAAAGAGCGGGCCGGTATATACCCAGACACTGCAATCAGCATCCTCCCGGTTTTTCTATACCCAAATAGAGCAGTCTTTGATGTCCTTCATAAAGCAAGGGATGCCATCAACGCATTGCTAGCTATAGATTCCCACACCATACTCTCTGAAGAGGACGCAGACAAAATTGACAAGGACCTCAGAGAAGCGGCAGAGGCTTGCATGAGCGCGATACCCAAGAAAGACTAAACCTCTTGAAATTTAATCCTTGTTGTGCTATACTAGACACATAGCACAACAAGGATTTGTCATGAACAAAGTTAAGAAGTTCACCAAAGGCACTAGGTTTCGGGTCATAAGCGGTCGGACTTGTTTCTATACGACAGCCGGAATGATTCGAGCCGGTGTTGGTGATTTCATGGATTTCAACAAGGCCCTTCAAGAAAGCCTCAAATCCCTGGAGGATGCACGAAAGTATGGCGGCCCTATCATGGGAGCCTGTGTTGGTCATTCTGGTTTCTGGAATGGATTCGACATACAGCTGAACATGGCTCAAAACCCCTAAGGAGATAATTATGCCTGTGTTCTTTCATCAAATGAAAGTGATTGATTGCTACGATTGGGACGAACTCGTAGTTCAAACTTACGGTCGACCCTATTGCCTACAGCAGCAAAATGGTTGCATGGAACGAGGTTCAATCGAAATTAGCGTTCCGTGTGAACCAGAAGATTTTGAAAACGACACGATTCCAGAAGTCGTTAATGGTGATGAAATGGGCGTTTCTTTCAATGCCTGGCTAGAAAGAGACCCCAAACAACCCCCTAAAATGCCCCAACCGAATCTAGAAGATTTCTACACAGAGATTTTCTGGCATAGGAACTTCTACCCGAATCTCGAAACACTGGCGAATGATCTAAACAGGAGAGGCATCCTCCCTGCCGGTGACTACCTCATCAAAATCGACTGGTAGACATTTATTCAAGCCTGCCGTATAATAGAGACATAGCGAAACAAGAGGTACACGAAATGGTGAATGTAACGACATTGGTGGTAGGCGACGTAGTTGGTGTGGTTTGCAATCAGGGCTACTCCCAGGGCCTCTATGAGGTAATCAAAACCACCAAGACCCGTGTTACAGTTTCACGGATTGGCGACTCTTACATTCGGACTTTCGTGGCTTCGAAGAACATCGAGGACACCAGCTTCTACAAAAAGCACCCTGGCTGGAGCCCTTATATCGTCTCTCAGGAACAAATCTTCGAGAGCGAGAAGAAGAAACTCATCGAAAACCAAATTCACGCTCTCTGGGGGACTGTTCAGGAGTGCGCAAAATCCCGGGATCTCGAAAACCTCGAGATCGCTCTCGAAGCTCTCAAGAACGCCAAGGCAGTAAAGGAATCGGCATAATGATTACAGTCAACATGATTAGCGCCCTTAAAGTACAGTTCATCAAACCCATCTTCGAAGACGACTTCGTCGAAAAAGGTATGATTGCCTGGTTGACGGACATTGAGTGGGACGCCAAAACTGATTGTTACCAGCTCTACTTTGACTTCAAGGAGTTCGAGGAATATAACGAGAAGTACTTCAAGGAATCTTTCTACCCCAACATCCATACAGCGTCCCTGACACAGGAACAACTTAGGGGTCGCAATGGAAGCCCCCTGAGCGGCAACCGTGATATGTTCACAGCCAAGGAAGCCGGCCAGTATTCACCGAAGTACTCTGTGTATCTCAGTATCGAGAGTGATGTTCGTGACGACGAGAAGTTCGCAGTGGAAATCAAGAAGTACCTGAGGGAAGTATGAACAAAAGAATTGAAAAACTGAAGCAGCAGGCCATGGTTGTTGAGAGAAGCCATGGTGCTTTTGGTGAACCAGAAAATTTCATACGTCTGGATGCGGACAAGTTCGCCGAACTGATCGTCAAGGAATGCTCTTCCATCAACTTCCGGGGAGCTATTGGATGCTCTATTGACGATGACGTGGCGATCAGCAAGCTAATCATGGATCACTTTGGTGTGAAGACCTAAGGAAAAGTAATGAAAAAAGATAAAGAAACTGAGTATAAGGTAATCGGTTCGAAAGTGCAAGACGAATGTTTCTATAGTGTTCTGGATGGGAAAACACCCCAGGAAGTCAAGGAACATATGGATTACCTCATAGAAAGATTCAGTGGTCGAAATGTTTACTTCGTTGTGGACTACTATGGATATGATGGCGGAAAGGAACTAGAGCTCTGGGAGAGCCGTCTCGAGACTGAAAAGGAATACAAGAAGCGCATGGCGGCACTTGCTATCCGCCGGGCCCGGGAGGATTCCGAAAAAGAAAAGAAAGAGGAAAAGGAACGCACAGAGTATGAACGCCTGAAGAAGAAGTTTGAGAAGAAAGGAACTTCATGATGGATTCATACGAAGAATTCAAGAAAAGAGTTGCTTTCCTGAAATCCTCTGTTGAAAAGTCGAAAAAGGCTCTCGACGAAGCAGAAGATGATCTGAATGAGCTCCTTATTGACTGCCCTTGCGTTGAAAGAGAAGACAAGGAAACGTATTACTCAGGGAGCTACTATGATAAGGCGTTCACAAAGTACTGGTCTCAATGCAAAGTCTGTGGGAAGACTAGGACAATCAAGGAGGTTACTCATTCCCATTATGGGTAGGAGACACAATGATTAGTGAAAAGAAAAGTCTTGAAATCGCCAACATCTGCTACGCCAACGTGTCTGCGGGGTTTGCCATGTTCTCCAACCCCAAGAACCGTGGACCCAATTTCACATGGCGCAAGTGGATTGAGCATTGCGAAGAAGATGCGGACCTATGGATGATGATCCATAACGTCAAGGGAAATGAGAAAACCGTTAAAGAAACCGCCCGAAGATTTTCCCGGGAGATTGCGGAGAGATTGGTTTCCCTGTCCATAAGTTAAAATTCTGAAAGGAATCAAAATGATCAAGTTCAAAACAAAGTCAACGTTCTTCGGTGGTCTCCCCGTGAGGCTTATGACTACCTATGGTGGAGAGACGGTAAACACCATCAACTACAATGCAGACAATATGTGCAATGCCTTAGGTATAATGCTTAGGGGTCTAATGGTAATCATATTTGGTGTGGCTGTCTCTGCCTTTCTTCTGGCAGTAATCGCTTCGCCTATTTTGGTGTGGCTTACATGGATGGCAGTCAATATGACATACATCCAACCCTCAGAATGGCTCATGGTGTCTTTCTTTATCATGGCTATAGGGGCAATTGCATTCGTATCAATCCTACTCCTTGAAAAAATCAAGTCCATGGCGTCCCCAGACAAACTAGACCGGGACAGCAATGCCTACAAGATGTATAGGGCTTACCGGGAAAAGTATTGCGTGGGGGTGGAGTTCGAATGAAAGTAGTAGTTTGGAAAAGCCACGGTGACATTGAGGTTTATGCCTCTGACACGGTTGAGCAGATTGAGTATGTCCTGGACGTGGTTATGGAGATTCTCGAACAGATTGGTTTGACTCATCTCTCCCTCTCCTGCAGAAACCATCTCAAGAATCATCCCGGGGACTTCAAACAAGCAGAAAAGGTACTCAAAAATATATTCTATGACGTTATTGGATCCTATGACGAATTCGAAGATATCTTTATCACTGAGGTAAGGAACTCATGAGTAGGGAGTTCATCGACAGCCAGGTGCTTTACTATAGAAGCATCCTGAACTGTGGCCCTTCCCGGGACTGGAGCCTAATACTTGGGCTCTACCACCGGTATCTTTCTCTCCAGAAACAGGCCTAGATTTTTATTCAAGGTTCCTTTATAATAGAGACATAGCGAAACAAGGAGTAGAAAATGTCTAAGTTCGAGGAAGTCTACCGAAAGATCTCTGACCGTAGGAACTACATCGAGCCCAAGTACCCCAGAATGGACAACTGGGCAGTAGATCGATATGAGCGGGAGGACGGCATGTTCGCAAGCATGGCAGACTCGGGCTATACTCGTCGAGTTGGCAAGATGGTTGACGGCAGGGTTATATGGTGCGTGACTGACCAATACACCAAACCCCTGGATTTCAGTGGAATTACCGAAGAAGAGTTCCTTTCACTCAAGGTATAAGATGTTCTATCAAGCAAAATACATCATTCATGACGATATGACCCCCGTTGTGTTCCCCGAAACGCTCGCTCATGTAGATGTGGCATACAATATGTTCGGTGGTAAGGAGAAGATCAGCGGCGCTGGGTTCTGTGTATATCATTCCTCAGAAGGTTGGATATGTTACGGCGAAAGCATTAGCCTGAAGATCAAGAGCAACGGTGATGCCGATGGGAAAATTCTGAACAAGATGTTGGGAGGGGCGAGACAATGATATCAGCAAAAGAAGCTCGGGAGTTATTCGATTACGCGGATAGGGAAGCAGAGACCTTCCTGAATGTCTCAATAGAACCTGCAATCATGGCGGCCGCCATGGAAGGTAAGAGCACAGTGTCTATTCTACTAGATGCCCAGGAAACTTGGAAGAGACTGGAAACCACGCCCCAAATGGGTCGAGTCCTGAACAAGCTCTATGCCCTCGGTTACAAAGCTACAGTGGCATACTACGGGGATCCGTATGTTCCGAGAGCCCTTGAGGAAGAGAAGGACCCCTTACTAGTAAGGAACTATGGGTATATCATCTCATGGTAGCCAGGTATTTCTGGCAGGAAGCCAGGGGCGTAAACGAAGATATAGAGCGTCATAGAAAAGAGGAGGCACATCTTTCCTTGAAGCTAGAGGAAGCAGAAAAGTCCCTCGAACTCAACCCCAATGATAAGTTCGCCGAAATGAGGGTTAGAACTTATAGGCACTTCCTGGGCTTGCTTGTCCAGTCGAAGGCCGAAGCTGTGTCGAAGCTCGGTAGGAAGTAGATTTTTATTCAAGATTCCGCTATAATATAGACATAGCAAGGAAAGAATATAGAGAATGACCCCCTACCAGATAAATCAAAAATACGAGATGCTCCTGGAAATCAAGAGTGGATACTTTGCAGGAACCAAACTGACGGAAGACCAGATGGAGCTCTCCGAAGAAGATGAGCAGTTCCTGGTAGAATACGCCCAGAGCAAGATCAATAAACTGATGAAGGACCCAATCTGCCGGAAGCTAATGGACCAATACTATGAGAGGCTATGGGCTCATCGTTTTGACTAAAGGAAAACAGAAATGAAGATCGAAGACATCCCCAATATTGACGCAGTCAATGCCCTTTATGCCCTGGAGCACTACGCAAGGGCAACACATAAGATGGGTAGGCTGACGGATGAACACCGAGCTCGCATTGACAAGTTCATCGAGAAAGTCAACCCCGTTATTGAAAAACTCGATGACGATGCAAGGGTCGAGGAAATGCTCGACTATCTGCTGACCAAACAAGGAGTCTAAAAAAATGGCCCGGGAAACTAAGGAACAGCGCCAGGAGCGTTTGAATGCAGAGCTTCTAGCCCAGGAAGCCGAGGCGGCAGCAACCTATACCCAGCGCCTTATGCAAACACTGGAGAGAGCCCAGAAGGCAAACTTCGAACTGACTGTTCGGGATGGAAAGTTCCAGCTGGAGGACCGGGATAATCGTTATGACGTGCTTCCCCCGCCCATGGGGCCTACCTATACTCGGGAAAACGAGCAGGCCCTGGCTACTCTTTTGTGGAGCGTTGGGCTCAAGGAATCTGTAATGGCAGAAGCCGAGCGTATGGAAATGGCTCGTACTGCTGCCCTGGGGAAACTTACCCAGGAAGAGCGAAAGCTACTGAAACTACTGTAACAGAAAGAGGAAATTGAAAATGGCTGCGTTTATCCTAATCATATTTGCTCACGTAGGGTCCATGGGTGATGGTAACTCCAATGCCCTGACTACGGCGGAGTTCACAACGAAAGCCCGATGCGAGGCAGCTGGTAAAGCAGCAGTCACCATGTCCCGGGGTACGGTGAAGAGTATTGACTTTGTCTGTGTTGAAAAATGAAAAACATCCTTAAGAATATGCCCCTGAGTGTTAAGGTCTCTTTTGCTTTCCTTGTCTTTCTGCTCAGTGTCTTGACCTATTTTGTCCCGGTTTTCGTGATTGGGCTTATCTTGGTTGTGGGGTTTATCGCAGCCGTCTTTAGAATCATTTGCTGGATGGAATTACTATGAACGAACTAATCACTTTCCTCACCACCCTCAGCTGGGTATGGTTGGGTTACTTTACTCTGAGTGCCCTTGTGGTGGTACTCACAAGCAATGGGCGTTTTGAGTTTCATCGATCCGCAATCTTCCTGACCCTCATCTCCATTGCCTTCCTGATCGCTTTCTGATATGTTCTTCTTCCTGATCTACTTCTACATGGTTTTTGTGGCGTTCATGCTCTTCTCCCTATAAGGGGCTCCCCCGGGACTCTTGAATTTTATTCAACCCTGTGCTATAATAGTAGCATACTAGGAGTTGAAGATGACCTACACAATAGCAAAGCACGAGGGACGATGGGTACACATCGTCAAGTTTGCCTCGAAGGTTTCCTTTAGCTCCGAAGAAGGTTGGTTCATGATCAACATGGACTGGGAGAAGGCGAACCGGAAACGGGAGCAGTTCAAGTGGATTCCTGCATCGACGAAGTTTGATGCAGTACGGGAAATGATAGGAGCATAAGATGACGACAGTAGCAGACATGATCAAGTGGATGCAGACCCTCCCCCAGGATGCCGAAGTTGAGTGTGGCGTTGAGTTCACCTCTGGATATAGTACCTACATGGGCTATGTTCCGGTGAGCATCCAGAACTGTGATGTTTATGACTATACTTCCGAGGAAGATCGGAAGAAGTATCCCAACATGGCAGGGAAAACGCTTGTTATGATCAGGGGTGAGTGAGTTGAATTTTATTCAAGATTCTGCTATACTGTAGGTATACTAGGAGTTGAAGATGGCAACGTATCAAACAGTGATGTCCGGTGTAGAGCAGAGCAAGAGCGGGAAGTGGTCCGTGAGCTTTGACAACTTCGTGACTGCCCGAGGAGAGACCTATCTTGGTAGTTCCTGTGCCTCTGCTCCGGTGTTCGCCACCAAGGAAGAAGCGGAGGCTGGTGGTGCCCGAGCCCTGAAGAAGCTCGAGGAGACGGGTCGTTTTCCCAATATGTGTGAGGCGTTCTGAGATGAACAAGCAGACCAAGAACCACCGTTACATTCCCATGGAAAAGTATGAGGAATGGCGAAAAGCCAACCGGGGAGTTAGGGTGTTCTTCCGGGGACCTCGATTCCTTCGCACTCCCTACCAAGTACGCCATGGCGCAGCGGATTGTCTCAAGGAAGACGCAACACACTTTGTGGTCTACTTCAACTCCTGAAAAGAGGTCAAAATGATGAACGAACGAATCAAGGAACTCGCCGAACAATCATACGTCGAAGTTCCTCACGAACGTGATTGGGACGCGACTTCAAAAATCTTTGATAAAGAAAAGTTCGCTGAGTTGATTGTCAAGGAATGCTTGGCTCTGTTGAATGGCGAGAAAGAATATTACTCAAATCCCGGGAAATATGAATCTCTTGAATACTACGAACGTATGAAGGCAAAAGCAGAAGCGTTAGAAGATGCTGGTTCTCTGATCAAATCACATTTCGGAGTTAAACAATGAACGAACGAATTCAAACACTGGCCTCTGAGGCTGAGGACTACGCCGATGACATTGTGGATCAAGGCGGTGAGTTCCATGAAGCTTACACTAAAAAGTTCGCCGAGTTGATCGTGCGGGAGTGTGCCAGCTTCATCGATTCTCGTCTGGAAACCAGCTGGAGCGGCGCTACTGACTGGGCAGACGGTGAAGATCTTATGACTCACTTCGGGATTGAATGATACAGTGGACGGTCCCATGGAGCCATACGTCCAGGACCAAGTGTATAGGTCTTTTAAGAGCGGCACCAGCTGGGGAGCTACCAGTACTCTCACCATTGATAATTCTTGAATTTTATTCAACTCTGCCTTATAATAGAGACATAGCGAAACAAGAGGTACACGAAATGAACAAAGTCAAGAACAACATCTCCTATGTCCTGAATCTCTTCCTTATCCCGTTACTGTGGGCCATGGTGTTCTTCCAGGAGATGCGCCGCGCGGCATACGAGACCAACTTGACTGTCAAGAATGCAATCCGTGAGAACAAGCGCCACCACGGAAAGGCTTGAATTTTATTCAACTTTGTGCTATAATAGAGACATAGTAAAGGAGTTGAAGATGGAACTGGTACTGAGCGCAACGTTTCTTCTGAAGGTTGTATTCTTTCTGTTTGGTGCAGGACTCCTGGGTGTTCTCTGTCTAAGCCCAATCAATGACCAACCCACTGGGGCTGTGCAAGTAGTGGTTTGGACGGTTTTGGTAGCCATCCTGTTTTCCCTGATGTTTGGGTTCATAACGATTAAGTTCACGCCTTGAATTTTATTCAACTCTGCCTTATAATAGAGACATAGCGAAACAAGGAAACAAGAGATGAAACTGACCGTAGGCGACCTCATTAAGAAGCTCGAAGCATTCCCCAAGGACCTCGAAGTTCACATCAACGACGAAGGCAATGGGAACTACTATGAAGAGGTCCTTGGAGTGTTCATCGGGAGGCTCCCGGATGCTAAATTTGATAACATAGGAACTGACCGAGTCATCATCGCAATCGACCAATACGAGTAACCCCATGGCAGTAGCAACTATCAAACTGGTCGCCCCTGAGTACTTCTCTGAGTTTTACTTCTCGAAGAACGCAGCAGACGTAGCGAAGAAGGCAATCAAGGAAGGCAAGTACCTAAATTATGGCTCCATGTCTATCCAGGGCAAGGAAGGGGAAGCCGTAGCAGAGGAAGTGTTTGACCTCACCAACAACCCTTCCCGGGAAGATGAACGAGCAGAGCTCTATGGTGATGCCCGAAGCGTATCTGTCGGGGATATCATCAACGTGGACGGAGTGGACTACCTCTGTATGCCCTCTGGCTGGAAAACTCTCTAAACAACTGAAAGACCTTACACATCATGAATTACATCTGTTTCAAACCCTCCGCAAAACTGTCCAAGTACGTTGTGGACGTGGACAATCGACGTATCATCAGTAAGCAACCCCGCTTCATGGGTCATGCTCTGAGCTGGCAAACTCGTCCCACTTGGCCTGAGTGCCGGGTCGCTCTCAAGGACGATACTGGTCGAGCTCGAGTACTGAAGTGGGAACAGATCTTGGAGATGCTCCAGACCTCCAAGACCCCTACCAAGAAGATCGTAGAGCAGAAGTCCGTTGAGCCGAAGCTGGAAAAGTTCCTGCTGGTCTGCAAGGAGCATGATTATGCCGATACCTTCTATGCCCACAGCGACGAGACCAATGATGAGGCCATTGCCAATGCAATCAACATCGCCAAGCAGGATGGTTGCATCGATGGCGATGAGGATCTGAAGGTAGTGGACCTGAACACGTTCAAGATCTATGATGTTGCTACGCGAAAGGTCCAGGTTACTGTAAAGAAATTTACCCTGGTGGGTTGAATTTTATTCAACTCCGTGTTATACTGTAGACATACAGAGAAGGAGTTGAAGATGGTTTTCGGGAAACGAATCAAGGTCACTATCACACTGAAGTCCGGTCATCGATTCTCCTTCAAGTGTGATGACTTCATCATAGAGAAGAACAAAGGGGTGATGTATAGCTACAAAGCAGAAGGGCTGGACAAGTCCCTAGGCAATGAACTGTTCTATCTAAACATCGAGAACATTGACCACATTAAGACCCAGAAGGTGTTCTTCTGAGTTTGAATTTTAACCACCTCTGTGCTATAATAGTAGCATACTAGGAGAAGAAGATGAGAAAAGGTGAGATGCTGGACAAGATGTTGGTACTTTGCACCAATGCCCATGCTGGGCAGTTTGACAAAGGCGGCAACCCCTACATCCTACATCCCCTTCGCGTGATGAGCTTTCTCAAGGAAGCAGACGAGGAGTTGCAGTGTATCGCTCTTGGCCACGATGTTATAGAGGACACCTCCGTAACTTACGCCGACCTCAGGGCTCTCGGGATCTCTGAGAGGGTGATCGCTGGTATCCGTGCTCTGACCAAACAACCCGGACAGACCTACGAAGAGTACAAAGAAGGCGTGTTTGCCAACGAAGATGCCATGAAGGTCAAACGATGCGACCTGAGACACAATAGCGATATCCGTCGCCTGAAGGGAGTCACTGAAAAGGACGTAGCTCGGATTGCCAAGTACATGAAGTTCTACAGTGAGATCAACGAGAGGCTGGCTTGAATTTTAATCCCCTCTGTGCTATAATAGTAGCATACTAGGAGAAGAAGATGGCAATGGTCAATGTAGCGAAGCGGGAAGAGAAGGAAGTAGCCAAGATTCGGAAGGCTGTTGAGAAGCTCACAAAGAACATTCCCCATGCGGAGCTCGATGACTTCAGCAAGGATGAGAAGGGTGTGTGGTGGATACAGGTCTCCTCTCCCATCGAAGTGGCAGATGACGTCGCTTCGATTGTCCTGCTGAAGAGTGATTACGCAGTACTGATGGGGCGGCAGGAGCACGAAGGGTCCTATGACTGGGCATCCGGTGTCTATAACAAGGACTGCTCTGTCGTGCAGTTCATCATCAAGTGAGAGCAAACAAATGAACAAGCAAGAAGTTTTCAACAAAGTCCATGCCCACATCATGACCCAAGGTGGTCCTGCCTATGCCCATGGCGAATGTAGGTATAGGAATGAATACAAACAGTCATGCGCCATCGGTTGCCTCATACCAGATGAACTCTACAACCCAATGATCGAAGGTGTTACTGTTCGGGGAGTCATAACTAATGGCGAAACTGAGGGCTCACGTGAATACAAGCTCAGGGAGATACTGGAGAAGGTTGTTGGTACTGATTGGGAAGAAATGAGCCAATTCCTCATACAACTCCAGGACGCTCATGATGATGACCTCGTTGAGGACATTGGTCAATGGCTCAGCCGTATGGAGAGAATCGCAAAGACCCACAATCTGGAGGTTCCCCATGCAAGTTAAGTTCGAGAAACAAAGAGTACTGGATGCCTGCTTCAAGTACCGTGAATTCCGAGCAGCACGCATACACGATAAGACTGAACAGTTGATCGAGAGCTGCATGAAGCCTCGGTTCTTCGGTCTACTCCGTCCCCGCACTAGAGCAGAAGCCGAGGCATTCGTAGAGAGTGAGATGCAAGATGAGCTGCGCTACTATGAGATCTACGCCGGTGCAGAGTACCAGAAGATCCTCGCCATCGAGTGCGCTTCTCGGTTCTCCTCAGAAGAGTTCGTCTACCTCGAAACCGACGAAGTTCAAGTTCTAGGATGGTTCCTGGTTGACGACAACAAACTTCCATCGTAAAATACAGTATCCATTCTCTCTATTAGGAATCAATCATGTCCAAGGCTCTCGGAATCATTCTAGGTATCCTCCTCGCTATACTCATTGCGCCTGCTCTAGGCGGAGGCATCGCAATGCTACTGAACCTACTCTACCCATCGATGTTCGCCTTCTTGAACGATGCGCTAGGCACTTCAGCATCCGCGTTCACCATAGGCGCTACCTTTACATGGATCGGTGGTATCATCGGCGGTGCGGTCACTGCTGCTCGCTCATAAACATCGCCATACATACTGTTTCCGCACATCATTCGTCAACCGTCTTATACGGAATTTCCTCCGCAATTTTCCTTCGATTTGAGTACATAATGAGCAAGAATATTTCTCTACAGGATCTTGAATTAGGTAATGTCGAAGATATCAAAGATGTCGAAGAGATCGAAGAGAGCGGGTGGCCAGAGAGTGATTTCGGTTCCGTTGCCGAGCTCCTTGACTACAGTATCGACGAGAGCTATCCCTCTGTCGTTATAGCTGGCATTACGTTCTCTCCCTCGGACATTCTTAAGAAACTTGATCCCGTTGCCTACAACATAATGCTCCGGGAATTTGAACAAGGTAAATCATGATTCTATCCATACTCGATTCCGTCTCCTCAGTTTCTTCTCGGAATGAGAAGATTCGCATCCTTTCTTCTCATCAAAGTAATGATGAATTGAAGAAGGTCTTTCTCTATGCCCTCAATCCCTACTACACATATGGCATTAAGAAGATACCAGACTATTCCCATGACTCCATAAAGTATTCTCTTTCCGATGCCTTTGGGTTGTTGGATCGTTTTCGTCGTCGGGAACTCACGGGCAATGCCGCCATTGATGCCCTTGTGGATATGCTCACCGGGCTATCCCAGGAAGATGCCATTGTCCTGAATCGTATCATCCTTAAGGATCTTCGGATCGGGGCTTCCGAGGGTGCTGCCTCCGTTGTATGGCCTGGTCTTATTCCGGATTTTCCCGTGATGAAGGCAACGGCTTTTGATGCCAAGTCCTCGCTCCGTATCGTTTATCCTGCCTACAGTCAGGTTAAGCTGGATGGTGCTCGCCTTGCTATCCGTGTTTGTGATGGTGTTGTTGAGTGTTTTTCCTCCTCGGGGCGACCAGTCGAGGTTCATGGGTCTTTTGATTATCTCGGGGCTCTCGGCTCAGATTTTGTCCTTGATGGTGAGCTCCTCTACAAGGATACATTCGGGAAGGTCGTCGATAGGAAGACCGGGAATGGCATTGTCAACAAGGCCATTAAGGGCACTATCTCTCCCCAGGAGGCAGGGGGTCTGCACTTCGTTGCCTTTGACCGTATTCCCCTTGAGAACTTCGATAGGGCCGAGACCTATAATTCTCCCTATAGGGATCGTCTCTCCCGATTGGCTGATCTCTCGCTATTCTTCCGCCATAATATTTCCCTGGTAAATACCCGGATCGTTAATTCCGAGAAGGAAGCCGTTGCCCACTTCCGGGAATTATTGTCCGAGGGATTCGAAGGAACTATCCTCAAGAATTATTCCTCGGTGTGGGAAAATAAAAGATCCAAGGATCAGATTAAATTCAAGGGTCTCCTGACCTGTGACCTCCGATGCGTTGGAATTGTTGAGGGGACTGGAAAATATGTCGGCAAGATGGGTGCCCTGCTCCTTGAATCAGCCGATGGTGAGCTGTCTGTATCCGTAGGCACTGGCTTCTCGGACCTTGACCGGGCTCAACCTCAGGAGTACTGGCTTGACAGAATTATTGAGACCGCATACAATGAGAGGATAAAACCCAAGACCGAAGGGTCCAAGCACAGTCTCTTCCTGCCGAGATACATGAGCGTGAGGCTCGACAAAACCAAGGCAGACACTCTAGCCAACATACCAGAAAAAGGAATAAAGGAATGACTTTCGTAGATAAAATCGTTGAGTTCAACATGATTGCCGGTACCGGGGGACGCTTTGATACCCGCAAGGTAGCTCTTTACATCGGACTCCAGCTCGAGGAAATGGCCGAGAAGATCTCATCCATACCCCATGGTGGGGAGTTGGGCAAACTCCAGACTTCCCTTGAATACCATTCCAAGCTCTTCAAGGAAGGTCGCTTTGATTTCCTGGTTGAGAATATAAACCAAGTAGAGGCCCTCGATGCCGATGTTGATCTCGCTGTCGTTGCCCTCGGTGGTGGTATTGCCCTCGGTGCGGATATCTCCGGTGCCTGTCATGAAGTAATGGACAGTAACCTATCCAAGAGCGTATTGGATGAGGATGGCAATAGAGTCATGCTCAAGGACGAGAATGGTAAGGTGATGAAGCCCGATACATTCTGGAAGCCCGAACTTAGGAAGTACCTACGATGAGAAATCGACCTGTCATATACCTTGACATGGACGGCGTGATTGCCGACTTTGAAAAGGCCTATACCAATATAGACGGTAAGTTCGAGAAGGACTATAAAAAGTTCCGACATGCCGTCTTGGAGAGGAAAATATTCGAGGAACTTGACTACATGGAAAATGGTCGAGAGCTTATTTTCTTCCTGGAGAGCCATGATATTCCAATCGAAATTCTTTCCTCGGTAGGCTCATCTGAAAAAGATATGGTTGAGGCTGGCTCGGTACAGAAAACTCGTTGGCTCCATGACCGGGGGTTATTTTATCCCCGGAACTTCGTGACTAAGTTCTCCCACAAGGCAGATTACTTTGCCCATAGTCTTTCTCTCCTGATTGATGATCGAGAGGATATCATCAGGGACTTTAGGCAGGCAGGGGGTATAGGTGTGCTATATAAGGCATCGGAGTTTGAGAAGATGAAAAAGGATATCTTCTGGGCCCTAAAGGGACTAGACTACAGAACAACCTATGCCAACCTATACATTTAAGAACAAAGAGACTGGGGAATTTGTTGAGCACGTCATGAAGATCTCAGAGCTCGACGAATTTAAGGCCCAACACCCAGAACTAGAAAGAGCCCTAGTGGACTCGCCTTCATTTGGTGACCCAGTAAGGTTAGGTCGAGTTAAGATAGACAATGGGTTTAGGGAAGTGCTACAGAAGGTAGCAGATGGAACACCAGGAGGTAGGGAGCTTAGAGACAACATCCGTTAGGCTATATACCTTGTGTCAAACTCAGGAGAAACGCCTAATGGCTTCCAAGAAAACCCCCCTGTCCCGACGAGAAGAAATATTTGAAGCCGATGAAGGCTCTACTACTCAGGGACAGACAAATAGAGTTTCCAATGCCCTTAAAATAAAGCTCGATCACCTGAAGGGTTTCGAGCCCCTTACTGACAATCAGAGAAAATTCTTTGATATGTATAAGAAGGGCGCATATTGTGTAGGTCTTTTTGGCTCCCCTGGAGTTGGAAAGACCTTTCTTTCTGTCTACAAGGCCCTGGAGGAAGTTCTGGATCGTGAGAATTCCTTCAGGCAAGTGGTTATTGTTCGTTCTGCTGTTCAGGTTAGGGACCAGGGTTTTGTGCCCGGTGACCTTGATGAGAAGATGGCAATCTATGAACAACCCTATAAGGAAATATGTCAGACCCTGTTCGGAAGAGCCGACGCATGGGATCGTCTAAAGGAGCAAGGCTATGCCAGGTTTATATCTACTACTGCCATTCGTGGTATTTCTATTGATGACGCGATTATAATCGTTGACGAATGCCAGTCCATGACATGGCATGAACTGTCTTCTGTTATCTCCCGCACAGGTCATAGATCCAAGATTATCTTTGTGGGCGACCTCAAGCAGAACGACCTTGTGAAGAACAAGCACGATGTGTCTGGTCTGGAGAAGTTCCTCCATGTTCTAAACAGCATGACGGAATATGAATACGTTGAGTTCACACCCAACGATATTGTTAGGAGTTCCCTTGTGAAGTCCTTCATCATTGCCTGCGACAGATTGGGGTATTGATATGATAGAGACTGATAAGCTAAAGGCCATCCTGCCTAACATCAGGGAACCAGCTCCTTGGTCCTATGAGCTATCCATGGTGCTGCCTTCCTATGATATCGACACCAAGGAGAGGATTGCTTCTTTCCTTGCTCAATGTGGCCATGAGTCTGCTCACTTGAATGTCCTTGTTGAGAACCTCAACTACAGCCAAGATGGTCTAAGGAAAGTCTTCCCCAAGTACTTCCCCGATGACAAGACGGCATTTAGGTATGCCCGCCAACCCGAATGGATTGCCTCGAGAGTCTATGCCAACAGGATGGGCAACGGTGGTGAGGCTTCCAAGGAAGGTTGGAAGTATAGAGGTCGGGGCATCATTCAGGTTACGGGCAAGAACAACTACAGGGCCTGTTCCGACTTCCTTTTTGGCGATGATCGCCTTTTGGAAACTCCTGAGTTGCTCTCCGAGAAACAATATGCCATAATGAGTGCATGTTGGTTCTGGCACTCCAACAAGCTAAATGACTTTGCTGGGGATGTTAGAAGGACAACAAGAATAGTGAACGGTGGGTTCAAGGGTCTAGACGACAGAACCAACATCTACAATAGAGCAATGAGAATTCTTTAATGCACCTACCAGTTGAACTCCCAAGGATTCAAAGACTAGACAATACTGAATTTGGTCGTCTATACCTTACACCTGAAAAGAACAAGTATCCTTCCGTGACAACTGTCTTTTCCGTTATTGATAACCCAGGCCTTGATGCTTGGAGGAAGGCAGTAGGAGCAGAGGAAGCCAAGAGAATAGGCGCGAGAGCAGCAAAGAGAGGAACCTTTGTTCACTCCATGACGGAGGCCTATCTCAAGGGAGAGGAACCAAGAGTAACACCCATAGACAAAATGCTCTATGGTTCAAACTGGAAAAGATTCAAACCCCTTGTTGACCGTATAGGTGATACCTATGCCATCGAGGGGCAACTATACAGCGACACTCTAATGACGGCGGGGACCGTCGATTGTGTTGGTATGTGGGAAGGCAAGCTGTCCATTATCGACTTCAAGACCTCGACTCGAAAGAAGAGACATGAGGACATTGATTCATACTGGATGCAATGTGCTGCTTATTCAAGAATGTGGTTCGAAAGAACTGGTCAAAAGATTGAGGACCTAGTGATACTGATGTCCGTAGAGGATGATGACTCCCTAGTATTCAATGATAAAGTATCCAACTGGCTTGACAAGTTCGTTGGTGTTCGTGTAAAATATAAGAGAACCTTTGGAGTCTAATATGCTCAAGAAAATAACAGCAGCCATACTGTTGACGGTATCATCCATGGCAATGGCAAATGAACCAATCTGTGCGCCTACGGATGATTTTGTTATCCTACTCTCCGAAAGGTTCAAGGAGAACATTGTTCTGGTGGGCCTGTCTGAGGAAAACGATGACCATATCATTAGTGTATGGTTCAACGCCGTGACAGGAACGATGACTGTTCTGAAGTCGTCAAGGTCTAAAGGAGTTTCGTGTGTTATTGAGTCGGGCATTAACGCTAAGTTCAAAGGTAGCGTTTAGTCTTCTTTTGTTAACCCCCGTTTACTCAACACCCCAGGTTATAGATAAGACCAAGGGTCAGATAGAATGTCTGGCCTTGAACATCTACTATGAAGCCCGGGGCGAGAGTCGAAAGGGAAGAGCAGCTGTTGGTCATGTCACAATGAACAGAGTTGAGCATAGGGCATACCCAAATGATGTTTGCTCCGTTGTCTACCAGAAATGGAAGTCAACTTGCCAATTCTCATGGGTGTGCAGCAAAAACCTACCTAGGATAAGACAGGAAATTTATGAGGACATCTACAAGCAAGCCGAGACAATCTATCATAGAGAGAAGGACACTGTCACAAGGGGAGCAACTCACTTCCACTCAACTTATGTCCAGCCTTCCTGGGCAGCAAGTAAAAGAATCACAGCCGAGATTGGCAGACACATTTTCTACAAGAAGTAACATGAGCAAAAACAATCAAGAAGACGACTTCCAGGAAGTTGGCATCATCAAAGCGATAGAGAAGAAGTCCTACATCTATGAGGTCCACCTTGACCAGGACATCTCTGAGCCCGAGAACTATAGAGAGCTCATCTCTGCCCTGTTCAATGCAGGCCCCGACGATAGGTTCCACGTCTACATCAATTCCTGTGGTGGCTACCTTTCAAGCTGTGGCGCTATTGTAGAGGGTATGAAGAACACTCAAGCTACCGTCTGTGCAATACTGGTGGGCAACACTCATAGCGCAGCTTCCATCATTACGATGTACTGCGATGAAGTCCTTGTACTTGACTATGCTTCGATGATGGTTCACACTGCTCAATATGGCACCTATGGCTTTGTTGGTAACGTGAAAGCCCATTCAGACTTTGAACACAAACAAAGCATCCGAATCCTGAATGAGGCTTACAGTGGCTTCCTAACAGAGGAGGAGATGCTCAAGGTTCAGGACGGTGTAGAGATGTGGTTTGACGCCGAAGAAATCAGACAACGTATCAACAATCGTAAGAACTGGATTGAGGCAAAGCTAGGGATTCAAGGAGAAGAAACTCCAGAACAGAAGCCCAGAACCCGTCGTTCGAAAAAAGCAGAATGAGCAACTTTCGTTTCATAAAGACAGGCATAAACACTCAACCATTCCTAGAGGAACTTGAACAAAACAAGGACCTCTGGGGTATGGTTAGTCAGATGTCAAACATAGGCGGAATTCAAAACCCCTATGGTTTTTTACCACTCACAATGGGTATCCAATATGGTGCCGTGGACATCAAGGACTCCGAGCATCAAGGAGACACCCCGGCCAGGATTTTGTTCCCGAGGCTCAACGCATGGCTTAGAGAGAACAAAGTCAACAATCATTCAAGAGCTGCCTTCTTTAGGCTTCTGCCTGGACACTCAGTAGGTCTACACATAGATGAAGGCAAGTACTATCTCACCAGGGACCGTTACCACTTCTCCCTTGCTGGTAGGTATCGTTATGAAGTAGACGGCGAGGCTCACGTCATTGAGCCTGGCACATTCTTTTGGTTTGACAACAAGAAGCCCCACACGGCCCTAAACATAGGCGAAGTGGATAGGGTCACTTTTGTGTTTGACGTCCCAAAGGGCATTTCTAACCCCTAAATGCACTCCTAAGTCATTGATTTTATTGACCCCAAGACGTGCGATTTTGCTCTAGAACCCCTTAACGGGTACTGGCACACAAAACACCAACGCAACACCCCTGTCGTCTATCTGGCGGTTGTTGACATTTATTCATGTTCATGTTACAATAACCTTACGAAAGGACTATTGATATGATTGTTCAAACCAACTCCAAATCAACCCTCGAACAAGAGCTCGAAGAAATCAAGAAACGTAATGAGGAACGAGCCAAGGAAACCATCATGAAGATGGGTGAGAAGTGGCTCCTCCACCCGAAACATCGCGTGCCCCTAAACAAGAAGGACAGCATTCTATATGGTCGTTGATCTCATAGACGCCTTGATGGTGTTCTTCCTTTCCATAGCCTTGATATGGCTTGCATACCCCAAGGAAAAACAACCATGGGAATATGCCGTCATATCATTGATATGTGCATCTATCGTTGTAGCAATCAACTTTACCGCATGAAGAAGCAAAAGTTCAAATCAGCTGAAGAAAAGCGCAGGTTTGAAGAAAACCAAAGATCATGGGAACAACTTAAGGAAAAATATGGGAAGTCTAAGTCAAAGACAAAGGTTGATACGTCTAGCTCAGTTCTTAGTTACACGCTATCAAATCCACCTGGGCGTGAACGAGTTGATGTACCTTCTCATCATACTCCTGGTGGGGTTGCCTCATCTCGTCAGCCGATGATGTACAGCGGAACGATGGTTAAGGGTGTATCCATCGTCCATAAGTCATGCCTTCAACCAGTTTTCTCAGATCAAGAAGCCAAGGACTTTGCTGGTATGAGACGTTGACAACGGAAAGCTCATAATGTATAATCGTGAAAAGGAAACTCATGTCTGACTTCTACAATCGTTTGAACTACAAACTTTCCGACACTATGCTCCAGGGCGGAGATCTTCAGGAACTCAAGGCCCAGTGGGTAAAGGAAACACAACTGTTGCATTCCTTTCTGGACAAGTTTATAGATAGGTTTGGTTCGAAGATAATGGGCGAAAGAGATGATAGTCCTGAGTGGAAACTTTACTTAGCTAAATCAGAAGAATACAATGCATACAACAGAGCAATCAAATCCGTCGACTACTTCATCCAGAAAGAAAAAACTCTTCGGTACTGCTAATGAGTTCTCCCAACACATAGAGAAGAGAGCCGCGGCAGAAGGGGTGTCATGTTGTGCTGCTCTACTGAGTTTCTGTGAAGAGCACGACATAGACCCCGAAGATATAGCAAAGTCAGTATCCAGGCAGCTCAAGGAAAAGCTAGCTGTAGAGTTTGCTGACCAAGGACTTCTTAAGAAATCACCATCACTATATGATTGATGTCCAAAAGTGCTTCTGGTTATACTTGAGTGTCAAGACTCATTTCACTAACCAGAAGTACAATGCTGTCAAGATGAACGGCAGAATCAAGGCAGTCAAGGTAGAGACCAGAAAAGACTATGGCTTGTTTCTGTCTCTGTCAAAGAAGTTTGGCGACACAAAGGAAGCTGGAACGTACTTCATAGCCAATATGGTTTATGGTAACCAGTTTCCCTTGACTGATTTTGACGCCGGACAGAAGAACGTCTTGAAGTGGAGAAAGTACAAGCTCTCCAGGGATGTGAAGTTTGGTGATGATATTGATTATATCATGAACAGATGTTCAAATTTCAATGACATCTTCGGTGTAGACAACAACACCCCCATCCTTTATACTATGGCTATGAATGGTAGAATAGATATACAGACTCTATGCTACATCAATGCCATAGAAGACGTTGTCACAAAATATGATTGGATGGGAAAGTTTCCCCTCTGGCGTAAAGAGTTTCTCACAATCAAGAAAGCAGCAGATTTTACTAAACCCACACAGAACATGATCACCAAGTACAATGAGTTCGTTGCCGCCTTCAATGGAGCAATCGCATGAAACACTGGCAAGAAGACGAACCTAAAGATTACAAAAAGAAGTCTAAACGTGCCTCAAATCGCCCAGGTGAGGGAATGAGGATACTAAATAGATCAGTATTGGAAGACGCCGATTACTACCTTGATCTCGACGACAGTCTTGACACGGAGGATGAACAGTCTTACAATACAAACTCGAACCAACGATCCAACGAAAACTAAAGGAAAAACTATGTCTAAACTAGACTTGCAAGCGCTACGCGCAATGAAGAAATCCTCAGCATCTTCGCTCACAAAGATTTCTACTGAACTCTCCAAACAAGCCAACTCCCAAGGCGGTCGTCAAGAAGACACTCGCTTCTGGAAAGCTGCTGTCGACAAAGCAGGCAACGGCTCGGCTGTTATTCGATTCCTCCCAGCTATTGATGACGACGCTCTGCCGTGGGCAAAAGTCTACGACAAAGGCTTCCAGGGTCCTACTGGTAAGTGGTACATTGAAAAGTGTCTGACTACTATTGGACAACCTGACCCCGTTGTTGAGCATTGCAACGAGCTCTGGAATGGTACTGAGGCAGACAAAGAGATTGCCAGGAAGCGTAAGCGTCGCTTGTCATTCATCTTCAACGTTCTGGTTATTAAAGATCCCGCGAACCCAGAGAATGAAGGACAAGTAAAGCTCTTCAAATGCGGCAAGAAGTTGTTTGACCAAATCCAAGACGCTCTGTCCCCAGAGTTTGAGGATATGAAGGCAATCAACGTATTTGACCCATGGGAAGGCGCCAACTTCAGGCTCCGTATCCGTAAGGTAGACGGCTATAGCTCGACAGATAAGTCCGAGTTTGATTCGCCCAAGCCTATCAGCGATGATGACGAAGAGATTCTGAAAGTCCTGAATTCCCGCCATGGTCTGGCTGAGTTTACTGACCCATCCACATTCAAGTCCTACGACGAACTGAAGCGTAAGCTGGATATGGTTCTGAGTGGCGGCGGTGCGGCAATGCAGAAAGCGAACGACTTCCTGTTGGCTGACGAAAAGCCAGTAGCCAAGGAGGCACCGAAAGCCGGTAAGGTCAAGGAGGAGCCCAAAGCGAAAGCTATCGAGGTCGACGATGATGAAGCAATCTTCCGAGCTATGATGGAAGACGACGACATCGCGTTCTAAGACAAGAAAGCCCCGTAAAGGGGCTTTTTAATGAGGTCTAAACCTTCTCCTTATGTAATCAGACATAGTGCTTTCATTGTTTCTGATGTTTGAGGTAAAGGGGGGCATGATTACTGGTGTTGATGATGTCTGGGGAATGACTACTGGCGGCGGGGCTTGAACAACAATGTTCTTCCCTATTTCCTTGGCTGCGTCTAATGATGATACCTCACCGCTATCCATGAGCTTTGATGTTCTATCCGTTGTGGCTCCTACTAGCTCTTCTCCTTGAGATAAACTATCCGCCAAGGGCACAGTCCTCGAAGAAGGATCTACTATCATTTCATCAGGAACTTCTAACCCATAATTCCTAACCTTATCGGCTAGGTTCTTACTTATGGGTTCTCCAGCTGATAGTTTTCTCTTTGCTAGTTCAAGTTCGGAGGCTCTGTCTGCCTCCATCATCTTATCCTCTTCACTATTCCCAAAGATACCCTTGACTGCGTCTACTCCCTTGAAGAGAGCCGTACCAACGGTATCGTTCTCATCCCCAGTTATGCTACCAGCAAGGGGGTTCAGGACTTGGTCATTTAGTATCTCTCCTGCTTTGTAACCAGCAAGACCAGCGGTACCAACGGCGGCGGCTGGTAAAGCAACTCTAGTAGCTAGAGACCCTAAACGAGAAAGGGCTCCTCGACCAGACCTAGTCCCAAGGTCAAAGTTAAACCCAGAGCCTTCTCCATTAGAGCCTTGTGTGTCTGGTATCATGCCTTCTTGATTTTCAAGAAGTTTTGCGTAGTCCCTGATTTCAGTAAGGAGCACAGTCTGCTTCTTAACTTCAGCAAACTCTGCTTTGTCCTTCTGTCCCTCCTCAAAGAACCTTTCCTCTTGACTATCTTCAAACAAAGGGTCAGAGAACTTTTCTGGTTTGGGTCTCTCGTTCAGTTTTTCCGAAAAGTCCTCTAAACCAACAGACGTTAGAAGAACATCTCTAAGGAACCCCATAGGGCCCTGAGCTGTCACTGTTCTTTGTTTGGGTACTTCCCTAGGAACCACGTCCTCCGCTGGCTCAACTTCGGCTTGTGGTATAGGAGTTTCGACTATCCTAGTTGATATCTCAGACAACCTCTCTGTGATTTCCTTGATAGTCTCATCATTGAGCTCCTTCTCAGAGGACACAAACTCCCTGATTTCAGAGACCATTCCTTCCTCTATTGCTTCGAGGATTTGTTTTAGGTACTCTTGATTGAGTTCTATCTGTTCTCTATACTCAGGACCTACGGATTGTATCTCACTGTCTATGCCTTCCTTTATTCCCTCCAACAAGTCATTCTTTATGCTCATTAGGATGTTCTCTACTTCCTGCCTTTCTATGGAGGTTGTAGAGTCCAGGGACATTTCGTCGTCTTGAGTGACGGATACAGGTAGGTTAGCCATGTTTTGCTCTCTTCTTTTTCTTCTCTTCTAGGAAGTTTTCAAGGAGTTGTAGATACACATCCCTTTCCCAAGGCATCATGTTCTCGAGTTCCGTAAGACTAAAACCATGTTGCTTTATCAACAGGAAGTTTGTCTTATAGAAAGTCATGAGATCGTCGTGGGAAAGGTTTAGACGAAAAAACTTGAAGTTCCCTTGATTACTTTTTTGTTCATGTGTCCACAAACAGGACAGGAGTACTCTACTGAGTGCTCGAAGTTTGGCGTTAAGTCAAAGAACTTGCTCTTGATTTCCTTGAGATGTTTGGGCTTTAGGTTCTCCTGTACCCAGGCGAGAAGTTCTTCTATTGTGGTATCCTTGGAATGATATACTTGATCCTGATCAAAGATGTAGTCGATACACAGGGCAATAGAAAGAGCTTCATCTGATTTTTCAATCTGGGATATGGCGTCCAGATTCGGATACTTCATCATCACACCTATGTTTCCATCAATGTCAAACTTTAGGGTATGGGTGTCGTGTTTCCTCACATTCATTTTTGTGAGGTCAATGGGGACTCTTACTCTCTCATGCTTTTCATCTGCGGCGCAGGGTAGAAGAAGTGTAACGATTTCTCCTACGCTCTTGGCTCTTATCTGTGTCAGCAAGTACTCTATGTCAAACATAGCAAGAGAGGATGGGTCTACCTTACCATCTGTGCAACCTCTAATGAGGGACTTGATGGCTTCCACCATCATTGAAACATCATTGGATTCCTTGGCTAACAAAAGAGCCTTCTCTTCCCTGATGTTGAAGGACCTGAACTTTATCTTCTTGCCTGTGCTAGGTATAGTGGCGGTAAACAATTCATCAATTGGTTTTGGTAGCATCATTCATTCTCTTTTCTCATGTCAGATATCATTTTGGACAAATCAGCAGTTGAACCATTAAAGACGATTGTGTTGGAGACGACCTTATTGGGTTGCGATGGTTCCTGAGAGGCTGCGGTCTTACCCTTGGCTTTGTTTTTCGCTTCATGAACTCCTATAATCTGCATATTGATATCAGCGAGGTTCTTTATCAGACCTCCAATGACCTCAATAGCTCTAGGCGACTCACTATCCTCTGCTAGTTTTATGGCAAGGTCCAGAGCTGTGTCGCCTCTCTTAAGAATATGATAGAGGTTCTTCCTGGCTTGGTCAGCATCGGCGTCTATGTTCTTTGACTCATTTTCTTCCATAGGCACAGACACCCCATGCTCGTCTACAACGACAGTCATGGGTGCAGTCCCAAAAATTTCACTCAGGGACTTGTTTGTCTTTTCCTGAGGGCCTATCGGCTCAATAGGGTCCGGTGTCTCTTGGGTCATAAGGTGTGTTGTCCCTCAAAGTATTCATGCTAGTCATCTTATACTCTATCATCTTTTCTTGGGTTCTTTGCCATGCAGTTACACCAACAATGGCGCCCATCGCCATGTGGAACAAACCTCCACCTGCTAATGTAAGTGGCTCCCATGGTATGTATTCGAGACCTGTATAGTAGAAAAACGCATAGTTGATGAGTGTAGCGAACAGGAAGTCATTCAAACAGATAATCATATAGGCCCACGCCATCGCTGGTCTCCATGTTCTATTCATCCATGCTTCGTGTTCTCTTTTTCCAGAAGGTGTTGTCATAGCCTTAGCGCTCCCTTAAATTCTTTGATGCCCCATTTTACATCCCCGATCGTTGACTTGCCGGAGTTTATCAGGTCTCTAGGAGCGTTGAGAACGGATCTTATGTCAGAGCCAACGCCATTCAGGACGCCAAGTCCCTGGCTTATTTGTCTCTGGAATGATAGAAAGTCGTTTTGGTAACCTGTTATGGCAGAACGTATGGTGCCAAAAGTGCTCCCTATAGTATTTTGGAATTGGGAAGCAGCAGTGCTAAGGTTGCCAGATACAGCAGCTAGTCTTTGGTTACCAGGAATACCGTTTAGGGTTGTTATTCTGTTGTTTGCCTGGGGAAGGTATGTCTCGCCTGTGCCTGTAGTGTAGAGAGCAGAGTCTATACTGCCTTCTCCGTTGTAACCTGTGTCTGCTTGGGGTATGGCAAACGTGGTGTAGTAGGTATAGTCAAACCCTATGTCTATAACCATTGGGTCAGAAGATGCTTGGTCCAAGTTCAATGCGCCTACTGTTTTTATAGATACGTCCCAAAGCACTATCATGTAGTTCACTAGGTCCTGTTTGTCACAAACCAAGACAGAAACGTTTGGGGAGACGTAGTCCTTGTAATACCCCATGTTCCTATTGAAGGGGTTCTGTATGGCGTTTACCCAGTCATCGAAGAACTTTCTTATGTAGAGGTTACGGTCAACGTAAAAGGTGAAGTTCGCTCCGCTAAATGCTCTGTCGAAAGAACCATGGTATATTTCGCCATGGGTTCTAATGTCCTGGGACATGATGGAGACCCCAGGAATATCAACTGACTTACAGAACATATGAAGGTTTCTGTTCATCTGGCCAGCAGAGCCAAACAGAACAGCAGAGTCACCAACTATGTTTGGTAGAGCCATGTTGATGAAGAACCTATTCTGTTTTGCCAGGCCGTCGTTCTTGACTGCCTGTAGGAATTCTTCGTGCTTGAACATTATGGTTTCCTAATGATTTTGTTTGATTCTGCCCACACCTGAGCTCTACTTGCCTTTGCGAATCTTTCCATTGGCACCAACATAGCTGTAGCCCAGTCTGATGAGTTCACTGCCTTGAATGGGCTCCTGACGTGGCTGTAGAGATAGTGCTTTACACACGGTTGAGCTATGGCAAACCTAGAAAGACCGGACAGCAATTGCCAGCTCAATCTGAGCCTTGTTGTTTCGTCCATGCTTTTGTTTGTCCTAAACTCCATTAGCCTATCAAGCAATAGAGCCCTTGTCCTATAGTCTAGGTAATGGAGGTTGATGCCCCTAAATCCTCCGGGCTCTGCAGAGAAAGGAAAGACCAACGGGAACATATCATAGTATGGTAGAGTTTCCTTATGCTTTGGATCGTAAAGGAACATATACATATGACCAGGTATGATTCTGTTGCCCTTGCTCTCGGCATCTCCCCTTAGGAGAGTTTCGGCTCTCATCTCCCTGACATCCCTCATGGCAAGAACTTTGCTATCAAACCAGCCAGAAGATTTCCCTTGAAGCTGCGCTAGCTCAACTCTATTCTTCTCTAGTATCTTAGAGAATTTACTTTGCTCTGCCAATTCCAAGCTCTCTTTCGGTTATGATTATGAACTTTGCCCCTCTGTCCTCGGCAAACTTCTTTGCTGCTTTCCACTTTGACTGGTTCTTCACGAACGTCTCTACTTCCTCTATGTACCCCCTGGTTTGCTTTTTCCTGGGTTTTGGTGGCTGTGTCTGAGCATATGGTTTTACCTCAACCAAGTAAGTGGACACGTTGCCGTTCACATCCCTAACTTTCATGTGCATATCCACAAAGTACCTATGGATTCTGTTGTCCGTCTCACAGAGGTATGGTACAATGATTTCCTCTGAGCTCCACTCAAGCACAGCAGGGTTTTTATCTGCCCACTTGAATATTCTTTTCTCCCAGGAAGACCTATAGATGATGTTTGTTACATCCCCTCTATACTTTTCTGGTCTTTCGGGTTTGAATCTTCCTTGGTGATATTTTCTGGCCATGGGTAACACATTGATGCTTCTTATTATTTAGTGGCTTTCCCGGGAACCAGACTAAATACATGAAGTTCCTTTGAATTGGAAAGAGCCATGTCAAGCTACCTAGACAGAATAGATAACGCAAACAAATACAACATCCAGTCACTGACGTTTCCTGAAGATCTCTTTGGAGATCAAAGCAGGTATGGTGACTCATGGATGATGATAAACATCAATACCCTAACTACATCAAGGTATAGTTCAAGGTACAAGACTGTCGACATTTCCCAGAGAGATCGAAGAGATTTCACAAACACACAAAACTCCAACATAAGAGGCGACACCCCGGCTCAGAGAGCAGCAAATGCGGGTATATCCGTTGGTGCCGCGGTTGCAATACCAGGCATAGTCAAAGGCATAGGTGATTATCTCAATGGTGGCGGACCTAGGGCAGCAGTCAACGCAGTGTCCACGGGAGTTAAGGGTGTAGCCGCTGGAGGATTCGCGGCATTACCATTGGCAAACGGTGTTAAGGAAACAAAGAGAATAGACAGCGCCATTATGCTACCCATGCCCCAGGAACTAACAACACCCTACAGCATGGAATGGGGCGAGGATAGTGTCGCTCTATTGAACGCTGCTCTTAGAATGGGTGGCGCATCGGTTGATGCAGTTAAGGCAGCGTTTACAGGAGACACCACTACCCTTAAGAACATAGGAGGAGGCGCACTTGACGCAGCCACTGCTCTGTCTCTAGGAACACAGAGCGCCCTGGGTTCGTCAGGTATAAGCGCCTTAACAGGTGTGGCGTACAACCAAAAGCAAGAGCAAATATTCAGGGGAGTGGGATTCAGGACTTTTACAATGGACTACATCTTCTACCCAAAGTCCGTTATAGAGTCCGCAAGACTATTGGCCATCCTAAGTACTTTGAAGTTCCATATGCACCCCGAATATCAGTCAGAGGGTAGGTACACTTTTGTTTATCCTTCGGAGTTTGATATTACTTTCTACCACCAGGGAGAAGAAAACCTCTGGATAAACAAGATTGCAACTTGTGTTCTAACCAACCTCACTATAAACAACACTCCTTTTGGTCTTTGGGCTCAGCACGAGGCTGGTGCGCCAGTGGCTCAGAGAGTGTCAATGACATTCAAGGAACTCTCCATCCTCACTAAGGAAACTGTAGAGCAGGGATTCTAATGAAATACTTCCAGAACTTTCCAAGCACGCTGTTTCAAATATCTCCGCCTTCCTATAGGAAGAAGCCGGAGTTTGTCTCCCTTGTAGATATAACCAGGAACGTTAGGTTCAAGAAAGAAGTTCTTGACAACATCTCTCTGTATGATGTCATCAACATACCAGAGAATGATACAATCGAAAACTTGTCCGAAAGACTATACGGGTCTCCGGATTACTATTGGGTCCTGATGCTCCTAAACGATAGGTTCGACTATGCCAAGGACCTACCACTAGGTTCAGCTGAGTTTGAGACTTACGTAGAGAGAAGGTACAACCCAACTCTAGTATCCCTGGCTTCCTCCAGCTCGATACTTGCCGACATATCCATTGGTGAGCTCACAGGCGATAGCGTAGATAGTGAGATCACATATCTTGAAGTGTTCTATGGTCTTACTCCAAGAACTCTCATTGTTGAATTCAAGCAAGACAACGGTCTTTCGGTGGATATCAACCAGGATGTTAGGGTCATCAATAGGTCCAACAATACGGTAGAGATCAGACCTGTGATGTCCGTGAACTTCTATGACGATGTTCTAGGAATTCAAATCAAGAGGTACTTCTACAAGGACACAAACCAGAGACTGGACACAAAGACCCATAGAATAGACATGGGCGCCATACCAAATCTCAGAGCCATAAGTATATACAACAGAGAGCAAGAACAAAACGACCTCAAGAGAACAATCAGGGTCATAGATGAGAACCTACTCTCCACTGTCCTAAACAACTTTAGGGATCTTCTGTGATAGATGATGCAAACAACAGAATAGAAGCCGGCGCCATAAAAGTAGATGGCGTAACGGTTATCAATTCTCGTGGTAAGGGCATAAACCTTAAGAACATCATGGTGTCCCTGGAGATCTTTGAGGACATCATGTCCCCTTTCATCACAGGTAGACTCACCATAAGCGATGCCAACTCCCTGGCAGAATCCTTGCCTTTCATGGGTGAAGAGCTACTGATACTTGACTTGGAAACTCCCCATCCTGATGGTTCAGCTGTTTGGAACAAGAAACGCAACCAAGTCTTCCACATATACAAGATGGAAGGCAACGAAGCTATCACAGCCAAGAATAACGTCATATCTCTTTGCTTTGTTTCAATTGAAGCTTTCACGGATGTAAACTCCAGGATAAGCCAAACATTCAGGGGACGAATCTCTGATACTGTTAGGACACTCCTAAGGACAGATCCTGGACTTAATACCAGCAAGAATGCCGTCATAGAAGAGACAGCCAACAACAACATACACACTAGCAATTTCTGGACTCCCACGCAAAACATATATCACCTAGTCGGTGATGCGATATCAACTGAGGGTTACCCCTCCTACACATTCTTCGAAAACAACGAAGGATTTGTTTTCGCAAGTCTGCAGAGCCTATACAAACTCCCCACAATGGCAAAGTTCTTTAGGCACCCCAAGACTAGGAGACCCGGAGAAAGCAAGAACATAGAAGAGGACTGGGGCACAGTTCTTGATATGTCAACGCCTGTATTCTATGACTACTTTGATAGGGTAGAATCTGGTTTCTATGGCGGTACGGCATATCGTTATGACATAGAAACAAAAAGACTGGACTACCAGAACCTCATAGCATCAAAGGACTTAGCTAGGGCTCCGACTCTGAACCCCAACAAGGGCTTTGATTCCGAGAGACTTCAGTTCAGACCTGAGGCAAACCTTCATATGTCTGTGATACACAGAAACATCTACCAGAACAGCCCCCAACTTTCAGTAACGCACTTCCTGGAAAGAACTGCCTTGTTGAAGCAACTTTCTGCGTTCACAACTAACATTCAAGTATTTGGCAGAATGGACTATAGTGTAGGAAGACCTATAGAAATGACAGCCTACAAGAATTCAAAGACTAACGAAACAGACTCTTCAGAAGAGATTATTGATCAGATGCTAACAGGTAAGTACCTTATCACGGCTCTTACTCATACCATAACCAGAGAAAGCCATCTTTGCAACATGGAGATTAGTAAGGACAGCATCATTAGGTCTTTATAATTCCTGTTGATTATCATTCAGTACACGGTTAGTTTACGACGTGTCAAGCACTTTGTCAATTCAAGATGAACAATTTTAATTCACCAGATTTCTACTTAGGGGTTGTTGAATCCCGCCTTGACCCATTGAAAAATGGTAGGTGTCGTGTTAGAATACTAGGACTACACACTTGGGATAAATCTCAACTACCTACAGAAGATCTACCTTGGGCAGCAAAAATTCAACCCTCTGTATCTGGCGCTATGAACGGAATAGGTAATGCTCCTGTTGGGTTGGTAGAAGGCACATGGGTAGCTGTTCAGTTCATGGACCCAGAAAAACAGATGCCCTTTATCATAGGGTCTCTTGGAGGTATACCCCAGAGCGTTAACCCTCCCCTTGAGAAGTTTTCCATTCTCGAAAGAGATAACGTTGTTCCTGTACCTAACCAGGTCATCTCTGGTGCTGGAGTACCTGTAACCAGCGGCACAGGCGAGCCCGTAACAACAGAAACGCCCGCTCCTTTGGTTGACCCGGATTGGAAGAAAAAGGTCACCATTAGATTGGGTGAGCTCGAATCCTCAAACAACTACCTTGCAGTAAACCAGCTGAACTATCTGGGAAAGTATCAGTTCGGCGCTGCGGCGCTACAGGATAGGGGCTACGTCAAGGCGGGTACTTCCAATAGGGGTCTCGATGAGGCAAGCAACTGGACAGGAAAGAATGGCATAAGAAGCAAAGAAGACTTCCTGAATAACCCCGAAATACAGGAGTTGGTTATGTCCGAGAACATAGACGCCAACTTCAGAATCCTGACAAGGATAGGGGTACCTATAGGTACAATGTCGGATGCAGAGAAAGCAGGGCTCATAGCCTCTGCCCACCTGTATGGTGCTGGTGGTGCAAAGCAATTCTATAATGGCGTTGTCAAAGCAGACGCCAATGGAACCACTACAGAAAGATACTACAAGGAAGGTTTTAGGTCGGTTGCTGGTTCTGACCCCCTCACTACAAAAATCACCAGAGCAGACACTCCCCGCCCCGAGGATGTTTCCCTGCAAAACACCCAGGCAATTAGAGACGCAAACCCAGCAGAGGTTGACAGAGATATCAGAGAAGGGAATCTGGTCTCCTTTGAGGAATCAGAAGTAGCGTTTTCCAGCCCAAACGTAGGTTTCAAGGACCCTAACGGAAAATATCCCCTGGCTTCGCACTTGAACGAACCAGACACAAACCGTTTGGCAAGGCACGAAAAGATAGGCGAGACAGTAGTTTTCCTCAAGGAACAAAACAGACACGTGGGTGTAGAAAAAGCCAACGGTAAGGGCTCCTGGGACCAAGCCAAGACTCCCTACAATGCCCAGTATCCTTTCAACAACGTCTATCAGAGTGAGAGTGGGCATCTGATGGAGTTTGACGATACAAAGGGGCGCGAAAGGGTCCATATGTATCACACCAAGGGGACGTTCACTGAGATAGACCACAACGGAACTCAAGTCAACTTCATTGTAGGCGACGGATACACAATCATCGAACGCAATGGTTATGTCCATGTCATCGGGTCTCTTGATGTTAGAGTAGAAGGAGCCCACACTCTTAGAGTTGACGGTACTTGTGATGTACAGATAAACGGAAAGACCACAGTTAATATCCATGACAGCGCAAACCTAAATGTAGCTGGTAATATGGATATGACTGTTGGTGGTAACTTCTACGTGAAAGCAGGCGGGACAATAGCCATGGATGCTCCCTTGATACACATGAACTCAGGATTTGCGGCTGGTCTGCAAACCATCGGTGCCATAGGTGCCTCTGTGTCATCCGCTGCTCCCCTGAACGTTCTAACTAGGAAGGAAGAGACGGCAATAGATTATGAAGTGACGGAGGATGACCCCTCTGCTGTTGAGGAGTTTGAGGAAGAGATGATCAGACAAGGAGCTCTAACTAAGGAGCAGTTGGAAACCAAGCCAGAGGTAGTAGAAGAAGTGAAACCCGAACCAAACCAAGTTGAAGAGCAAATCAATGAGTGTGGTATCCCTGCATCCCAGAATACATTCACGGGACGTGAGAGGATGGGTAAGTACTACAACCTTGCTGACCTAACATCCAATGGTAGTCGTCCTCTCAAGGCACAGGGAGGCCTAACAGAGGCACAGATTTTCTGTAACCTTAAGTCCCTTGCAGAGAACGTCATTGACCCAATCAGGGATAATTTCCCCAACGTCAAGATTAACTCCTGCTTTAGGTATGGCACAGGTAGAAGCCAGCACGAGAGAGGACAGGCAGTTGACCTTTCCTTCGTTGGAGTTTCTAGAGCAGAACTCTATGATGTGATTCTCCAAGTACAAAAGCTGGTTCCATATGACCAGTTGATTCTCGAATACTTGACTCCCGGTGGTAACGGTTGGATACACGTCAGCTTCTCCGGAGGGAACAATAGAAGGCAAAACTTCACAATGAACAACCATAGAAGAATTAGCAAGGACGTATTCACGATTTCAAGATTAGCGTAAGCTGACTAAATACGATTATGGCTACAAGAAAATTCGTTGACTTAGATCTAAACTTCATTGCTAACCCAGCAACTGGTGACCTACCTGTACAAGTTAACGAAAAGGCCATAAAGAATGCAGTTAAGAACCTGATCCTAACTAAGCACTACGAGAGACCTTTTCACAGCGAAATTGGTAGCTCCGTAAATAACATCCTTTTCGACACTCCTTCCTATGGTATGGTTGCCATGCTTAGGGACGAGATACAAACAACAATCAATAACTTCGAACCTAGGGTGGAAGTTCAGGATATTCAAATAAGCTTCGTTCCTGACAATCATGAAGTTGGTGTTACCATCATTTTTAACATCATCAACACACAAACACCTATAACCGTGCAATTCGCCCTGGAGAGGACTAGGTAATGGCAAACAGAAGAATATCAATCTCTGAACTTGAGTTTGATTCCATAAAGCAAAACTTCAAGGAGTTCCTCAGAGCCCAGAACAAGTTCACGGACTTTGACTTCGAGGGCTCCAATATGTCCATCCTCCTGGATATCCTGGCTTATAACACCCATTACAATGCTGTCTACACAAACATGGCTCTTAATGAGGTGTTCCTGGATTCTGCAAGCAGGAGGGGATCTGTTGTTTCTATTGCGAAAAGCCTTGGGTACACACCAAGGTCATATAGGTGTGCCTCTACGGTTGTTGACTTTGTTGTAACCGGTGTCCCCCTGGATCAATCAGGCGAGAGACCTCCCTTCATAACGCTTCCAAAGTATTCTACCTTTCAGGTAGTGAACTCAGGAGTTAGATACACCCTCTACACCCAAGAAGATATCACAGCAGGTAGAGACGAGGGAGACCTCAACTATTACTTCGAGGGTGTTAGGGTGATGGAAGGTGCTCCTGTCGTTAACACTTATGAGTTCGACGGGTCCAATAGTCTAAGGTTGCCAAACGATAACGTAGATACATCAACCATTACGGTGAAGGTTCAGGATCAGCCAGGAAGCTCAAACTTCCAGGTTTACCTCCCAACAGAAAGTCTAGTATCTGCAGATGGCGACACTCCGGTGTTCTTTACTAATGAACTAGATGGGCTGTATGCTGTTGAATTTGGTGACGGTGTCGTGGGCAAGAGACCACCTATCGGCGCCATCGTTACTGTTGAGTATATGGTTAGCAGCGGTTCTGCGCCAAATGGAACTAGACTCATAACCTACTCTGGTTCCGACCCTGCCGGCGGAGTAGTATCAAACCTCACGATGAGAACGCCCATTGGAGGTGGCTCAGAACCAGAGGACATAGAGCAGATTCGCTTCAATGCGCCAAACTTCTATGCGTCCCAGAACAGAGCTGTGTCTGCTCAGGACTATGAATCTATTCTTCTCAAGACTGTTCCTTCTATCAGGGACGTAGCTGTGTGGGGTGGGGAAAACAATAACCCTCCTGTCTATGGTAAGGTATTCATAAGCGCAAGAACTTTCAGTGGCGGAACTCTCTCATTGAACGAAAAAGACGAGATCACAAGAACTATCCTTAACCAGTACAAGGTTGTGTCTGTAATACCTGAGTTTACTGACCCCGACATTATTGAGGTAGAACTAGACTTGGTTGCATACTATGATACAACTGTGGCAAGTAGGAGTCCAGATACCCTCAGAACTCTAGTCACAGAAGCAATCATAGATTACAACGAGAATGAGCTGGGTCGTTTCAATAGAATCCTAAGGCAATCCATCGTCAGCCGAATAGTTGAATCTGTTGATGATTCCTTTGTCTCTTCTGTTCCTAGAATGAGACTCTATAGGACAATTACTCCTGTATTCAGTAGAGTCAACAACTACAGGATAGAAGTTGGTAACCCATTTATCCCAGGTACTATCAACTCAAGTGGTATCTTTGTTCCTGATGTCCTCACACCTTGCGTCATAACCGACGATGGTCTTGGTACTCTAAGACTAGAGACCGTCGAGACAGGTATAAGGAGAATCGTTGGAAACATAGGAACTGTTGATTACAACACAGGTTCTTTTAGGCTAGATAACCTAAACATCCTGAGACTAGAAACCAGTACTTTTAAGATAAACGGTCTTCCTGCCAGCGCGGACATAGTAAGCACTCTAAACCAAACTGTAGAGATAGATTTGAGCTTGCTGAAAGTATCTGTGATCGCAGATGAATCAACCAAGGGCAGAGCCTACAGCGGCAACAAATTCCAAATCACAAATAGCAGAATCTAATGGAAACGTTCACTAGAGGTCTAGTACCGGGGCAAGTTCCGGAGTTTGTAAAGGCTGATTACCCAAGGTTTATCGAGTTTCTGGAGTCATACTACCAGTTCCTCGAACAGTACAACCTCGAAGTGACAACTCTTAGAGACCCTGATCTTTCTGCGGATAACCTGGTCAAGTTCCTTAAGGACGAGTTTGCGGGTAAGTTCCCCAAGGCAAAAGTCGACGATAGAAGGCTCATTAAGTTAATCAGAAAAATCTATGACGCCAAGGGAACAGTAAACGCAATTGAGCTATTGTTCAGGATATTCTTTAATGAGTCCATTGTAGTTTATCAACCCAACACTGCAATTCTTAGAGCGTCGGACGGTAGGTGGGTCCAGGAAAACTCCATTACTCTAGACACTAGATTCCTAGATACCAACTATACCCTAGATGATAAGAATGAAGTCACCCTAAGAATAGCGAATGAGAGCGGCACGTTCTTCATAACTACAGATAGGATAGTGAGAGTTGAAGCAAACAAGTACCAGTTCTTCTTCAAGAGCTTTAGGCAAGTACCTTTTGACGACGACCAAACCATCGACATAAACGATGACGAAGGCACGCTTCTATATCGTGGTGTCTTGACAAGGACCCCGTCGAGGCTTGAGATTATCTCACCGGGTAAGTTCTGGAAAGTAGGTCAGGTGTTCACTATCCCAGGTTCTGTGTTGCCTACTTTGGCTATGGTTACTGCAACAGGTCCTGATGGTGAAGTACTCAAGACTAGGATAGTGGAGTATGGCCTAGGGCATATCGAAAACCAGCTAGACACCATATCTCCTTTCCCAAACAAGCCAGTTGGGTCTGTCTTTGATATCCAATCAGTTATCACGGACTTCAACCCCTTTACTGAGCAGTTCACTTATACCTACACTCTAAACATTCAGGATAGCACAGATCCTCTCGGGGAAGAAATCCTAATAGAGTCAGACATTCTAGACAATAACTCCTACCACGCAAACTACGCCGAGCAAGGTTGGTCTTCTCAGATAGAAGTGTCCCAGATAACAGCACCCACACTGTCGGCAGGCGGTGGCGTTTTGGTTGATGAGACCCTCACAATCGACGAATGGCTGGAATCCCAGACTACCTTTAGGTATGTCTTTGAGCCGGAAGTTAGGTACCCTGGATTCTTCCAAGGTGTTGAAGGTCAACTGTCGTCTCCAGAAGTTAGACTACAGGACAACTACTTCTACCAACTATTCTCCTATGTCATTGAGACTAGCGTAGGTATTTCTGAATACAGAAATGCCCTGAACATGATACACCCTGCGGGTCTAAAGTTCTTCGGTGATCTCACTAAGATAGCAATCATTACTGTTGGCGACAGAGAGATTGGAAGAACAATCATCAAGGACGATTTCTTCAGGACATCTAGAGCTCAGGTCATAACGCTGAAGCCAATCATGGACATGATAAAGGTTCTCAGCACTCTGCAGATCATTACAGACCCCGACGCCAAACACGTCACAAGGGGAACAGAAAACAGAACCGTAACAGCAACAGATACGGTAGCAAAACACCCTCAGCCACTCAAAGAAGAAGAGTTGATTGCATCTGCTACCATAACAAGTAAGCAGTTCACAAAGGTAAACACATCCACCGTTGATGTACCTGAGAATGAGGCAAAGGTTGTAACTAGACCTACCTTAGATGACTTTCTTCCTGAGGATACCTTTTTGCCTGACATAAATAAGGTATCCAGTGAAACAATTTCCTTAGCAGATTCAGGTGAAGACTTCGAGCTGCTCAACTACTCTGATGGTAATTATTGGGAAACCAGCTATAACACCACAGAACAATTCCTTAGATTGGGGTAAGATATGAAAGAATTTGAAGACCAAAACATAAAAATGACAGGCGTTCTAGAGCTTATCCTCAAGGATGAGTTTGGTAACGTTAAAGAGCAGCGCGCTCAAAACCTAGTTGTTACTGTTGGTAAGAACTACATCGCGTCTCGCATGGCGGGTAACGGTACGGCCGTTATGAGTCATATGGCAGTTGGTTCTGGAGCAGTTGCGCCCAACGCAGCAAACACGGCTCTAGGTACTGAACTTGACCGTGTTGCCCTTGCTGTAGCAGGAGGAACACCGGCTGGTAACGTAGTGACCTACACATCCACCTTTAACCCAGGCGTAGGCACAGGTGCAGTTACTGAAGCTGGTATTTTCAACAACGCTTCAGCTGGCACTATGCTTTGCCGCACAACTTTTGCTGTCATCAACAAAGCAGCAGCAGACACCCTGACCATCAACTGGAACGTGACTGTAAACTAAAATGGCAATTTCCATACGTCGGGAGTTTGGTGGCGACCTAGCCAAACTCTTTCTTGATGACCTGCAATTCCAGAGATCCAAATACTACTACTTCCTAGGTGGTACTCAACCATGGACAGGAGTTGGTGGCGAAGGATCTTTGGATCAACCACCAGCTATTGAAGCTGATGTATCGGCTGAGGCAGACAGACGTATAAGATCCGAGATTCTTTTTGCGAAACAGATTTCGCCGAACGACATCTCTTTTGCCGTTAGAAGAATTGTCTGGACAGAGAACACTGTCTATGACAAGTGGGACAATACTCTCGATATGACAGATAAGAACTTCTATGTCATATCCTCTGACAACCATGTTTACAAGTGTCTTGACAACGGTAGCTTGTTTGGTGAAACACCAAACGCTTCCTTCGAAGAACCAAACATTGTGAGTCTCTATCCTTTCACCACCATAGATGGTTATGTTTGGAAGTATCTCTATACCGTAACTCCATATTTTAGGTCTAGGTTTAGCTCTCCTGAATTCATGCCAGTTAAGAGAGCAATCAGCGAAACATTCTACAACAATGGCTCCATTGACTCCGTGGCGGTTGTTAATGAAGGATCTGGTTACTTGGATGCTCAGCTTACCTTCATCAACGTATCTGGACCTACAACGGGCTCTGGCGCTGTAGCTACTCTAATCACCAACGTGGTTGGTACAATAACCGGAGCTACTATTGTCAACCCTGGATCTGGTTACACCAATGGTGTTAGGGTTGCTGTTGATTCCCTGACAGGCGCCGGTGCTATACTGTCTGCTGTGACCAACGTGGCGGGTGAGATTACGGGCATCACTATTCAAGACGGTGGTATTGGTTATGATAACTCAGACACCGTGAACTTTGTATTGGGTGGAGCCATTGTTATACCTGTCATTTCTAGGATAGATGGTTCTATTCTCGAAGCGAGAATCATAGACCCAGGCGTGGGGTATTCTGCGAACCCCACTCTCGAAGTAGTTACGTCAACTGGTCAGGGTGCGGGAGCTTATGGTAACCCAACGGCTCTTCTGCAGGGCATTGCGTTTGGTGGTGAGCTCAAATTTGCCAACATCATAGACCCTGGTATTGGATATCCAGTAGATACTGATACAACCATAACTGTTCAGGGTGATGGAACAGGTGCTCAATTTAGTCCCCTAATATACGAAGAAAAGATCATCGACGTTATCGTTGAAAACCCGGGGTCTGGTTACACCAACAGCATTTTGACGGTAAACTCTACCTTTGGCTCTGGAGCAATTCTCAGGGGGGTTATCACTCCCTCTGACTTTGAAAGCAGACAAGCTGTTGTTGAGCAAACTGCTATACCTGGCGCAATCTATGCCGTGGAAGTTACAAATGGTGGGTCTGGGTATTCCGCTAGCACAACCGTAGAGGTTAGAGGTAACGGCACTGGGGCTAGAGTGTCTCCTGTGATTGTCTTTGGGCAGATTAAGAGAATCAACGTCATAGACTTTGGTAGGGACTATACTAGCGCAGAAATCGTTATCATTGACCCTACTAGACCAGACGAAGAGATACTTGAGGAAAGTAGAGCCAGGGCATATCCCATACTTCCCCCAGTGGGTGGGCACGGTAAGGACGCTCCATCTGAGCTTCTATGTACCACTGTAGTAATAAACACTCCCCTAAGAGGCGACATCAGTGCCCAGCAGGTTGTTCAGGACTATAGACTTTTTGGTATCATCAAGAACCCAACGAACATTTTCACTGGTTCAAGATACAACTCCCTTAGCTCCTTGCTGACATATACCATGAGAGCTCAGGATACTACGTTCCTATCCAAGGACCAAATATTTGTCTTTGAGAACAACAAATATAGAGTGGTTGACTTTACGATTGATACTGTATCCCTGCTTCCCTTGGATAGAGATACAGTCATACCTCTAGGTATCCTGACTAGGATAGACAACTCTTCTATACAGATGATAACCACAGAAGCCAGAACTTCTTTTGACATGGATAAATACTCAGGCAGGTTGTTGTATGTTTCGTCTGACCCGCCGTTTGAGTTCAACGAAGAACAGAGCATAACAATAAAGACCTTCATAACATTCTGATTAGGTAAACAAGAATGGCTTCACAATTCCCATTTGACCCATACTACGATGATTTTAACGAAGATAACAACTTCCACAAAATCCTCTTCAAGCCAACTCTGCCAGTACAAGCAAGGGAACTAACCCAGCTTCAATCCATACTGCAGGACCAAATCAAGAAGTTTGGCGATCATGTCTTTAAGCATGGGTCTGTTGTAATCCCAGGTAACAGCTTTGCAGACCTTGCTTCCTCATATGTCAAACTGCAACCTACCACGCAAAACCTAGAAGAAGTTGAAGGTTCTATTGTTTTGGGCACTCTTACGGGCATCAGAGCCATAGTAAGAAAGATTGCAGCTCAAACTACTACTGATCCCCTCACTTTTTACCTAAGCTACCTTAGAGGCGGTAACAATGGTGAAAGAGAATTTCAGCCAGATGAAGTTCTTCAGGTAGAAGGTACTAACATTCTTCTTACGGTACAGACTACTGACCCAACAGGCACTGGTTCCATGGCGTTCGTGAACCGTGGGGTGTTCTACTGCCGAGGTACTTTTGTTACTGTTCTACCCCAGTCTGTTATAATCGACAAGTATGACAGTTCCCCATCAGCTAGAGTTGTTTTTAGGATTCAGGAAGACATTATCACGGCAGATGAGGATTTGACTCTCCTTGATCCAGCTCAGGGCAGCTTCAACTTTGCCGCTCCTGGCGCAGACAGACATAGAATTCAACTCATTCTCGAATCTCTACCGCTCTCAGAAGAGCTGACTGATGATTACATTGAGATCATGAGATACAATGAGGGCAACCTAGAAGAACACTCCAGGTACCCCAAGTACAACGAGCTAGAAAAGAGCATAGCCAGAAGAACTTTCGATGAGTCTGGCAACTATGTGGTAAACGGACTCGAGATTGACATTAAGGAACACCTTAAACTTGACCTAAACAACGGGGTGTTTCCAGCACCTGTAGGAAACAGAGACAAGTTTGTCGCTAGGGTTTCAGAAGGTAAGGCTTACATTCAGGGTTTTGAAGTTGAGAAGCCAGGTTTTACTGATCTCATACTCGATAAGGGTAGAGTAGCAAACCACATCAAGACAAGAAGTAACGTTTCCCTTCAGCCTAAGTATGGTCAATACTTGTTTGTATCAAACCTTCTTGGCTTCCCTTCAATCGCAAGGCAAACAGAAGTTACACTCTGGAACGATGCCAACCCAGCGAACGGTGCTGCCACTCAAGTAGGATCCGCTAGGGTAATCGCCATTGACTACCAAGAGGGGGACCCAGCTTCCCAGGCTGCTGTTTACCAACTATTCTTCTCCAACCTAACACTCAACCCCGGCGCTTCTTTAGAGGACGTTGGTGGAGTTAGATTCTCTGGAGGAAGTATGAGAGTCCTTCAGAGACTGACTGTCCCTGGGACTGTGGTTGACTTTCAAGTTGGCGAAACTGTAAACTTCAATAGCAACGTTAGGAGAGCCATCGTTCATAGATGGACTAGAAGCACTTCTACTCTGTTTGTCTACAAGGGTACGCATACCCTCGCAACTCCTAGGCTAGGTGATACTATCATTGGCGCAACAAGCAACGCCAATGGAACAATCACCGATAAGGTATTCTCCGTAACTAACGAAGATAGCGCTTCTATCATTAGACTTCCTGTGGACTCTACCAGAAGAGTTAGAAACGCCCTAAACATCCCAGACATTACATACAAGTCATATAGGGAACTTGTTGTTGCTACTAACGGTTCTGGTAATGGTTCCGTTACTGTGTCTGGTCAAACCATCGATCCTATCGAAGCTGGTAATATCCTCATCGTTGGGGCGTCTGGTGTTGTTTCTCCTTCCGTGGCGTCCCTGAACCCCGCAGGAACAGAATTAACAATCACTGGTGGTCCAGTGTCCACTACTCTTACGGTGATTTGTTCTGTCACAAAGCAAGGGTTGGCAGGAAAGAACAAAACTCTAGTTAGGACCACGTTGAACGTTGGTAGTCCAACCACTACCATATCGCTCGGCAAGGCAGACATCTTCAGACTTGTTTCTGTTATCGACGGCACGGGCGATATTACTTCAAGATATCGTTTGGATAACGGCCAGAGAGATTACGCATACCTTCTTGGTTCCATCACTAACGCAGGTGCTGCACCTGCAGGCGCAGTATCCATAACGTTTGACTACTTTGAGCACGACATATCCGGGGACTACTTCTCCGCGGATTCGTATGAAGGAACTCTAGGCGTTGATTATCTGACTCAAATACCCACATATCGTTCAAGGTCTTCTGGTGTCGAATATGATCTGAAGAACTGCCTGGACTTCCGTCCTAGGATTGGCGACACAGGTTCGTTCTCTGTAGCTACTGCCAGGACTATAGACTTGGTACAGTTCAACTCGAGAATCGTGACTTCACTTCAGTACTTTGTCCCAAGAATAGACTCTGTCTTTGTGGCAAAGGACGGAAGAATCGGCGTCGTTACTGGCGAGCCAGCGGATACGCCAAGAGTACCTGTTGTTCCAGAGACAACCATGCCTCTGGCTACTATAAGGGTTGAGGCATACACAGAAACTCTTAACGATATCAGCGTTACCAAAGCAAAGAACCGCGTCTACACTATGTCAGACGTTGGTAAAATTGAGGACCGACTCTTCAATCTTGAGCAGTTTAGTTTGTTGTCCCAAACAGAAAACAATCTAGTAAACTTTGAGATTGTTGATTCTGCGACAGGACTGACCCGCTTCAAGAGTGGATACCTTGTTGACACTTTCCTCAATCCAGACCAAGTCAGTGACATCTACAGCGAAGAGTTCACCGTAACCTATGCTGACGGTAAGATCATTCCTAGGACAGACGTTGCCCAATCCACTATGGTCAGGACGGCGTCTTCAAACAACTTCAGAATCACTGGAGACATAGCTACTCTACCCTACACCGAAGTGGTTTTTGCTGAACAACCCCTGTCAAGCAGAGTTACGAACGTAAACCCATTCGCGGTATATGTTTGGTCCGGTGATATGAATCTCACGCCTAGTTTCGATAACTGGGTTGAAGTTGAGTACCTACCAAGAGTGTTCAACACAACCAACGAATCAGTTTCGGCTACTGTGCGTCGCCCATGGAACTGGGCGCCTCCAGCCGGTTCAAACGCCCAGTTCATTGCTCCTCCAAGACCTATTGCCAGGATCAATGACGTTTGGGATGGCGGTACTGGTGGTCCTGGAGGCGATTCCGGTGACGGGGGAGGCGGCGGCGGCGGTGGCGGAGGCAAGATCATCTGCACAGAACTCTTTGCCAAAGGCCTGATGGATCTAACTACGTTTGAAGCTGACCAGGCATTTGGTGCTTTATTAGCAGAAAAAGAACCCCTAGTAATGAAGGGCTACCATGCTTGGGCCGAGATAGTAGTTGACTGGATGAGGGGCGAAGGTCCTGATATGTTCTTCTGGATTAAAGATGCAGAGGAAAAGAAAGCCAGAACTAAGAACTGGGCAACTAGCTGGGCCTATGAGATTGCCACCCCATGGGCAGAGCATATGGCTTACGTTATGGGTAAGAGAGACATTGACAACAAGATTGGCGCCAAACTTATGAAGATAGGTAAGTTTGTTTCCTCTGTGGTTGGTCGCTTCGCAAAGGCTAAGATTAAAGCCAAAGCAGGAAGACTTGCTGGTCTTGGTTGCATTGTGGTATTCACGGGGCTTTACTTGTTGATTAGAGTTATGAAGTCATTCCAAGACACAGGCATAAATACCCAAAACGGAGATAAGAATGTCTGAAGGTACCTACATAGTCACAAACCAAAGCACCAGACAGATTAGTAGAACTGATCTGGTGGGTGTTTCGTCTATAGCCTTTATGAGGGCTATAGACATATCTGTAACAGTGACGAATGCCAGACCGTCAACAAGGCTCTATGCTTTCTTTGATGGTAGATCTATTGCTCAGTTTGTCACACCCCAGGGAGGGGTTAAGGGCGGACCAATCATTACAAACGCCCAAGGCGAGGCTAGGTTTGTTTTCCATTGCCCACCCGCAACATTCAACACAGGTATTAGAAACCTAAAGGTTCAGGACACACCATCTTTCCAACTTACAGGGACTATACCTGGAAGCACAACCTCCGGGGCAGATGCAGACTTTGAAACTGAGGGTATTAAGAGAACTTTCCAAGAAACTCTTACTACCATCAACACAACAACAATAACAACAAACATCCTAAACACCAGACCACCCCCACCTGGTGACCCCCTGGCGCAATCATTCTTCACCTTTGGTGTTACTGGTGGTTGCTTCATTACCAAGATCGATATCTGGTTCCAAAGTAAGGACAATGCAGTGCCTGTCACTCTGGACATTAGAGAACTTCAAACAGGTTTGCCTGCTAGAACTCTAGTGAATAGGTATGCAAAAGCTACTCTAAATCCTTCCCAGGTTAACGTGTCAAACAATGCATCTGTTCCAACATCCTTTGTGTTTGATACGCCAGTGTATCTTGAACAAGACAAGGATTACTGCTTTGTTCTGGCAGCAAACTCAAATAGCTACCAAGTTTGGACTTCAAAGCTAGGCGAAGTTTCTAGGGAAACGGGTCAGACCATATTTGAACAGCCATTCATCGGTTCCTTGTTCAAATCAGAGAACAACGTAACTTGGACGGCTGAGCAAACAGAGGATATCAAGTTTAGAATCTGGAAAGCAAGGTTTGACACTAATGTGGTTGGTAACCTAAACTATTCCGTAAACTCATCTGACATTCTAGTTCTCGGTGATCAATTCTCCGTCGAAAGTGGTTCCACAAACGTAACGGTTACTTTCAACCACCAGCACCAACTAGAAGTAGGCTCTGTGTTGAAACTGGGTTCTTTCCCGGGTAAAACTTACAGGGGTATCCCAGCAGCCAGTCTTGATGGTGAGTTCACAGTCACCTCTGTTCTAAGCCCATATACTCTTACGTTCTCGGCATTGTCTCCTGCGACTTCTACAGGTACTTTGGCTTCGACAAATACGGTAATGAGTATTGAAGTCGACAACGGAGGTTTTGGTTATACATCTGCGCCTACAATCGTTATCTCTGGCGGCGGCGGCGTTGGTGCCACAGCTACTGCTGTTCTAACTGGGGGCGTAATCACTTCCATTAACGTCACTAACCCCGGAACAGGTTACATCAGCGCTCCTTCTGTTACGGTCCTAGGCGGCGGCGGAAGCGGTGCTCAGCTGACTGCAATCGTTGAAGCGATTTTTGTTGTGGGTACTAACAGACTAGCCCACATCTTTACACCAATCATTCCAGCTGGTGTTCTTCCAGACACTGAGTTGACAGCCACTCTGAGACCTACAAGTACTGGTTACCAAATAGGACAGGAGTCAAACATTAGGCTAAACTCCAATAACGTGATTCCTGGCAACAACTGGATCGTGTCTCCAGAGAACCAAGAAGAAAGAATGTTTGGGCAGACAGCAACTGATATCAATATCAGGATGACGTCAACAAACAGAAACACCTCTCCTTTCGTGGCCGTTAGAGAACAGCAAGTTCTGGAGACTGTATCTTACGTTATCAACAACCAAGATGGTGAGACCATTGAGGCTCAGGACTCAACAGGCACGATCCAATCCATTCTAGTGACGAATCCTGGATCTGGTTACTCTACGGCTCCTACTGTGGTCATTACTGGTTCGGGTAGCGGCGCAACAGCTACCGCCACTGTTGCGGGCGGTGTAGTGACTGGGATCACAGTCAACACCCCAGGTTCTGGATTCAGGGAAGTCCCATTTGTTCAACTAATCGGTGGTGGTGGAAGCGGTGCTGCTGCTCAGGCACAGATGTCTGAGTTCAACACCGAACTCCTACCAAGCGGAGGTTCTGCACTTTCAAAGTACATCTCAAAACCAGTCACTTTGGCTAGTGTTTCCAAGGGAGCTAGGGTCTTTGTAAGCGCATATTCCAGAAGGGAATGTAGCTTCGAAGTCTACTTCAGATCTTCTCTATCTGGCTCTGGTCAAACACATAGGGAACTAGAGTGGAAACTTATGAGCTGCCCTGTGGAGAGAAACCTTTCAGTTAGGGAAAACGAATACCTGGACTATGAGTTCAGCATCGACAACCTACCACCCTTTGACGTATATGACATCAAGATAGTTCTAAGAACTCAGGACCCCTCAATTGTACCTGTTCTTGATAACTACAGAGTGATTATACTAGCAACATGATACCCATAGTCAACAAAGACGGGCAGGAACTGCCCGGTCATTTTCGCTCTCCCAATGGTGGTATTGTCGTAAAGAATGATGCCCAACTCTCGAGGATGAGAGCAGAGCAAGAAAGAGCCAGCAGACTCGAAAAACTTGAAGAAGATGTTGGTTCCATAAAGAAAATGCTACAGCAAATCATAAATACGATAGACAACAAGGATTAACATGGCTTTCATCACCTATCGAGTTTCCCTAAACCCTACGCTCCCAGGGTCCGACACCCTAAAGGGTTCTTTCTTGACTGGGGCTGAGATTGATGCCAACTTCAAAGGTCTGGCAAACGATACTTCCACTCTATTCTCCAGACAGATTATTTCTGGTGCCGGGCTTACGGGCGGCGGTAACCTGACAGCAAACAGAACTCTCTCCCTTGCAGACTCCGGCGTATCTGCAGGTACATACACCAAGGTTACAGTTGACCAATACGGTAGAGCAACTGCTGGTCAACAATTGGCAGCAGCAGATGTACCTATTCCTGTTCTATCTAACGATACAACCACAAACGCCAACACTTTCTTCCCTGTACTCTCGAACAACCAGACTACAGGTGTTATGCAGACGGCTAGAGTTTCAAGCACTAAGCTGTTCTACAACCCATCAACAGGAACTCTTACATCAACAGTGGTTGTTCAATCTTCTGATGCCACGCTCAAGGAAAACATCAATACAGTTCCTAGAGCTCTGGATGTTGTGAAAAACCTAAGGGGTGTATCCTTTAACTGGAAAGATACCGGCACCAAGTCCTATGGTGTCATCGCTCAAGAGCTCAAGACTGTTCTTCCTGATCTCGTTGTAGGTGAAAAGGATGGTGACCTTACTGTGAACTATTCAGGTATCATAGCTGTCCTCATCGAAGCCATCAAAGAGCTCGAAGCAAAAGTGGCAAGACTAGAAGAGTAATACATGACCACCATAGTATTGGATGGTGTGCCGCCAGGCTCGTCTATCCCTGGTGGTTCTACTGTCGTAACAGGCCCTGTTGTTGACCCAGATGTGGTTGTGGTGGTTAACCCACCTGATGCCTCTCTGGGTAACATCACGAATAACGTACCTAGTGGAACAGTTCAACTAGACAGAGCAGAAGCAGAAAGACTTGCCGACCTAAGGGATGTTGATCTAGTAGCTCTGGATGACGGAAGTTTCTTAAGATACAACGAAAGCACCCAAAGATGGGAGGCAGTGAACACCATCTCAATAGGTGGTTCTGTTCCCAATCTAGACGGTATAGATACAGACAGAATAATAGGTAGAATTTCACCAGGGGTTGGGTTGAGCGAAGAACTCACTCCTGCTCAAGTTACAACGATGCTTCTATCTGGAGACCCAGATAATAGATTGACATCCGGAACAGACGGCAAACTCTTCAACCCAGAACTCCTTGTGGACCCCCTGGCTTATTACATTTTAGCAAAGGCGTAAGAAATGACACTTGAACTTAGGTTAGTAGCTCTTGCTACAGCCATCGGTGAGGACATTAAGAACCTAACAATAGCCATAGGTAATCTTCCTTCACTCAACACAACCACAAAGACGAACCTAGTTGCTGCAATCAACGAAGTTCTTGGTAACCAGGGTAGTCTGGCTCTTCTTAACACGGATTCACAAACAAGCCTAGTTGCTGCAATCAACGAGCTCGAAGGCGAAATTGGGGAGCTCGAAGATCTAGATACTTCCACTAAAACTAACCTCGTTGCTGCAATCAACGAGCTCAAATCCGCTATTGACACATTGTCTGCTGGTGCGGCGGGTGTTTACACTAATGCAACACCCGTTCCTACAACACTTGGTGGCATAGCCGCAGGTACGACATTCCTAGACAGAACATGGCAGCAAATGTTCACGGATCTATTGTACCCATATCAGGCTCCCTCCTTTAGTGCTTTCTCCTTTACGGGCTATACAGCTACACTTGAAATAGGTCAAACCACCCCAGCAAACCCCAACTACACTTGGAGTACAACAAACGCCTCCAACATACAACCAAACAGCATTGAAATTCAGTTCCCTGTAGGCACTGCTGTTCATACTGGGCTAGCAAATACGGGCTCATTTGCTGGTACACTTCTCGCACAGACAAGAAACGCTGCAGACGGTCCAGGAACTAGAGTTTGGAGAATCAGAGCAACCAACACCCAAACAAACGCATTCCAGAGAGACCTTACAGTTGAATGGAGATGGAGAAGGTATAACGGTAACAGTGCCATTGCCGGTCCATTGACAGAAGCTCAAATTGAAGCTCTAGCTACTTCAACACTAGCGACCTCTGCTTCTGCTACATATACCTTCCCTGCGGCTTCCGGCACATTCAAATACATTGCCGCCCCTCTGTCTTTCCCTCTGCTGACAACATTCAAGGATCAGTCAACAAACTTGGACGTTCCTTTTGAGGCTCCATACACCGTTTCTGTTACCAATGCATTTGGACAAACAACAGACTATAGGGTTTACAGAACAACTAACCAACTCGGCGCAGCGATCAACATCGTAGCTTCCTAAGGACTAAGAAATGGCAACAATTCCAGGATCAGTAAGAGTTGGTGGCTTTATAGCCCCAACCGATTCCCTAGACACATATGCGGTAACGGACGACATCTATGGTCGTGGTGGGTATAGACCCGTTGCTGACATAGCAGAAAGAGACGCAATCACAGCGGATAGAAGAAAAGAAGGTATGTTGGTTAGGACCAACAGTACCGGACAGTTCTGGACTCTCATTGGTGGTATTCTAAATGCGAACTGGACAGAAGTAGAATTTGGTGTTCAAATTGATGACCTAGCTACAGGTTCAACAACGGTAACTTGGTCAGTAAACAGGATCGAAGGATATGTTTCTGGTCGCATAGATACATTGATAGGTGGAGCGGGCGCCGCTCTAGACACTCTGGAAGAACTCGCAAACGCCCTGGGTAATGACCCTAGCTTTGCAACTACCATTGCAACATCAATAGCAAACAGAGTTAGGTTTGATGCTCCCCAATCTCTGACACCTACGCAACAGCTTCAGGCTTGCACTAATATTGGTGTAGGTGACTATGATAGAAACCTCGTTACTGTTTACGAAACTGCTAAACTATGACTCTTGAAAGTAGGCTGGTTGATTTTGCCCAGGCGGTTGGTGCTGATATAAAGAACATCAGCACTGTTCTGCAGGGAACCAAACAAATAACCATCTCGCCTACAGCACCTATAGCGCCGTCTAACGGTGACTTATGGCTGGACTCTACAGATCTCTCCATAAGTATATTCTACAACGACGGTGATTCTTCTCAGTGGGTTGTTCTAACAGGTTCCCAGGCTCCTTCAGATACCATAGAGGAAACCAACCCTACTTTCACCTACTCCGGTGGGTTGGTTTCCAGAATAGACTATGCATCTGGTAATTACAAAACCTTTACCTATACAGCAGGCGTGTTATCTGAAACTCAATACTTCAGATTAGGTAAGAGTACAATAACCAAAACTTTCCTGTATAATCCTGACGGAACACTAGCTTCTGTCACTCAAACTGAACTCTAATGGCGACAATCACATCTTTTCAATCTGGATTGGCTTCAGACCCTGCGACTTGGGTTGGTGGGGTGGTGCCTGTTGAGGGTGACAAGGTCATTATAGAACCTTGGTGTGATGTTATCCTAGACGGGCATTACACATGGGGAGATGGAGCAAGCTTCGGCTCAACGTTTGGTAACTCATCAATCAACCTCGGTGGTAAATTGATAGCTAGCAGAACTGTTTCTAGTTCCTTAACTATCAGGGGTGTTATGGGTCTATATCAGAACTCCGGCTTAGACCCTGTTATTGATTTTGGAAATGAACAGGACCCAATACCTGACGGCATAACTTTTGAGCTCATACTTAACAAAAGGGATACCGCCGGCGATTTAAGATCTATCTCATCAAACCAATCTTCTGCCAACGGATCTTTAACCATTACCATGGCGGGAGCAAACATAAGAGAGAGAAACTGCACTCTTCTAGAAACCGCCGAAGCGGGCGCATCTTCAATAAGGCTTTCTACATCCACTCATGGTTGGCGCCCTGGGGATGTTGTGTGGCTGGTGCCAGCGCATGGGTCCGGAACAGGCCTTCTTACTGGATTTGACTTTTCGGATAAAATGGTTATAGACGCCGTGGCGGGAGACATCATAACCTTCACCACACCTTTGACTTATAGACACATAGCCAACTCAAGAGCTTGCAATTTTGAATCTAACGTGAAGATACGCTCATTCAATTCTGCTTGGCGTTCAGGTATGGAATTCAATGTGCAGTTTTCTGATTTCAATATTAGGTTTGACAATGTGCAGTTTGGGTCTGGCCTAGGTTGGGCAGCAAACAATACCCCCATTTACATGGTGGGGCAGATATTTCCGAACCAAGCACTAATACTCAACAAGTGCACAACACTGAATAACCAATCATCATTCACTTGGTGGTTAAGCTCTAACCTTCCTCTAGTGCAAACAAACGACTGCGTATTCTCATCGTCTGTTTCTGGCTCTGGAGGAGTGGCACTTGTAGATGAAGGTAGTACTTTCTTTGATACTGTCGGGGAAGGTGGGGGGCCCAGCAGACCAAAATTTGTAAACAACGCTTGGATATCCAATGTCCCTCTGGGTACCGGTACTGGGTTCAACGGCTTTGGAAAAATAACAAACTCTATTTTCTCTGGTTGTTTTCTCGCGGTTGCTGCATCTGGTTTGAACTCAGAGTTTGAAAACTGTGACTGCGGTTTTACTTATGGATACAAGATAAGATTTGGTGGAGACCACTTCGTAAGGTTGGGCGGCTCTCAAAATCAGGTATGTGATATAACTGTAGATAACTGTATCATTCCTGATGGGATAACAATTTTTGAAGGCGATAACGAGCTAGCAAACCAAAGCTCAATAAAATGGTCCTTTCTAAACAAACAAAGAAGCAGAATAACACACCAAACCTTTACCAGGAATGCAGAAGCTTATAGAGAAAACTCTTTGTTTAGAAACGGTTCTTCATCTCTAGCAATGCGTTTTTACGCCCAAAGCTTAGTCTTGAATAGGCCAGAATCTTACACTAGACAAATACTCTGTGCTGCAGGCCAAACAGTAAGGATTGTTGGTTCTGTAAGAATGGATTCTACTTTTTTCAATTCTGGTGACTGCAACTTACCAACAGTATCTCTAAGTGGGTTGTCTCAAACCACTGTTTCTTTTACAGCGAGCTCAATTCCAGATGTTTGGCAACCTTTTGATATATCAATTACCAATACAACAGACAACGATGGTGTTTTTGTTCTGTCATTTACAGCAAGCGCAAAGACTATAGCAGGCGGCGTTGTATATTTTGATGGTGTTCCTATAGATCCTTTTGTAACAAAAGTTCGTCACTATGGGTTTACTTTTGATGAGGCGAACCCAGTTCGTAGAGTAAACGTCTACACCCAAGCTACAGAAGCAGTAGCGTCTGCCTACACTGGCGCCACTATTGATGCCCTCACTAGAAGAGTTAGCTTCGGTCCTGGAACTATCGATAATCTAAACAAACTCTATGATTACTCCCAGGCCTGGGGCGTGCTAAACATCGCAGAAGAAATGCCCTGGACTAGGGCTGGCAACCTTCTTTCCTTGACAGACAACTGGACCGTTGTTCAACCAACAATTGGGTCCGTGACTTGGGGAGGCGGTACTATAGAATGGAACACGCCAGGAACTATCATAGGGTCCTTTGATGGTAACGAATTTAGGTTCGCTACAGAAGGAACGTATGACCTATCGTTATCCACATTCGCTGGTACTATAGAATTCTCAAACACATCTGGCGGCGGCGTTCTCGTTATTTTGATTCCTGAGAATGTTGATTTTATAAACAACAATCCAGGTACGATTACTGTCCAACCTGTTGTTCAACAAGCAACCGCATCCATAAACAATATCGTTCCAGGGTCTAGGGTCCAAGTCTTCAACCAAACTACCAACACGGAAGTTGTCAACTTGATTTCCTCAGGTTCTTCATGGACTTTTAACTATCCTGAGGGGTCTACGTTCACGGCTGGTGACGTAGTTAGAGTTAGGCTCGCCTACCAATCAGGAGCCACAGCAAAACTACCAGTTCAATACAGAACGATAGCAACCTCATCTGGTTGGTCGATCCTAGCAGAGCAAGTAGACGATGTGGTTTACAACACCAACGGCATAGATGGCGATTTGGTTCTGGAGTTCATAGAGGACTTTCCTAACGTAGAGATAGACATTGACGACCCAGACGGCGTAACTACGGTTCAGAGAGGTTATGCCTGGTATATCTCCGGCCAGATGACTGAGGACGGGATAAGGTTCTTCCATGGAGGCATGACTGCCGAGGATACTGTAAACTATCGTGTAAACGTGGACATAGTTGATATGAAGATTCAGAACATAAACACAGCCCCTATACTGGTTTCTGGTGGCAGACTCTATAGGTCGGACGGCGCAACCGTTATCAGACCAGGAGGTGGGGGCGTGCAAATGGATTATGGAAGAGCTTATACATTGGAAACAGGAGTGTCTGGGCTAACACCTGAGGAATCACAAAGGCTTGAAACCATAGAAGCTCAATCTATCCAAGCAGCTAGAAATGCTGCCTTGGCTGCCTCTATAAATGCTTAAATAGTGATATGATAAACTTTCCATCATCGCCTATTGAAGGCCAGACATTCACAGATAGCTTAGGTAAGAGGTGGGTATTCCAAAATTCAAAGTGGTACCCATCATATGAGAACTACTCAGATACTTTTGTGTTTACTCAGGCCGTGCCTGAGGCTATTTGGACAGTGACGCACAACATGGGAAAGTTCCCTTCCGTAACTGTGGTTGACTCTGCAGGAACAGTGGTAATAGGTGGAGTTGAGTACAACTCTGAAAACCAGGTTACGCTTACATTTTCTGGCGCGTTCTCTGGTAAAGCGTATCTAAACTAAGGAAGCCAAAATGGCGCAAAAATTCTTAACGAGCATTGACCACAACAAACTAGAGTCCCTGAACTTTAGATTGCAAAACCTGGCGACAGCACCTGGTTCTCCCGTATCAGGACAAACTTACTTTGACACTGGCTCCAACGAAACTAGAACTTTTGTAAGCTCCTGGGAATCTTATATGTTCAAGTCCGGTGGTACATTCACCGGACGAATAGAAACAGCCCCCGGTAGTACAACAACGGCGGGTGGATTGAAACTCACCAGTGGTCCCCTAAAGACAACCCCTGTTGTAGGGGACGCAGGCTCCATTGAGTTTGATGGTTCAAGCCTATCCTTTATTGACTCAACAGGTGTTAGAAGGACTCTCGGTGTTTCCGGCGCAGGCATTCAGAGCGTCACTCTAAACCAACCAGCCGCTGGTTTCACGATTACGCAAACAGGCACAGCCAGTGACCCGATCTACACCTTTGCTCTAAACGCTTCTTTGGCAGCTATACAGGGTCTTTCCACTAACGGTTTCGTAAGAAGAACAGGCACAAACACCTTTACCACTGATGCCACCATATCCCTTGGCTCCCAGGTTTCAGGAACTCTTCCTGTAGGTAACGGCGGTACAGGACAGACGTCATACGTCAACGGTGAATTGCTCATCGGTAACACTACTGGCAACACCCTAACCAAAGCAACCCTAACACAAGGCACTGGTATCACAATTACCAACGGTGCTGGTTCTATTACAATAGCCAACTCCGGTGTAACCTCCGTTAACGGTTCAACAGGGGCTGTTTCTGGTCTGGCAACTACCTCAGGTAACCTATCACAGTTTGCGGCTACTACATCTGCTCAGCTTGCAGGCGTTATATCCGACGAAACTGGTTCTGGTTCACTGGTGTTCGCAACTTCCCCTGCGCTATCTGGTACACCTACTGCTCCTACAGCAGCGGCAGGAACCAACACTACCCAGATTGCTACCACTGCGTTTGTGAACACAGCAGTTGATAACGCAAGACAGGGTATTGACGCCAAGGAATCAGTAAGGGTAGCAACTACCGCAAACATCACAAACTTGACAGGTGGTGCTCCAAACTCAGTTGATGGTATCACCCTAGCAGCTAACGATAGGGTATTGGTAAAGAACCAAACAACTGGTAGCCAAAACGGTATCTACATTGTTCAAACACTCGGTACTGGTTCAAACGGCACTTGGGTAAGAGCTTCCGACGCAGACACCTCTGCGAAGGTTACCTCTGGTATGTTCACGTTTGTTGAGCAAGGCACCACGAACGCCGACAGCGGTTGGCTGCTCCAAACAGCAAACCCAATTACCCTTGGTACTACGTCTCTATCGTTTGTTCAGTTCAGTGGCGCTGGCCAGATTGACGCAGGCGCTGGACTAACAAAGACAGGAAACCAGCTGAACGTAGGTGCAGGTACAGGTATATCTGTAGCGGCAGATAGCATTGCGATTGATACCTCTGTAGTCGCAAGAAAGTTTTCCCAGACTATAGGTAACGGTTCCCTTACTTCAATCACTGTTACTCACAACCTTGGGACACAGGATGTTGTGATGTCTGTCAGGGAGGTATCAACCAACGAGGTTGTGTTCTGTGATATGATCGCTGCCTCAACTAACACAGCCACCTTTGTGTTTGCTGTTGCGCCTACTTCAAACCAATACAGAGTAACAGTTATAGGCTAACATACATACCTGATATTTGTTATACGGGTAGACAATGAAAGACTTAACGTTTAGAGAATTACCTAGACTAGCCATCTCTGCGGGTTCTTCTACGCCCGCCCCAGGTAACTCTTCTTGGGTTTGGAGCACCGTAGAAAATGCCCCATTAGTTTGGAATGGTTCTTCTTGGGTCGCTGTTGGCGGAGGCGGAGGCGGAGGCGGCGCGTCAACAACTATTTCCGAAACGCCGCCAGGAAGTCCTTCTGTAGGAGATTTGTGGGTCAACTCAAACGACATGACTCTGAATACGTACTACAATGACGGAACAAGCTCTCAATGGGTTGAAATATCCTCTTCCCCTGCGGGCGAGGCTGGCCTGCCGACTGGGGGCACTTCTGGTCAAGTTCTAACTAAAAATTCTAGCGGAGATTTTGATACAAGTTGGGTAACGCCACCTTCGGCCCCGGATCCTCTAGATCTAGTTTACAGAGAAACTGTTTCTGCTCCGCCTAACGACACTGTTAGGCTATTTGGCAGAAGAATTGCTGGACGAGTATTACCTGCTTTTATTGGGCCCTCTGGTTTAGATAGTGCTCTACAGCCCCTCCTAGCTAGAAACAAGGTAGGGTGGTTTAATCCGCCTGGAAACTCTACTACAGTTCAAACTTTGGGTATGAACGTATCTGCATCAGGCACAGCTACATCCGCAAACATAGCGACAACAAACATACTCACAGCAACAAGAAGATTAGAATACGCTGTTACCACAGCTGCCACTACGGCCGTGGCGGGAGTTAGATCAACAGCATTGCAATATCACATAGGTCTAGAGTCTACACCATACGGTGGGTTCACGTTCATAGCTAGATTTGGTCCCAGTAGGGGTTCAGCAAGTAACTCCACACGAAGATTTTGGGCAGGTATGACTAGTGTCACAGCAGCTCCTTCAGATACAGACCCCAGCACATGGGCTACTAACGGAATAGGCGTTGGTACTGACAGTACAGACACAAACTTTCAAATCATGCACAGGAACGGTACAGGGGCTATGACAAAAATAGATACCGGAATACCTAAATCGTACGCAGATAATACTCAACTATTCGAATTGGCTATTTTTACGGCACCTACAGGAACAACAGAAATAGGTATTAGATTTACAAGACTTAGCGACGGCGTATATTTCTCTGCTTCTATATTGGCTAACATACCATCGGCAACTCAGTTACTAACTTGGCAAATATGGAATAGCGTAGGTGGAACTTCTTCTGTTATAGGAATGTCAATAGCATCTGTGTACGTCGAAACAGATTTCTAAACATGGCTGCCATAAATTTTCCTTCATCACCAAACCTTAACGACATCTTCCAATCTGGCTCGCTATCCTGGCAGTGGGATGGTAGCAGATGGAGACGTATTCTTTCCTCTGACGTGGTCACAACAACAGCAGCGCAGACAATTTCCCAGAAAACTTATGTCTCTCCTAGAGAGGTTAGACATGATGTATCAGGATCGAACATAGATCTTTCCCTAGCTAGCTACTACACAAAGACAATTTCAGGAACAACAACTCTTACGTTGACTAATGCTCCGTCTAACGGCATATCAGCTAGCTTTATTTTGGAACTTACAAATGGAGGTTCTTCTATTGTAAACTGGTGGTCTGGTCTTAGGTGGTCGAATGGCGTTGCGCCTACATTAGTCGCATCGGGCAGGGATGTATTGAGTTTCTACACCACAGATGGCGGGGTTACCTGGGTTGGTCTTCATATTGGAAGAGATGTGAAATGAGTTTTGTTAGAAGCATAATGGGCATAGGGCCAGACATTTTACAAGGCCCATGGTTCCCAAGAACATCATACCCTTTAGACCCTATAGAATCTGCTACTAAAAATGTAATATGGGACGGCTCTTTTTTCCAAGCTATTGCTAGTCCTTACATAATCAGAAGTTCTGATGGTAAGACATGGTCAATATCGTACACTGGAGGAACTATGTCTTCTAATATCTTCATAGACGGCAATCTTAGATTAACAGGATCTTCTGGTTTAGTTGTTAGAAGCACAAACGGTATAAACTGGACGCCTGGCAGCTTTGCTTTAGGTGGCAACACAGTTCAGTCAATTACCAGTGACAACGCTGGTTTATATGTTGCTGTTTGTGGGCAAGGGCCGTCGCCTTCAACTAGAATATCAACATCCACAACAGGTATAGACTGGACTTCTAGATTTACAAGCACCACCAGTATTGGGATAGCAAGAGTAGTTTTTGGTAACGATTTGTTTTTGGTTTCTGGGCGGACATCCAATACGTACTACACGAGTTCAGACGGAATAAACTGGACTTCTAGACTTGTCTCAGGTTCTTTACCGTTTTTTGGCACTGTTTTTTTCAATGGGCTGTTTTACAGATGGGAACTAAACCAGGGGTTGTTCAGTAGTTCAGACGGAATAAACTGGAACCTTGTAAACACGCCCTTTCCAACAAACGTTGGGGAAGTGGAGTTTTCTGTTGTTGAGGACTCTCTAGTAATCTCTGTGTATTTTGTGCCTATACCTTTCTATGCTATAACTAGAGATGCCATCAATTGGAGGCTTTTTTCTAGATCTAGAGAGTCTTTGAGTGGGTTTTCCACAACACTAAGCACCGTGGCTGTCAGCCCTAGTCACTGTGTTCTATTAGAAGGTAACAAAACACCTAGCGTATATTGGAGCCCTAGATGAATATAGTTAGAATCTCAGATGGAGAAGCAATCTCTATAACAGACCTGATTAGTCTGTTCCCAAACTCAAGCATTCCTGTTTTGATAAGCGACGAACTTTTGAGTGAGCTAGGATATGCTAGAGTTCATTCTTCAGAGAAACCAAACTTTGATGATGCGCTTTTTAGATGTTTTCTTGGAACCCCTATATTAGATAATGGCGTGTGGGTCGAACAATGGATTGTAGAGGCTCTTCCCCCAGAAGTGCAAGCAGCTAACCTAAAAAGAAAGTTTGAAGGAGCCTTGGATGCGTATTTAGATTCTGTTGCCCAAACTAGGAGGTATGATAACCGGTTTACGTGCGCTCTAAGGGCGGGCTACCCAGGCCCTTTTCAAGCCGAAGGGGCAGCCTTCGCAAATTGGATGGACTCATGTAATGCTACCGCATATCAAATACTCTTTGACGTTCAGGCTGGTCTTAGGGCTCCCCCTTCAAGCGTCGAATCATTCATATCAGAATTACCGGTAATGGTGTGGCCTTGAGTCTGACTCTTCTAACTCATACAGCAAACTTCAACCCAAGTGAATTGGAAAGAGCAATGCGCTCTGCTTCACTTGGGTTGCCGTCTTATGGGAAGCACGTCATAATCGAAACGCCAACTATGCCCGAATGGTTGTCCAGGAGAGGTGTTGATCTCCTTCTGGACGATTTCACGTCATACCTAGACGACGATGACGAGATACACCCCATGGCAATAGAGCTTTGCGTTGACGCCCTGGAAAAGACAGGTGCAGGTCTCGCTTTCACTAGGGAAGTTAGAGTGTACCCAGATCTGTCGCTCAAAACAACTAGGGTTCCTTTTCTTTACAGCGACATAAGAGAATCGCCAGCAAGAGTTCACAACCTTTGCGTCTTTAGAAGAGAGGCAGTCATGGACGTCATTGGTGACGTCGATCATGATATGGGTGTTGAATGGATGATAAAGATGGCCGTGGCTTCCAAACATGGCGCTGTCCATGTGCCTATAGACGGTTACTTTTGGTACCAACAGCCCATAGGAATAATGAAGTCAAGAAACACAGGGAGGTTGACATATAGGGCGCATATACCGAGGATAATGACAAAGATACTCCCAAAATACAAGCTGGAGCCCAAACCAATCCCGGTGTATGACGTCTCACACATCGAGGTACCCAGGCATATACCAGAGATGATTCAAACTTTACTGAGCCAAAGACTAAATAAAGATAAACCAAGAGCAAAACATGAAACCCAAAACCCTCTACATTACTCAAAACTCAACATTCGAGAGTGATATCACTGTTCTAGGTTCCGACGGCGAACCACTTGACCTAACTGGGTTCACCAGCTCAATGTTCATCACAAAGTACTTTGGGTCCACAACCAAGTACGCTATCAACACAACGATCTTTGATGCAGTCAATGGTGTTGTTAGAGTTTCCATCTCGTCTGCTTCGACGAGACTTCTAAGCCCGGGAACTTTCCAGTATTCTATTTTCGTAAGTGACCTAACAGGCGAGACAAACATCATATTGTCTGGACAGGCAATCATCATTCCTACGGTATTCTAATCATGGCAGTAACAACAAGAGAAGGTCTGAAACAGTATGCCCTCAGGGCTCTAGGGGCTCCTGTTCTGCAAATTAACGTGGCAGATGAGCAACTAGAAGATAGACTCGATGAGGCGATTTCCTACTTTCAACTATACCACTACGATGGTATAGAGAGGATGTACCTAAAGCATAAAGTCACTCCTTCTGAGCTAAAGATTACAGGAACCAACGGTGCGGACTTTGTGGCAGGCACAGACATCATAGGTCTTTCTTCTGGAGCAAAAGCAACAGTCCAGAAAGGTTCCGACGGAAACACCATTAGAATTCGGGGCATTGGGGCCTATGACTTCGTGGCTGGAGAAATAGTTAGAGGCGGCGGCGGTTCAAACCCCATAGCTACTCTGGAAGCAACTGATTTCTTTGTTGAAGGCGACACTGAGAGAAAGTACGTTGAGATACCAGATATCATCTATGGTGTAATCAGAGTTATACCTTTTAGACAAGGTAGCAGCAGCGCCAACCTTTTTGATGTTCAGTACCAGCTTAGATTGAATGACTTGTATGAGCTGACGAATACGTCAATGCTCTACTACAGCATGGTTATGCAGCATATGACTATGCTTGATCAGATGCTGAACGGATACCCACAGTTTGAGTTCAACAGACTCGGTGGTAAGCTCTATATGCCAATCAACTGGAACAAGTTAGCTACTGATGATTACTTCATCATTGAATGCTACAGAGCTCTGGACCCAGAAACAAACAGGAAGATGTACGGTGAACCCTGGCTGAAACTCTATGTTGAGGCTCTGTTTAAGAAGCAATGGGCGACAAACCTCAAGAAGTTCCAAAATATGCAACTACCTGGTGGTGTTGTTTTGGACGGACAGGCGATGTATCTCGAAGCAGACAACGAAATACAAAGACTCGAAGACGAGCTCCAGAATAAATCAGCCCCCTTGGGCTTCATAATGGGATAAGACATGCCACTAAACCCATACTTCACTTCAGAAAACCAGACGCAAGGTTCTGATAACGAACAGATGGTCCTCGCGGACCTTGTGGAAGAGTCCATTCGTAACTTCGGGCAGGAGTTTTTCTACATCCCCAGAACCCTAGTAGCCAAGGATGAGATACTAGGCGAGGATAGGCTGTCGACCTTTAGCAATTCATATCCCATTGAGATGTATGTTGAGAACCCTACAGGTTGGGGCGGACAAGGTGAGTTCATATCCAAGTTTGGTCTTTACGTCGAGCAGTCAACCCAAGTGGTTGTGTCTAGGAGAAGATGGGGCGAACTCGTTCAAAGATTTGGGAAGACTATTCTACCTGAGAGACCAGCTGAGGGAGACCTGCTATACTTCCCCCTCACCAGAAAGCTATTTGAACTTAGATACGTAGAGAAGTCAACAAACTTCTGGACAATAGGTTCCATGCCTACATGGAGAATAACAATCGAGCTCTTCCAGTACAGCTCCGAGAGAATGGATACTGGAATTGAAGCTGTGGATGCCTTCGAAAGCCTTAAGACATTTGACGTCGACCAAGTCCCTAGCATAGACACCCAAGATAGCTTTGGTGACAATGATAAGTTTCTAGACGAATCGTCTAACATCGTAGTAAGATAATGGCCATACAACTAATCAATATAGGTGAAGAGCCAGGCGACGATTCTGGCGATCGCCTAAGAGACGCCTTTGAAAAGGTCGAGGAAAACTTCGACGAACTATGGTCTGAGCTCAGCACAGACGGCTCTAATCTCAAGGTAGCAAGAGTAGCCAGAACAGGTTCATTCAATGATTTGATAAACCGCCCAAACCCCTTGGCTGGGTCTTCTTCTGGTGAAGGCATTATCATAGGACCACCTGGACCTCAAGGACCGGCAGGGCCGCCAGGTCCACCAGGACCAGCCGGTGGTCCTGGTCTTGATCTTATAGATGACAACCTAATAACGTTCTTCACTAGCTGGAGTTCATCTAGAATCAACACCCTATTCACGGAACTGGATGACCTTTCAGACACCATCTTCAGAGCGCCTCCTGACGGTGGAGGAGGCGGCGGCCCTGTTCCCGATGGTACTAGGATTCTTTTTCCCGAGAGACCATTGGGACCACCGACTTACACATTGTTTGAAAGTGACGAGTATGGCGTGCCAACGGGAAACTCAGAAGTATTCATATACCCAGGACAGAGCTTCGTAACACTGACTCTTCAAACTACTGGTCATAGTGAAGGCGATCTCGTTCCTTTCGTCATTCTAAACTCAGATCCGGGAACTTTCCCAGGGGGCGTTCAATCAGGATCATTTGAGATAGATTCTGTTGGCGTTGGATACTTTCAGTTGATGGTGTATGGGTTTGGCGCCTCTCCTGACCCAACTTATAGAGTCATGGACCTAACGCTAAATAACAAGAAAGCTTCCTTAAGATTGTATTGGTTTGGCGAATAATGACTAAAAGAGATCTAAACTTTGGCAAACAGCCAAACGACAAAACAGGTGAAGACCTTAGGACTACCTTCACAAAGATCAACCAAAACTTCGACGAGCTATACTCTGCCCTCGGAGATGGTTCGGAGCTAATCGTATCTACGGTCGCCCTAACAGGCCAATACACCGATATCGACGATAGGCCAGCCTCCATAGATTACGGTGATCCTGACTTTGGTGGTAACGGTACATTCCTCCCAGGCAACAAGGGTATCAAAGGACCTCCTGGTCCTAAGGGTCCTGACGGGCCGCCGGGTCCTTTTGGATTTGGTGAACTAGACGATGCCGCTATTGAGCTTGACTCAACTTGGTCTTCCGAGAAAATCAAATTTGAAATCGACGAGCTCAACGCAGTTCTTGACGCCATAGCAAACGATTGGGACAACTACGATCCGGGCGGAGGAACAGGGACAGGTGGCACTCTTCCTGCCTTCTTTGAAGACTTTTCCTATGTTGGCGCATACCAAGATAGACCAGCCGATATATCTTATCAAGACATAGCAACATGGAAGACGTTCGACGATTTTAGGGGTTTGTTGGTTTTTCCAAACTCTGTAGGTGAGCTGACTACAGATTCGGTGACTCTTCTGGGGATGACTCCCTTTGTGCAGGCGGTATCAAGCCCGTCAACTGGTCAAGACGATGTCCCTATTTCTGTGGGGAACGACACATGGAGAGTTAGGTTTTTCTTAGACGGCACACTAAACCTAAGCTATGATGACCCCTACAACGGGCTTTTCAGAAACCTTTCGTTTAACTTTGAAACCATTCAAGACCCAACAAGAAAGATAAGCCTAACAGTTTCTCTGGAGTTCTTCTTCTCTCAGGACTTTGGTAACAGCCAAACGATAACAGTGTCTGGAGACATAGGCGACTCAAACATTTCCGAGAACTTGTTTGTGTTACCTATAACACCAAACGCATACCATGATATCGATTTAGTGATAGACTATACCAACAACAATGTAATTCTGTATATTGACGATGTTAGACAAACACCAATCAGTTTCATGGGGTCTATAACAGAACCAGACCTTCAATGGAATAGAATAACACTCAACGTTGATGCTGGCTCCCGGATTGATATGGTGTGTGGGTATACTTTTGGCGAAACCTTGATAGACAACCCAATAGCAACAGATGGTTCGTCCGTTCTGCTCGAAACATTCACCAAGCCGAGATCTAATATCAATGACCCCAACGACGACCCAACTGGGGACGTTTCAACATACGGCGTACAACTAGCATACTCCACACCATTCTCGCCAGATTATGGTTCTGAAGGTACAGAAATTAGAGCTGTTCAGTACTATGGAGACGGCTGGGTAACAGGCGATGGCGGCGACGTTGACGAATGGCTTTGGATAGAAAATAACCTAGGAAACCCAGTCATAGATAACCTCAGGATATTCCATACTAATCTGTTCTTCAGGCCACAACCGTTTCCCCATGTAAAATACCTATCACTTGATATGCAAGGTGACTCCTTTGGGTTGACACTAAACATCACAGGTGATGGTGACAGCGGCAACGTATCCGCATCTATAGATCTGAGAATAGACCAATACACATACAACAACATAGCTTCCATCGACAATGGACCATTGAACTTAGACGGACCTTTCCCGACCGGTGTTGACATATCTCTATTCTTTGAGATACTTGAGTCCGAAGTTTATGGGTCTGCCTCCCAGACAACACCTGTCTGGCGTCTAAGGTTGGGTAATGAAATCATAGATGAGCAAACGTTGACTGGCGAGATAATCCCAGACCTAGACGTTAGGGTTATAAAAATTCAGGCCAACCCCATGGACCTTGGATTCATATACGCCAACAATAAGGCAATGGACCTAAACCAAAACTACCTAACCAAGAGATTGACTAGGTATGTTGGTGGCGCTGGCGCGGGACCTAAGCCGGTTCTTTTCGAGGGGTTCAGCCAGGCCGAATTTACGTTCCTAAACAACGTGAACGTTGAGGTTGGCCTCCCAGACGTACAAATGAGGGGAGACTTCGGCGGTTTCAATGGATTCCCCGGTGGTGTGGATGGTTTTGGAACCTATAGAGCCTATAGAAGAGACGACCTCCTCACTTTTGACAGTTCAAATAGCATAACAATAGATGATGGTAGCGGCGGTGCGTACATTGATAACTTCAAAGAGATGGAAATCTCCGTTGGTTTCAACCACATGGTTCTGTTTGGTTCCACGGACCCTATCTTTGAAATGACTTTATCAGGTAGCGTATTCTACACATACCTGTCTGTGACTTTTGATTCAGTCAACAATGAGTTTGTAGTGTTCTCTGACATATACGATGCTTCTGGGAACTTCATCGGTAGTTCTTCTACAAGTGTAGGTGTAACTAGCTCCGGGCTGGAACCACAACCATTCACAATCAGAATTGAAAGAACAGATACAGAGGTTAGGTTGATCGTGAAGGGCCCAGGTATATTGGGTGGGGAGTCTGAATTGGCAAACATTACAGATGATTGGTCTGGCGTATATGACATCAACTACCTATACTTCAGAAATACTCTAGTAGACGTCTATGGGCTCTATATTCAGAACGTAAACGAAGATCTTGACTTGGGGTCAATAAACATAGGTCCTTGACATGACAAAGAAAACAATCAACGTAGGTAGCATACCTAACGACCTAAGAGCGGAGTTTATCAGGGATGCTTTTGATAAGATAAACCAGAACTTCCAGGATCTTTACAATGAACTCGGAGACGGTACTGACTTAACCGTCGCCACTGTCGCAAGAACTGGTTCATTTAATGACCTAGAAGGCAGACCTCTCCCTCCAGACATACTAGGGCCTGGCGGCGGTGGAGGACTAATACCGGGTCCCCCAGGTGACCCGGGAGACCCTGGGCCAGAAGGGGATATTGGGCCCGCTGGCCAGCCGGGCGCCGGTCTCATAAACGATTTACTTATAGCGAACAACCAAACTTGGTCTTCACAAAAAGTAGAGCTTGAGTTAATCACTCTCCAACAGAGAATAGCAGCAATGATAGCCCAGTATAACAACGGGCCTCCACCTCCTCCACCACCGCCGCCTCCACCTCCCCCACCACCGCCGCCTCCACCGGCAGGCCCTTTCTACTTCCTGAACAACTTTTCTACAGTTGCTAGTGTTGTTCCGGACCTAGCGGCTTCTGGGTCTGTGTTCCAAGCACCTGCACCTTCGGGGTTTACTAGCGGTGGACCAGACGGAGCCTGGCTGAGGCATTACTTTGATTCCAACAACAATAATACCCTACAAACCAACATAGACTTCAGAGTTCCTTCTGGAACGGATAGAAGATTAGTGTCTGACCTGAAGACATTCAAGAGTAGGCATAGAATACAAACAAGCAAACCCTTTGCTCAGTTTACATCTTTCCCGTTCGCTCCTGCTACTTTCGAGTTGTTGATGAATGGCCCAAACAGCCTGGAGATATTTGCTCAATTCTCGTTTAGAACAGACGGTAGCGTTTTTGTGACCACACAATTTGGGTTTGGGGCGACATTCCTATCTGGTGACGTAACCTTCATACCAGAAGCAACGTATTCTCCAGGGTCAATAGTCGAATTCGAGGCCAGCTTCATAGGTGACAATGTGACTTATAGCTTAGATGGGGTAACGCTTCTAAGCGCGACAGCTGATCTTACATCACCTGTTGAAGTTAGGTCCATGGTATTACTGATGAGTGGTCTTGATACGGACTACATATTCATGCAGAACTCCCTAGATGAACTGGATCTTGGTTCAGTGATAACATCAGCACCATAATATGACAACCTTTTACCGTTGCCTAGGTGGCACCATCATAGTTTCGGCGTCCCCGGAAAACGAAATGCAAGTAAACCTGTCTATCTGGAAAGCATTTGATAGCGATGATGAAGCTCTATCCTTTTTCAATTCAGAAGAAGGAGCCAAGTTTATGACAAGGATGGATAGGATAAGGAAAGAGGAAAGAAACCTCACATTCACTGAGGTTAAGAAGCTATGATAGAAACACCATTCTACCACAAAACCATAAGGTCAATACTTGTTGGTTTTGGCTCTATGTTCTCTGACATTCGTTTTGAAAGACAAAATGAAGGGGTGACAGAGCAGGAAATCAAAGTCCCTATTGCGTATTCAAACAAGCAAAAGTGGATGCAAGCCATAGAGCAAAATCCCGAGGGGGCAGGAACGTCAACCTCTCTACCGAGGCTGGCATTTGAGTTGACTGGTTATAGTTACGACCCAAGCAGGAAACTCAATAGAGCACAAACTGTAAGGTGTACGGATGAAACAGGCATTGAGTCAGTACTCACCCCTGTGCCATACAACATAGATCTTTCGCTTTACTTTGCAACCAACAACCAAGAAGATGCCCTGCAGATTTTGGAGCAGATACTCCCTTACTTTGCTCCAGAACAAACGCTATCCCTAAGGACCGTCCCTGCTCTAAACATCATCACAGATGTTCCTTATGTGTTGAATAGCGTCTCTTTTTCCGACGACTTCGAAGGTGGTCTTGATGTTAGGCGCTTGGTTGTCCACACTTTGAACTTTACAGCCAAGGCAAACCTATACGGCAAAGTCAAAGAAACTTCCGTTATCAAACAAGTCGAAGCTAACCTTACTCAGCCAGAGCTTAACTATGTTGCGTCCCAGAATCTCCCTACAGATGAAATTGTGGAGCAATGGCTTGAAGGATTCTAATGCCAGCACCGTTTTATAATGCCAACCCCAGGCTGAAGGCAGCAGGGGTTTCAATCCCTTACACAGAAGAGGACTTCAAGGAATACGTCAAGTGTACCTATGATCCTATCTACTTCATCAAGAAGTACATCAAGATTATATCCCTTGACCACGGTCTCATTCCATTCAAACTCTACGACTACCAGGTAAACTTCATTACTGCTCTGCATGAGAACAGAAGAGTGCTTGGTATGTTTCCTCGTCAGCACGGTAAAACAACAACCGTGGCTGCATACCTTGTTTGGTATCTTATCTTCAATGACTCCAAGACTGTAGCTATTCTCGCTAACAAGGCGTCGGCGGCACGGGAAATCATGTCTCGTATGCAACTTATGATTGAAGGTCTACCGAAGTGGCTACAGCAGGGCGTGGTGGAATGGAACAAAGGTTCCATTAAGTTCGAGAATAACAGCGCAGCTTTCACTGCGGCGACAAGTTCATCGGGTATTCGTGGTAAGTCCGTTAACTTTCTGTACATCGACGAAGCAGCTATCATCCCAAATACCGTAGCTGATGAGTTCTTCACTGCTACTTACCCGACAATTTCCGCCGGTAAGACAACCAAGATTGTCCTCACTTCTACGCCTCTGGGCTTGAACCACTTCTGGAAGTTCTGGACAGAAGCAGAGCAAGGAATAAACGGCTTCAAACCAGTTAGGGTCGAATACTGGGAACACCCAGAACACGACGAAAAGTGGGCAAAGGAACAAGAGCAGCTTCTTGGACCGTTGAAGTACCGCCAGGAGGTCTTGATGGACTTCCTTGGCTCTGCTGCTACTCTGATATCGCCAGATGCCATACAAAAGATGGCTGCCCTGAAACCAATACACATAACAGAAGAAGGGCTGAGGGTATTCGAGGCTCCGTTCAAGGGAACAATGAATGCCGAAAAGCTCCTAGAAAAACCAGGAGCTTACGTTATGGTTTGCGATACGGCTTCAGGAGTCGGTGGAGACTCTTCTGCTTTCCAGGTGATAAGAGTAGACGAGCTACCATACAAGGTAGTTGCATCCTTTTCATCAAACAAGATAAGCCCATTGGTTTATCCCAACGTCATCTATAAGCTGGCAAAGGAATACAATGATGCCTTTGTTCTCATAGAAATCAACAAGTCAGAACAAGTACCTCACATACTTCACTATGAACTTGAGTATGAGAACATCATCTATGTAACTAGAAACACCAAAGGTCAAGTAGTTTCCGGCGGCTTTGGAGGCGGAACTACTCAAATGGGTGTTCTCCAGGACAAGAAAACAAAGCGCATAGGCTGCACTATGCTAAAGGACCTCATCGAGAACCAGAAGCTCCTGGTAAACGATATGAACACAATCTCTGAGATTTCTACTTTCATAGAACAAAAGGATTCATATGCCGCTGACGACGGCTACCATGATGACCTAGTTATGACTTTGGTTATATTTGGTTGGTTGACAAGCCAGGCGTATTTCAAGGAATTGACTGACATAGATATAAGAAAGAGTATGTATAGAGCCAGACTTGAGATGATCGACAACGAAGTTTTGCCTGTTGGCTTCTTCCATGACGGAAATCAAAGCAGCGACGACGGTTGGCAAACTGTTGATGTCGGCTTTATGAACATTTGAAATCACTAAATACGAGTATGAAGACAATTCTATGAGAACTTCAAACTTCTTCGTAAAGGACTAAGAAAATGGCGTTTATGCTATCCCCTGGCGTACAGGTAACAGAAAAAGATTTCACTAGCATCGTTCCGGCGGTATCCACTTCAAATGGAGCGTTTGCTGGTGTGTTTCGCTGGGGTCCTGTTATGGATCCTATTATTGTAACGAGCGAGAACGAACTCGTGCAAAGATATGGCGCTCCTAACGATGGCACAGCTATGTCTTTCTTCTCCGCTGCAAACTTCCTTTCCTACAGCAATAACCTGCTCTTGGTTAGGCTTGATACAAGCGGTCAAAGAAACGCTGTTTCTACTCAAACTGGTAGCCTTACATCCGTTGCGGTGACAGCAGGCGGTAGTGGTTATACTGCTCCTGTAGCTACTGTTTCTGCTCCTCAGACAGCAGGCGGTGTTCAAGCAACTGTAACTGTTCAATCAACCGCAGGTGTTGTGACTGGACTTACAATTACCAACCCAGGTAGCGGTTACACATCCGCAACTATCACAATCACAGACCCAGACGGAACTGGCGCGACAGCTACAGCGACGGTAACTGTTGGCGGCATCAAGATCAACAATATCACTGACTATGAAGTCAACTATGAAAACGGCGGTGGCGTTGTTGGTGAGTTTGCAGCCAAGTATCCAGGCACTCTTGGTAACTCCGTTAAAGTCTCCATGGCAGACGCAGATACGTTTGACGGTTGGGACTTTGAAAACGAATTCGACGGAGCCCCTGCAGACGACGAAGTTCATATCATCGTTCTCGATGCCCTGGGCGTAATCACAGGAACCGTTAACGGTATCCTTGAGAAGTTTGCTTTCATGAGCAAGGCAAGCAATGGTCGTAGAGCAGACGGCACTAACACCTACTACAAGTTCGTACTGAACAACTCATCTAAGTGGGTTTACTGGATGGATCACCCAACTGGTATGGACTGGGGTAAGGAAACAGGTCCTGCTGTGACGTTCACTAGCTTGGCTGCTCCTTTGACAGTCACACTAACTGGTGGCGCTGATGACTTCAACGCAACTGAAGGTAACAAGCAGAATGGTTTTGCTCTTTTCGGTAACGCCGAAGCATATGACATTAGTCTGTTGTTCCTTGGTAAGGCTTCTGCAGCAACAGCAGCTTTCGTTATCAACAACGTGGCTGAAACCCGTAAGGACTGCTTGGTTTTTGTTTCCCCAGAGAACACATCTACTGGAGAGATTATTGTTGGTGTAGGACAGACTTTCGCAAGCCAAATTGTTGCTTACCGTAACCTACTTCCTTCGACTTCCTACGCGGCAATGGACTCTGGCTACAAGTACCAATATGACCGTTACAATGACGTCTATCGTTGGGTTCCTCTGAACGCAGACATTGCTGGTCTATGTGCCCGTACTGACTTCACTGATGATCCATGGTTCTCTCCTGGTGGTTATAACAGAGGTCAGATCAAGAACGTAGTCAAGCTGTCCTTCAACCCAGACCAAGTATCGAGAGACACTCTTTACAAGTCCGGCGTGAACCCAGTGGTTTCCTTCCCTGGACAAGGTACAGTTCTTTTCGGCGACAAGACTCTTTTGTCTAAGCCATCAGCTTTTGACCGTATCAACGTTCGTAGGCTGTTCATTGTTCTCGAGAAGGCTATTGCTATTGCAGCTAAGTTCCAATTGTTCGAGTTCAACGACCCGTTCACAAGAGCTCAGTTCAGATCTTTGGTTGAGCCATTCCTGCGTGATGTTCAGGGACGTAGAGGTATCACTGACTTCAGAGTTAAGTGCGACGAAACCAACAACACCGGCGACGTGATTGATGCCAACAGATTCGTGGCTGACATCTTCATCAAGCCTGCCCGTTCAATCAACTTCATTACACTGAACTTCATTGCAGCACGCACTAGCGTGAACTTTGAAGAAATCGGCGGCTAATTAAAAAGGGACCTAAACAGTCCCCGTCATAAGAGGAACAAAAATGTCAACAATCTCCGACTTCAAAGCACAGATGAGACAAGGTGGAGCTCGCTCCAACCAATTCTCTGTCGAACTTACTTTCCCCGCCGTAGCGGCAGCTGGCGGAGCATCTAGAGCGGCTTCTTTCCTGTGTAACGCAACAAGCCTGCCAGCAGTAACCGTTACAAACATTCCTGTAACATACAGAGGTCGCCCAGTGAACTTCGCAGGCGAAAGAACTTTTGCTCCATGGTCTATTACTGTAATCAACGACGGCGACTTCCTGATTAGGAACGCATTTGAGCGTTGGCAGGATGCCATTGCGAACTTTGGTTCCACAAACGGTCTTAAGAACCCAGCTGATTACCAAGTAGACCTGAGGGTTATTCAACTTGACCGTAACGGCGCTCAACTTAAGACTTACAAGTTCTTTGATGCGTACCCTACCGAAATTGGTGCTATCACCCTATCCTATGATAACGCAAACATCCAAACATTCGAAGTAACCTTCGACTACAACTTCTTCGAACCTGATCGTTAATCCCTAGGATTTCCGGCACTATAAATAGTCGTAACGGGTCAAACCTTTACGACTATTTTTTTGGTATTCAAACATGAACATCTTTGGCTTTCAGATAAACCTAAAGAAGAGGGAAGAGCAGATGACTTCAGTCATCACGCCTACTTCCGAAGACGGCTCTGTAGTTCTTTCTTCTTCCGCTGCTGCCTACTATTCCCAAGTAGTAGACATGGACACTTCCATCAAGAACGAAAATGACTTGATTAGAAGGTATAGGGAAATCTCCTTGTTCCCAGAAGTAGACAGCGCTGTTGAAGAGATAGCAAACGAAGCAATCTGTTATGATGACGAAGGCAACGTAGTAAAACTCAACTTGGAAGAGTTGAAGGTTTCTGCAGCTATCAAGAAGAAGATACAGGACGAGTTTGATGAAGTCCTGTCCTTGTTGAACTTCGAAGAAAAAGCCCATGACTATTTTAGGAACTGGTACATCGATGGTAGGCAATACCACGTCATTTACTTAGACCCCAAAAGCCCTGGCGAAGGTATCAGAAAGATTGACTTTGTGGATTCAAGAAAGATTCGCAAAATCAAGAAAGTTGAGAAAAAGAAAGACCCAACCACTAATGTCGACGTTATAGTCAAACAAGAAGAGTTCTTCATCTATAACGAAAAAGGCATAGACGCATCTAGTACTCAGGGCATAAAGCTAAGCACGGATTCTGTTGTTTATGTTCCTTCTGGTCTGTATGACCAGAACTCCAACCTAATGTTTAGCTACCTCCATAAAGCCATTAAGCTAGCTAACCAGCTGAAAATGCTTGAGGATGCGACTGTAATCTATAGGATAGCCAGAGCACCAGAGAGAAGGGTGTTCTACATTGATGTGGGTAACCTACCAAAGCTCAAGGCAGAGCAGTATGTTACGGACATCATGAACAAGTACAAGAACAAGATTGTATATGATGCTTCAACCGGCGAAGTTCGTGATGATAGAAAGTATATGTCAATGCTTGAGGATTTCTGGATGCCTAGACGCGAAGGCGGCAAGGGCACAGAAATTACAACTCTTCCTGGTGGCCAAACACTTGGGCAGCTTGAGGATGTAAATTACTTCCAGCAAAAGCTATATCAAAGCCTTAACGTACCTATCTCGAGGCTTCTGCCACAACAGAACTTCTCTCTTGGCAGATCAAACGAGATAACAAGAGATGAGCTTAGGTTCAACAAGTTTGTTGCTAGACTTAGGACAAAGTTCTCCAAGCTGCTCCTTGACATACTTAGAGTTCAACTCATAGCAAAGAACATCATCAAAGCGGATGAGTGGAATGATGTTTGCAATCACATCACAATCAACTATGTCAATGAAAACAACTTCGTTGAGTTGAAGGAAACAGAGCTATGGCAAAATAGAATTGCTCTTCTCGGACAAGTCGACGCATATGTTGGTAAGTACTTCAGTCCAGAGTGGGTCCAGTCCAAGGTCCTTAGATTGACTGAAGAAGAAATCGAAGAGCTTGAAGAACAAATCAAGACTATGGACGATAGGTTCAAACCTCCTGTTGAAGGACAACCAATGGGCGAGGCTCCTGCGGATGAAGAACCAACACCTGATAATCCTGCTCACCCTCCTTTCATCAGAGAGGAAGAACCAACTAGAGAATCGGTCATTAAAACCATAAGAGAAACACAACTCACAGAAGCCCTTATCAATTACCTAGAGAAGTGAAATGAGTCCACTAGATTATGGAATAATCATTACCTTCTTTGAAAAACTCAAGAAGGAAGTCTTTGACTATGTTTCTACTATCATGCCCAAAGATGGACGTGATGGTAAGGATGGAGCCGAAGGACTCATGGGAATTCAAGGACCAAAGGGCGACGAAGGTCCGCCAGGTAAGGACGGTCGAAATGGAATCGACGGAGCCCCTGGCAAAGACGGTAAAGATGGGCGCGACGGAATAGACGGGAAGGATGGAGCCGAAGGTCCGCCAGGTAAGGACGGTCGCGACGGAATTGACGGTAAAGATGGTCGTGATGGAATCGACGGAGCCCCTGGCAAAGATGGCGAAGCAGGCCCTATAGGACCTGAAGGTCCGCCAGGTAAGGACGGTCGCGACGGTAAGGATGGAATCGACGGTAAAGACGGGGCACCAGGGAAAGATGGTCGCGACGGCATCGATGGTAAAGACGGACGTGATGGTACTATTGGTCCTCCGGGCAAAGACGGGAAAGATGGACGCGACGGAGTTGATGGCAAGGACGGTCGTGATGGTAAAGATGGGCGCGATGGTGTTGATGGCGTAACACCGGACATAACGCCATTCATAGATAAGATAACAGACCAATACACCAAACTACACTCTGCGTTTGTAGCAAAGGTTAACCTTACGTTAATGAACCTAGCCCCTGGTGGTGGTTCTTCGGGAGGTGGCTCTGCTAAGATACTTGATAATGATGATGTTGAATTCAAGAGACTTTCGGAAGTAAGCGAAAACGCAATTCTCATATTCGACTCTTCCAAGAAGAAATTTGTAGTAAGAGACCTTCTGGAGTTTATCCAAGGCATTCAGACAGGAATAGAAGTGCAGTACAACAAACTCATAGACACTGACGGTTCTTTCACATACATAGGTGAAGCAGTACCTGGTTCCTTGCCTTCTGCGCCTGTTTGGAGGATAAAGAGAGTTGAGCAGGTTACTTCCGACATAAATATCGTATGGGCAGAAGGTTCTGCCGATTTTAATAAAACCTGGGATGACAGAACATCCTATACTTACTTCTGAGGTTAGTCATGGAAATAGTCTTTTGGGTCAACATTATCCTTTCAGTTTGTTTGTTCTTTGCAACACTGTCCATTCTGATAGAGATATCCTCTTCTCGAAAGCTAAGAAAGAAAATCAAAGAAGACGAAATCGACAATCAGATGCTTGCAGAAAAGATAAAAGAGCTGAGCTCACAATTCCTGATAATGAGTAATGACCTCAGAAGGCTGACAGATGAAAACAAACAGCTAAACAAGGCTGTGACTTCTCTATCTGTAGAAGTGGAAAAACTTCAACAGCAAATCAAAAGCACAGAATTTACAGAATGAACCTTAGGGGTTTGAACTAAATGGCAAACCAAACAGTCACAACATCAGTCAACCATGACTCGCCTTCTGTTCTCGGGCTTCTAAATGGCGAACAATACACCATCAACGGTGGTTCCTTAACAATTGATGGTGATGTTAGATGGGGCCAAAACGCAGCAGTTCTTGGCAACATATCAATTGGCGCATCCACAGGCGGAACAGTTCTTTTCGATGGTAGGAACGTCTGGGAGATACCATACACTTCGCCAACGGGAGTGGTGCCAACTCTCGGAAACCTGGGCACCAATACCATAACCGGTCTTACGTCAGGCGCTACGGGCGAACTTATAACGGCCCTGAACTCCGACTTCACCCTCAACAACATAGCTAGGAGCTTGCCTGGGGCGTCTTTCGCCCCCACCGGAATTCTTAAGTTAAGATCAAAGACTGGAGATTTCCTCCCTGGCGAAACACTTCAGTTCACAAACGGAGCTACTGTAGTTGCTACTAATGCAGGCAAAAGAAGCTGGATACAAATAGTAGGGGCAAGGACAACCACCGTAACAATCCCAAGACTAGGAAGTTTTTCCATAGAGGGAGACTGGTATGAAATAGGAGAAACCAACGGCTCCACAAACCAAAAAATCTATTTGCCGTTCATAGAAGAAATACCCGCCGTCCAAGTAGAAACATCACCAGGTAGTGGAGTTTATGAATGGTGGCTCAATGCAGGTTCAAGGTGGCAGACTGGGCACACCACCGCTTTGTCTTTTATCCCCACTGACGCCAGAGGTAAGTACTTTGGCCAAAATCTACAACTGACTGGTGGGTCTACAACAACCGGTTCAAACATAGTTACCGGTATATCCACTGTAGATATGGTAATTGGCGCTCCTGTTGTATTTGCCGGGGGTTTCGCAGATAACGATAACTTGTATGTGTCTTCTATAGACTCAGATACACAATTTAGAGTATCCACAAACAGTAACGCCACAGGCACTGGTAGGGTTATAACAACTATACCTAGGTTCATAGAATTCGCACACCGAGGAACTTATAACTGCGGAGCTCTTCCCGCAGCTGGGTGTAAGGTTAGAATACCAAACGTAATAGTAGGCACAACAACTCAAGGCCCTAACGACAGCAACGCTTGGGCTGGTCAAATCAGCGAAGGTGTTGGTGGTGATAGGTGGGATCTGACCACTACGGCGGCGGGCGCGGTCAACATAAGAAAAGGAACAATAGCAAACCACATTGGAACGGACGCTGCTTTCTCTGTCAACGTAGAAGATAGCGCTCTTTTCCAGATACTAGCCAACAACACCGCCACTGCTCCGAACATTAACAACTGCGCGGTAGGTATATCAAGAAACAACGCTGTTGCTCCCCTACAGTTTGCTAACCAGTTTACAGGTATTATTGTTTCCGACACTCGAGGATCTAGGTTTTCGGACGGTAACGGCGTCGCTACTCTGTCTGTTACCGACTGCGCCAACGTCAGTTTATCTAATTGCCAGTTTGAAATGTTTGGTAGTACCTCCGCACAGACTAGGTCAAACGCAAACTCAATACCAATGAACCTTTTGAGGTGTTTTGACGTTAGCTTAAACAACGTATCTGTGATAGGCGGAAGGATTACACTATCACAGGTTACTAGGGCTACGCTACAAAATATCAAGTACGCAGACCTATTGGGTTCTTTAACCACAGGAACTAACGGTACGCCAGCCATAAACATTGACAGCACAACGAACAACGTTTTGATAGACGGATTCAGCGCTTTTGCTGACTTGGTTAACGTTCACCCCTTCAACCAAATTCTATCCTGCACACTAGGAGCTCAAGGAATAGAAATGAGAAACGTGGGGTCCCCTTCTGCCCCATACAACGGAGGCACAGTTCCTGCTACATCAATGGCAAACATACTCCTATCTTCTGTGAGTCTCGACATCACAATGAGAAGAGTGTATGTTACTACCACTAGAACATCTGCACTGTCTTTGACAAACACCGTTCAAAACGTAGTTCTTGACAACGTCTGGGATCTTTCCTATAAACCTCAAGCCATAGCAGCTCTGAACATTACCCCAAAAGGATGTGCTTGGACAAACTCCGTTACTGGTCAAAACTCTGTTTATGGTAGACACTGGGAAGACGCATTCACAAGTAGCACCACAGGTAGAATATTGATTTCGTGTAACGAGCCTCTCCCATCCACAGCTTCACAAGTGTCTACTGTGTTCACTGGAAGCTCCGGCTGGACCTCCGCAGGCAACATAGCTATGGCGAACGTAGGAAACAGCGTAACCTGGGAAATGCCATACTATGCGTTGGGGTACACTAGGCTAGCAAACACCGCTCCTACAATAACAGCCACAAACGCAGGTAACCACTCCTTTGAATTCCAGTACGATCTAGGAACAGGGTTCAACGGAACTTGGCTTCCTCTTACAGGTGCTAACCTTTTCGGTATAGGACCTATAGATCCATCTGTTGGTTTCAAACTAAGAGTGAGAGCTACTGTGACTGTGGCAAACTCGTCCAACTCTCTCTCCTATATCAGGATAGACGGAACAACAGATGCAGTTTCCAAAGCCACACAATACCCACTTCCCGGCATACCGCTAACAGTGGAAAACTTGAGACCTGGGTCTGAGGTTCGATTCTACGTAGGAACAGACCCAGAGACGTCCATAGAGCTTGCAGGCGTAGAAACAAGCAGCGCTTCGTTCTCTACGTCACACAATAACACAGGTCAACAAGGTTACTTCATCGTCTTTGCGAACGGTTTCCAGCCCCTGAAGCAGTTCCTAACTTATTCGTCACAGCCCCAAACCTTCACGGTTCAACAAAACGTTGACAGGGTTTTTGAGAACTCATAAATACAATAAAAGGATAACGAAATGAGCCTTATAACAGACCCCTCCTTCCTCCTAGCCGGAAACAGCGACTTGGCGTCAACTCCTGGTGACGAGATGATTATCGACACCACAGCCAGGACCATTGCCCTTGTTCCCGGTCAAGGCGACCTTACCCTGACATCCTCTGGAGCAACAGGACAGGCTCTGTATTCTGCTCTAAAGATTCTTTGGAAGAACAACTCAACGTATATTCGCTTCCCATTCCCAATGGAAGCCATTACGCCTGAACAGTTTGAATTTATCAACGGCTGGGCGCCAGCAAACGACACAACTAGAAAAGCCATCAGAACGGCTGGATGGACTGAGAGAAACGCCCTAGGTACGGTTCTAAGACAATACGCCGGTATCATATCCCTAGGTAACCTGGGCGCTCTCGACCAGCCTTACTTCCAGCAAGAAGCACTGGGTGCACCAGTAGACTTTGCCTTCCCAGGTGCAGTAAACGAAGCTGTTCAAATCTTCGGTGATGCAGCCAACGGAAACTTTGACCGTAGAGGATTCTTCAGAATCTTCGCCAGGGAACAACAAAAGACCTACGCCGCAGCAAACTTGACTGACATTGGTGTGTCGCAGATGACAACCATTGTTTATCGTTTCCCTCTGGCTAACGGTACTGACCTTAAGGTTCTTACAGACGACGCAGGCATTGCCGCCGACCCAGCAACCTACGGAAACATTGACGTAACGTTCTTCGGTGTTGATCAACTCAGAAGCATTGGTGGTATCAACTACCCGTTCAGAGTCATCATCGACGGTGATGGTAAGACAGCAGAACAGATTTACACCAAGGTACAACAACTCCTTAGATCTACAGGCGACATCGACCAAGGCGCAGGAACCATTACTGGTAAGACAGCAGATGCTCTCCTTAGATTCGTTGGTGATACTCTTATCACATCCCAGGGCGTCTACATTGACAACTTCAACAGCAACGACACCAACAGGATTACGTTCACTGACCAGAACAACGTAGCAAGAAACTTCCCATTCGTTGCTGCGGGAACTATCACATTCAACCAAAACTTGGTTAACGACGGATCTGCTATCTACAGAATGTACTTCACCACATTGCCTGGCGCAGGTAATGACTTTGGCGAAGCGGGCGCTGTTCTAGTAAACGACTCTCTAGGTAACCCAATCTCAGGAAACATCACTGGTGGTTCAATCAACTTCAGCTTCAACTATGACAGCAACGTTCAAGGTGGAAGAACCTCTGGTACGGACGCAGCGGTTACTGTGGTTGCTATTGGGTTGACTACAGGCCAATACGTTTCAACACAGGCTACAATTACTAGAGCTACTGGTCAGAACATTAGCTTGGTTGCTCCTCTGGAAAGAAACTACGCGAACGCATAACCAATGAGCGTTTCCTTCGACCCAACAAACTTGAGAATCATACTAGATCCTGGTGTGGTTTCTATATCTGCCCAGGAGCTCTATTCCAGATGGAAAGACTGGGCAATAAATAACTCACAGTTCCTGCCGGCGTTCAGGGTTGTGGGTGGTGACCCCATTGGTGGCGGTTTGTTGGTGGCATCCTATTTCTTTCTCTCCAATGGTTGGAGAGTTAGGCCCTTTGAAGGAAACCATACATTGATAATCACCGGCAACCTATTTGTTGATGGTGGTGGAACTCCTGTAGTTCAAACTCTTGGCGCCTTTAACGTAAGTGTTCAATACACGGTGCCAGTACAAGCCCAGGCATTCTTTGCTGGCGGTGGTGCTCCTTCACTCACGCTCGCAGAAATTGAAAACTCGACGGTGTTGGCAAAGGAAGCCACCGTCGAGAAGGCACTAACAAAGACAGACTTCCTAGCTCTTCAATAAGGAAACATTATGGAAATGAAAGATCAGATTAGAGATATGGTGATTGCAATGGCAAACGGAGATGCAGACGCTTCCATGGAAGCCCTGAATACTGTTATGTCAGGTAAAGCCCTTGACGCCCTAGACGATATGAGAACAGTTGTCGCCAAGGGGATGTTTGTATCTGATGACGAGGTAACTGAGGAGTAATATGCCAAGAGTTAGCTTCCTTGACGGGGGTGTAGTTTATCGCTTTGATGATAGCGATGGTAGCCTCGTGGCTGGAAAAACCTTTGTTGGTGAATTCGAAGGAATCAAGGAAGCTAAAGAATATGTTGAGGGGCTGAAGATATCCAAGGAGATACAGGACCTACTCAAAGAGGATACCTCAGTATCCAAGGAAAAGATTGTTGTAGCTCTGCAGGAATCAGACAGATACAGAGTAACAGAATCTGTCGTTGATATGTTCTACTCCCTCGTAGAGAACAAGGTTTTCTTCCCTGACAGTGTTATCTTAACTGCAAGGATACACGAAGAGAGGGATATCCCAGGAAAGATCGACTTCATACTAAGAGACGGATCAAAAGTGATGCTGGACATCAAATCTTTTGAACAACTAAATAATCTGAAAGAGATCAGGGAAAACAAGGACTTCCTTCTTTTCATGACAGAAAACACAGAAACCTTTGTTTCATGTGTCAATAAAATACTAGGCGCATCAAATGGCAACTAAAAGAATTCTAAAGCTAACCAACACCGAAGCTGTTATCAAGGTAGACGGCACCGCTGGCTCAGTAACCTTCTCCTTGGCTACTGATCTCCTTGGCGCAAACGAAGTTATCTCCGGAACTCCTAAGGTAAACATCCTTGCTATGCAAGTAGCAGGCAAAGGCGGCGGTTCTGCCACTTTGTCTAGAGACGGCGTTGAACTATGGGACTTTCTAGCAAATGCGCCAGAAATGGTTGACCTACAAAACTTTGGAGGGGTTGCTGATTCTACTCTAAACACCGAGGACATCACAATCACTACATCGGGTTCCAACACCCAACTCATCGTAAAACTGAGAAAAGAGTCTGGCTACCTAACCAGAATTAGACCTGCAGAGACAGGTAGCGACATACCCGTAGTCTAAGGAAACAGAACATGAAGTTCATCATCGACTCATTGCTAACTGAGAGCACCGTTTCTGTACTTACGGAAGGCTCCACAGAAGGCGAAAAGAAGTATTACATCGAAGGTTGTTTTGCTCAAGCTGAGCTTAAAAATAGGAACGGTAGGATCTACCCCAAGAAGGTTCTAGAGAACGCCGTCAGGGATTACATGCCAATGATTGAAGCTCGTAGAGCTCTCGGGGAACTGAACCATCCACCTCATCCTAACGTAAACCCAGAGCGTGCTTCCCATCTCATTGAGAAGCTCGTATGGGAAGGCAACAACGTAATGGGTCGCGCAAAGATTCTCACTTCCCTCCCAATGGGTAAAATTGCCAAGGGACTCATCGACGAAGGCGTTAGCTTTGGTGTTTCCACAAGAGGCATGGGAAGCGTGTCTGAAAAGACGGGCGTAAAGATTGTCGAAGACGACTTCAAGCTAAACACAATTGACTTGGTTAGCGACCCTAGCGGCATAGATTGCTGGGTTGAAGGAATCATGGAAGGTAAAGAGTGGGTGTTTGATGCAGCCACCGGAAACTGGGCTTTGGCAGAACAGATGCAAAAGCAAGTAAGAAGAATGTCCGCAAGGGCATTGCAAGAGCAAAAGCTCAGACTGTTTGGGGAATTTTTGAGAACCATCAAGTAAAACTTGAAATCAAAAGTTGTATAAATAATCGGTATAAATTAAGGAGTCTAAAAATGACTGTTGAGGCAACTATCCAGAGCTTGCTGGAAGAATCTCGTAAGATGAAGTCCGTGGAAGAAAACCGCGTGACTAAAGACGCAGTGAGCGCTGAATCCATGCCTAAGCTGGACGGTGGTCAAAGCAGCTCTGATGAGCCTTCTAACAAGAAGAACATGAAGGTTGACCAGAAGGAAGCAGAAGGCGGTACTTCCAAGAAGCCAAACCGTGCTACTCAAGGTGCTACTGCTCCTGAAAGCGCAGACAAGCTGAAGGAAGATGAAGAAGTTTCCGACGAAGAAATCATCGCTGATGACTCTATTGATATGTCAGAAGACGTTGCTGCTCTGTTCAACGGAGAAGACGGCCTGACTGAAGAATTCCGCCAGAAGGCAGAAACAATTTTTGAAGCTGCTGTAACCAGCAGAGTCAAAGCTGAGGTTGCTCGTGTTACCGAGGCTCTTGAAGCCCAAAACGAGGCTATGGTAGCTGAGGCTATCGAAGCAAAAATTGAGGAGCTAGTTGAAAACGTAGATGGATATCTCACCCTTATGGTTGAGCAGTGGATTGAAAATAATGAAGTAGCCCTTGTGTCCGGAATGAAATCCGATATTCTTGAATCCTTTGTCGGCGGTCTCAAAGGTCTCTTCGAACAACATTACATTGATGTTCCAGAAGAGAAGTTTGATGTTGTTGGCTCCCTGGAAGATAAGATTGCAGACCTATCCAGCAAGCTAGATGAAGCTGTTGCCCTGAACGTAGAGCTTAACAAAGCCCTTACCGAAGGCACTAAGGCAGACATCATCGAAAGCGCTTGTGATGGACTAAGCGATGTTGAATCCGAGAAGCTGAAGGCATTGGCTGAAGAAATCGCATTTGAAGATGTTGAATCGTTTGCAGGCAAGATGCAGACTATTCGTGAGAACTACTTTAGCAACAAGACTGTAAAGAAGGAAGTTGCTTCCATCCTTACAGAAGAAACAATCCAAGAAGAGAAGGAAGTACCTGCAGAAATGAAGAAGTACGTCCAAGCTATCTCTACACTGGTTCGTTAATTTTAAGCAACCCAAAAGGAAAACAAAATGAGTCAAATCGACCGCAAAGCCCTAGTTAAAAAGTGGGCACCAGTTCTTGAACACGAAGGTCTTCCTTCCATTCAAGACCAATACCGTAAGGAAGTTACTGCTGTTCTTCTCGAGAACCAGCAACGCGAGATGTCCAAGGCATCCCAAATCCTTAACGAAGATGCACCAGCAAACAGCGTGGGTACTTTCCCTGACGCAGGCGGTGTAGCTAAGTTCGACCCAGTGATGATCTCCCTGGTACGTCGTTCTATGCCTAAGCTTATCGCTTATGACATCTGTGGCGTTCAGCCAATGACCCAGCCTACAGGCCTAATCTTCGCAATGAAGAGCCGTTACAGCGCCCAAAACGGACCTGAAGCTCTCTTCAACGAAGCTGACACTGACTTCTCTGGTGTTGGTACACACAGCGGCGCATTCGACTTTGCTGGCACATCCACTTCCGGTACTGGTATGACCACTCCAGAAGGCGAAGCTCTTGGCACAGGTGGTGCTAACCCTGACTTCGCACAGATGGCATTCAGCATCGAGAAAGTAGCTGTTGAAGCTAAGACTCGTAAGCTGAAGGCTGAATACTCTCTTGAGCTTGCTCAGGACATGAGAGCTATTCATGGCATCGACGCAGAAGCAGAACTGTCCAACATCCTCTCCGCTGAAATCCTCGCAGAAATCAACCGTGAAGTTGTTCGTACAGTTTACAGAACTGCTCGTCCTGGCGCCGTAGCTGGTACTACCGCTACCGCTGGTGTGTTTGACCTCGACGTGGACGCCAACGGTCGTTGGTCCGTTGAAAAGTTCAAGGGTCTGATGTTCCAGATCGAACGTGAAGCAAACGTGATCGGTCAATTGACCCGTCGTGGACGCGGCAACTTCATCATCTGCTCCGCAGACGTTGCTTCCGCTCTCCAAATGGCTGGTGTTCTTGACTACACTCCTGCACTAGCTGCAAACAACGGTCTGACTGTTGACGACACATCCACCACTTTCGCTGGTGTGTTGAATGGCAAGTACAAAGTGTACATCGACCCATACACCGCTAACGGCGGCGCTAACCCACAATTCTTTGTGATGGGTTACAAGGGCGCTTCTAGCACCGACGCAGGTCTGTTCTACGCTCCTTACGTTCCTCTGCAAATGATGAGAGCTGTTGATCCTAACAGCTTCCAGCCAAAGATCGCTTTCCAGACACGTTATGGCATGGTGGCAAACCCATTCAGCCAAGGTGCTGCAAACGTAACTGGCGCTCTCACTACAGATGCCAACGTGTATTACAGGAAGGTGCGCGTGAATAATATCATGTGATGCACTATACTCCCCGCGCGGGGAGTAATAAAACTAGCATAGACTAGTCTTCTACCTCGGTGGCAACACCGAGGTTTCTTGTCTTATACATACTTAGAAAGGATACCCTATGAGCAACCTAACCTGCCCAAGCGTAGATATAAACTTCCTAAACCCCAACGGCTTTGTTCTGCAGATAGAACGTATGCCCCTAGTGAGCTTCTTTACGCAGGAAGTCACTCTCCCAGACATTTCTCTGCCTCCTACAGAACAACCAACCCCTTTGGTTAACGTCCAAGTACCTACAGACAAAATCATCTTCTCGCCCTTAACAGTTGAGTTTGCTGTTGACGCCAAGCTGGAAAACTGGATGGAGTGTTTTAAATGGATGCAGGGCCTGGGGTTTCCCGAGACTTATGAACAATACACTAGAGAGAACCAAAGCAGGGGGTTCAAGGACTCTGCTGACCTCCCAAGGAACTATTCCGACGCCACATTGTTCCTACTAGGAAAGAACAATGAGGTCATAAAGAAGTTCAAGTTTGTTGATTGTTTTCCTTCATCTCTTGGTGGGATAAGATTCTCTACACAAGCCCAGGACGTTCTATACGCCAAGTCAAGCATCACACTTCACTATTCATACTTCTTTGTTGACAACTGATAGGTTTCAGTGTAACATACGTCTATGAATATAGAACAAATCAACGAAGAGTGGGCTGTTGACTGTAACATCAACAGAAACGACCTAACTCTTGAAACGCTAAGGACAGCAAACCTTCACCAGAAGTATCTGTCAATGCTCATGCAGGCAAAGGGTAAACTCATAAAGCTATCCTATGACTACAAGTCCCTGAGGGAGATTAAGAACAGATACTTCAGGGGAGAGATGACCAAGGCAGAGCTCGAAGAAAAAGGTTGGAACCAGTATCAGGGTATCAAACCCCTAAAGACAGAAATGGCAGAGAAGCTGGATGTTGACCCAGACCTTGTTAAGATAGCCACCAGAATAGAGTACATGGAGAATGTAGTCTTTATGCTTGAGTCTATTCTTACAGCAATCAAAGGAAGAGATTGGGCCATAAAGAACCACATACAGTGGGAACAGTTCAAAGCAGGAAATTGAACATATATACCTAGAGACCAAAAACTCTAGGTATTTTTATGACTATCACAATCGAGAAAAGAGACGAAGCGACGCTATTTGTCTCATCTGACGACTATGGTATCGAACAGGAACTGAATGAGTTCTTTACGTTTGATGTCCCTGGTGCCAGATTCATGCCAGCCTTCAAGAACAAAATCTGGGACGGCAAAGCAAGGATGTATGACATACGACGCAAGACTCTGCCGGTAGGTTTGGCTGACTATGTGAGACTATTCGCAGATAAGAACGAATACCCAGTCATAGATAAGACGTTTGACGAAAGAGACAATCTAACAACCGAAGAAGTCCAAAAGTTTGTTGATAGTCTAAACCTCCACACTGGCGGCAGAAAAATTGCTCTACGTGACTATCAGGTCGAAGCCATACGTCACGCCATAAACCATAACGGTGGTCTGCTACTATCACCCACATCCAGTGGTAAGTCTGCCATCATCTATTGTTATGTCCGTTGGCATCTAAGGTACAATAGAAGAATCATTCTTATGGTACCAACAACAAGCCTTGTTGAGCAGATGTTCAGTGACTTTGACGACTATTCTTCGGAAGACGAATGGGATGTCAACGAACACGTCCACAAACTCTATGGTGGGCAGGAAAAGTCATTCGACCTCCCAGTTCTGATTACTACATGGCAAAGCATCCACTCCATCACAAAGAAAGACGCCAAGTCAAAACTTCTTGACGCATGGGATGTCTACATCGGAGACGAAGCTCACTTGTTTGCCTCAAAGTCTATTCTGGAAATAGCAACAAAACTCCGTAGGGCAAAATACAGATTAGGCACTACAGGAACACTTCAAGACGCAAAGGTGTCAAAGCTAACCCTAGAAGGAAGCTTTGGACCCGTCCATGTAGTCACTACAACACGGGAACTGATGGATAGGGGTCAGGTTACGAACCTCAAAATCACAACTCTGGTTCTCGAATACCCAATTGAAGAGCGTAAGCTAGTCAAGAAAGTAGAGTACAGGCAAGAGTTGGACTTCATCATAGGCCACAAAAGAAGGCTTGCCTTCACCGCAAAACTAGCAAAGGCTTGCAAGGGAAACACCCTAGTGCTATTTGAGTTTGTGGAGAAGCACGGCAAGCCACTACATAAGTTGATAAGGGAAGTATGTGGAGAGGACAGACCTTTGTTCTACATCTCGGGCGAAGTTTCTGTAGACGAACGAGAACGCATAAGGCAAGTATTGAATACTCACAATGACGCCATTGTTGTGGCTAGCTTCAAGACATTATCCACGGGTGTGAACATACCAAGCATAGAAAACATCATATTTGCTAGTCCCGGAAAGAGCAAAATCAGGAACCTACAATCCATAGGTAGGGGCTTAAGACTCAAGGACGGGAAAGAGATGTGTCGTCTCTTCGATATAGCCGATGACTTGTCTACGAACTCAAAGGGTAACTTTAGTCTTAACCACATGAAGGCTCGCTTAGAGCAATACAGGGAAGAGCAACTAGAGTTCTCTATAAAGCACTATAAGATATAATCCCTGTTGATTATCATCCAGTACACGGTTAGTTTATGACATGTCAAGCGTTCTGTCAAATTCAAGAAGCAAACATTGACACAACGTCCTATGGTGTTATAATTTAGGTAACAGACAATAGGAGTACCATGTCAAAAAACCATTATGTGAACAACGCTGAGTTTGTAAAGGCCCTTGAGGAGTACAAACTCAGACTCAAAGATAATCCAGAGGAAAGAGTCCCTGAGTACATCGGTGTATGCATCTATGACATAGCCAACAGGTTTGCTTCAAAGCCCAACTTCTACAACTACTCATACCGAGAAGAGATGGTGTCCGACGGCATTGAAAACTGTCTTCAGTATCTCACGAACTTTGACTCCTCTAAATCCTCAAACGCATTTGCCTACTTCACGCAGATTTGTTACTATGCCTTCATAAGACGTATAGCAAGGGAAAAGAAGCAGAGCTACATCAAACACAAGCTGGTTATGGAGATGCCCTTTGAGGCTTTCGAACTTCAGGAGTTTGATGACAATGAAATGTCCCAGAACTTTGTTAGTTTCATCCAGTCAAACAGCTCCTTTGACTTCGAGGCTTATGAGAAGAGTATCGCCAAGAAGCCCAAGAAGAATGTGAAGTCTCCTCTTGACGAGTTCCTTGGTGAAGAAGATAACAACACAATATGAAAATAGCTTTTGTAACAGATACTCACTTTGGGTGCCGAGAAGGTAGAGTAATCTTTCATGACTTCTTTGAGAAGTTCTACAGGAACGTATTCTTCCCTAGACTAAAGGAAGAAGGCATCACAGAAGTCCTACACCTTGGTGACTGCTTTGACCGTAGGAAGTACATTGACTACTATTCCCTGAAACGTTGCAAGGAATACTTCTTTGATGCAGCAAAGGAAGCAGGCGTGAGAATTCATATGCTTGTAGGCAATCATGACATAGCGCTCAGGAACAGCCTAAGCATCAACTCTCCAGAACTTCTCCTGCAGGATTACGATAACATCATCCCTATAAGCAAGCCAACGGACATAACACTCGTAGACGGAACGAAGTTCCTGATGTTGCCTTGGGTATGTGCCGACAACTACCATGAGAGTATGTCTATGTTGGAGAACTCAAGAGCTGACCTATTGTGTGGGCACCTTGAGATATCTGGGTTTTCAATGTATAGGGGCATGGAGTCACACGATGGTTTCGAGGCTAATCTCTTTTCTAGATTCGATATGGTTTTTAGTGGGCATTATCATCATAGGTCTAGCCGGGGTAGGATTAACTATCTGGGTAATCCTTATGAGCTTACTCACATGGATAGCGGAGACCCTAGGGGATTTCATATCTTCGAAACGTCGACCCGGGAACTAACATTCATCGAAAACCCCTACACAATGTTTGAGCGCATCGTCTATGATGACACCAACACAGACTACAGAGGGATTGACGTCTCCCTCTTCTCGGAAAAGTTTGTTAAGGTAGTGGTTCAAAAGAAGAATGACTACTATGCCTTTGACAACTTCATGGATAGGCTTTACAATTGTGGAGCGCATGACATTAAAGTCATGGAGTCAGTCTCTGAAATGACATCCGATGAGATGGACGAAAGCCTTGATATTGAAGATACCCAATCAATACTTCAACACTACATTGAGTCGTCACAAGTAGATGTTGATAGGACAGAGTTGGCAAAGTACATGAAACAACTCTACGTCGAAGCCGTGAATATTAGCCTATGATAAAGTTTACCCGTCTGTTCTACAAAAACTTCCTCTCTACAGGCAACGCAGGCACTACTCTTTTTCTTGACAGAAACACAACCACCCTCATACAAGGCGTGTCTGGTGCTGGGAAGTCTACAATGATAGATGCCCTTTGTTTTGGCTTGTTTGGGCGCCCGTTCAGGAACATCAACAAACCTCAACTAATCAACTCCATCAATCAAAAGCAGTGTGAGGTTCAGGTAGATTTTGAACTAAACGGTAAGAAGTATCGTGTCCTCCGTAGCATGAAGCCCAACAAGTTTGACATCTTTGTTGATGACAAGCTCCTAACGCAAGATGCGGCAGTCAAGGATTATCAGAAGGTCCTGGAGCAACAAATACTGATGATGTCCTTCAAGACATTCTCCCAGATTGTTATCCTAGGTTCGACGGCATACACCCCATTTATGCAACTCAATGCAGGCAGTCGAAGGGAAGTCATTGAGGACATTCTCGACATTGGCATATTCAGTACCATGAACCTTTTGCTGAAGCAGCAAGTTCAGGAGACTAAGGATACTCAGGCTTTTGTTGACACTGAGATCAAAACCAAGGTGGAGAAGGCCGAAGGTTTGAAGAGGCTCATCAAGGCCCTCTCGGAAAAGAGAGACGAGACTCAACAAAAGATCCAGTCTTCTATCGCCGAACTTATAGAAGAACAAAAAGAGATTACAGCCGAGATTGAGAAGTCCAACGCCAGGGCAGAAGAATTAAGCCTTAAGACATCCAAGATTACTGAGATGAACAACTTCAGGAATACACTCCTGGAGAAAGTGGCTGCGGGCAGTGCTGAATGTGACGCCCTAAAGGATAGAGTTGAGTTCTTTAGAGAGAACGATGAATGCCCTGTGTGTAGCCAGTCTATCTCTGAAACCCATAAGCACTCCATGGTTTCCGACCTAACTCTTAAAATTGAGTCGTCGGAAGAGATACTCTCAAACCTTAAGGAGCGAAGAGATCTACTCAAGGACAAGATACTTTCCCTCAGTGAACTTGTCGAAGAGCATAAGAATCTTATCATAGCTATCAAGGAAAACGAAGCAAAGCTATCTATCATTGAGCGCAATGTAGGTAACCTAACACTCGAGCTTTCAGAACTGATGAGTAAGTCAAGCGATATTGACACACCAAAGAAGGAGCTCAAGGTTGTTGCTGAAGAAGTCCTAACCCTAATGAAGCAGAAGAAGGATTTGGCTGAACGCAGAAAGCTACAGGAAAACGCATCCACTCTGCTCAGGGATACCGGCATTAAGACGGCCATCATTCGTGAATACTTGCCGATCATAAACAAGCTACTAAACAAGTACCTCAATGACCTAGAACTGTTTGTGAACTTTGAACTCGACGAATCGTTCAATGAGGTCATAAAGTCCAGGCATCGTGATGAGTTCACCTATGGCAACTTCAGCGAAGGTGAGAAGCTCAGGATCGACCTTGCTCTGTTGTTCACGTGGCGCCATATCGCCAAGCTCAAGAACAGCGCATCGTGCAACTTGCTCATATTGGATGAGATACTTGTAGGTCGCTTGGACCAAACGAACCAGGACATCGTACTCAACATGATCAATACCCTCGCCCATGAAGGTACGAACGTCTTCGCTATAGCACACCACGATGGGCTACAGGACAAGTTCCGTGGTCTCGTTACCTTTGAGAAGTCCGGAGACTTTAGTGTCATGAAGGCTTGACATTTATTCATGAACTCGTTACAATACGAGTATGAAAAATGTTTTGTACCATATATCTGGCGTAGTAGCTTTCGGCGGTGCCGCTGCCGGAAGCGTTCTCATTGCAATGAACGTAGGCATGGCCGCTCTTGGCTATGTTGCGTTCCTGGCTAGTTCCATAGCCTCAGTCTACTTGCTCTACAAAACCAAGGACGCTCCTAAAGCCTTGATTTTGCAGAGCATTTTCTTTATTGTAGTGAACATCCTGGGTCTCATCCGACACTCTATCGCTTGATTTTTATTCAATCCGATGTTATACTGTAGGCTAGACAGTAGGAATTGAAATGCAAAAGTCACTAGAAATCATATCCAAGGTGCTCTCCGCAGAGAACCTCAAAGTAGAATACAGAAACACATCAACTGCCAGCTTCGATGTGGTTACCCGTACCTTGACTCTTCCAATCTGGGAAAAGTTCTCTCCTGACGTGCTCGAGATGTTTGTCCTGCACGAAGTTGGGCACGCTCTCTATACCCCAGCAGATGGTTTTCGTCTATTCGATAAAAACATCTTTAGTATCGTGAACGTCATCGAGGATGCTCGTATCGAGCGCCTGATGAAGGTCAAGTACCCTGGCTCTGCCAAACTGTTCAGTCGCGCATACACAGAACTCCACCAAACTCTGAACTACGATTCTGCAGATTTCTCTATGGCGTCGATGGTTGATCGTCTGAATGTCTTTTTCAAATTCTACCATACTACGTTCATTCGGCTGAATGAAGTTGAGCGTTCCTTTGCTACCCGCACAATGGCAGCAGAAACCTTCGAGGAAGTGGTCGCTATCGCCAAAGACATTTCGGAGTACTTGAAGAATCTCAAGAAGAAGGCTCCTCCCTTGCCTGATCTCACGACCCCCGAGATGGTGTCGAATCCAGACACACAGTTCGCAGATGACGGGGGTACTTCCATAGAAGAAGTCCCAGCTGGCGCGCCCGATTCTGAAGAGGAAGAGTCCACCGAAGAAACCCCTGGTGGTTCGGCTTCTTCTGAAAAAGTAGAGGAACAAGAAAAGGCAGACACTGAGTCTGAGTCTGGACAAAGCAAGACCTCTGAAGAGAGTGAAGACAAACCCGACGACAACCAACAAAGTGGGTCTAGCAGCGAAGACGCGAAACAACCCGAGGAAACAAGCTCTCCCGCTAATCTCGAGAAAGCTAAGGAAGATCCTGAAGAACCTGTAGAGAGCCAAACACAGAAGGAAATCGAACAGCTTCAAAAGGACGCCATCAACACCAAGGTGAAGAACACTTTCTACATCTCTTTTGATGAGAATTATGCGGAGGTTGAGAAGTACGTTATCCCATACAAAGCTATCATGGCTAATGTGTCCATGGGTCTGGATATGGGCGAGGTTAAGAAGCGCTCCCTTAGGTTCCGAAACCTGACAAAGAAGCAAGTTGATTTGATGGTTCAGAACTTCCAGCTGAAGAAGTCCGCAGAACGGTATGCCCTGCGTGAGCGCTCTGACTCTGGGCGTCTTGACGTTTCCAAGCTAGCTCAGTATCAAGTACGGGAAGATATCTTCCGAAAGTACACTACGGAGAAGAAAGGTAAGAGCCATGGTGTAATCGTTCTTCTTGACTGGTCTGGATCGATGGCCTCTGGTGGTGTTTTTGAGAACGCCCTAAACCAGTGCATCCAACTTGCTCAATTCTGCAGGGAGGTTAGCATCCCCTACCGAATCCTCGGGTTCCGTCAAGGCGGGTTTGATTACGAAACCATTCGTACAACCACTGGTGCGTTTGGAGGTCAGTTCTCTCTGCTGGAGATCCTTTCTTCGGAAATGTCTACTAAGGAACACCAGAACATGGTTGGCTTGTTGTCCTTTACTAGGCACTTTGCTAGAAACTATAGCCTGCAGTCGACTCCTTTGCTGCCTGCTCTGCTCTATATGAGGAAATTCATTCCTGAGTTTCAAGCAAAGACGGGAGTAGAAAAGACAGTTGTCATCACCTTCACTGATGGTGGAAATACATCCGAGGAACAAAACATCACAAGGAATGTCCACACATCTCAGAACCGTTTCACTATTCGAGACGAAAAGACTTCGAGAACTTATCCTCACCGTCGAATCGCTGTCGGAGACTATGACAAGGCAAACGGTCTCTATTCAAACGACCCCAATGGTTCGGTTGTGACTGCCATGAACATCCTGAGGGATCGGTATGGCGTTAAGGTTATCGGAATCTACATCGCCAAGAACACACCTTACTTCGGTGATCTGGTGAAGGAACATGGTTTCCCTGACGACGAATCCAAGTATAAAAAGTTCCTGGAAGAGTACAAGAAGAATGGGGTTGGTCGCGCCTACAACGTAGCAGGACGAGATGCTCTGTTTGCGGTAAGGTCCATCAACCTAGTCACTTCGGAATTTGACCCCGCTTCTGAAATCAAAGAGGATGGATCTGCTGCGGATATTGCACGCCAAATCCGAAAGTCTGCAGGGACTTCCCTGAAGTCCAAAGTCCTGATCGAGAGATTCATCGAATCTATCGCTTGAAATTTATTCAAGCCTGTGCTATAATAGTGAAACAGAAACAGTTTGTTATGGAGCAAATATGAACGACGACAAGCGCGATGGCGTTTTCTTTGAGGATGGTAAGTACAAGGTTTTCGTTGACGGCGTTTATGTCAAGGGCGCTCGTATGGAAATCCACGCCAACAACTTCTACAACAAAGCGAAGGGTGGTACGACTGTACCCACTCCCAGGGCTCCCCGAGCTCCCAAGGTTCAGGCTACAATGCCCGAGAACGTAGTTGAGGCAGTAGATGTGAACAACGTCTTTGTTCCTTCCGAGGACCCCAACTTCATCCCATTCGGTGAGTTCAAGGACATTGAGCGTATCGTAAAGAGTCGGTCCTTCTTCCCGGTCTACATCACAGGCCCTTCGGGCAATGGTAAGTCGTCTATGGTTGAGCAAGCATGCGCTAAACATGGTCGGAAGTTCATTCGACTTCAGATCAACCGAAAGACTGACGAAGACCAACTTATCGGAACCAAAACTCTGCGTGACGGAAACATCGAGATCACAGAGGGCCCTGTTCTGATTGCCATGCGAGAAGGCGCTGTTCTGCTGCTCGACGAAATCGACGCAGGCGACCCCAACGAAGTGATGTGTCTCCAATCCATCTTGGAAGGAAAGCCCTACTTCTTCAAACTGAAGAATGAGATGGTTTATCCTGCCCATGGGTTCACTGTATTTGCAACAGGAAACACCAAAGGTCGAGGCTCTGACAGTGGTAAGTACATCGGAACGGAGATGCTCAACGAAGCTTTCCTTGAGCGCTTCCCGGTGACCTTCTGCCAGGAGTATCCTACCCAGGCAATTGAGAAGAAGATCGTACTGTCTGCAATGTTGAAATATGATTGCACAGACGAAACTTTTGCTGAAGTCCTGGTCCGCTGGTCAGATGCTATCCGTCGATCCTACACTGATGGAGCAGTTGATGACCTAATCACTACTCGTCGAATTCTGCAGATTGTGCAAAGCTACTCCATCTTCAAGGACCCCCTGAAGAGCGTGACGCTGGCTTGCAACCGCTTCGACGACGAAACAGCCAAATCCTTTGTTAGCATCTTCGACAAGATTATGCCCAGCAAAGGACAAGCCCTTGCCCCAAATGCAGAGACTGCAACTCTGAAAACTGACGAAAACGTTCCTTTCTGAATCTAGGAGAGTATATTATGACAACCAAAACTTGGTCCTCTTTGAACAACAAGCGTAAGATTGCAATTCAATCTATTCTCGAACACAACCCCAAGCTCCGCGAGACGGGTGAAATCTCCCTGGAGGAATTGCGTTCATGGTGGGAAGTTTACCGCCAAACTGAGAATCGCCAAATCGGTTACCCCATCTGGTTGATTTCCGAGAAGGACTTCCGGGGCCGCGCCAAGGGCAAATACGCTCTGCCTATCCCCACAGAAGAAGAATTGACCGTTGTGACTTCAAACGTTAAGCCTGTCAAAGTTTCAAAGCGCAAAATCAAGGACTTGACAACCAAGTCTACTGAAACTACAATAACGGTAGGAGAGAAAACTAATGAGATCTCCGATGACGAATTTGCGGCACAATGTCGAGCCGCAGGTATCACTATCTAATGAAAGGTTGTTATGAACAAAACCAAACTTCTGGCTAGCTATCTTGAAACTGGCGCTACACTCGATGCATCTCAGATTGAGCGCTTGACTGGTCTGCGTAATCCCGGCGAAGCCGTTCGCCAGCTTCGCAACAAGGGTTATTGCATTTACACCAACCGCAATGGTTACCGCCTTGGTCGTCCCACCAAGCGTATGGTTGCCGTAGCAAACGCAGTCCTCGGCGCTCAAATCTTCAAGGGTGAGTGATATGTCGATTCCTCGGGAAGTAATCGCGGCATCCCAGAATGCCACAACCGGGGGTCGAAAATTTGACGGGGGCAAGACTCAATATGGTCTTCTGCCCCCTGAAGCTCTTGAATTGGTTTCACAAGTCCTAACACTTGGTGCTCAAAAGTACGAGCCAGATAATTGGCGCAGAGTGCCTGATGGCATTCGTCGTTACTTTGACGCAGCACAAAGACACTGTTGGGCTTGGAAACGAGGAGAGCAATATGACCCAGAAACAGGGATTCACCACATGGCTCATGCTGTATGTTGCCTGATGTTCATCATTGATTTGGAATCATCGGGGGAGCACTCAGCTCTGGCTAATGACATTAAAACACTACTAGGAAATCAAAATGAAACTCAGTAAGGAAACTATTTCGTTCCTGAAGAACTTCGCTACCATCAGTGGCAACCTTCTCATCAAGCCAGGTAGTGTAATCAACACGATCTCTGCAAGTAAGGCAATCTATGCCTCCATCAAAGTCCCTGAGACTTTTGGTACTCAGTTCGGCATTTATGACCTGAACGAGTTCCTCGGTGTACTCTCCCTGTTTGAGAACCCAGACATTGACTTCGAGTCCGAAAGACTGGCAACAATCAAAGAAGGCAGAAGCCGTATTCGTTACTACAGCGCAGATGAGTCTGTCCTGACTGTCCCATCGAAGGCAATCACTTTGCCTCCAGGCGATGTTGCCTTCACTATGACTGCAGAACAGATCAACCAAATCACAAAGACTGCAGGCGTTATCCGGGCACCCGATGTCATCTTCAAGAGCGTTGCTGGACAAGGACTTGTTGTTTCTGTTGGTGACAAGACAAACGATAGTAGCAACACCTATGATATTGAACTTGGCGACTCCGACGAGACCTTCCAGGCTTCTATCAAGGTTGAGAACTTGAAGCTGATTCCTGGCAACTACAACGTAGAAATCGTTGCCAAGAAGGCCCTAAAGTTTACTTCCGGTGACTTGATGTATGTCCTGTCCCTCGAGAAAGATAGCACCTTTGACTATTGAACTCTTGATAGTAACCTAGGATCGTGTTAGAATAAAGGGTGCCTAAATGGCGCCCTTTTTGTTATGGAGAGAAAAATGTTGACAGCAGACGCAAATGAGTTCATGTGGGCCCAGAAGTATCGCCCTAAGAAAGTCAATGACTGTATCCTGCCCGAAGCCACAAAGAGAATGGTTCTGGGGGCTATCGAAAGTGGTGAGATTCCCCACTTGCTATTTTATGGTCCTCCTGGCATGGGTAAGACAACACTTGGTTATGCCATCGCAAACGAGCTCAAAGCAGACGTTCTTTATGTGAACGCATCCATGGAGCGAGGTATTGACCTCATGAGGACTAGAGTCCAGCAGTTTGCTTCAACTATGTCCCTGGAAGACGGCCCTAAGATAATCATCATGGACGAAGCAGATGGTGTTACCCACGATGGTCAAAACGCCTTGAAAGGTGCCCTCGAGGCCTTCTCCTCAAACTGTCGATTCATATTCACTGCAAACAGGGTCCATAAGATTATCGACCCTATCAAGAGTCGCTGTACAGCCATCGACTTTAGGATTGACCCCAGCGAAAAGACTAGACTTGCTGCAACATTCTACAAGAGAATCGTAGAGATACTGAATGCCGAAAAGGTTACCTTTGAAGCTAAGGTAGTGGCAAAGTTGGTTGAGAGGAACTTCCCGGACTTTAGGAAAACTCTGAACGAGCTTCAAAGGTATTCAATGGGCGGAGCCATTGATTCTGGTATCCTAGTAAACTACAGCCAGGAAAACTTCAAGGACTTGATTAGGTCACTGAAGGAAAAGGACTTCAAGGCAATGAGGGAATGGGTTGGTAAGAACCAGGACATTGACTCGTCCACTATTTTCAGGACTGTATATGACATCGCAGATACAGCCATGAAGCCCCAGAGCTTGCCCAACCTCATCGTAATCCTAGCGGATTATGGATACAAGAGTGTCTTCTGTACTGATCAACAAATCAATACCACGGCGTGTATGTTGGAAATCATGCAGGGCTGTGAGTGGGAGTAAACATGGAATTTGTGATGTTTCTTTTGGGGGTTATCACTACCTTGGTTGGTGTAACCATTCTTGGTATGCACGTGAACGAAAAGGACATTGAGAGACAAGGCGTGCCAACAAGCGAGGATGTTCCTCCTATTTACCAAGTCTATGTAGAACTTCTGGAAGGACGTTGGGCAGTTTTCAAGGCTGAGAACAATCTCTTCATTGGCTACTTCAAGGACTCAGAAGAGTTCCTTGAGATTGTCGGAGCAAGAACAGAAGGAGGACTTGTTAACGTTCTCGAAAACGATTTCACAGAAAGATTTGTTCTGGAGATACTAGATGGCAACAGATAAACCCTCACCGTTTGACTACATCAATGTCATCAACAAGAAAGAGAATACAGACATAGACCCTCAGTTCTACGAACCATTTATGGTCAATCGGGGACTATCCTACTTTAAGGATACCGTACTTTGGTCCAATGAGATGAACCGACGTTGGTCTTCCTTGGATAAGGATATGCAGTTTCGCTTCCTACTAAATACCGTAAGGAAGGGGAACCGGTTCTCCAAATGGTACAAAGCAGACAAGTCAGAAGAGCTGTCCTCTGTTATGGAATACTATAATGTGAACCGTCAAAGAGCCCAGGAGTATCTTTCTATTCTTACCCCTTCCCAACTTGAAGTGATAAACGACAAATTGAGAAAAGGCGGTAGAAATAATGGTTTACGAGGTATCAAGGACTCTTGATGTTCTTTATGATTGGTCACCAGAAAAGATGGTGGAAGTCGCTCTGGAAAAACCAGATGACTTCCTGAAGGTTAGGGAAACTCTAACACGCATAGGCATTCTAAGCAAAAGACCAAACCTAAATGGAAAGTTTGTTCTAACGCAGAGCTGTCACCTCCTCCATAAGAAGGGTAAATACTATATCGTATCCTTCAAGGAGATGTTTTTGCTGGACGGGAGAGAGTCTGATCTTACAATATCAGACATAGAGAGAAGAAACCTCATCATCGGTCTACTCGAAGAATGGGGTTTAGTTAAGGTGGTGAGTGAGAAGATAGGAATGAAGGCTCCAATGTCTTCGATACGAATCATCCCTCACAAGGAAAAAGACAAATACCAGCTACAGGCAAAATACCAAGTAGGCCTGAAGCGTTGAAATGAAAAGGATTGATTATGGCAAAATTTACAAACCTAGTACCAGACACAGTTTTCTACACAAGGGAAAGAGACGACAGCATCGGCGGCCCTAATCCCTTCAAATGGGTTCTCAAAACCAGCAAGGACTTCTTCGTTGGTAAGAGAGTCGTAGTGTTCTCACTCCCGGGCGCCTTTACACCTACTTGCTCTACATACCAAGTTCCTGGCTACGAGAGTGCCTACAAGGAGTTTAAAGAACTTGGTATTGATGAGGTCTATGTTATCTCTGTCAACGATGCCTTTGTTATGAGGAAGTGGTTGATTGACCAATGCGTAGTGAATGTCAAGGCTCTACCAGATGGATCCGGTCACTTTACTGCAGGTATGGGTATGTTGGTTGACAAGGAGAACCTGGGCTTTGGGAAGAGAAGCTGGCGCTACTCCATGGTTGTTAACGACATGAACATCGAAAAGATGTTCGTAGAAGAAGGAATCATGGACAACTGCCCAGCGGACCCCTACGAGGTATCCGACCCAGACACCATGCTTGCTTATCTCCGCAACCCAAATGCGGGATAAATAGTAGTAGAACAGCGTAAACCTTCAGAGGAAACACTGGCGACACCCGGGGGCAGTGCCCGGCAGGTCCACCAAAAGCGTTCTAAAGGAATGTTTCTGATGGGCCTGACACAGTTTCGACCGACAGAAGAGTACAAAGATAGGCGCTCGTCAGGAGTAGACGTTAAAAGCAAACCAAAAGTAAGAGCAAACTCTGACCTTTTCCTCGCCGCAGCCTAAGAGCTAAAGCATGAGTTTTGATGGTTGAACTTGGAAACAGAATCAACCATTCTACATTTTAAGGATACATGATGGATAACCAACACCGCAAAATTTCTGGATACCGTGAGTTGACCCAAGAAGAGATTGACCTGATGAACCGCATCAAGGCATTCGGACCAGAGCTAGAGAAACTCTGCGAAGACGTTCTCGACCACATAGACAGACAATATCAGACTGCCCAGATGATGGAGCTTGACGATGGCATACAGCGTTTGTTTGATGCTGACCCCCACGAATGGCTGATGGATGGCAAGAAAGATCTTCAGAAGGGTCTAATGTTCCTTACTAGAGCAGTAGCACAGCCATCCTTCTTTTAAGAACCCACCTTAGGGCCGTTGTCGTCACCGGTTAGAGTCCTAGAGACTCAGGCGTCCCTGGACTACCCTAGAACCAGGATACACCCGAAAGGGCTGCGATGCTCGCCAAAGCGGAGCGGAAATCAAGGGCGTGCTAAAAACGGCTGAAACGAAATGTCAGCGCCGGGGGCGGAACCGGCTTTCATGGCGTGCCATTTTGGGCGCCAAAATCATTCTTGCTTTTTAAGGAGAAAACTATGACATGGCTTTACAACAACCTCGCCAAGGACTTTGAACGTTTCAATGTTGGCTTTGATCGTATCTTTAAGGATACCTTTGAAACTGCGAAACAAATCAAGCCCTCATTCCCATTCTACAACATCGCCAGGAAAGACGACGACCACACATATCTCATCGAGATGGCAGTGGCTGGTTTTTCGAAGCACGACATTGAAGTAGAGCTCGACGGAGATATCCTTAGAGTAAGGGGAAGCATCAAAGAAAAGAAGGACTTAGTTTACACCTTCAAGGGTCTTTCCCACAAGTCCTTTATAAAGGAATTCACCGTCTACCAGGGAGCAGACGTAGAAAGTGTTACCTTAGTAAACGGTATGCTAACTATCACACTCAAGTACATGATGGATAAGAAGAAACCCGTTCGCATAAATATATCTGATGAACCAGATACTGTGAGCGAGTTTGCGGCAAACAATCCTCAACTGCTCACAGAGGATGCCCTTAGCCATACTCAAGGAAAGTTGATGTGATATGAATGCCCATAGAGCAGGTAAGATAGTAAAGTTGACGACGTTCCAATCCGTAAGGAGAGGTAACTGGAGGCTACAGTTTTCCAGCACAAACTACGATTCGATAATGCTACTTGCAAGCTCTATGTCAGACAAGAACAATGTGTTTCTGAAGTACTTCAAGGACGAGGAATCTGCTGTCGCTTTTGTGGACTTTTTGGTTATGCACGATTCTTACACCCCAGAAGGCGATGTAAGTCATTGATTTTATTGACCCCAAGACGTACGATTTCAGCTAGATTCGGCTAAACGGGTACTGGCACACAAAACACCAACGCAACACCCCTGTCGTCTATCTGGACCAGGGGTGTTCTTATGACTTGATTTTTATTCAAGGTTGTGTTATACTAAGAATGACTATATACTTAGGTAAACAGATAGACTGTTTCCCTCAACTATACAAAGGAGCTTTGTATGCCAAAGAAATACGATACCCTAGTCTTCATCGGACGCTTCCAACCCCTACATGACGCTCACCTTGAGATCATTAAACGAGCCACTGCTCTAACCGATCGCTTGGTTATCGTGGTCGGTAGCGCCTACCAGCCCCGCACTTTCAAGAACCCCTTCACTAGCGCAGACCGGGATCGTATGTTGAGAGATGTCACGTTCAATCTCGATATTGATGTTAGGATTGAGCACAACATCGACAGCATATATAACGACCAGACTTGGGCAATGAGAGTTCAAGAAGCAGTGAACAAACATACCCTACCTGGTTCGCGTGTTGGAATCATCGGTCACAAGAAAGATGAATCCAGCTTCTACCTTGATATGTTCCCTCAATGGACTCTGGAAGATGTTCCCCTTATTCAACCCTTGGATGCTACTAGCGTTCGTGACCTCTACTTCCGAGATGACGTGAACATGAGGTTCATCCAGGGCGTGGTTCCGAGGCAAGTATTCAATTTCCTAGAGCAGTTCCGCCTAACCCCAGAATACGAGCAAGTGATTCGGGAGCGTAAGTTCGTGGAAACCTACAAGAAGCAGTTCGCCAGCTTACCTTACCCTCCGACTTTTGTGACTACGGATGCTGTGGTTATCCAAAGCGGTCACGTTCTAATGATCGAGCGTAAGGCAGAACCGGGCAAGGGATTGATGGCTTTGCCGGGGGGCTTCCTGAACGCAGGTACTGATCGTAGCCTTATTGATGCCATGTTGCGTGAGCTGAAGGAAGAGACCGGAATCAAAGTGCCTGGTCCTGTACTCAAGGGTAGCATTGTGGGGAACCAAGTATTTGACGCAATTGGTCGCAGTGCTCGAGGACGAACCATTACCCATGCCTATAAGATTGTCCTGCAAGACGGTCCATTACCGAAGGTTAAGGGTAGCGATGATGCCGCAAAGGCTTTCTGGGTCCCACTCGGTGAGCTTCACAGCGAATATTGCTTCGAGGACCACTATGAAATCATCCAACACTTCGTTGGAGCATAACATGAACCAGAAAATCAAAGAACTCTCTCGCCAAGCTGGCGCTCATATCAGTACAAGAAACTTGATGTCAATTCCACCGCAACAAGTTGAATCTGTGGAATTGTGGGATGACAGAATTGAAAAGTTCGCCGAACTGATTATCCAGGAATGTATTGAAACGAGTAAAGAAACCTGCACTGAGTTAAAGGCAGTAGACGACATACAATCACCTGGTTTTGTTACTAGCATGAATCTGTATAACATCATGCTCCGGAATAAACTTGAAGAAAAGTTTCTGGTCTAGGACTCATGTGGGTGAAGAAAAATGAACGAACACATCAAAGAATTGACGCTAAAAGCTGGTGCGGAAGATTGCCCAACTCAGGGCGTCCTCTCGCTGCATGGCGAAGAAAGTATCACCAAGTTCGCTGAACTGATTGTTCTCGAGTGTTATGCCCAGTGCAAAGAACAGCTACTGCCTAAAGGCATTGCAGAATCTGGCAACCTCACTTATAATGATGGCGTGATGGATTGTGCCATAGGAATATTGAGCCACTTCGGAGTTGAACAATGAAGACGAGAAAAGAGATCATCACCGATATGTGCTACACATGGCGCCACGATTATGGACTGGATCGTAATGAACACGACGGCCCTGGTGGGTATATTACCGCTGGTTTGACGCCAGACGAGAGAGAACGTCTCTGGAAGCAGATGGCGCAACTGTACGATAATTGCATTGCTCCATCTATGTCTTTCCATAGTGGGACTCCAGATGCCTACATGGCTCAATACTTCGATTCAAACAATCGTCCTAAAGTCTACGTTACCTCTATTCATGAGTTGGCAGTAGAGAACGATGTTAATGGCGCTCCAGCACCTCTATACAAGATCTGGAAATGATATGTTGAAACACGCGAGAGGAAACCTACTCGACATGGCGGAAGCCGGGGAGTTTGACATTGTTGTTCAGGGGTGTAACTGCTTCAACACAATGGGTGGAGGCATTGCTCGCGAAATTCGTGAAAGATACCCAGTGGTAGCGAACGTTGACGCTTGTACTAACAAGGGAGACATCAAGAAGCTAGGCACTTGGACAGCTGCCGGGGTACACCAGTTCAAGGAAAGTGCCTTTGTCATAGTCAACGCCTACACCCAATACCATATGAGCAATGGTGAAGATGTCTTTGAGTATGAAGCTTTCTATATCATTCTTAAGAAGCTGGCGCACCTCTATGGGAAATACAGATTTGGCTTCCCTTACATTGGTATGGGGCTGGCCCGGGGAGACCGTAATAGGATTATCCCCATGCTTGAGGAGTTTGCGGAGAAAGTCTCCTCCAGCGGAGGTTCGGTCACGTTAGTTGAATTCGGTTGACATTTACATGGGGTAGATGTTATACTGTAAACAAGTCCTGGGAATAGACCTAGGCAATTTTCGATAAGGAGCTTATCATGTCACTTAGCAAATCAATCATCCTTAACACGGACAGCTACAAGGCTAGCATGTGGAAACAGTACCCTCCTGGTACTACCAACGTGTTCAGCTACATCGAGAGCCGAGGCGGAATCTACGATAGAACCGTTTTCTTCGGACTCCAGGCATTCGTCAAAGAATACCTTCTTAAACCCATCACACAAGCAGAGATTGATCTCTCTGATGAGATCTGGACTGCACACGGTGAGCCTTTCAACAAGGCTGGCTGGCAATACATCCTCGACAAACACGGCGGGTACCTGCCTTTGGTAATCAAGGCAGCGCCAGAAGGTATGGTTATCCCTACGGGTAACGCCCTAGTTACTGTTGAGAACACCGACCCCGAATGTTTCTGGTTGACCACCTGGCTGGAAACTGCCCTGCTCCGAGCTATCTGGTACCCTACCACTGTGGCGACCCAGAGCTGGAAGATAAAGCAGGTAATCAAGGACTATTTGGAGAAAACCGGTGACCCCTCTGGAATTGATTTTAAGCTTCACGATTTTGGCGCTCGTGGTGTTAGTAGCCTCGAGTCTGCTGGTATTGGTGGTGCAGCTCACCTCGTCAACTTCATGGGTACGGACACTATCAGTGGTGTTCTTTTTGCTCGTGAATATTACAATGCTGGTGTTGCTGGATTCAGCATCCCTGCCGCAGAACACAGCACTATCACCAGTTGGGGTCGTGAAGGAGAAGTAAAAGCCTATGAAAACATGGTTCGTCAATTTGGTAGAGCAGGTAGCATCCTTGCCGTGGTTAGTGACAGCTACGATATTTTCAATGCCGCATCTAAGCTTTGGGGGGAAGATCTCCGCCAGCTTGTTATTGATAGTGGCGCTACCGTTGTTATTCGTCCTGACTCCGGTGATCCTGTTGAAGTTAACCGTAGACTGGTTGAAATCCTAGGGGAGAAGTTCGGATACACCGTCAACGCCAAGGGATTCAAAGTCCTGAACAACGTCAGACTGATCCAAGGTGACGGCATTAACGAACTCACTGTTCGGAGCATCCTCGGTAGCTTCATGGCTAACGGTTGGAGTGCAGACAACATTGCGTTTGGTATGGGTGGCGCTCTTCTCCAGCAAGTGAACAGAGATACTCAGAAGTTCGCTATGAAGGCTTCCGCTGCAAAGATAAACGGCGCGTGGGTTGACGTTCAGAAAGACCCAATCACCGACTCCGGCAAGCGCAGCAAGCCCGGCAGGCTTGATCTCTGGGAATTGGATGGTGAGTTTGCCACTATCTCTGAAAAAGAGGTGGGTAAGATGACTGGCGCTTTGGAACACTACGCTCAAAGAGTCCTGCAGGAAGTCTACAGAGACGGAAAGCTGGTTCGGGAAATGACGTTCGACGAAGTTCGTAAGAACGCCAATAAATAAGGAAGGGCCCTTCGGGGCTCTTCTTAATAATGGCTCCGGTGGTGGAATTGGTATTCACAACAGGCTTAAACCCTGTCGCCCTAACGGGATTGTCGGTTCGAGTCCGACCCGGAGCACCATGATCAAAGGAACTACATGAAAGTAGGCATTACGGGTACCCGCAATGGTGCTACCTACAACCAGAAGAAGTACATATTACAAGCCCTGAATTTCTTACAAAAGGAATACGGAGCGAACGAACTTCATCATGGCGACTGTGTGGGCGTAGATGAACAAGTGGCTGATATGGCTCTGATTCTGGATTACAAGGTCGTATGCCATCCTCCCTTGGATTCCGAACTTAGGGCTTTCCACCCCTCTCATGAAATACTCAAACCCTTAGGTTACCTTGAACGTGATCGAAAGATTGTGGACGCGGTTGATATTCTTCTGGTGGCTCCCAAGGAAAACTCCTGGAGAAATTCTGGCGGCACGTGGTACACTCATGACTACGCCATCAAGAGGAAGGTTAGAACTTGGGTGTTCTTTCCCGACCAGCACGGCCCTAGGAGTAATATCCCTAGGGGTTAAAGGGGTATTGAAATTTAATCCGGTTCATGTTACAATACATTATGAACTTAGGAAATTTCGATGAGCCTTTATAACTCCCTATTCGGGGCTGGCGACCCCTCAACCAACGAGCTTCTGTTCGGTCTTCTGAGTGCAGATCAAGACCAGCCAATCACTCCCGGCGAATTTGGCCGATTCCGAGCCATCTACGTTACCGAAACCCACATCGTCGTCCATACCCGCGCAGGCGGCAATAACCGAGATGACTACTTCCCAGACTGGGTAGTAGACCATCCCTTGTATGATTACGACGAGGATGGCAGCTTTGATGATACCTACGCTGATATCTACTTCCGCCACCCCGCTGGTTCTGAAGCTATGTTGAAGGAACTGGCTGGCGGCACTGTTACCCCCGCCGAAAAGTGGCAAGCACTGTTCAAGGCACTGGAATCAAAATGAAACGACTACTTCAAATTCTTCGTCACCCCTTTAACGAAATCCTTTTCCGTCAGCGTAAGTATGACAAGAGGTGTGATGCCTTGTTGAAATATATCATGGACAAAGGCTTGGAGCCTATCTATGTTGATGCCTATACAATGACTTTCCAGGTTGAAGACAAAACTCTTGAAATTTGGACAGCCAACTTCCCATACGCATATGGGTTTGTTAGGCGCCCGAAGGAACTCAACGAGGTCGGGCCGTCTATTTCCATGGCTTATGAGTTCCGTGATTACCTTAGAAACATCAACGTTAGGACTAAAGAAGCTGCTCGTGAAAAGTACTTCAAGGATCTTTTTGACGAATTGGGATTGAAATGAGAAAACTAGCAAGCATTCGTACTATTGACGCCATCAAACCTATTGAAGGCGCAGATGCCATCGAGCTCGCCATGGTTGGCGGCTGGCAGGTTGTTGTCAAGAAGGGCGAGTTCCAAGTAGGAGAACTCGCCGTGTACCTGGAAATTGACAGCTGGGTACCTACTGAACTGGCTCCGTTCCTAAGCAAAGGTAAGGAACCACGTGAGTTCAATGGTGTTAAGGGTGAACGGCTGCGTAGTATCAAACTGCGAGGAGCATTGAGCCAGGGTCTGCTGCTCAAGTTTGACACCGCGGTTGGAGCATTTGTTGATAGCAAATTTGACGACGGACAGGAACTTTCTGAGGTGTTTCACCCCGGCGCAGAGGTTACCGACATTTTAGGTATCCAGAAGTGGGAGAAAGCCATTCCTGCACAATTGGTCGGGGTGATGCGTGGAAACTTCCCTAGCGAAATCCCCAAGACTGACCAGGAGCGCGCGCAAAACCTTGTTGCAGAAATCAATGCAGCTATGGTATCGGGTATGAAGTTCGAAATTACCGAAAAGCTGGAAGGTAGCAGCATGACTTGCTACCGTATCCGCGGTGAGTTCGGAGTATGCAGTCGCAACATCGATCTACTTCGTGACGATAACAACACCTTCTGGAGCGTGGCTCTTCAAGAAGAGATTGATGCGACTATGATGTCAATTGATCCCTTCTGGGACTTTGCTATCCAGGGTGAGCTGATCGGTCCCGGTATCCAGGGCAACATCTACGGTCTGACCAAGCCTGAGTTCCACGTATTTGACGTTTTTGACATTCAGACTGGTAAGTACCTAGACCCAGAAGCCAGGCGTAACCTTGTCGATCGCATGGGTCTAATTCATGTTCCTATTGTATCATATAGTGCTGAACTGTACGACACTCTGGGTATCACTACCATGGAACAGCTTTTGAAATTTGCAGAAGGCAAGAGTGCCTTGAAGGAAGTTGAGCGTGAAGGCATTGTATTCAAGCAAGTGGACGGTGGGATGACCTTCAAGGCAGTTAGCAACAAATACCTAATGGAGGAGAAGTGATGGCTAAGAGAGCAAAAGGCACAACCAAACATCTGATTGCCAAGGGATCTCCATGGAACCTTCCACTTTTTGAAAAGCATTATGTCTACCTATCGTCAGGCAGGACGCTCACTGTAAAGATACGAGATCAGGTGGGACACTTTGTTTCTACTTTTGGGCTAGACGCTACTTGGGTTCCCGAAAAGTGAACACGGCCTGGCAAAAACATTTCTGCATCATCCCCCGGAAAGTTTCCGGGAGGGTGGTGTGGTTCGATCATGTCATGAAAAAGACAGACATGGACGGTACCCTAAAGTACCGACTCCCTATGAAAAAGAAAAACAGAGAGTTTCTATTCGTCGCATCACTTGTTCTATGGGTCCTCGGGATCATGGCTCTCGTGAATGTTATCTTTACCATCCTAACCAACTTCTAATCATGTCCCTCGTTCTAATCAAAAGCATCGAAACCAAAACACTCGAAACGTATGGTCTCTATGACATCCCCGACAATCCAGACGCCCATGCCAAATGTGTGAAACGCACTGCTCTTGAGTCTACTGATATTGAAACTTCTGCGATCTCCATCAGCGACGAGGACTCCACGACGTTTGTCGAAGGCAAGACTTTCTCCTACCCCTGGCACGCCATTGTCAGGAGCTTGCAGGAATGGCAACCCAACGTACCTGAGGTAGCCGTACAATGAGTAGGCAGTATGTCTTTGACGTTGAAACTGCCGCGGTCGAATCAACTGCCGTTGTCCTCTCTGCCGCCATCACATGGTTTGACCCCGAGGTCGATACTGACGTAACCTACGAAGTTCTGTGCCAACGCTGCCTGTTTGTTAAGTTCGATGGGCGCGAACAAATGGACGCCGGTCGAATTGTTGAAAGGTCCACCTTGGACTGGTGGAAGAAGCAGGGAGAGACTATCCGAAAGATGTCCTTCTTGAAGTCCGACAGGGATGTTGGGGCTGTTCAAGGTCTTAACCTTCTGAAGGAATACGTCAAGGAAGCAGATGAAGGCAGTTTTATCTGGGCTCGAGGTTCCCTGGATCAACTGGTTATAGAGTCCCTAGCTAGAACCTTTGAGCAGACTCCCTTCTTCAACTACAACAAATGGATGGACGTTAGGACATTCATTCGTTCAACAAAGGACTCGTCGACTGTGTCTGGGTACTGTGATTTCCCAGGCAAGGCTACTTTGGAAGTTGAAAAGCACAACCCGATTGCAGACGTCGCACTTGATGCAATTCAGCTCATCCATGGCGTTTGACATTGCTACTCTGGTCAGTTAAAATAGAGTAGTCCAAAGACAGGATCTATAGGGTCCTGTTTTGCTGGACGTAAAGGAAAGCAATGACAAGAAACACATACACCTACGTTTCCCGTCGCGGAAACAACATCCTGCATCGAGGCTATGGCCCGAACGGACGCTACAACCTCAAGGAACAATTCCAACCCACACTTTTCGTTCCCTCCAAGAAGAAGGGAGACTCCGAAGAACCCTGGCATACTGTAGATGGCCGTGAGGTCTATCCAGTACAGCCAGGTAGTCTTTCTGACTGTAAGGAGTTTCTCGAGAAATACAGCGATGTTCATGGGTTTGAGATCTACGGAATGAGGGACTGGGTTACTCAGTTCGTATCCGAAGAGTATCACTATGACATCGACTGGTCTATGAAGAATACTAGGATCAACTTCATAGACATTGAGACGACCGTGGAAAACGGGTTTCCTTCCGTCACAGCAGCAGACCAGGAAATCCTTCTGATTACCAACTATGATTCTATCTTTGACGCATACACTGTCTATGCGTCGAGAGAATTTGACCTGAACTCCAAGGTAGAACTTCTGAAGAGCAGGGGGATCGAAAAGCGACAGATCATGGTAAAGCTCTGCCAAGATGAGTACCATCTTCTCAAGACCTTTATCATTGATTGGGCTACCAACTATCCTGACGCAGTTACAGGATGGAACATTGAGTTCTTTGATATTCCCTACCTCATCAACCGAATGATGAAAGTCCTCGGGGAGGAACTCACCAAGACATTTAGCCCATGGGGAATGATCCGTGAGAAGTGGGTAACCAAGAATGACGAAAAGCAACTTTCCTATAGAGTCGAAGGTGTAAACATCCTTGACTACATGGCTCTCATGAGGAAGTTCACTTACGGTGAACGGGAAAGCTGGAAGCTCGGTAACGTTGCAGAAGATGAACTAGGGCAGACAAAGCTGGACTTTGATTGTTCATTCCAGGAGTCATACACCAAGCATTGGGATGACTTTGTGGTTTACAACATCATCGACGTTCATCTGGTTGTGATGCTTGATAACAAGTTCAAACTTCTTGAGTTGGCATTCATGGTTGCCTACATGGCTAGGATCAACCCCGATGAAGTTTTCAGCCCCATTAGAACCTGGGACTCCATCATTCACCATAGGCTGAAACAGCAGAAGATCACTATCCACAACCCTTCAATATCAAACAATAGACCAGATATTGCGGGTGGGTATGTGAAGGAGCCCATACCTGGAAAGTACAGATACCTCGCTTCCTTTGACTTGAAGTCCCTGTATCCCCACCTTATGATGTGGGCTAACATGAGCCCCGACACTCTGACTGATAGGTTCTATAGAGTAACTGTAGATGGGTTGCTACTTAAGAAGTATGACCTTTCGGAACTGAAGGAACTTGATATTTGTTTAGCAGCCAACGGGCATACCTTCGCCAAGGACAAACAAGGTTTCGTTCCGGCGCTTGTTTCTGAGTTCTATCAAACGCGTTCTGTTGTAAAGAAGCAGATGTTGAAGAAGGAACAGGAATATGAGAACACCAAGGAAGAATCTTTGCTGTCCGAGATATCTACTCTGAACGCCAAGCAGATGGCAGTCAAGATTCTGATGAACGCCCTTTATGGTGCGATGGCTTCCAAGTACTTCCGGTTCTTCGACACTAGGATTGCGGAAGGCATCACGTTGTCTGGACAGCTGGCTATTCGTTGGGTCGGTGGTAAGGTGAATAAGTTCCTGAATAAGGCTTGTTCAACGGAAGGCGTGGACTACATCATCTACACTGACACTGACTCCATCTATGTGAGCCTAGAGAAGATAGTCGAAATGTACTCCAAGACAGAAGTGGAGCAGGAGAGGATAGCATATATGCTCAAATTCTGTAACACCACTCTTCAGGCAGTCATCAACAAGGCATACGAAGAGCTTGCTGAATACATGAATGCCTATGACCAGAAGCTAATCATGAAAACAGAAAAGATCTGTGATTATGGTATCTGGTCTGCCAAGAAGAAGTATGCCCTTAGCGTGTGGAACTCCGAAGGTGTTCAATACAAGGAGCAGCATATATCTGCCACTGGTCTTGATGTGGTTAGAAGTTCAACGCCTGTAGCTGTTAGGGGATATCTGAAGGAGGGCATCAAGAAGATTCTTATCAACGACGAGGCAACTGTTCAGAAGTTTATCTCAGATGCTCGCAAGGAGTTCTTGAGTTTGCCAGTCAACGAGATTGCCAAGCCAACTGGCGTGAACGGTCTCTCTGCTTATTCAGGTTCGCCCATATACAAGAAGGGTTGCCCAATCAATGTTAGGGCTGCGTTACTCTACAACCACTACATCAAGAAGCTAGGGGTTGATGACAAGTACGAACCCATCAAAGAAGGCGGGAAGATGAAGTTTGTGTATCTCAAGATGCCCAACACATTCAAGGAAAACATCATCGGCTTTGTTGACAAGATTCCAACGGAGTTCAACATTGACAAGTACGTTGACTATGCCTTACAATTTGATAAGACGTTCATTAAGCCCATGGAAACTCTGATGGAACCCATAGGCTGGAAAACTGAGGAAGGTGGTTCTCTAGATGACTTCTTCTGATAGTATAGATATCATTACACGGCTCAGAACACGAGCAAACATCCGCCGGCAGATTCCT